>Ga0182027_10000650_pt1 | contig 59277 bp, 73 predicted proteins | sample 712E1DmetaG_FD_121300 | JGI IMG/M metagenome (GOLD analysis project Ga0182027, IMG submission 121300) | Permafrost microbial communities from Stordalen Mire, Sweden - 712E1D metaG (Illumina Assembly) | ecosystem: Environmental > Terrestrial > Soil > Wetlands > Permafrost | place: Sweden...
CCGAATCCTACCAAGACCCGGGACTATTAAGCCATATGTATTCATGGCTACACCGTACTTCATTAACCCTCCTAAAACTAGGGATCAATGTGTACGGCATGTATGTGAACTAGGACAGCATAATTAGTTTTGGTAGCAATAATAAATTGGATAAAACTTTACATCTAGCTTTATGTTATAATCGCTCATTACTGATGCAGAGAGAAACAATTGGCGTAGATTTAGATGATGTTTTATGCAATAATGCCGAAGCTATTATTGACTTTAGTAATGCCAATTACGGCACCAGTCTTAAATTGGAAACTTACGATGATCATTGGGCTAAAATGTGGGGAGTCGACCACCAAGAAGCCGAAAGGCGGGCGGTAGAAATATTGACGCCGGAGCGTGTGGCTGTCTATGGGGTAAAAAAAGAAGCTCACGCTGCCCTGCAAATACTCAGCGAAGACAGCGATGTGTATATAATTACAGCTCGTCGCAGGTGTTTAATTGACGTCACTCACGACTGGATGAACTATTATTTCCCGGGGCTTATTAAAGGCATTCATTTTGTACCAATTTGGGAACCGAACAATCAACTGACTAAAGCCGATTTTTGCCGCCAAATTGGGGCTGGTAAATTAGCCGATGATCTAGCTAAGCATTGCAATATTGCCGCTCAAGCCGGCATCCGAGCTTTTCTGTTCGGAGATTATAACTGGAATCACAACGAACCAATTGTCGAAGGCGTAACTCGTTGCGCTAACTGGGACCAAATCCTAGCGCAACTAGGCAAAAGGGCCTTAACCGAATCTGATTAATAAAGTTATTCAATCTAACCCTTATTAACAAATTAAACATGAGCGTGATACTATAAAGCTATATTAATGAGGGGTTAAATATTATGGATAGAGATCAAAAATCATTAGGCGATTATCCCGTACAGGTCGAAATAGATTATCCAGAAAAGCAATCGCGCTTACTGGCACTATTTAGTATCCCGTTTTTCATAATTCGGTTTATCTTATTAATCCCGCAATTTATAGTTTTATATGTTATTGAGATTGCGGCACTTATTGCAGTTTGGCTAAACTTTTTCGTCGTACTCTTTACCGGTCATAGCTCAAAGGGTATGCATAACTTTGTTGTGGGTATGTTGCGCTGGTCTACAAGAGTGACCGCTTTTATGTATGGCCTGACCGATAAATATCCACCTTTCCGTCTGGAAGATTAGCATTGCAGCCAATTAAAAATCCAATTTATCGTCTAATAGTTTCTCAGTCCGCTGATTTAAATTGGTTCTTGATCGACTAAAACCATTTGGGTTATCGCGCACCGCCAGGCATTCTTTTATCACAGTGGCACAAATGTATTGCCTGTCATCCGGTAACCTAAGATCGGGGTCAACGCAAACTAAAATAATACCCTCGTCATTAGGCTTGAAATTTGCTATGCGGAAGTCAGTGGTTTTTACTTGGATTCGGTAATCAAGCGTTATTTGGTCAGCGGGCTTAGCTAAAACACTAACATCCCAGGCATAATTAAGTGCTGAATGTGGTGAATTATGAAAATCTTCAGAAATATGTGACAAAAATGCAAACCAGGTGTCGCTACCTATCGGTGGCCTCTTCTCATCGATGCCATAGATCGAGAAGCGTTGTAACGGAGCCAGTACGGCTACTTCACCAAGTGTCCCGATCATATCTTCCCGGGCATGTGGGTCGATATCAGGTTGATGTGAAAAATAGCTATTAGACAGAGCCTCACCCACATCAAGTGTTTGCCAATAAACCGATTCAGCTAAAGCTTTTCCCGGCAGATTGCCTTGGTAAACTTCCCGGTGAACTGGCATATATGCATAATGGATCCGGGCTCGGGCCATCGTCGCGTTAAATTTACCGGAATTAGCTGGTTGAGGGTTATGCTCGGCATTAAAAAATAACCGTTGGGCTTGACTAAAATAAATATCGGCTTTATTTGAGTCGGTTTCTTTAAAAGCTTCCTGTACGGCTAATTCACCAGCCCACAATATTCCTTTTGGTGGGCATTTCTCTAGTAACCTGATAGCGGTTTTTGTGTCAATCCGCCTTTCCAAAAAAGCATTCATTATACTACTAGGTATTTTTTTTCTGATACGCTTAAGTTTATTTGTTGGGCAGTCAGGAATGTTAACTTCGTGACTTGGGTCTTGTTCCATAATATCCAACCTTTTTCTCAATCAGGATTAAACAATTTTTTTACCAGTCTTTCCCAAACTGGTGAATCTAGGCCACTATCGATAACTATCAACCTAGCTTCTTCTATATAAGCGGACGGGTTATTGGACAACATAGCCCGTAGTCGCAATACCATTAATTGGTTAATCAAGTTTGATGCTTTAAGAGACGCAATATCTTCTCCGAGTTCTGATAAAAAAACGACTATTTCATTACGCTCAGAATGGTAATGGCGTGATATAACTTCACTGCGGATTGTATTGAATAAAACCTCTTCGGCGAAAATAGCGCTATCCGCTTCGCTTAACCCATCACCAGGAAACTTTTCAGCGATTAATTTTCGCCAGGCAGCAGTTTCGCCTTTGATGATTGATCTTGCCATTAGCCGCTTTTTAATATGGGTCTGTTCTGCCAAACTAAGGTTGTCTTTGCTTATTGCCTCTTCAATATCTGCCAGCGTATTAGCTAAAACCAGTAATTCAGCTTGCTGATCTTTGATTGTCGCCAACGCTTGAATATATTCGTTTTTTAGGCGGTCTAAGTCATTATATATGCGATTGATATATTCATCAGCCTCATCATCGTTTAAATACCGGCCGAGCTCAGTCTCATGTTCACCCTGGCAACCTACAATATAATCTTTTGTTGCCTCAGGATCGATAACGTAATCAGGTAAATCGGCTAGCCCAAAAGAAACTCCATTCAAAGCCAGAAATACTTCAAAGTCTTGTTGAATTGGATCAACCCTTTGGCTTTCTGTCTCGGTTAACTCAGCCTGGTTCAATAAACCAGCTATTAATTCGACCCGATGATTATCCTCGGCGTATCCCTCACTACCTTCCATAGATAATATACGTTAACATTTTAACGGTAATAGATCAAGCGCCTATCTGTGAAATGACAACGTAATCTTACGCGAATTTGCATTGTCCGGCAGTCAGTTGATGTGTGTTGTAAAAAGTAACAGAGCTAAATTTTAGTATTTATGGGTATATAAAAATTATCGGCGTAACTTAAAAGTAGCCGAGTAATCAAAGTTCGCAGCTAAGATCTTAATAGATTTAAAAAAATAGCAAAATGCCACTATTAAAAATAAGCTATAATAATTATAAATTCTTTATTATATGTACTTCCAAGACCTTAATCGTAAACTGTATGCCAAAATAATAACCTACCGACGGATAATACTGCCAATAGCCTTAGTTTTACTTGTCATCATCTGCTATATACTTGTCAGCATAATAAAATAGATTGCCATAAACCGGCTAATTATCGATAATAATTGATATGTCGGAGCCAATCAGGAAAGTTTCAATTGTCTTTTTGCTGACAAATCAAAATATTCTACTGGCTATGAAAAAGCGCGGCTTTGGCCAGGGCCATTGGAATGGCGTTGGCGGCAAACCTAATCCCGGTGAATCAATTGAGGATACAGCCATTAGGGAATGCCAGGAAGAAATTGAAGTCACGCCGCTAAAACTCAAAGAAGTCGCGATTTTAAATTTTTTCTCGCCACCGGAAAAATCCCAGAATAATCAACAAGCCCATGTTTACATATGCAAACAATGGGAAGGAAAACCAACCGAAACAGAAGAGATGAAGCCCAAATGGTTCCCTATCAATAAAGTGCCATATGAAGAAATGTGGCCCGATGACATTTACTGGCTGCCACAATTATTGAAAGGTCAGAAATTAGTTGCTGACATATTTTTTGATATTAGTGACAATTATATTAAGCACGACATCAAAAAGTTGACAGCGATAAAATAAATAATTTTACTTTCGTCCTTTTGGACTCATTGGCATGACTGCGCAGTCATGGATTGAGAATGTGCCTCTTCGATAAAATCGAATGACATCGATAATATATAATAATAAAGTAATAGAGTCAATTAATACATTGACGTAATAAATAAATTAGTATAGTATAACCGTCATATTAAATAATAGTATACTATTACGGTTATGTCTGAAACTTTATTTGGCACAGATGGTTATCGTGGCCCAGTTAGCAATTCAGTGGAAACTGGCATCAATCCAGGCACATTTGAGCGTCTGGCCTATGAATATGTTAGGTTAATAATTGAGCAGAATGACGAATCGCCGATAATAATTGTCGGCGGCGACACAAGAGAGTCCGGTATTGTGCTGCGGGAAGCTGTTACTAATGGCGCAGCGATTGCTGGCGCCGAAGTTTGGTGCTTAGGAGAAGCGCCGACACCAGTAATTGCCCGAGCCGCCCAAGAGCACTGGACCCATGCAATTGCCGTTACTGCCAGCCACAACCCAGGTACAGACAACGGCTTTAAGCCTTTTGATATTGGCGGCATAAAACTCAAAGATGGAACATTGAGGGAAATCGAAAAACGTTATTTCTCGGGCAATAATCAGAATAGTATTCGATCGCATGGCAGATATATTAGAAAGGCCCGGCCTGAACTAAAAGATGAATATATTGAAGATGTAGTCGCAAAAATCGGCGACAATCAGACCTTGGCTGACCATATAGTAGTTATTGACGGCGCCAACGGCGCGGTCTTTGATATGGCTCCACGGCTGTACCAAGCGTTGGGGGCGACAGTAGTAAAATTTGAATGTAACAATGACGGTAAACGGATCAACTTAAATTGCGGTGCCGCCCACCTTGACGGCGTTAGAGATTTTGTCAAAGACAATCCGGACCTAAGCAACCAGCCTAATTTCTTAGGGGTATTTGCCAGTGACGGGGATGGCGACCGGGTTATGGGCGTCGACCGTTTGGGTCGGGTTATCGATGGCAACTATTGGATGCGTCGGCTAGCGATTGGCCAACTCGGTATTGTCGGTACGGTATATACTAATTCAGCCTTACGCGAAGCAGTTGAACGAGACGGTGTTGAATTCTTTTATTGTCCCAATGGTGACAGCCACGTAACAGCTAAGTTATTGGAACTAAGCGATCAACGGGGCCCAGGCTATACAAGGGGTGGTGAATTTACCGGGCACTTAATTGACCTGGATCATTTATCTAACGGCGACGGCTTGTACATGGGTGCCTGGATGGCCGCCCAAGCCGTGGCTGAACATATCACTTTGGCTGATATTCATGATGAATTAGTATTGTGGCCGGAAAAAATGGTTAATATTCATGTTGATCGTGCTAAAGAAAGACTAGAAAACCCATCCGTCAAAGAAGCCATTCAGGTTGAACAGGAATATCTTCGCACCTGCGGGCGGTTGATCGTCAGGGCATCGGGCACCGAACCGGTAGTCCGTATATGGGCGGAATCCAGGGATGAAGATGTCGATGCCATAACCGGCAGGATTACCCAAATTCTCCAAGCTGCTTAAATACAAAAAATATTATTTTTTTAGTTGTCCCAAAAGCAATTGGTGCAAATCAGCCAACTGCTGGCCTTCTGGCGGCTGGTAGTTAAAAAGTATGTGCGCTGTCGATGTAGCCAATCTGGTAGTCGGGTATACTAGTGATGAATTTTCTTTGTATTTTGCTGCCAGCATCATTAGTGATCCTAGGCGCCGTTTAGGCGGTGTGCCGAATCCTTGCTCGTAAGATGATTCCAATAAACTGTCGTGGTAATATTCAACGCTGATAAGTTCAGCCACTGCCCTAACCCCAAGAAGATAAGAAAACCGGGGGCGATTGCATAACCTGTCTGCTTGGCTATTCCAATATAAAACTCTTTCTGGGTCAATAAATATTCTTTGGACCGGCGCCGTATGGAAAACTTCGTTATTGCCCAAAGGCACTGTCCAGCTTGAATAGAATTTCAACTTGCCTAAATTATCAACTTCAATATCAGAAGCTGAAATGCTTTTAATATCCGATAATGGATTCAATTTCAGCCTGCAGTTGCGGTTGTATTAAACTGGCTGCTAGTTCGGCAGTATCTGAACTGAGTTTGCCATCAGAGCTATCAGTTTTAATGCAAACTAACGGTATACCGTTCGCCGCTTGACCGACGTTATCAATTGAGATTGTCTCAGTCCGTTCTTCTGTTTCGACCCCTATTCTAATACTGCTGCCCTTCAACATCGCACTCACCACAATAATCGCCAAAGCACATTGAGGATCATCTAAATCGTATTCAGTAAATGTCGGGTCTATTCCAATAAGTTTGTCTCGCATTGATTCCAAGCGTTGGATTTGGCTATTGTATTCTGACACAATAATTTCTCTGTTAAATTAATCAAATTGCATAAATATACTAACATAAAAAGCTAATTATAACAAATTCTAAGGCTATCAAAATTTATATAACTTAAAATAATTTACATTAAATAAATTTAAAAATTAGCTATTAAACTTCAAAAAAGACATCAATTACAGAATACATCGGATAAACTGGCGGTGTTCCCGCTTCAGTTAAGCTAAGCGATTCCAAATGCCGGAATTGTATCGGGACACCATCGATATTCACATCGATGATGGTATTGGGTTTTGCTAAAGCCGTCGTAGCCATGGCGTTAATTATGGCCACGCCATTTTTATCAAGAAAATGCGTTGGGATGGGTCGCTCACGCAGATATTCTGCTTGGACATAGCCACTTATATCAACGATATCTTTTGGTAAACAATATTCTGCAACCCTCCTTCCGTCATCGGGTGCATCAGGGTAAAAAACGTAATCATTAGCCTGGTGTGGCGCATCTTTAACGATTGCTCTAACTACTACTGGTTTTTTAGGGTATTCCCTCCCGATGGGTGTATCTACCCGTTTCAATACGAAAACGTCAACACTCGATTCCCTACCTTGTTTAGCTATTTGTAGGCGGGCACCTAATCCTCGCCAAACTATATTTCGATATTCATGCGTGCCCTGATTCTCGGCTGTTAAGGTAGAAGTATCACTATCGCCTAATGATTCACGTATTCCCATAATTCTCCTTTTTATAAATTTTGCCCTAATAGTGAAAATAATGCAATTAAAGATTTAGGCTAGCATACCCTCACAGCCAGTAAACAGACCAAGCAGTTTATATATTTTATGCTGTTACTTGTCTAAGGGTATATTCACCATAAAATAACTCGACAATTTTAATAATCGAAGTCTTACTTTTCAAGTTGATTATCGAGATACTTGGCAAAAGCCATTCGTTTTTCTTTCGTAAAAGCTCCAGAATATATTTGCGGTGCGCCATTGACATCAAGTACCAGCCATTTACCAGTTGTCTCATCTTTTATTAGATCAATACCAGCTACTTTACGGTGCATAATACTGGCTGTCCGTGATGCTAGTTCTCTTAATACCAAAGGCGAATCATTAATTGAAACTAGAGTTGCATTAGCCGAACCCGTCGGCGTATTAAGATGCATTTTACGGGCATCTTCATTATCGACTGAAGATCTTTTGATTAGCAGCGCCACTTCTGCCCCCAAAACCAGAGCCCTAATATAGCCTTGATTAGGAATGTAGCGTTGCAATGAGTAGATATCTTCAGGCATTGATTCAGTCAAAACCTTTGCTATGTCTGAAACATTTTGGAGTAAGAAATTTTTCTGTGATCTAGTAGCATTAATTTCTTTACAAACAAACGGTTTACCAAGTTTGGAAACTATCTCGGCGGCTTGTTGCTTTAAGACAGCCTGTGAGCCACAAAACGTTAACGGGATAGGTATACCGTTAAGCACTAGGCGCATTGATTCAGCTAATTTATCATAAGCTACTTGATCTAATAATTCTTGGTTTAAAAAATGGACATGATGAAACTTTAAGTATTCAGCGGCAGCAATCGCAAATTCATAATGCCGTTGATGTGACTTGAAATAAACAAGGTCAAAATCCCTTATATCAAGTTTAGTAACTGTCTCGGATACTTTAACGTTATCTTTATCCAACCAAAAAGCCAGCTGGTCAAAGCTTCGGCCGATAAGCTCAACCGGATTCTGCATTTGCGACTTAACCGTTTTTAAGAATTCTTTATTTGGTAGCTGGGAACCAAGTATCAACACACGAGAAGGTTTACCCTTTCCACGGATGGATACTTTACTGACATCTACCAGGAACTTATTTTTTAGTAAACGACGGCCCAATAAAACTGGATATTGCATACCTTCACGATCGGCTAGTGTAAACCAAGTACGAATTTTACGGCCATTTATTACCAGTAGTAGTTTTACTTTATAACGGAGTTCTTTCGAGCCTGAAGAATTTTTTACCAAAGTTTGTTTAAACAGCTTAGTTTTGATTAGTGATCCGGTAAAAAATTTACTACCAGGACCAAAAAGCACGAAAGCAAGTTGATCGTCTGTAGTTTTCTTAATCCGGCTCGTCCAAATAGTTGAACTATCAGCCCCAGTATCCACTTTGGCTGGAATTTTTTGAAGATATAGCTCAGGAAAATCGACAAACTCTTTTGAACCCACAGTTTTAACTAATTTAGAAGATGATGCCATGATTTATTACCTAGATTAATATTGCTATATTAACATTATTTAGTGAATATAGCAATTAATACTCACATAAGCGTTGTTGACAATTGTACCAATAATTAGTATCTTAACTATAAGATAAAAAAATAAAAAAGAAAGAAACAATATAATGCTCGAAGATCAATTGGATGCTAAGCAAGTCTTTGAATCAGAAAATAAACCCGACCACCGAAGACTTCTGCGTGAAACCCCTGCGGATACAACGAAACCAATAAATGGGGCCGCCAATAGCGAGCAGGCACTGGCAGAAAATACAGTTAATGCGGCCGAAGCAACTAGTGAAACTCCAACCAATACTAAAAACCCAATGCCTGGGCTTCATACTGCAGAGTATGCTGATCGTTATAACGGGCAATCCTTAAGACAATTTTAAGTTCACTACAAGTAAGCAGAAATGTATTGTTTACTTCACCGCCGCCGAGTTCTTTGTAATCCATCTCCAGCAATTGCCATTTAAAATTTAAGGTTTTCAAAATATTCAAAATTGTTTCAAGTGTAACTCGACCATTAAAGACTTAAGAAGTCTAGGCTTTTATTACTTTATCTAGCCCGAAAAAGTCGCTGGTAGTAATATAGAAACATGTTTGAAGATTTCTTAAATAGTTTTGCAAAAAGTTTTGAAGGTAAAAATCCATTGATAAGTCAAGTTTTAGCAAACGTATTTTCGATGCGAGTTTTTGGCAATAAAACCCATGGTGATTTAGCGGGAATAGCACTTACAGAATATATCAACGAACATGTCGACGGTTATAGCGCCAAACATACCGGCAAAGAAACCTTTAGAGCCAAGGTTAACGAAGAAGATATACGAGTGACTAACGACAAAACTAAGAAAAGTCTGCCCATAAGTATAAAAACTTACGGCGTTGGCCCGCTTCAGCTGTCTACAAACAAAGCTAGTACTATGTTTAATTATTTATCCGAGGTAGTAAAAGATCAAGAAATAATAGATCGAAATAAAATCCAAGAGATACTGAGTTATGCGCCATTTGCAGAATTTGATCAAGTAAATGTGCTCCCACTCATTTACGATGAAAAGGAACAAAAATTTAAAATCATACTTTTTAATCTAGATAAAGCTTACAAATCAGTAAGGATTATTAAGTTTTTGAATCCACGCAAAATTGGTAAGAAAATGACTTTCCCTATATATAAATTTTATGGGGATAACGATCAATATATTTTTGAAGTAAGGTATGGTGGCGCTGGCGCTAATGCACTGCAGAGGGGTATGTGGACACACACTGAGCATGCTTCTCCGTTTTTTCGTGAATTACTATCAGATTCGTACCAAATTAACGAACCACTGTTAAGCTTAATGACCAAAATTCTTGTTGCGCCTAAAATAAAGCATGAGCTGCTTCTAAAAGAATTCTCCCAAATAAAGGACCCAACTTAATCTACTTATGCTATACTCATAAGATGAAAATGGGTACTCAGGGGATAAAGTACACAGGCTCAAAACGGCTAATCATACCGAAATTGTTGCAAGTTTTACAGCCGTTGCAAGTGAATACAGTACTAGATGGTTTTTCTGGCACAACTCGAGTATCCCAAGCATTAAAAATGCAGGGATACAAAGTTATCGCTAACGACATAGCAGAGTGGTCGAGAGTTTTCGGCGAATGCTATCTGCTGAATACCAAACCGGCTGACTATTATCAGCCGATGATTAATCACTTAAATGCATTACCAGGCAAGTATGGATGGTTCTCAAAACATTATGGCGGAAATGATTATAGTGGTAGTGCTGTGCAGCCGGATGGCACGAAAAGAATCTGGCAGCTACAAAACACCAAAAAATTAGATTCTATACGTAATGAGATAGATAAAATTACAAAAGATCCCATAGAACGTTCAGTGTTGCTAACCAGTCTTATCTTGGCGCTAGACAAAGTTGATAGTTCAGTGGGCCATCAGGTTTCATATCTAAAGAAATGGGCGCCACGATCCTATAACGCTATGGCGTTGGAAGTACCTAAATTATTGGTCGATGATCAAAAACATCAGGTATTTCAGGAAGACATATTTGATTTAATCCAAGACGTGGCTGTCGACGTCGCGTACTTTGACCCACCATATGGATCTTCAAATGAATTAATGCCATCGTCGCGAGTCAGGTATGCATCTTATTATCATATTTGGAAGACCATATGTCTTAATGATAGACCAGTTCTCGTCGGGGTTGCCAATAGAAGAGAGGATGTTGGCGATAAAGTTAGTGGTTCCGTTTTTGAGGAGTTCAGAAAGAACAAGAACGGAAAGTTTATCGCTACCGAGGCCATAACTAGATTACTTGAAGAAGCAAAAGCTAAAACGATTATACTATCTTATAATAATAACGGCCGGGCTACGTCTGAAGCCATCTTAGATACACTTAGCAAACTGAAGTTGAGATGGCAATTGTTGGAAATGGATTATAAAACACACGTCATGGCAGCCATGAAGTGGACGAATACGTGGCTTAATGATAATGTTCAATCGGGAAGCAAAGAATACTTATTCGTAATTGAAAAAACACCGTCGGGTGCAACTGAAATTATAAAAAGCTTTAAACAGCCCATAAATCTTTCCCTAGAACTTGAGCCCGCATAATTTTACGAGTTATATGAGTTAACAATTAAAGAAATCACAACTATAGATAAGCCGAGCCTACAGGCTCGGCCGTATCTATTATTTCGATTTTATTTATATTAATGATTGGATTTCAGTATTTAGCTTGATGAAACTGAAAGACTCAATGTTATGTTATATCTGTGTTGGTAGGCTAATATTGTTGCCGTTTTTAGTTATCTCAACCACACGGCGATATCATTGGCGATTATTTTAGGCAATACCAGTCGTTTGGAACCGGTATATTTTATCCCCTGGGTATCAGAACTCATTCTAGAAACTATAGCATAAGCATCGCAATATAAACAGTCAATCGTCAACCGCTAGTGTTATAATATTGCTAGATATCACGGATTAAATAATGGAGGAAATAATATGGCCACAAACGATAAAATGCAGAAAATGAATTTTAATGTCGACCCGGTGCGCACACCAGTGCTGTATGCCGATGGTTATTTAGTGGCGTCTAACGAAAATGCCATAACGCTTAGTTTCACTCAAGCCATGTTGGCCCCCGGACAGCAACAAGTAGTTTCACGGATAGCTCTAACCCGGAACCAAGCCAAGGAATTTGCTAAGAATCTAACCGATCATATCGAAAAATTTGAAATATAAGCTAAAGACCAGAAGACAATAAACCGTAAAACTAGTAATGCATAAGTCCGAGAGGATAAAAGCAACTATTAAGTTTATTAACAGTTTGCTTGCTTTAATGGGATACTCGCCCGATATTGCTATTGCTTGAGGTAGGGTTTTGCAATCCTTATACTACATAGTTATGGAAAGTTCACGTCAAGAAGCAGTGAATAACTTCGTAGCTGATGAAGCCACGCTGGCCGCCCTACGTTTTCAGGAACTTTATAAGGAAAAAACCGATACAGAAGAAACTAGCCGTCAGCTGGTTGAGTGTACTCTTCCTCAGTTGAACGATGCCTTGCAGGGAATTCTCGGCCACCGCAACCAATATCTGGTTGAAGATATCATCCAGCAAACTTACGAGCGGGCCTTTAAGGATTTACACAAAGGCAACTTTGAGGGTAAGAGCCAGGTTAGTACTTGGCTTTATCGGATTATGTTCAATAGATTAGGTGCGTACTTCTATAAAGAAAGTAAGCGCAACGACATTGCACCTATGACACCGCTCGATGAAAATGTCGGCCTGGAAATAGCTGATAGCGTTAATGTGGAAGAGGATGCAATTGCCCTTATCTTAGCTAAACGTATCGATCAAATTGTTGCAAACCTAAATATCAGCGATCGGGACCGGAATGTATGGGACCTGATAATTAAACAAAGCGAAAAATACGCTGAAGTAGCGCTGATAACTGGGTTATCGGTGGGCTTACTAAAGGTTATTATCCATCGTATCCGCAATAAAGTTCGTACGGCTCTAGATGAATGAAACACTAGCAATTTAGGCAATTCTATATAAACCTAGTTTGCTGGTTTATTGCTTAGTTACATGTGGTATTGAGCCACTGTGACATAGATACGATTAAGCGTTAGCTAATTTGAAGGGATAATCGCCATCTTTTGGGCGAGTATACCTTTAGAGCAAGTAGTTCAAATCTGGTTAAGCCCGCCAAGTTTAACTTGACAATAATATATTTTTTAAGTTAAACTTATAACATGAGTACAATTACCACAAAACAACTCAGAGAGAACATGGCTCAAGTTATACGTGATTTACAACAAGGTAAGCCTGTGCAGCTGAGTTATCGACATAGAATTATCGGTGTCTTACACCCCACTCAACCACAGCCCGTACCTATACGGAGGGGCTCTGCTCAAGCTATACAGAACTTTCTCAAGTTTGCTGATTTTGGTCTTATACCGACCAAACTAAAAGAATCTGGGACTACTATTAAGCAGCAAATTGCCGACTTGAGAAGCCGTGACCTGAATTCAAAATGATTTGTATAGACGCAAATGTTCTTATTGAGATAATTCTTGGTAGAAAAAATGCTGAGATTTGTCGTAAGTATATTGATTCTCATAAAGAAGACATGGCAACGACTGTATTAAGCCTTGATATAGTAATGTATTATACTGAAAGCAATAAACTCAGCTTAAGACCAGTTGAACACTTTTTAAGGTTATTTACATGGTTAGCAATTACAGATACAGATGCCGAAGCAGCATTTAAGTATTTTGAAGATAAGGATTTTGAAGATGCCTTACAGATAAGCTGTGCTGTTCGTGAAGGTTGTAGTAGGTTTGTAACGCTCGATCGAGGACTTGCTAAAAAGTACTCTAAAGAAATACCGATTGACCTTTTAGTATAGTAAAATTACACTGAATTTGAGTAAGCGGAGACTTATCAACCCAGTACAAGATGTTTCTGCAAAGGAAATCTAATAGCTGTTATTACTATGTGGATACTATAATCTAATAAGTGGTACATAAACTACATTTAACTGATGAAGAATATAAACAATTAGCCTTGGCATGTTATTTGGGTAATTGGATAGCTAATGCTCAAGCAATACCAGGTGAGGAACCCTATCCAGGTTTGGAAAAAGTATTACAAAAAGTTTATAAACAGGCTCAAGAGAATCATATTGAGGGGATGAAGATAGTTTATGAATACGGCGAGTATAGTTGTCGCGAACACGATGGTTTAGACAATAGCATTGCATATCCTATCATCGAAGATTATGATGAGCAATCAATGTTTGAAAATCTAGCCCACTATTTGTCGAGAAGAGACGCTCATAATGAGTTAGAACATTCAAAGAAAAATCTGAACGAACTAGACGAGTTAAACCTAGAGACTAAAAAGTATAATGAATACATCGAAGAATTTAGCAAACATGGTTTAGGGCGGTTAGTGGCTAAAACCGAGGGACGTTGAGCTAAATTTCTCATAATAATTCCAAACCTAGGCAGCTACGCCCCGCCAAGCGTAAGCATTTTATAGATTAACAAATCAAAGCTTTAATGTTGCCAAACCCTGACGTAATCGACTTGCATAGTGACTGGCACTGTGTCCGGCTTAGTAATTTTAGTTGCCAGCGCCAGATCCAGGACCAGGTACATCGGATAGGCAGTAACGCCTGAAGTAACGCTTAAAACTTTTACGCCGTCATAGTAGAAGTAGACAACCCCTGGCTCCCAATCAGCCGCAAAAGTATGCCAACCGCCCGTAAAGGTTTGGCTCGAACAGAAACTGGGATTAGACGAGGCATTATGGAAAGTCGCGCAGGCCTGGCCTTGGGTACCTTCGACTATGTCAATTTCACCTTTTGAAACGTTATATAAATGACCAAGTTCCCAAAAAGCCGGCCAGTCGGCAATGCTGGTAGTGCCGGGCAACCAGATCCGGGCTTCAGCATAGCCGTATGTATAACTAAAATGGCCAAATGTCGTGACCGTACCTGAAGCATAAGGTAAAGATCCGCTAACCGGCGGGCAGCTTTCAGTTTTGCTAATCGCCGTCAGGTTAAGTTCGCCATTACCAACACTAACTTGCGCCGGATCATAACATTCCTGGTCCATGGTGTAGGTGTAGCCATCAGTTATACCAGGAGCACCATCGACACCAGTCGACCACTGCGAGCTATCCAATGCCGAACCGTTGAATTCCGAATCAAACACCAAATTCCACGAGCCGGCAATATTACCAACCGGCTGAAGCGAAGCCGGTGCCACAGCCACAACCGCCGGGGTCACTTTGATGCTTACCGGCGAACTGGTAATACTGCCGCCACTGCCCCTGCAGATTATCGTATAAGTTGTCGTGGCAGTTGGATAGACGATCTTACTTCCAGAAGTTGCCATAGAAGCTGTCCAGTTAGCCGGTGTAGCAGCTTGGCAAGAAGTGGTGTTAGTACTGGACCAGTTCAAAGTAACTGCATTGCCGGCCGTTATTGAAGCTGTAGATGCTGTTAATGTGACGGTAGGAGCTACCTTAACGGTAACTGGTGTACTACTTATACTGCCCCAATTGTTATGACACAGTAAGCTGTAAGTTGTAGTACTGGTTGGTGTGACAGTTTGACTGCCAATGGTTAGCATAGATAAGGTCCAAGCTGCTGGTGATACAGCTTGGCAGTAAGTTGAGTTGGTACTGTACCAAGCTAAAGTAACCGGCGCTCCGGCCGCTACCGAATAAGCTGATGTGAATAAAGTGACCGATGGAGCTGGTGTGTAATTATAAGTAACCGTAGCGTTGTTTGATAACGCTGATACCTTGGCCATATTATCAACCGTCTCAACCTGATAACTATAAGTCCGGCCGGCCACAATATTATTGTCAACATAGTTTAGGGTTTCATTACTGACGACGGCAATCTGTGTGCTATTGCGAATAATTCTGTAACTGGTTATCGGATTAGCACTGCTGCCATTGTTCCAAGCAACAGCTATCGATGAACCGTTTTGAAAAGCCGAAATGATTGTCGGTGGTGCCGGCGCAACTGGTGCCCCGATTAACTTAGTCGAGAAGATGGGTTCTACCCAGAAATTAGTGCCATTCATACTATCGCCGGGGAATTCCGGAACGGCACTGTCAGTATAAACCCCATTTGCCCCGTAGGTGCCGTTATCCGCAAAAGCTGTAAGTGGACCGCTGCTATGAGCTTGATCATGAGAGAAATAATTACTATTGAATGAATAATGACCATTCGGAGCAAGATAAGAAACGATATACATCACATTGGCGGCGATATTGACTGGTTGAACAAGCATGGCAGTTTGCCAACCGCTGACAGTTTCATCTGTGAAAGTAACACTTGCCAACAGCGCGCCATCATCGCCCCACAGGCTACCGATATGTACCCCTGTATTCTGAGAGCTCTTATAGAACCGGATGCCGGTAATATAGCCGGAGTTCTGGCTGGCAAATTTTACTCCCAACTCAATACTTGAGCTGTCAGACGCGCTGATAGTCTTCGGAATAGGGTTGTTGGGCCATAAGCTATAAGAATAAGTCACTATCTTGGCGAGTATAAATAGGCCGCCGATAATTACACAAACAATTACGACCACAGACACTAGAAATCTAGCACTACAAAATAATTTTTTATTAAAGTGTTTTTTATGTAACCATTTAAAAAACGGGGCAATATGAACCTTTGCTGGTTCTGATTTTTCTGACATTTGCCTACCCCATTCTCAATTACAATACTGATGCCTAGTACTAAATATTAAGCATAAATACTAATAAAGCAAGTTATTAAAGAGTAATGATAATTTTAATAAATAAACGGCACTAAAGCCTTAACTCGTTTCTTGTAAGCTTTATAATCTTTAGAGAAGTGTTTGAGCATCAGCTCTTCTTCTTGTCTGAATTTACCGTTAAACCCGATGATAAAAGCTACTAGCATCACAAAAGCATAAACCTGACCAATATTAATGGCCGTGCCTATCGACATAATTATTAAGCCGGTATATATAGGATGACGGACAATCGAATATGGCCCATGCTTTATAAGTTTATGGCCTTTTTTGAAGGTTATGCTAGCGCTCCAATTCCTGCCTAAGATCGCCCGAGCCCAGATCGCAAAAATCAAACCAATTAGTACGATTAAATCCGTTATTATGCCTAAACGTACCGAAGTCTGCCATAAATTATTCTGAAGAAATGTCTTCTTATATGCCATGATGAAATATAAGGCGGCAACTACCGCAATAATAAAGAATTTGTACCTTAGTACTAAATGTTTTTCGATGTTTTTCTTAACATTAAAGGCGCTGACTATCCAGTGAACGAATAATGCTATCCAACAGCCTAATATAAATATCCCTGTCCAGTTATTCATTGCTTAAGTTTGCCCTAAATATTATTAAAAACTGGTTGCTATCGGCTTAGATAATGTTTGATTGATTTAAAACTTGTAATAACTTAAAAACACAAACCAATACCTAGCCCCAATACAAAAGCTATCAAATACCTCGTTAATTCATGTATTAACTGAGCATGAGGCGCAAGTGTAGCTAATATATTAAGCATAATCATATTTTACTAATTATTAAATTGTCTACAATACAAAACCCTTAAGCTAAAAAATCATTTTGGAGGGTTAATAGTATATTTTCACTTTCGTCCTTTCGGACTCATCAGCATGAATACACATTCATGGAGTGAATGACAAGCAGACAATAAGGATATGAGGGAGAAAGCACACGGTAAAAGACCCGTGACAACCATCATGAAATCCTCATGTCTACTTGTCACGCACCCAGCGAACTACTGAGCGATCAGCCCACGGATGCAGGGGCCATTCGCCGCCATTCGCTTAGATTAATTCTTCTTCGGATTCCGCGTCGCCGGGTTGTCCGCTAGGATCGAGCTGATCGGCGTTGAGAACGGGAGAAACGTCAAATAAAATAGTCGGTTGCCGCCGGAAAAGCCACTGGAAAAACGTCCGACGAGGGACTGTTAGCACTGCTGGGTCAGCGGGTATCGCATCCTGTTCGGCCAACTGCTTGAAGTAGTTGTACGACATGATGTCGGTGTCGTCGCGGGTCCAACCAAGCTGTTCCAGTATAATGCTGATGACTTCCGGTTCGACTTCTGACCAGAAATAAGCGCCGCCAATGACGACATTTATTTCGTGCAGGTTACCGCCAGCTTAATATACGCCAGTGGCGCAAAGTAATTCAGCGATAAGCTGCCTTGATAGAGAGTCAGCTTTGGTGCCACAGGCCGCACTTACTCCGTATTTGTTGAAAAAATCGATCCCGGTGTGGAAGAAATTGCCGTTGAAAACCGGCGCGTTGACGAAGTAGTCCCTCATGAAATGGTTCTTCGGGTGTACCCTAATTACCATCCGGTGCTCAGACATTCACATGCCCTTTCTGTTGCTCATCTCCCTCACGGGTTTCACGTATCACTACGGATGTATGCTTTCTTTTCATACAAGATGAGAGACAAAGCTTTAACCAAAGTTATGACCTTATTTCTCACCTCATATGAGTTAATATCCTAAATCTGCTTGTTAAAGTGCCTCGGAGTAAATACCTCACTTTACGAAACTATATTAAAAAATCATAAAAAAGTATAAAAGTCAAGGGTTTTTCAAGGGTGATGATATCTATGCTTTGTTAGTAAAATACCGCTCAAGTTCCTCAACCGTTTTAACCTTTACAGCCAATACCCCTTCATAGAGCTGGACCGAATGATAAGTATAAGGCGGTTTGGCATGGGAACTACCATAACGCTGCGCAGCTAGCAGTTCGTTTTTTAACTTCAGTATTGTTATCCGTTCAGCTTCTGTCATCTTGGCTAACCATTGGCTAAGCTGCGGTAGATCTGGTAGATCCCCAATCGGTCCGGGTTTAGTGATAGTGGCCGATATATGCCAAAGGTAATTATTGTAATCAAACTCAACGCCAAAATAGCAAATAGCCGACTCCGCTTCGTCTTTAGAAAAATCAGCAACTTTTAAATTTCTTTCATTAAGTAAAGCGTGGACTTTTGGAATAAGCTTGATTAAATCCTGGTAAGTGGTTGTGTCGCTTTGAATGCAAAGATCAATATCTGGATAGGCCATCAAGCCGGTAGTATAACTGCCGGTAATAATCGGCCCGCCCAGCTGTTTAAGCAAGCCCATCAAGGGTGAGTCTCTTAGCATAATCTCGGCTGCCCGATGCAATTCATGCTCTTTTTCTAATAGTGGGTTTAACGTTTATTAATCCTTATCACTTGGTATATTGATAACAAAAGTTGAACCTCTATTAATTTTAGATGAAACTTCAATCCCGCCGCCATGCAGGTTAAGGACCTTTTGGGCCCAATATAAACCCATGCCAGTACCTTTAACACTATCAGTCAAGGGGTTGTCAATCCGGCCGAATTTTTTAAATAAATTATGAATATCAACCTGGCGGATACCAACACCATTGTCTCTTATTGAAATTCTAGTAAAGCCACGGTTCTGTTTAACACCAATTGCTATATCGGCGCCATGTTGTGAGTATTTACTGGCGTTATCTAAAATGTTTTCTAGGACCATTTGGATCAGATTCTCATCACTAAAAACCATCACCGCTTCAGCCGGTTTTTTAAAAGTAATAGTTTGATCGCGTAGCTTGAATAAGATAGCTTGATCTTTAATTACTTTCTTAATTTGTTTAACAATATCATAGCTGGATTTATGCAGCAGCAGTTTGCCGGCGTCAACCTTAGCGACTCTCAGCAAGTCTTCAATGATCTCCAGCTGGTGCTCGTTATTGGTAAAAGCAATGTTAAGCATCTTCATTTGCTGCCTTGTCGGTTTACCAGCATAGCCGAGGCGCAGCATATCGATGTATTGTTTAACGACGGTAGATGGAGTACGCAACTGATGGGATGCCAACGAAATAAACTCATCTTTGGCCTCATTTAATTGCTGCAATTGGTCGCGCTGTTTAATCAAATTGTCAGTCATCGTATCAGAATTTAGCTTTAACATTTTTTCAGTCGAGATATCTTCAATACCCAGCAAAATTAGCTGTTTACTATCAACTTGCTTGGCATTTAACAGCATAGTTTTTTGTCCCAGCCTTGGAAAGTTTATGGTCAGCTCATAATTTCTTAAGACACCGAGCTTACTAGGTAGAATGTACCCGAGTAAGTTTCGCAACTCCGGGACATCCCATTGGCCGTTGCCCAGCTCATACAGATGTTTTCCCTCAGTCTCATTTTTGATAACTTTGAATTTAGCATAAAATGCTTTGTTGGCCGTAATAACGTATAAATATTTATTTAAAATAATGAAAGGTTCGCGCAAAGTTTCGGTAATATCACGGTAATAGAGCAGATCTTTTTGAAGACCTGATATCTGGACGTCTTGAAGTGCTATTTTATGAGTATCATTTTTTTTGCTGGAGCCATTCATGCTACTGACCCCTCTCTGATCTAGAGATATTACACCGGTGTGCAAAGTGTGCAGTTATATAACTGTAAATTATTTATCACCTAAACACGCCTAGTAGTAATTATAGTCCAGAAAGCAAGAATTGCCAGTGAGATATAATGATTTTTAAGAATTTACAGATTCAAAAACATTTGACCAGAAGTAACTAATTATTCGGCCCAAAATATAACAGTGATAACCAGTGACTCTAATTAATAACTCTTATGGTTGCCTCGGTTAGACTAATACTCTAGTATGTGCTTAAGGAGTAATTATGAAGGAAACATTGACTTATGAAGATATCCCTAGGCTAAATCCCAAAGAAGTTGTCAGTTGTATGTTAATAGCCCTTGGATCAGCCAATCGGCCTATGCGGCCCAAAGAAATTGTCAAGGTATTGCCGCCTGCTGGGAAAAGAACTTTTTATGGCAGTGCCTTGGCTAATCCCCTCTATGAATGCCATCCATCGGTTATTTGTGATAGTTTTGTGCGCCATTTAATTGTTGACAGTGGGCGGGCCATGGTGGTTGAAGACCGCGCAAATTATTATGGGCTAACCCTGACGGCAGAAGGGCGAGCTGAAATGCAGCATGTCCTAGACACGACTGAACTGGATAGCGAGTTGTATGATTATTTTGACGATGTAGTTTTAAAAGCTCAAGCCATATCTAGTGATCAGAGTAGCTAGATATTTAAGCAATTGCTGCGCTATATATTAAGTTTCAGTGAAATAAGTACAACTGCTAAACTAGAGCTAGGATGGTCGAAAAAACCAACATTTCACGATTTTACTGGGCAGTCTTGGCAGTCGTCTGCGTATCAGTGCTGATCGTTAATATCGATAACACGATATTAAACGTTGCCCTACCGACTTTAGTCCGCCAATTGCATGCCACTTCAGACCAACTGCAATGGATAGTTGATTCTTACGCCATGGTGTTTGCCGGTTTACTGCTGGTTGGCGGCAGCCTGGCTGATCGATTCGGCCGGAAAAGATTCTTCCTAGCCGGCATCACTATATTCGCGCTTGGTTCGATCGGTGCCGCCTTTTCGGGATCAGTCAATTTGCTAATCGCCTGGCGGGCGGTTATGGGTCTGGGCTCAGCACTGACTATCCCAACCTCGTTATCTATCATTAATGATGTCTTTCGGGATCCTAAGCAACGGGCCAAAGCGATTGGAATCTGGGGCGGCATGGCTGGAGTTGGGATCGCGCTTGGTCCGATTGCCGGTGGACTGCTACTGGCCAAATTCTGGTGGGGATCGATCTTTATTGTCAATCTGCCGATCGCCTTAATCGCTTTTATCGCCGCGCTGTATATAGTACCGGATTCTAAGAACCCTAACGCCGAAAAACCAGATTATGGCGGCTCACTGCTATCAATTGCCGGATTAGGTCTGCTGTTGTGGGCAATTATTGAAGCGCCGATACACGGCTGGTCATCCAACTATGTTATATTTATCGGGCTGGCCAGTTTAGTAGTACTGGCAACTTTCATTATCTGGGAAGCGCATAGCACCCATCCAATGCTTAAACTAAAATTTTTCGCTGACCACCGTTTCTCAATTGCGGCTCTGGCAGAAGTATTAGGAGTCTTTGGGCTAATGGGTGGTTTGTTCATGCAAACGCAATTTCTACAATTTGACTTAAGTTATAGTCCAATCCAAGCCGGCGAAAGGATCTTACCGCTAGCCGCCGTACTTTGCATTGTTGCACCTTTAGCGCCAGTTATTGCCCGCCGGCTAAGAATTAAATTTACTGTCGCCATGGGTATGATAGCGATCGCTGGCGGACTATGGCAGATAGCTTTAGTGGCTAATATCTCCATGACTTACTTATCGGTTCTACCGGGTATGCTGCTAATCGGTTTAGGAGCTGGTTTACTGTTGCCAATTGCCACCAATTCAGTCGTTGGTTCGGTACCCCGAGAGCACTCTGGCGTCGGAGCGGCCACCAACGCCGTGGCTTTTCAAGTTGGCGGCGCTCTAGGCGTCGCGGTTATCGGCAGTATCCTGTCAACCCGATATAAGAATCACATGATAATTGCCCTGGCTGGTCAGCAACTGCCTAATTTAGTTAGGCATAACATTCTCGGTTCGCTGGGCGGCGCATTGGGCGTAGCCTATAATATCGGCGGACAGGCCTGTGTCATGCTGGCCCATACTGCCAGATTAGCTTTCGTCGGCGGCTTTAAAATAGCCCTGGAAGTTGGGGCCGCCGTTGCGCTTGGTGGCGGATTAGTCGTACTGGGTTGGCTGCCATCCAGTCATCCGAAAAACCGTAAAAAAACGATTAAATATGAAAATACCCCAACTAATCTTTAATCCTTACGGAACTTGCTAATAAGCAAGCGATAGTTGGGGTCTGCACGGTATTGTGCCTGGTTCCATCGCTGATAATGGACTGTACACTCTAGCTAGTACCGTATCTAGCAATTCCCCTTGCAAGCGATTAGCTCACACTTACCATTGCTGGCAAGATGACCCAGGGTTGGGTAGGATCGATTGAGTTTTAATGGGTTTGGGTAAGGCAGCGACTTACTCAGCTATTCAAGGTCTTCGGCCCTGGCATAGCGTTCGACGCCAAGAGGCCCATAAGTTCTACCGCCTACTGTATGCACTACCAACGTGCGCGGCTGGCATTCGCCGATCGCCGTAATGGAATCAATCCGCTGCCAGCCAGTGCCGGTCTTCACAAAGTCGCCAGGGCCGACTTCAGAGGCATTGCGAGATGGAACGCCAGGCTTTAAGTTCATTTCTCCTCCTTAATATTCAAATGCTGCACTATGGAACCAGGTCTCTGCCGTTCACCACTTACTGGTTGGTCACCAATAATTACTTTTTGAATAATCAGCCTTCCCGTTTCGCTATTTGCCGAAAGCTTCTTGGCAGCCTCTGATTAAGGCAGTCACGGGCGTTACGACAAGGAACAAGACCACACCGGCAACAAACGCGCAGGCCAGAGTCAGCGGGGCGAAAATAGCCATGACGACGAGAAACAGGCGATTGACGTTCTTGAAAATCTCACCGGCGAAGTTTAATACCAGCGCGATACAAGCGATATAAATCAAAAGAAAAAAGAAAGCAAGGGCGCTTTGAAGTAGCACAACAACTCCTTAAGGTTGGGCGTCCAGGATAGAATCTCTAACCTGGTAATCTTCATTAAAAACTCTGTTAACGTACCTCGGAGCAAATTCTAGCTCTACGAAGTAAAGTTATATTATCATAACCAATGATAGTAGTCAATTTTATATAATAGTATGTATATTTTGCAATAACTTTGAAAATTTCTATAGATTTGCGATAGTATCTATGACTATTTCTAGCCTATTGTCTAAGCTAATATCCGGCAAATGCACAACTGGAATATCCGAATTATCATAAGCGATGGCTAAATGTTGTTGAATCTCAGCTGCTTCGGCAGCTGTTTCGTGCCTAACTTCAGTTACCTGATATTCGCCAACCGGATCGCAAAACAAGGCAATCGTATAACGGGCAGCCTCGATATAACGTCTTAACATTGGAAACATATTTTCATATTGGTAATAAGTCCCGTAGCCGATGTTATCAATCAGGCATCGATCCTGGATAACTAATTTAGCATCGCTTGGAATGGCCGCCTCCAACTCCAGAGATTCAGCGATCACTAATGGCAAGAACGCCGGATAGTTTGTTCTCGGAAAAATGCCTTGATAGTCTGGTGTTTCAGCCTCTTTGGCCTTTTCGCATTTAATTACCCGCTCAGCCGGTTCATACACAGGATAAGAATTCGGGAATATTTTATGGACAGCTTCAGCTAAAGTCGATTTACCTGAACTTGGGCCGCCGGCAATTGGGATTTTATACATATGATTATTAATTGCTCTAAATAAATTACTTTCAACCAGCCCTATCAGTCTAACGGTGGCTAAATCTTACTGCAAGCACAAGCATAAATAATCAATAGCTAGTCTATGGTAATTGCGGCATTCTCATTTGGTTTATTTGTTGAGGACACCGTGCTCTATATATCTACCAGAATAAAGCAGCAAATAAATTTACCGACATGATAAAATGAAAGTATGGCAAAAGACGATAATTATATAGGTATGTTACTAGAAGATATACAGTCTAAACTTCAGGGTGTTGCTGAGGGCGTATCTGATTTGAATAAAAAAGCTGACCGTACAGACAAAAGACTAGATAAGATTGAAGAGAATACAAACATCATCCCAGCCCAACAGGCAGCCATTAAAGGTCAAACGGCACAACTTAATGATCACGAACAACGAATCACAGCACTAGAATCAGCATAATAGGTTTAAACTAAACCTATTTAAATATAAGCGTTATGAGGGAGCCAACTAGGGCTCGAGCTAAGACCAATTCACATAGCGTCAATCGATATAAACTCCTCCGGCTTAAACATATAACACCGAATTTTATGCTGTGCCTGTTATGTTTACGAATTATCAAACTGCTAATACTTGCCTTTGATTAAAACATGGACTAAGTTAGATTTATGATAAGAGATTTTCACGGTTCATGTGAGGGTTGTGCTAACTACGTTTTATTAAATAAATATGGAAACCGCGCCGAAGCATTAGAGGCCAAGATTGACAGTCTGCCCAGAGTGGTTTTGGTGAAAGAGGGTTATGTCGGCTGTAATAGAAAATGGCATAATATGCCAAGCCATATGGACGCCGAAGGACCCAACCGGTTATGCCAAGCCAACCGGGCAATTCCTCCTAAATTTAGCTTAATAATAATCAGACATGCCGGCTTAAGTGTAGCCGCCGAGCTGACAGTCAGTGGAGCACCGTATCTTATTGGAAGGCCATCTGATGGCGCATTATTGGTTAATAACGTTGATTTAATCAATGCCACAGAGCAAGTCTCCCAAGATATAGTTATTGAGTAGGCTTCTGTAATAAAATAGCTGTTATTCAAAAACATTTGACTAGATAAAGCAAATACATGGGTTCAAAATATAACCGTGAAGATCGGTGATTTTGACTATTGCTTGGCCAATGACGGCATTGTCTATCTGGTTAAAGGCTATTATCACTCCAGCGATTCGGTAATTGCCTACCCGGTCTATTGGCCGGACAATCGCGGCGACCGGCAACATCCGGTTCTTGGCCGATACATTAAAAATGTTTCTGACTTTAATGAGCCTTTATTTAAAATTCATCCGGAATTTCAATCTCAGCAAGTACCGAGGCAAACACCACGTCTACCCCGTTCGCAAATCATCCGGGTTTGGCAGCCAACCCAAAAAATGGTCTATTTTATGAGTAATGAAACAGCCGATCCGTGGCGGACACTAGTAGATTATTTAATTCAAGCAGTAGGCGTCCCATATGAGAATATAGGCATATTCGGCTCCTATCTAGTCGATTTGCACCAAGACTTAAATGGCCGCCAAATAAAAGATATTGATTTTGTAATTTACGGGCTAAGTAATTTTCGAAAAGTTAAAAGCGCCATGCCAAAACTATTGCAACACTTTGGCTATGGCCCGATTTCAGCCGACCATCTAGACAACCACGCCCAAAAATTCGGTAAAGATTTTAGCCCGCCAGTTAATTCATTCCATAAAACCCTGGCCAACAAATGGTCATCAATCCAAATGCAACCCGGCTTGCTTTGCACGTTGCGTTTTAGCTATTTAGATGATGAAATCCCAGTTAACCCTGTTAGCTCACCGATAAAACAATCTATTCAGACCAAAGGCCGAGTAACTGATGATATTGGTTCTAATTTCATGCCTAGAGTGTTTAAAGTCGAAACTAATTCCAAAGAGTTTACGATTGTAACTTATTTCTGGGGCTTCCAATCCTGCGTTAAAAATGGTGACTATGTGCTGATAACCGGCAACTTGCATCAGGACAGCAAAACAATAAGTGTCGATGAGCGCCATCATGGCATAAAAATCATTGCCGCTGCCACAGAAAATTCAAGTAAGTATTACGCCCGTTCCTGGTTTTGTCTAAACGCCGGAAATATAACAACCGGTAGTGCGGCGACAGCTTAACGATCACCTTAAGGCAGGCATAGCGGGAGGTATAGCGTTTTAATTGGTATTTCTGGTCAGCCGGTTTCCAACCTTGTTTATCGCCTTCAATCAGACCCAAGAATAAGCAGCCTCCCGGCACTAAAATATCAGCCAACCCGTCAATAATTTTCCACACCTTAAACTTCGGAATAGTAGTCAGCGACGTATAGCTCCATATCCCATCATAACTTTGGCTAGGTATGTCTAAATTCTCAATATCCATTTTTAGCGTACCAATACCCTTAACCTGACATAACGACAGCATCTCACCAGAAATATCCAAAGCGACTGGCAGAAAACCGGCTTGCATAAAAACCGCACAATCGCGCCCCGGACCGGCACTGATATCCAGTATTCATTTACCCGGTAAATTATCCATGAATAGCTGGTAATCCAAACCTAAAAACTGCTTAAAATCACCAGTCCGCTGCTCATAAGACTTAGCATAACGGTTGTAAAGCGCAATTTTGTCTTGAATAGTTGGATACATAGCGGTTGCCCTCCTCCAGCTTAAGCTGATTAATAATTTGCAAAGCGTTTTGATCAGACGAGCCGGACTCAATCGTTAATAACTGATATTGTTTAGCTTCAGATAAGAGATAATCCTGTACCCGAGCGACATGTTCGGCATATTGCTCTACCGGCATCGGTTTATTGCCTAACCGCCGCTTGGCTTTGGATGCTAGGTTACGCTGGTGCGAATGGCTGTCACTTAGATAAAGCAGACAATGGCACACCAAAGCTTCGGGTAGTTGTTGGTATAAGCTGGGGATTAAATGTACACCTTCTACTATCAGGCTCTCGCCTTGGCTTAAATTTCTTTTGATCACCGCCATCACAGCCGGTTGAAGCGTCCTAGATTGAGCTAAGTAACCCTGATTAAAAGTAAACGAATTTAGGGGGCCGAACATTTGCCAACGGTCATGGCTGGTACCTTTTAAGGCCTCAGATTTATCATAAAGCCGGACACATTCACGGATTTCATCGGTACCTACTACAACTGCATAATTGAGTAGGGCTACTAAACGGACGGCGGTAGTTGATTTGCCAACTCCTGGCATACCGGTTATTAGGATTAAAGTTGGCAGATTTGCTTTCACATAACAACTTTAATCAGCCTTGAAGAATTAATCTAGTATATAGTAGTTGAGTCAATAAAAATAGACTCAAACTAGCGAATAAAATGTGCTAACATTTAACTATGCACCGCTTACAGAAGCACATTCTCTATAACCTGACGACTAACCCGTCTCTAGCCTATTCAAAACTTAAACCAACAGCCGTTGAAGGCAATTTATTTACATATCACCTCCACTCCCTTATAAAAGAAGAGCTAATCTTAAAACAAACCGACGGCAAATATGCCTTAACTACCCAAGGCAAACGCTTGTCGGAAGGACTTAGTCTTAAAACTATGACGTTTAGCTTCCAGCCGAAAATGGTCACTTTAATCGCTTGCCAGGGGAAATCGGGTAAATGGCTGTTATACCGTCGCAAGCGCCAACCGATGATCAATCTGGTCGGCTTTCCCTACGGCAAGCTCCACCTTGATGAACCGATTGCCCGAGCAGCCCAACGTGAGCTCAAAGAAAAGACCGGACTAAGTGCTAAATTAACCCATCGCGGCGATGGTTATATAACGATTTATCAGGATAAGCAGTTGGCCAGCCAGGTATTTTTCCATCTCTTTACTGGCAATGATCCGACCGGAAAACTTAAACCGCCAGATAAAGCCGGCGAAGCCTTCTGGTGCGATCTTAGTAATTATCCAAACCTAAAGCTAATTCCGAGCATGCCGGATTTAATGGAACTCATTAATAATAAAAACCGAGGACGTTTTTTCTGCGAGCTGACTTACCACATATAAGACAGGTATTTGATTAGAATTATGATAGTTCAGCTATGACTGAAAGTATTCAATCAATAAGTAGTTAACCGACTTTTGTGCTTGATTATTATTAAATATATTATAAAATATATACATCATAGCGCCTATGTTTAAGGAGTAACTATGAGGAACCTTCAAATAAAAGCTATTGCTGTGCTGGTGCTGGCAGTTGGCTTGATCGGTAGTTTAGTTATCAGCAGTGCTCCGGCAAACGCCGCCGCTCACCCTTCGGTTGTAACGCTTAGCAAGGGCGACAGCGGCTTCATTGTGGCCGAGCTGCAATCCTACCTTGGCACCAATTCGAAGCACGATTACTTCCACAATCCGGGTGGCACGTTTACGACCTACTTCGGAGAAATAACCTATACTGCGCTAAAGCAGTGGCAGCGCGCTAACCACTTAAAACCCAGCGGCACAATTACCATTGGCAGTTCAGAGTGGAACCTCTTGGTCAAGCAAGCGCATCTGCCGCCAATACCACCGAATATCAGCGAGATATCAGTTGCCGCCGCCAAACTCAACGGTTGGGCCATTGACGCCAACAAGAGTCCTTCAGTCGTCAGTGTCCTGCGCTACAATGCGGCCACCAAGAAATTAAAAATTCCCTGGTCTAGCCCGGCTGCCTACGGCGATTTACGCGGTCCGCAATACGTCACTGCCGACGGAATTTTTCAGATTTACCTCAAGGCCGTTGAGTATTACTCGCAGGCATACAGCACCATGATGTACTGGGTAAGTTTCTTTGATGGCGGCGAAGCCTTGCATTACGATGGGCTTTGGCCTAGCCACGGCTGCGTGCATATCGCCATCCAATCAGTGGCTGAAACGATCGAGCAAGAAGCTCCGCTTGGCACGACAGTTGTCGTCCATGGAGTCATCTAATCGTCGTCAATAGCGAAAGGAGGTTCAAACTAGCCCACCATAATGATGATTTTCATTAATCTCTTATGGTGGGCTTTTACATATATTTACTAGTAAATAGCAACCTATATATTAACTTACTGTCATGAAATAATTGCCAGTACAGTAATGTAGCTAAATACACATTCTTATGGCATAGACATAGAATTATGATATCAAAAAATGACTCATGTAATATTAACCAGTTTTAGCAGCAGTGCGACCCATTGCTCTTTCCCGGCGGATCTTTCGGCGTTCTCTTTCTGATGTGCCGCCCCAGACACCAGATGTTTCACTATCGGCTTGAAGAGCATACTCCAGACACTGGGCCCGAACGACGCAACCGAAGCAGATTTTCCTGGCTTTTTCAATGCCAATACCGGGTCCTGGGAAGAAAATAGCCGGATCAGCACCATTACATTTAGCTCTTTTCTGCCATAAAATACGATAACCATCCAACAAACTATCGGCCAGATAAGGCCGTTTTGATTTCAGGATATCATAAGACCGTCGGAAAGCTTCATCGCTGACTATTGAAAGATTAAGAAATTGAACCTGGACATCGTTGTCGCCAACATTATCACGATCGCTAGCTAATCGATGAAAGTCGTTTAATCTTTGGTTTAATCCCGGATCTCGTTCAGCAACAGCCGCATCAATTAATTCACTCATCATGCTAAATATAACCCGGTTTATCCTGTAGACGCAAGCAATAGTAATTTAACTGCTTAAAAATTGACTCAAAAGATAACGGCTAGCTAGCGGGCGGCAAAGTAAGTATCCGACGGGCTGACTTTGCGCATGACAATTTGCAGCAACTGCAGATGCCGCGCCCGGAAAGCGCCGGCACAAATTAACAAATAAAACTTCCACATCTGATAAAATCGCTCATCATAATGGTCTTTTATCTCTTTATAGTGAGTTGTAAAATTCTTATACCAGGCCACCAAGGTTTTATCATAATCCGGCCCGAAATTTTGGACGTCCTCAATAATAAAACAGTCGGCTACAGTCTTACTAATTTGATCCAAGCTTGGCAGCGCTCCGCCGGGAAAGATGTATTTGTTAATCCACGGGTTGATATATCTACTGGCTTTATTGCCGGCAATCGTGTGGTGCAGCATCAGGCCGTCGGCAGTCAGCAAACGATTGCAGATATCAAAAAAAGTGGCATAATTTTTCGGACCGACATGCTCCAGCATACCGATCGAAGTGATCCGGTCATAACTGCCGGTTATCTCCCGGTAATCCTTCTGCAGAATTTTAACCGGCAAACCCTTAGTTGCTGCTTTAGCTAACTTAATTTGCTCGCCAGCCGGCGTAATGCCGGTCACATTAACCCCGTATTTACTGGCGGCATACTGGGCAAAACCGCCCCAACCGCAGCCGATATCCAGCAGCTGCATGCCCTTTTTAAGCTGCAGTTTACGACAGATCAAATCTAATTTATTCTCCTGTGCTTGATCCAAGTTTTTAGCGCCTTGCCAATAAGCGCAGCTATAAATCATCCGCTGACCAAGCATTCGCTGGTACAGATCGTTGCCAATATTATAATGGTGCTCGGCATTCTTCCGGGCGCCGGTAATACCTTGGGTCTTAAATATACCCGGCAGGCTGGCTAACACAAACGACGGGTTGATCTTAACAAAACTGCGGATATTAACACCCAGTAGATTAGTAATCAATTGATCAATGCTATGACAATCCCACCAGCCGTCCATATAGGACTCGCCCAGTCCCAGTTCCCGATAACGCAGGACTTTAGTATAAAAACGCTTGTCATGGACAACAATGTCTTGAGGTTTCGATCCGCCGACTTTAACACCGGCCATTTTAAACAGTTGTTTAATCCGCATCTCCGATGTACTCATAATAAAAGTATAGCAAAGTATTATTATTCTTACTTACTCAGATTGTTTTTTATCTCAGGCACTCAGTGTTGCAGAATATACAATCTTCTGGTAAAGAAATTACTAATAAAGTTTTGAACTATCTCGGAAAAACTACGCTGTTGGTCTTACCGGCAAAAACGAAGATTCTTTAAGTGAGATACAAATTACACCAACTCCCGTGTCTGGAGGAATAAACAACCAAACAGTAGCAGGAAAGATGCTAAATGTTGCCTAAGGAAGTTAATTAAATATATTTTAGATTCCTGAAATATCTCTAATATACTTAACTGTTTTTGCTAAATTATTACTTTCTGGAATTGTGTACTCGAAATCGTAACCCAATAGTTCAATCGGCTTATACCACTCCTTCATATCTTTCACCCCAAAATCATTTTTCTGGGGGCGGGTTTGATGTCTTCTGATAGTTTCTGCAAAGCTGGTTTGAAAATTAAATATGTAATTATCTTGAGGATGATGGTTTTCAAAAAAGCCTTTTAAGTAATCATCTGCAGCGTGTTTATGAAATATACTTACCCATAAAATATCGTAATCGTGCTTTAAACAGTAAAGAACATTTTGCAGCATTATCTCCCTAACTTCTTTCCTGGATTCGCCTAACGGGAAAAACATATGTACTCTGTAATAATCCTGTTCGATAACTACAGTTTTGTGTTTAATTGTTCTTGCTAATTCTTTGGCTACAGTGCTTTTACCCGAACCCGAATTTCCCCGGAGAATAATTACTTTTGACATAAATTAATCATAGCAAATTTATTCAGGGTTTTAGAGTAGCTGGAATTCCCGGCTCAAACACACCGTTCCAGATCTTTCCATGTGCTGGTTTTGCCTACTAGGGTTCAAATTGCTGTTGCTTGCATAGCTCAACTCCGTATTTAATAATTATTACTGAATTGGGAGTGATAATGCCTAAATTATATATGGATAGATTAGAGAGAATTGGAAGAGAATTTGAGAATAATGGTGACGGAACGGCTATTTATAGTTTGTGTCATTTTATCAGAAGTGAAAAACATAAGGGTCGTCGATTACTTTTTCATAATGGCGATCAATTAATAGAGGTTTTGAGACCATTTTTTGCAGGGGGTCCAAGAGGAAGGTTAATTCCTAATCAGAGGAGGATTCTAATGCCAAATTCATCTCTTGTATTAAGTGATACCATGGCTGAGAACGAAAGCAATCGCCCGGTTTATGTTGGAGATAAGAACTGGTACGTAGGCGCAGCTGCTCTAGCAAACGCTCTTGCTAGTGAAGCAGGTGCCGCCCTAACTATAGTGTGCCGGGAAGAAGCTGCCGAAATAGTACAAGAAACTAATCTGAATGTACGGGAATTAATAGTATCTGTTCAAGAATATTGACATTATCAATTTTGCTGGAGGACCACCGTAGATGCTATCGCAACTATATTTCAGGGAAAAGAGCATACATCGGACTGCCGGGCAATCGTTTTCTGAAACCAGATTTAGCTTTGGCGATGTCCTTATCAAATGGCAAGTTAATCCAAGGGTCCATCCACTGGCCGTTATATCTAATTAGATAGTGGCCAGCAATATAATTTTTTGACCGACCGATTAAAACTATTGTTCCAGCGTTATAGATAGACCTCCGTAACTTACCATTAATATGCTGAGATTTATATTTAAGTCCTGCCCTATTAAGTGCGGTCGTAAAGTCTTTAACCCAAAATCTATTACTTACGGTTTGTTTTGGCCCAAGTAATTTAACGGACTGTTGGTAACTAATGTTTAGTGCAAATGCAAAGTAAGCAATGCCGCAACCATAATCAAATTCTTGGGTAATACTTTTTCTCAATATCAAAAGTGTAGAATTTATATTTTTATATACAAGTCCAATAAAAAACTCCTCAAAAAAAGAGTTTAAATATAAGCAATATGGAAGGCTATTGTAGAAATTACTTCAATAAAAATCCAGAGGAGAGCACAGAACTTGAAATTTGACATGGGTGCAGGGTGTGATGTAGATGAGATTCAACAGCTGATTGACAGATCTGGACTCCCCAGTCCATCTGATAAAACTCAACCATTACCAGCTAAAAAAGTCTAATGGCAATCAATTTAGAAACTATAATCCACATAAAAACATAACCACTCGCTTTAAATGGCATTTTTACGCTACTCGACTCGCGATAATCGGTATTTTATGCTAAACTGTGCATATGTATATTCAAAGGCATGAGCAGAAACGAATCGAAAAAGTTCTCAATAATAACCTTATCGCTATTTTATATGGGGCTCGCCAAGTAGGAAAAACCACTTTAGCTAAAGAAGTGGCTAAAAACTTTGCAAATCACCTGTACCTCAACTGTGACGATCCCAATGTTGTCATCAGTCTGACCAACAAATCAGCCGTGGAGCTTAAGTCATATATCGGTGATGCCGATTTGGTGATTATTGATGAAGGACAACGTATTGAGAATATTGGTATTAGTATAAAACTTATTCACGACACCTACCCAGCCATAAAATTATTGGTGACCGGTTCTTCAAGTCTAGATTTAGCCAACAAGGTTTCAAAACCGCTTACTGGTAGATCTGAAGAAATTTTATTATATCCGCTCAGCATTACTGAAGTGTCTAAGAATCGTCTGGAGATCGATGCTAACTGGCGGACCATGCTTGATCGGGGTGGTTATCCGGGAATATGGCAACTCTCCGCTCAGGACGCCCATTTAAGACTTAGCAATATTGCAAATAATTATGTCTACCGTGATGCCTTTGGGGCACAAGTTATGTTTGATCAGACTATTATCAATGATCTATTGCGTCTCTTAGCTTATCAAATCGGCCAAGAGGTAAGTTATGGCGAGTTAGCGGGGAAATTATCAGTAACTAAAGAGACCGTGATGCGTTATATTGATTTACTCGAGAAGGCCTTTATTATTCAAAGACGCAACCAGTACAGACGCAACCAGCGAGTTGAGGTAGGACGCCTGCGTAAAGTTTACTTCACTGACCTTGGTATCCGTAATGCGATCGTAGAAAACTTCAAACCACTTGAGACACGAGATGACATTGGTGCATTATGGGAAAACTTCTGTGTTATAGAGCGGCTTAAATATCTGCAGGTACAAGAACGACGGGTCCGATCGTATTATTGGCGCAATGCCGATCAGCGTGAGATCGATATCATCGAGGATGAATCTGATATTCTGAGAGCCTATGAATGTAAAGTCAACAATAAAAAGGCAGTTCGTGTGCCTATGGCTTTTAGCAAGATGTACCCTAACTACACATTTAATGTAGCTAACCCAGATAATTTTTCTGACATATTGCTTGTTTAATTATGCAATTTGATCTTAAGAAACTCAACGTGACGCTGTTGTAACTAAGTTACTCGAAACTAAGCCAGTAATTATTTATCTAGCTGAATTAAATTGAGCTACACCGCCTCAAACACCTGTTTTTCCGGGTACAGTATCATATATGGGTAGCCTACATAATTTCTTTCTAGTTTTTTACAGCCGATAGATTTCAAAAAGGCAACCATCTCATTTGTTATTCTTACTGGGTCGACAGAACCTACATCACCCTTATACTCAACTTCTACAAAGTTACCCAGATTTGTAATGGAGTCAATCGCTACTTCGTAATCCTAGTATAGCCAGGTTTCTCTAGTCTTCTCAACTATTGCTATAGTTTTATATCCCAAAGCTCCGAGCATCTTTCTCATAAGGCGCATGTCTCCAACTTCAGATTCATATTCATCACAATGTGTACTCTTGCCGGCTTTGTTGTAATACCACTTTTTATAGTTAATAGAGTTGGTTTTAGACTGTCTAAGCCTTAACCACTCAGCAACCGGGTACTCAGCTAAGAAATTTTTGTGAGGAGGCGTGAAGTATTCGTCTTTTTGATAGTTTTCGGCTTTTGATTTACCATTTTTACTTAGGAACTTTTCTAGAATATCAGCACCCTCTAACTTGACCTGAATTTCAATTTCCACATCTTTCATGTACATATATTAACAAAAACAGAAGCAAATTACCTCTGTTTAAACATAAACAATATGGAGGTCCACCATACTGTCTATGTCAATTAGTCTGAGAGTAATATCCAATGATCAAGCTTGGATCTATATCCACTAATTCAGCCGCTTTCTTCCCTACCTTTTTTGAGTATGCCTCGCATAAATTATATCCAAATGTATATCCAAACCACTTAGTTATATTACTGCTTCCGAAAAACCACTCTGACTGACTATATTTTTCATTTTTAAAATTTTTTACGGCTTTGTTTATTTCCGATTTTTTTATTTTTGCCTTTGCGTATACTGGCTTATTTCCACCATGTTCTTCTTCATACAGCGTAGCCAGGCCTTCGTAAACAATCGTTTCACCCAGATTAACTCCATATTTGTATGTTCTTTGTCGGATACAGTGATGGATTTCATGAAGCAGCGTCAAATATAATTCTTCATGGCTGATATTAAAATCGGAGTTTATCCACATAAGCACGAGATTTGGCCCCCTTGAACTGCCGCTTACTCCTCCCATTTCTGCTTGCGGAAAAGGGGAATAAATAAAAACCACGTCTATTTGGTTTGCCTTAAGCTCTTTTTCAACGGTTTTCTTAGCTTCGTAAAATGCAGGATTAATTCTGTCTAGTAGATTATCAAGTTTACCAGTCGAGTTTGCGATATGAATATTTATTGATGGTCTCATTCGTTAATTGTAACAAAAAACAGAGACATTATATCTATGTTTAAGCGTATTGGATGGCCAGGAGAGACTCGGACTAAGATTAATTTACGCAATGTCTAGCGGTATCAGCTAGCCTGGCTTAAACACCCCGCCCCAGATCTTATCTTGCGCAATAATAGCTTGGTATAGTGCTATAATTAGTGTGTTAACAATTTAATATCAAGAGTGCAGCGAGAGTCCTAGCTTGATGACCTGCCAGCAGCCTGCTTAAAAAAGCAAGGTGCTAAACCTAGCCCATATGGGAAGGATACGAGAAGCCGAAACACTAATATCCTTTCAAAATGAAGAAAGGATATTTTTGAATATAAGAACCGCTGAATCAGTTTCACCAAAACATCCGGATAAACTATGCGATCAGATAGCCGATAGTATCTTAGATGCCGCCCTGGAGCAGGATCGACAATCCAGGGTAGCTGTGGAGGTAGCCGGCGGCCATAAACTACTGGTGCTAATGGGTGAAATAACATCAAAAGCTAAAATTGACTATGCCGCTATCGCCCGGAGATTTGTTGATGACAGTTACCAAATAAAGATTAATATAGTTGCCCAAAGCCCGGAGATTGCCCATGGTATAAATGATGGCGGTGCTGGCGATCAAGGGATTATGGTTGGTTATGCCACTAACGAAACCGAAAATCTGATGCCTCTGGAAGTTGACTTAAGCCGCTCATTGAACCGTTATCTTTTTGATAAATTCCCATATGATGGCAAAACCCAAATAACAACTGATAACGGTAAAATAGTAACGGTCGTCGCCAGCTTCCAGAATACTCCTAAACAACTTTTAGATGACATGATACGTGATTGGCTGAAAGACAAGCCATTGAGCCCTAAGCTTAAACTATTCTCGAACCCGGCTGGTGATTGGAGGATTGGCGGTTTTGATGCCGATACCGGCTTAACCGGTAGAAAGATCACTATCGATAGTTACGGCCCCAGCATACCGATTGGCGGCGGTGCTTTCAGTGGTAAGGACCCGACTAAAGTCGATCGTTCAGCAGCCTACATGGCCCGTAAAATTGCTGTTGACTACTTAAATAAACATCAAGCTAAAGAAGTATATTGCCTACTGGCTTATGCTATCGGCATTAACAAGCCGATTGAGGCGGTTGTCCTGATAGATGGCAAAGAAGAAAAAGTAAAAGGTTATAATCTTCTACCAAACGGCATCATTGAATTCCTGCAATTATCAATACCACAGTATGAACAAACAGCCAGCTACGGTCATTTTGGTAATTCATTTAACTGGGACAAATAGTCATGACGGACGCATTAATATTAATTATTTTGTAACTTTCTCTATATCTGTTAGTGCTTATGTTATCCCCAAGCTTATGTTTATATTTGACAAAAGACTTGACTTATTATGTTACAATATGTATAATTTGAGTGTGGCGTCGACCCGATGGGTCCATGGCCACTTTTTTGATTTTAGGGTTTAAATTTCCATAAATCGAAAATAGGTGTTCTTACGTCTTTAGTAAAGTCATTTATCTTAGACCTTAACTTAAAATGATCATAGCATATGATTGTCATTGATAAGATTTATCAACAATATATATTATATGTAATACTAATTAAGAAAAACTTTACTTCTATGGAAGCAATACTATATTAAAATTCTTAAAACTTAACGGGTTGATAATATATCTAGATATGCGGTGTAACTAAATTTTCTGTTTCTGCGTCTTCCTGTAACTTCATTTAAAATTCCGAACTCAACAAACTTGGACACGAGATCACCAGCGGCCTTATTCGATAAGTTAGTAATTCGCTTAACTGTGTCTATAGTAACAGTAGGGTACGTATATAGATTATCCAACAATATCATACCTCGTCTCATGCCCCTACCCAGTCCAGTCATTTTTTTTCTGTCTGCCTCTCGGAGTTCGATAATCGACTTCGCCGTACTGACTGCCTCACTAGCCGTTTCTATAACACCTCTTAATAAGAATTTTACCCAAGTTTCATAATCGCCAGATATCCTGATAGACTGCAATAAATCATAATATGTTTGTTGATTTTTCTTTAGAAAGAATGACAGGTAGAGTAAGGGGCGTTTAAGAATCTGCTCATGGCATAAATAAAAAGTAATTAATAGTCGACCAACCCTCCCATTGCCATCAAGAAAAGGGTGAATAGTTTCAAATTGACTGTGGATCAGTGCAGTTCTAATTAATGGCGGTAAATCCTTGTTGTTTCGGACATAATTTTCAAAATCGTGTAATGCGGGAGTCATGTCATGTACGGCTGGAGGTACATATATAGCATTGCCTGGCATAGTTCCGCCTATCCAGTTTTGAGTAGTCCTAAAATCTCCGGGGGTGCGATTCTGTCCTCTTACGCCAGCTAATAATCGTTTATGAATATCTTTTATAAGTCTAAGACTCAAAGGTAAGCCAGAAGCTCGTGTAATTTCATTTAGGCCATAGTTCATTGCATTAATGTAATTTACTACTTCGTCTACATCTGAACGTTCGTTTACTTCTAGATTACCGGCTTCAAAGTCAAGAACATCAACGAGAGTTGCTTGTGTGCCTTCTATTTGGCTAGAAATTACAGCTTCTTTACGAACATACATGAATACAAACAGTTCTGCATCTGGTATAAAGTTACCTAAGCTATCAAGCCGACCTATAGCCAAATCGGCTTTCGAATTCAGTTCTAACATCTCCCTATCTATTTTTAATGACGGGTTGGGTGGTAGTGGACTGGGTTTAAAAGATTTATATCCTAAAGGTTGTTGTACTTGTATTCCGCTTCTCATTGTTATATCTGTTAACAACCCCAGTATACACTTATTAATTATACTTTACAACCCTAAACTAAAATAAAGAAATCAGTTATTTTAGTTTGTTACAGTACCCGCGTCACTATTTTGGTTTGCATAAATAAAAGTAAATAAGTAGATAATAGTTATTTACGAACCTTAGTTGAATAAAAGAATAAGCAATATAATATTGAAAATACTATTGCAAACTGTTTGACAATAGGTGTATTAACTTCTGAATTTAGTTATTTGTCGCCGGACTTTAGCTACCTGATCTCGGCAATCTGGGCAAGATAGCTAGTTCAACATAATTAAGCCATTCGATAGCCATCGGTAAATTATTAAATAGTCCGATGATTTCAGATTCGTATTCAGTCTTAGAGACATCATCATTTAGAGCGGCATCTAATAGTTCATCATAATCAGCATTGCTTCTAACCAGTTCATCAAACATCGAAATGATCAATTCTTTAAACCTTGGAACAACCAATTCCTGGCCCATTACTTTTCTGGCTTTTTGAATAACCGCTAGCTTATCGGCACTATTGCCTAACGGCTCATCAGTATCACCAACCTCAACCAAGGCTTGGACAACTTTCCGGCCAACGGCAGCCGGCAGTTCTAGCATTCTTTGCAGACCACAACCGTCTCGTAAATCCAATGGCTCTGGAGAAACATAAGTATTAGTTAGACGCCGCTTCTTTTGAGCCAGATAGTTGGTTAATATATCGCCAGCCGGCTGATCAGAATATTTAATATAAGTCGCCGGATCATTGCCGATCACAACCCGGTGATCACAAGCTAAATGCTGTCCGAAAAACCGGTCAATTTCATGACGACCTTGGCGCAAGGCTTGCTTAGCATAAACCATCGGCGTGGTCGGAATTGACGGATTGAGCTCAACAACCGAAGCAAAGAAATTCTTAACCGTATTATAACTATGAACACAGCCGTCAGTTAGTGAAATAAAGTTATCAAAATCACTGCGCCGGTTAGCTACCCCTAAAGCGACTGAACCATAGACAAAACTGCCATCAATTATTCCATTGTCAACGGCATTTTGTGAAAACTCTTCAAAATTAGCTAAGGCAATATCAAAAACATTGCTACCAGGGACCCGACCATCTCTAATTTCTTCATAAGAAAAAACTCGGCTCATAATTAATCTAAATTAGGTTCTAAATCAATCTCATCAATATGAGACAAGACTATTTCAATTGCCGTTCGAGTTAAAGCCGCACAGACTCTGCCCTGTTCAATTACCTCCTTAGATAACCCTACGGCAAAATAATCTTTAGTATAACCGGCAGCGGCATGATAAAGCGGCATCGGTCTTTTATTACTGCCCACGCCGATTGTCATATTAGGGTATTTCTGCCGCGCCATGGCCCATAAAGCTTCAGCCATCCGCCGATCTAATCTTTCAACGTATCTTTCTGGGAATTTGCCACCAAAACGTACAAACTGCCAATAATCTTCATCAGTTGGCGGTAAATTACTTTCTATTATTGCCTCATAATTAGCCATTCATAATCTCCTCAAGGCAATAATAGAGTTGTAACTATACGTATGCAAGCAGTAACAGTTTAAAAATGCTCATGATTGCATTATTAAATTTGCTAGCAGATAATATTTTAAAGTAAATTGTTGATAGATAGGAGATTTATGAGCCCAGAGCAAAACTCGGGAGCCCTGCCGCCAGCTAGCGGTGAGGAGACAGTATCTGCCGAGCAGCTACACAAAGGTTTTGAACTAGCCGGCAGCTTACAGACAAGTTTAGCCGTTAATGAACAAGACTTAAACCGGAAAATACGACTGCGTGACAGCGAGATAGCCGATGTCAAAATTCGCCATCAGACTGCCATCGGCCAGGTCGAAACTAAAATAATAATACTCAAAGATACCATAAGAGAGCATCTGCATGAAATCGGCGGGATAACCTTAGAGGGTTGGCGGACCGGTTCAATCGGCCCCGAAGATGTGATATATGCGGCCGGACTGATCAATGGTGTTGACCAACCGCCGGTTTTTGATTTCGCCCGGGCCGAACATGACTTAGAGCGTTTCAGGCAATTACAGCCGGGAACCAAAGTCCTGCAGGTAGCTTGCGATGGCGAAGTTGAAGATCCGGCCGAGGCGATAGCTAACCTTAAACTACTGGATGGGGGTATCCTAGCTGAAGCGCCGCAAGTTGGCTTGGCCGAAGGTACGCGCATCTGGGACATCCAACCGGAAATCCACTGTAAATATAGTGACGGCCGGACTACCAACCGGCAGTGGCGCTATAAAATGGCAATTGGCGACGATGAGGTTAAAAAATTAGCCTCCATCTGGTTAGAAGATCACAGTCCGGATCAAGTTGTCGTACCGAGACTTGGGTGCTATGGCGATATGCAGTTATTGTCGTCAGGGTTAGTATGCCTAAAGCATTTAGGCTTAAATTTACCACCGCAAAGCCAGCTGCTAGAAAAAATGATGGCAGAGATTAAAGCTAGCTTGGAGATCGATCGTAATCCCAATGACTGGGAGTTGGACCGTACGATGGCTAATATTTATCTGCTGAATAAAGAATTATTTCGGCAAGTTGTCGACCGATTAGTTAATGAGGCTAATTATGTAAATTGGCAGCTGCTGGCAGAACACATAGCCGTCAATAGCGAACCAAACTGGGACTCCATGACTAGTGGCAATCGCGATACAGCCATCGCCAGAGCTGCCTACTGCCTGAACCAGCTTATACTTGAAATTACCCAAGACCAACGATTACCAAGCCAGACTTAAGTTAAACGGAACTGCGGTTATAGGGAGATTATCAGACTGTAGTTTGGATGAATTTTACTTTAAAATTAACAATTACCGCTAAGCCGTAGCTAAAAAATTCTAGCTTGAAAATCCGTTATTATTGGATATAAAGAATATAGCCGATTATGCAAAGATTCAACGAACGTATAGAAAAACTTTCACCTAGAATAGTTTCACGATTGTCTCAGATAGATATTCTTAATGGTCAGTGGATAGGTGGTGCAAATTTAAGCCCCCAAGCTCTCAGTCGATTGAAGCGCTCTGTACTAGTAACATCTACTGGCTCATCAACACGTATTGAAGGTGCTAAGCTATCTGACGCGGAAGTCGAGAAACTAATGCGTGGGTTATCAACGCAAAAATTAGCCGATCGAGACGCTCAAGAAGTGAGAGGTTACTATGAACTGCTTCAAACCATATTTGATTCGTCCAAAATGATCCATTTTTCGGAAAATACGATTAAACAATTGCACGCTGAACTGCTGAAATATACTAATAAAGATGAGCGTCATCGAGGCGAGTACAAGAAATTCGAAAACCGAGTTGAAATGAAAGATGCTAGCGGTAAAGTAATGAGTATTTTGTTTGAAACCACGCCAGCTTATCTGACTCCAAAAGAAATGACTGAGCTAGTTAGCTGGACAAATGACTCACTGGCAAATAGAACCTACCACCCGCTACTTGTTATAGCCAGTTTTATAGTTGAATTCTTGAAAATCCATCCTTTCCTAGACGGTAATGGCCGCTTGTCCCGGGCTTTGACCAATTTATTGATGTTACAGGCTGGTTATGAATATATGCCATATGTCTCGCATGATAAGCTAATCGAAGATAACAAAACAGAGTATTATATTAGCCTACGACAGGCTCAAACAACCCTTGAGACTAAAGACGAAACTATATTACCATGGACAACATTCTTCTTACCTGTCTTGCAGACTCAGGCTGAACAATCCATAAAACTGTTATCAGCTGAGAGTCTAGATAATTTATTATCACCTAACCAATTAGCCGTTTGGGAGTATATAAAATCCATGGATAGTGATACTTCAGTGCAAGAGATTACCAACGCCACCAAAGTCGCCCGACCGACCGTCAGACAATCAATTGAACGTCTACTAGATCTTAAAAAAGTCCAACGCATTGGATTAGGTAGGGCAACTCGCTACCGGAAGCTCTAATATTGACAGCAAGTTTATCGAAACAGCCATTTTGGATAATTGTCAGTATATAGTCAGCGGGGAAAGAGATCGGCTTGGACTAAAATATTACGACAATATAAAAATTATCACTTAGCCGTAGCTAATATATTTTCTGGTTGTTTGCTTCATACTAGATCACGTTAAACCATTAATTATTGCATTTCTCATCTGTCGCTTGTTTTAACTACATACTCGTTGTAATTATCATTTGACAATACCATTGACTTATTTCATTATGTCATATACAATTACAATGTAATTACCACGAAAAGACCCCTATAAGGTTCCGTCCTTATGGGGTGCTTTTCATTTATGGATATATTCAAGTTTCTTTTGAAGTTTGCTTATAAAGTCTAATTTTTCAATAATTGTTACGCAACATAAGCGTTTATCTGCTTGCTATCATGGGATAATTGCAACAACATATGCATAATTGTATAAAATGATGTTACGATGTATATGGACTGGGGTGCCCCCGGTCGACATAAGGTCTCCATTTACGGAGGCTTTTTTATTTTATTCTGGGGATATTTTGATACTGTAGCCGATTTTGATGGAATAAAACTTTGAGCGAACTCCCTTAAAGTTTAACCAGCTTAAAGGGCATAATATACTATTGTAATTGACATTTGTATATTACTGTAATATACTTTAATCATGCGAATACTACCCGATCCTATATTATTTCAATGGGATCAAGGTAATGTTGACAAGAATTTTGAAAAGCACAGTGTTTCAATCCAAGAGGCTGAAGAAGTGTTTATAAGCGGATCTTTCATGACCCTTGAAGACAGTAAACATTCAACAACTATAGAAAAACGCTTTCATGGACTAGGGCAAACAAAAACGGGACGAAAGTTATTTGTCGTATTTACAATCAGAAGTAAAAAAATCAGAGTCATATCTATCCGTGATATGAAACGAAAGGAGAGAAAAGTTTATGAATGATTTAAAGAAAATCCCCAAATTCAAGAACGCTAAAGAAGAGGCAGATTTTTGGGATGTTCATGATTCAACAGAGTATATTGACTGGTCACATGCCGAAAGAACAGTTTTCCCAAATCTAAAGTCATCCACTGAGTCTATTTCTTTACGACTTCCGTCGTCGCTTCTTGCTCGTATTAAGGTACTGGCAAACGAAAAGGACGTTCCTTATCAATCACTTATGAAGGTTTACCTAAGTGATCAGGTTAGACGAGAGCTCATTATTAGCCATAAGTAACCTTAGCTAAGAAAGCCTATTCTATAAAAATAGTCTTGCAAGCTATTTGACGGAAGGTGTATTATCATCTAAACCATATTTGCTAACAGATTAAAGCATTAGCAAATTAGGCTTGGGAGCAAGGGAGATACCCGTACCATGTACGAAATAATCAAACATACCACTCACTTCCCTGCTAACGCTTGCCAAAATAAGTCTCCTAGCTATCTATTCAACAGATATAATTATCAAAATATAGTCTGTCAGACGGACTTTCTGGAGTAATCATTATGAAAGTCCGATCGATTAAGCACGTGTCATTAAGCTGGTACGAGCTTGGTTGGCCGGTAAATCTTGACAGTGAAGCGGTCCACAACTGGCTCCAGTCAATCAGCGGCCGGGACAATCTTAACATCCGTTTTGTCATAAAGGCTTACCATAACAGTTGCCATTATTATTTAGGTATCCCAACTGCCCAAGTTGCCGGCCAAACTGATATGCTTCACGTCTTCTTGCCAGATATAGAAGTTACTGAGACAGACAATCCGCTGCATAACGAAACGATTAATCTGGCAGCTAAATTAAATATGAGCAACCGCCAGCGATTGCTACAGATAAAAAATCCGCAACAAGTCAGCCAAGCGATGATCGGCAGTTTACGCGGCTTAACAGTCAATTCCTCGGTTACCATGGCTTGGATACTTGGCCAAAGATCTAAGCCGCAAGATATAAAGAATTTCGGCAAACGGCTTCAGTCCACAACCTGGATAGGCTCCATCCTAGAAGCTGCCTTAGGCCCAATCAGGCCATTAGACAAAGCCAGTCAAGCAGCTATGGAAGCTAAAGAAATGCGCCTACAAAATAACCTAAAGAAAAGCCCCAAGAGAACTGCTAGAAGAGCCATAAATAAAACAAGCAGATCTCGTACCGGATTAATAATGGGTTAATAAAATCCAAATAAATCATTTTTGCGCATATAGCAACTTCTTGCATTCAATCGATCGAAACCTATGTTATCAAATTGGCGTATATAATTTCTGATAAGTGCTAGGATAAGACTATGAATGGTGATGAGCAATTACCGGAAATTGATTATATTGATGAAGTTATCCATGTCTTCGGCGAAGAAGGTGCTTATTTATTAATTAATAGAATTATTGGCTCGGACCGCGATAAAACAGAAACTGACGCAGTCATAGAACTATATGGCTTAATACCAGAAGTTACCGCTTATAATATGCCGGCTAGCCATGAAGATTTTATTAAAATTGCCATCCAAACGATTGAATATCAAAAACTGGTAAGAGAGCGCGGTTCACGTTAGATAAGTTGGACAGGTTGCCATAAGCGCTATTGCCAGATATCATATATACTAGTTAGTAATAGTCTTATGACAGCCAAGCAATTATTCCCCAAGTTGCCCAAGGACCATACCAAACGGTTTATAATTGTGGCAATTTTGGTAGTTGTTCTGGGCCTGTTGCAATTGATGTCATTTCAGGAAAGTTCACTGCCGATACCGCATTACCAGGCGCCGTTTGTCCATATTCCGGCCACCCCGGCCTGTTTGACTGTCAGCGCCACCATCCGTCCGTCGTGTGTCAGCAGTTTCTTCTGTACCGGCCTGGCCAACCCGTTTAACTACGAAAAAGGCTTTCCGTTTGAAACCAATCTCTATAATTACTTTTATTCAAATAGTTGCATCCCGCCGGACCTAGCCATTCATTGGAATGTCCAGATAGCTAACTGGGTATTTGATGCCGTAGCGCTGTATGCGCTTTATCTGGGTCTGATATATCTATTTAATAATGATAAATCCAAAGTCAAAACTAAGACCACTCAGCACCACAATACTAAAACATCAACCAAAAAGCACATCAGGCCGCTGGCTAACACCATAATTACTCATTCCATCAATTTGCGTGACAAGTAATCATATATTATAATATCTATCTTATGGCGCTGGGAAGTTATGAAGTTCATGAGATATTTGATTGGGCTGATGCTTATGATGAAGCCGTAGGCCTGGATTATATCAGGCTTGAGCCCGCCGAACAACGGGTTGCCCTAGAGGCAATCCAAGCCAATCGCCGTGAACTATTGTACGTGGCAGTTGGCGTAACTTTACTAGACCATTTAAATAAGGCTCCTGATCAAGAACCAAAAATTGAAAGCGCATTAATTAACTTAGCCAGATTAGAAGGCCGGCCGATTGACGAATATCTGTCATCCAACCTAGTTAAATTTACTGAATTTAGAGAATTTATTATGAACCAGGGATTAAAACCTACCGTAGCCAGCCGTATGACGACCTACATACTGCTATATAGAAATTATGTACCAGGCTTAATAATTGACAGGGATGACTTACCGGCTGATACGCCTGATCTATGGTTAGTTAGAAAAATGTTAAACGTTAGGGTGCTGGAATCATTTTGCAATTCAAATAATTTAATTAAACAAATGAGCTATGGCGGACAAACCGTAGCTATTGCCGAAGCCTTCATCAAACATTGGCACGAAAAATACGATTAATTTAAACTTCTTTGGCAATAAATTAAACAGATAAGTTCTCGCGCGATTATACCTAGACAACACGTAAGTAGATTAAGAAAATACCCTATACCGGTATTCGGTATTTTTTAATACTTTTACCTTAGTTATTCTTGTTTTTATTTTCTCTTCTTTTTGTATATTACACATACAGCAGAGAAGCTATGGATAAGAAATATGAGCTGTAAGTTGTTAGCATATTCATAATTGTATTTTGAATACAGTTAATTCATACTACCAATTAAGATTAATTAACTAGGAATAATTGAAGATGGGCAAATTAAGGAATAATCAATCAGGATTTGGTGCTGTAGAGGTAGTATTAATAGTTGTGATTATAGCCTTAATAGGGCTAGCAGGATGGTTTGTATATAGAGATCATCATAAAACTACTGTAGCTACCACAACTGCTTCATCAACTAGTAAGCCAGCAACATCGACATCAACAAAAACAGCTACTACCACACCAACACAGTCGGTCAATTCTTATGCAGGTTGGGATACCGCAACGCTCAAGTATGAAAAAATAACCTTTCAATATCCATCGAATTGGACTCTTCAAGATAATTCAGAAACAATGGCCGAAGCTAACAGCTCTTTATCCCCCGTTGGCTGTACTCTCAATAATGGCCAAGATATAGTTACACTAACGGCACCCAGTGGAGCCTTTGTGACACTAGATACTGGTGTAGAATGTGTTTCTGGAGGATCGGGGATATCTTTTACCGGGTTTACGCCAATAAATGTATTGGGCAATCACGACTACTTGGCTTACGAAGAAAATTCCAGCACGAATCCTTTGGTATTAGTTGCAACTATTAGCACATCCGATACCTCGGGTTTTGATCATCCTGTAAGTAAAAATATCATGGGGTCGAGCAATCCTTATGATCGATTTACATACACATATACGGGTAATATTACCGCAAACTCTGGTGAGACATTATCGGCTTTTGAAAACAATCCTGACTTTGTAAATGCAAAGCTAATCTTTGAGTCAATGGAATACTAGGCTGACATCTAATGCCCAACAAAACATTTGAAGCCTTACTTAAACTCGCTTCGAAGCCCGCTCAAAAAGTATCTGGTAAACCGGTTCTGTCCGATGGTTATAAAGAAAAACAAACTAGTCGAGATAAGATTGTAGGTGTTTCGAGGAAACCGCGTGGTAAGTCCCGTCGATCGAACGCTTAAGCTGTCCCCAGAAACCCTCTATTGAATTAGTATGTACTTCACCCAATACATATTGTTTAAGCTATGGTTAACAACTTCATAGTTAAAATGTCTCTTAACATGAGAGTAGATTCTACTTTCATCAGAGTGAATAGTTGAGTCTGGCTCTACATAGGCCATTAACATATTCTTAGCAACAGTAGCATCAGCATAATCGACTCTGGCTTTTGCTAAGCCTTTACGTTCAGGCATGCCAACAATAGAAGTCTTGTTAGCAAATTTAGTGCCAGCTTTATGGCTAGGATACTTACCTCCTATGTAAGTTTCGTCTATTTCAACAATGCCAGATAGTTTATCTTGGTTTTGAGTCATAAGATCTCTTATTTTTTTACCAATTCTCCATGCAGTCTTATATGTAACATGTAAGTGCCTCTGCTGCTCTAAGGCTGATACACCATTCTTTGAGACTGAGAATAGATATATAGCGTATAGCCACTTTGTTAGTGGGGTATCTGACTTATGAAAGATAGTGCCAGCTAGTGGATGTATCTGATACCTACAGAACTCACAGGAATAGGCTTTTCTACCATTTAGTCTATAGAACTTAGAGCCGATTACGCCACAACCAGGACAAGCCTTAAGCTCACCGTAGTAGTTATTAAAGATTTTATCTAAACAGACATCTTCATTGGGATATTCTTTTAAAAACTGTTGATAGGAGTATGTCTTCATACTCCTATACTACTCCATAACGTCCGTGCTGTCAAGGGATAGTTGCGAGTTCTCGGGACTTGTAAATCAAGTCCATATTACTTATGATTAAATAGTAATTTTAAAAGGATAAATTTTAATGAAACCATCTAAAAATAGATACCGGGATGAATCCGGTAACGTTTTTTTACACGTGCTACTGGGCGTTGTCTTAATAGTAATTATCTGCCTAATCGGTTGGCGGGTATATGACTTGCGCCATAGCAACCCTAAATCGACAACCGTCTTAAATACCGCTGCCTCGGCCCCCAGCACAACTACTACCACTCCCTCGACAGCTGCAACGTCCAACACTTCTGCTCCAACTGTCAACGCCGGTACTGATAATTCATCGTTAAATACCAGCCTGAATAATATAAATAGCTTACTTGGTTCTCAGGCTAGTGACTCTTCGTCGCTAAGCGCCGCTTTGAACGATTCACAAAATGAAATAACCGTCCCGACCAACTAAGGTCATTCCAAGAATAAAGGAGACATAAAATCATGACTATTAAATCTAAAATGAAACGAATTGGAATGTTGAGCACGATGCTGGCCTTTTTGCTTAGTTTTCTGAGCATCGGCCTGGCCAATGCCCAGAGCACAACTCCGAGTACAACTGGCTCAGGCACATCAAGTACTGGAACATTGACTCAACAGCAGAAGCAACAGCATCTGAGCAATATCATTAGCAAAGGCAACGCTGAGATTACCAGGCGGCTGGATTCATTAAATAGCCTTTTAAACCGAATTGGATCAGCTAAAAATTTATCTAGCAGCGATCTAAGTTACTTACAGAATGAAGTTAATGTCGAGATTAGCGGCTTAACCGCACTTAAAACCACATTGGATAATTGTGCAACTGTCACGCCGCTGGCTAGTGCAATTACTGCTTGTGCTAAACCGGCCGCCCAGAGCATCATTAACGATTACCGGGTATATGCCTTGGTACTTCCAAAAGTCCGTTTAGTGGTTATGGCCGATGACCAGATAGTTATTGAAACCAACCTGTCTAGCCTGGCTCAAAAACTGCAAAATCGGATTGCTAATGACCAAACTGCCGGCAAAGACGTCACCAGCCTACAATCTGAACTCAGCTCCATGACAGCTGATATCAGCGCCGCCCAGGCCATATCAGCCAACATCGAATCGACTGTTTTGCCTTACCAACCGTCCGATTACAATACCGATCACTCACTGTTAGTCGGTTATGCCTCGCAGCTGCAAACTGCCCGGACCGATCTGCAAACCGCTGCCACTACCGCCAAAACCATTATTACTGGCCTAAAAGCGTAGCTGCTATTTCAACCAGCAGTACTCAACCCAACGATTAATCGATAACTGTTAAAATTTATTAGTTAAACACCGTGATTGTTGTATTAATTCCGCTTGACCTTTTGAGCCCCACCAGTGATAATTTAGCTTAAGCCGTGTATGGGCTGGCTCCAAAGGAGCCTTCCTCCGTACAGACCATCTAAACAACTTGGCTGGCATACACACCGAACCAACGTTCAAGCGTCCCTGCTGAAGCCTCATTACGAGCTAAACTTTCTCGTTACAAAGAACCATTTGCGAGCGGATATGATTCTACTTCGAGCAAGTTTGCCTTTCAGGCCGATTACCGTTCAACTACTCATTAAAATTGTGATCGTAATAAGGGGGATATCATGGACTGCGTCAATAGTGCTTACCAATTGGTCAATGTAATTGCTTTTTATTTCCGGGGGCACCACCAACCGGAAGGCTTCCCGAAGCGGATAGAATATAACAATCAACTTATAACCTTCAACGAGAACGGTTCGCGCCGCTCAGTTGTTAAGGGTAATAACCTGGTTCATATTTTTGATATGACTGACGGCGAAGCTGATTACCAGCTGGAATTCAATGCCGAAACCCTGAATTGGGCGCTGTTATCAATCAGCGGCCATAGTGACCGGGTGACTGGCCTGATGCCGGCGCGTTTAATGTCAAGCGCACTCCATCCTCTCGCTTAAGTAGATTCGAGAATTGTACCTTTAAAAATTTAAATATCAGCTTAGAACAAACGAACTGGCTTAACCCAGATATTCAATCGGTCTGGGGCGAGTTGCAGCGCTCCCTAGCGTGGCCAAAACCCGATGTCCTTCATGTCGATAATGATCCTGTGGTTTTCCGGCATAAAGCTTATCAGTCAGCGATGCCCAGCATTGCAAGTAATCAGTTAGTTGCTCTAATTCTTCGGCGCTAGCGCCGCCTTTAGCCATGATTGTTTTAAGATGAGGCATAAGTCCGTATTCTAAAGCTTGTGCGCCCTTAGGTCCAAGCTGGTCAGCGCCTTCATAGGCGCTCACAGTTAAATCGTTTATAGATGGTTCTTTACTGCTTGGGTCTATATCAAAACAGCTATCGATGATGCCAAATACTTTTTTTGCTTGTATATCGGCTTCGTGCATTCCGGACTCCTTATTTTATTAGCCTTTAGTCGCAGGTTTTAGTTATACCATGTCGATAAGCTATGCTCAACCCCGAAGTTGTTGGTTTAGTCGCTTAAGGCATAGATAAGCTGCTGATTATTGTTGCGCGTCGAGTTGACGGCATCACTGACTTTAAACAGCTCTAGTCCGTTATCTTCATAGGGGCGCAGCAACGGTTCAATTGCCTCTTTGGTGGTTTTTGACGGCTCCAACCAGTCAGCTTCATCTGCCGGATGCAGTATTACCGGCATCCGGTTATGGATGCGTTTCATTTCCTTATTCGGCTCGGTCGTGATAATCGAATAGGTCTTCCATTCCCGCCCCTCGGCATCTTTCCAACTTTCCCAGACGCCGGCAAATGAGAACAGCTTAAGCTGTTTGGGATGAATGTAGTAAGGCTGCTTATGGTCTTTCGGATTGGCTGGTTTTTGCCATTCATAGAAGCCGTCAGCCGGTATCAAAGCCCGCTGATGAAGGATAACACCCCGCCAGACCGGTTTGGCAAATATGCCATCATCCCGGGCATTAATCAGTCGGTAACCGATCAGCGGATCCTTGGCCCAGGCCGGTATCAGCCCCCATTTCATCAGTTCCAGATGCCGCCCAACCTCATCCTGGGTAATAACCGGCATGATCTGGCCGGGCGCCACATTGAAGTTGGCATTTATGTCATAGGGAACTTTAGCGACGTTATAGCGTTCGCTCAGCTCATCAACCTTCTTATAAAGCGTATAACGTCCACACATATCAACATTTTAGCAATAAAGGAGTTAAAAATGCGTGAGAAAATTAACGAAGAAGTCAGCGTCGTAATGTATTATTCAGCCAAACAGCGGTTAGCCTTGCCGCGGATTGTCCGCTGGCAGAATATTGATTACTCGGTCGGTAAGATCGGCTACCACCACTCTGTCAAAGACGGCCAGACGCTGCACCATATATTTGAACTGATCGATAAAGATGAAACCCTTTGGTTCAGATTGAACCTAAATACCGCCAACTTGCACTGGAAACTGGAGACTGTCAGCGATGGACTTACCAATTAACTATAACCAGCCGCTGATCATGCATATTGACCTGAATTCCTGCTTTGCGATCATTGAGCAGCAGGCTAACCCCTTAATCAGACATAAACCGGTGGCGATTGCCGCCTATGACACGCCTAGAGGGGCTGTTATCGCCTCATCTTATGAAGCCAAGTCTTTAGGCATCAAATTGGGGATCAACGTCAGAGAAGCCCGTCTGCTCTGTAAGGACGTGATTGTGATGATGCCTGACCCTGATAAATACTTTGACGCCCACCGCCGCTTTAAAAAGGTTCTCTATAACTATACTGACTCGATTACCCCGAAGTCAGTTGATGAATTTGTGGTTGATTTCCGCGGTTCAATGGCTGTCACCCGGGGTAAGACGCTGGAATCAATCGGTTACGATATCAAAGCCGATATTAAAAAAGCCATCGGTGAATACGTAACAGTCAATATCGGTATCGGCACTAACCGTTTCCTGGCCAAATTGGCGGCCGGATTGCATAAACCTGATGGCCTAGATAAGATTACCAGTGAAAACCTCAGGGATGTCTATGCAACGCTTAATTTGATTGATTTACCGGGCATTAATACCCGTTTTGAAGCCAGATTGAACTGCGTTGGTATCTATACGCCGCTACAATTCCTCGATGCCCCGCTGGAACTACTTAAAAAACGAGTATTTAAGAGTGTTGTTGGGCTGTATTGGTATATACGGCTGCGCGGCCATGAGGTTGATGCTATTAACTTTGCCCGGAAGAGTTTTGGTCAGCAATATGCGCTGGGCGAGAAAACCACCGATAAGCAGGAACTTTCCCGGTTACTGATGAAATTATGTGAAAAATCAGGTAGGCGGCTTAGGGGTGCTGGTTTTACTGGCGGCGGCGTTTATTTATGGCTTAATTTTGAGAACCGCTCATACTGGGCGCAGGCTAAAAAATTAAAGTCAACAATTTATTCTACACAGGATATCTTTATAGCTGCCCAAAGACTGCTCAACCAGGCAGATATCCCGGCGCTAGTTACCAATATCGGGGTAACAGTTTATGATTTGCAGCCGGCCGAGCCGGAACAACTTGGTTTATTTGATGATACCCGGTTGGATACTCGCTCATTGGCTAAGGCAGCTGATATGGTTAATGATCGTTACGGTGAATTTACGTTAGTGCCCGCTTTAATGGCTAATATGCAAGATGTGATACTAAAGCGGGTAGCTTTCGGCAGCGTTAAGGATATATAAGATTAAACATATTAGAATACATAAAGATGTAAAATAGAATTTATGCGACATTTTACTATTAAATTCGCGACATTTTGTCGCGAAACATATTGATGCGTTGATGTATGTATGCTATACTGGGTACATTACAAGAAAGGAATTTATGCGTACGACTTTTACTCTAAACGACAAGATTTATAAAGCTCTAAGAATACGGGCTGCTGAGAGTGGTGAAACTGTCTCTAAAGTTGTTGAAGATGCTATAAAGGAACAGGTTCTTGAGGACCTAGACGACTTACATACAGTCAAAGAACGCGAAAACGAGCCGGCTATAGATTTCAAGTCATTTGTTAAAGAGCTTAAAGCTGATGGCCTCATATAACGTCAAAATTAAGAACTCTGCTCAAAAAGAAATACGTAAACTTCCAAGTAAAGAGTTGCGGGATAAAGTCATAAGCATAATTAATGGCCTATATATAAATCCCATACCCGATGAAGCTAAAAAAATAAAAGGTTCAAATAATATCTACCGTATAAGGCAAGGAACTTACCGAATAGTTTACCAACTTTATAAAAACAAACTACTAATCATGGTTATCAGGGTCCGGCATCGTAAAGATGCTTACAAAGACCTGTAGGTTCTTGGTACACCGTAATCAAGGCAGTCCCAACCTCAATCAAGTAGTTATAGCTTTTATCTATACAACTGGCTGTGCTTACCCACAGCTACAAACAGTGCCGTATTTTTATCTAGGAGTCTATAGTGTACTCGCCAATCCCCACCGAAACTAATAGAACGATAACCTTTCCACTCGCCAGTCAATGGATGGTTATATAAGTCTTTATGATATGGTTCAACTTGAAACAACTTAAGGGCTGCCTTGAGGCGTTTTTGTTGAGCTTCAGGCAGTTTGATTACCTGTTTCTGAAATGACTTATGGTAGCGAAACTTCATAATTTACTGATTTTATGTCGTTTTTTCAAGATATTCGAACATTGCATCTACAGAGTCAAATTCTGGGGATATATTTTTACCTGTTTTTAGATCTGCTTCAACTTCTCGCATAATCTTTTCCAGATATGGTGTAGGCTCAAGCGCAGTGCTTAAGACAACCCTGCGGTCTCGCAATGCTTGTTTAACAAGTAAATTAACAAAGGCAGTGGTTGATACCCCTAACTCAGCAGCGAAAGATTTCAGTTCATCTTTGGTATCAGAATCAGTTTTGATAGACAATAGTACTGTACTCATTATACATACATTGTATAGCTAATGTATGGATAAGTCAAATTTATTGTCAACAAGGATAAATACGTTTGTGGTACACCGAACTAAACAGTAGTTACAAATTAATGTATGTAGTATTGAACTTGGACAGAATAATAAAGTTGGTTTTGGCCAGGTTGTAAATTCAAACTCTGGCCGGAAGATGCTGTTGGCGAGGCTTCTAAATTAGAGCCGTTGCAGACAACATCGATTCCACCGCCGCCGCAGGGACTGACGATGTTGCTGTTCAAACCGCCGTCAACCACAGTTTTAACAGCCGCGATTTTAAATCTTAAATTTTTGGCAGATTGCTCGGCATTGGCCCGGGCATTTTGTTCAGCCAGATTCCTGGCTTTGTTTTCCAGGCTGTTTTGTAGGGTCGTGCTAAAATTAACCGTCGGGCTGACGTCGCCTGTCGGATCGGTAGTTACCAAGTAATTCTGGGCTTTTTGCGCCAAGTTGACATTATCATCAATCGTGATTGTCGGATCGAGCTCATAGGTGTATTGACCATTGTCTTGAGAAATCGGTACCGGTAGCATTGGTAAATTAACGCCCGAGTCTGAACTATAGCCATTTGAACTGATTTGAATATCTTTGCTGGGTACGCCAAGCGATTTAAGATTGCTGACAATTTGATTGCTGGTAGTCGTTAATTGCGATAATGCCGTTTGCTGATCGGCACTTGTAAAATCATATGAAGGCGTAAAAACATATTCATCCGGCGTAGCCGTTATGGTCGCCTCGCCGGTGATTGTGATTACTCGATCCGAGGCTTTAACGTTTGCCTGCCATGGCTTCCAGACGATCAGCATAACCAGTACTAGACCCAATATAATTACTGCAAACAGTATCGTCAGTAACTTTAACCCGCCGGGAAACTTCCGTTTCTTTTTCGGTGGAGTTACAGAATCAGCTTGGATTTCGGGAGACATTTTTTACTGCTTATCCTTAGGCTGATAATATCAAGCGATAAGTTAAATGTAAAGTTCGGCCACTATCTATTTAACAGATATTGTGATTATGATATTATACTTATTAGCCGCAAAAATAAAAATCATGGCTAAAACCAAAACCAGACCGAAGCGATTAACTAAATCTACTAAAACACGCTATAAAAGTACGATTAAGCGCCGCCGGCCAGTCCATAAAAAAATCCTTCTCCATCCGTCAACCATTATTATTCTAATAGTTTTTGGAGGATGGTTGGTTTTATCATCGCTTAAAGTTTCAGCCGCTAATTTTTTAGTTACAGCTACGGTGCCGGCGCCTGCCCTGACCGAACCAGCGATTATCACTTCTCCAGCTGACCAAACTCAGTTTTCCAGTCAACCAATAATGGTCAGTGGTACCTGCCCGAGTGATTCTTATGTAATAATCAGCGATAATGGCGGTTTTAGCGGCGTAATTAACTGTGCTAGTGATGGAACTTTTTCAATTCAAGTCGGTTTATTAAGCGGTACCAACGTGCTTAATGCCCAGGATTACAATATTACTGATGCGGCTGGACCAATTTCAGCCAACGTAACAGTTTATTTTACGCTGCCTTCCCAGGTTTCAACTACTACCACCCAGCCGACGACGACCGTTAAAACTACCACGCCCATTAAAACCGTGCCTTTCAGCAACACCAGTCAGGCATTCGTGTTAAGGTCAACTTACCATTATCAAATCTTTCAGGTTAACCAGCAGTTACAGATACCAGTGACAATCGTTGGTGGCGTTCAACCTTATGGCATAACTGTTTCATGGGGCGACGGCCAACTGTCGACGCTTGTCCGCAGCAGTAGTGGTTTGTTTCAAATCTCCCATGTCTACACCAAAACGGTCGGCCTAGTTAATTATCCGGTTTCGGTGCAAGCGGTTGACTCCGTCGGCCAGACGGCTTTTATTCAATTATTAACAGTCGTTAGGGGCTCGGCTGCCGCTGCCGCTACCACTACTACTAAGTCGACAAAGAATAATTTCCTGGCCACGATTAAGCAGTGGCTCTGGCTGTTTTGGATTACCTGGTTATTGTTGGTACTGGTGGTTGTCAGTTATTGGCTTGGCGAACGGGAAGAATACAAGAAACTTAAAAAGCGCTCGATTAAGCAGGCCAATACCTTTTATTACCGGATCCGTTAATTTTCCGGTGTTTTTTCGGCTTCTAAATCATGTGGGGTCAAATTGACTACCCCGCCGGTTGTAACCTGGCCGCTTAATATCTTTACGGCCACCACGTTCTCAACTGTTTTTTGGATAATCCGGCGCATTGAGCGGGCTCCAAATTCCGGATCATAACCGGCCTTAACAATTACGTCAAAGGCTTCCGGGGTCAAGTCGACGGTTATATTCTTCTCAGTCAGCGTTTGATTAACTTCATTGATCATTAGTTTAGCGACTGATACCAACTCTTTTTCGTTTAGCGGGCGGAATAAAACGACTTCATCAAAGCGATTGATAAGCTCGGTTTTAAATTGTCCGCCAGTGATTAACTGGTCAATCAAAGTCCGCTCAAAACCATCCAGTGAACCGGTAGTCTGGATCCGTTTGGTAATGGCCGCTGAGCCGGCATTGGACGTGGCAATGATAATGGCATTACGAAATAGGGCCGGCCGGCCGCTATCATCCGTTAATTGGCCTTCGTCAAGTAATTGCAAGAATAAATTAAGGATGTTGGGATGAGCTTTTTCGACTTCATCAAATAATACGACCGAGAAAGGTTGTTGCCTGACGGCAGTTAGTAAATTTTTCTCATGGGCGCTGCTACTGGCCAGCAACCTGGTAACATCTTCCGGACGTTGGTATTCACTCATATCCAATCGGATCATCTGGTGTTCATTGCCAAAATAAACCGCTGCTAACGACCTCGCTAGCTCAGTCTTGCCGACGCCGGTTGGCCCCAAAAACAGGAAACTACCGATCGGCCGTTTTGGATTAGCTACGCCTGCCCGGCCGCGCCTCAGGGCTGAGGCAACGACATTAACCGCTCTGACCTGATTAATCATCCGCTCATGGATCTTTTCCTCTAAATGCAGTAGGATTTGGGCTTCCGGAGCATCGGCCTTGGATACCTTAACACCGATCATTTTTTCAACCGATGATTGAATTGCCTCAGCAGTTAGAGTTTGGTGCACGGCATATGGCAAAGCTTGCTCCAGTAAGGCAACGGTTTTTCCGGGATTAGCCTGGTCTTGGATATAATGTCCGCTTAAGCGGTAAGCTTCACGGATGGCTTCAAAACTAATTAATACTTTGTTCTGATTTTCGAACATTGTCGCACTATCTTCAGCAATTTTTAGGGTATCGGCCATAGTTGGCTCCGGTAGCGTAATTGGCGTGAAATGACTAGCCAAAGTGTCGCTGTTGGCTCTCAAACTTTGCCAATCATGCGGTGTCATGGCGGCAATTATCTTCAGTCGGCGGTTTTGAATAATTGGCAGCAGGATCTGGCTTAAATCAAAGGCGCCTGGTCCGTTACCGAAGAATAACTGGGCGTCATCTAGAAAAATAATTATATTACCAGCTTGGATAGCTTCGCCCAACAAAGTAATCATCAGGTCTTCAAGCCGGCCGGCACCGGCTGATAGTATAAGCGATGCATGCAAACTAACCACCTGGTAATATTCCAGCGATTTATCGCGGCCTTCTAATAAACGCTCGGCTAATCCGTAGATAAGAGACGTTTTGCCGATACCGGTCGGGCCGACTAAAGCCACGCCGATACCTTGCGACAAGCTATGGGTTATGCCATCTAGTACATCGGTATGCGATAAGAAGTGGGCGTAACCGCCGCCGCGTTCAATAATCAAACTGATGTTCTGGCTGAAGTTTTCCAGATTAGGGGCAAAACCACTAGTCCAATCCCGGCCGATACCGCCAAAGAACGGTCTGGGCTGTGATTCGTAATTTAAAATACGCTCCAACCAGTCGTATATTTCCAGAACGTCTTCTTTGGATATACTTTGCTGATTTAAGTAGTCCAAGGCAACTGGTGAACTGGCAATTATGGCGGCCGCGATGGCTCCGCCGTGCAGCTCCCGGCTTAAGCTGGTGCCCAATAAATTCATGGCAGTTTGCCAAACAGCAACGCTGTCATGTTCTTCATCGCTTAGGGTATGGGTAATCAAATGAGGGCTGATCAGCAAGTGATTAGTTATAAATAAGCCATGGCCGTCTTTAATAATGATATTCCATATCTGCTGAGGTGTTATCGGATCTCGCAAATTAGCCAGAATTATGGCTGGCAATACATCATCCAAGTATTCAGCTGGTTGGCGGATTGGTAATTTCGCCAGATCACCTTGATACCATAAGCAAAACATCGATATTAATAGTGATAATGCCAGCAGTCCGTAACCATAGTGGATTGAGTGTTTATATATAAGCAGCGCCGCAGCGATTAAAAAAATGGTAGCCAGGCTGGCTAATAAAAAGTAACCACCAGGGCTAATTTTAGATGCTAAGCGGGCCTTTTTAGACCGCCGGCTGTTTAGTCTGACAGTAAAGTTCATCCGGTAATTCCCTTCACAATGCAATAGATGATAACTAGCGGCAGACACGGCCAGATAATAAGTATCACAATGGCGAATATAACCGTAAAGAACATGGCTATGAGGGCAGTGACTATTACCAGAAGGCGGCTCATAAAACCGACAAACCGCGACACGAAGTTATCTAACATTGCCCGGACCTGCATAGCCAGTCCCTTACCACCAGGATTAATAATCCGCCGCCATGGTGCAAACATGTGTTTCGCTAAAAGCGGTACCGAAAAATTCCGGTATATAAGTGACGGCCAATATGAGACGTTGCGGCTAATTTTTTTCAGTCCAGCACCATACCACCACTGAAATAGCGCGATAATCATAAACTAATTGTACGGCTTAACATGGTATCTCGGCAAATCTGTTCCCAGGTAAACAAGTAAAATCAGCTTTAAAATAACAAAAGAGCCTTTTGAGGGGCTCTTTTGCGGTGGAAATATCATTGCTGATACTTCCGTTATTACCTTGCGGTAATAACCTCACCTCACGGTGATAGTTGAACTATACGGGCTATATACATAACTAGTCAAGCATCAGCATTTTTATATTAAATGCTTAAGTAAATCATATTAAACCGCAATTAGTCAAATAACAGGTTAAAAATTTAAAAAAATTAAATGATGTAAAAATTATTTATTTTTATGATGATATATTAACAAAGCCGAATCTTGGCAACGCTATGTCTAAGTTCAGACACATATTAGACTTTGCTAGCTAAATTAAGCAGGGTCTTTTATATATGCAGCAGATCTATAATGAAACCTACATTAAGGGTTATGCTCGTAAGGCTATGAACACAATAC
>Ga0182027_10000651_pt1 | contig 59265 bp, 42 predicted proteins | sample 712E1DmetaG_FD_121300 | JGI IMG/M metagenome (GOLD analysis project Ga0182027, IMG submission 121300) | Permafrost microbial communities from Stordalen Mire, Sweden - 712E1D metaG (Illumina Assembly) | ecosystem: Environmental > Terrestrial > Soil > Wetlands > Permafrost | place: Sweden...
AATTATCAAATCTGATTTATCCACAGCTTCACTTAATGAGTTTATCTCATCCACTAACCCTAATTTTAATGCAGTTTGAGAGTTCGCGTAATTTGATTCTACCCCGATGACTTTTGAACAAAATGAATTCGCCTTTAATGTAAGCGCCATTGAACCGCCTATAAGTCCCGTTCCGATTACAGTTACAATCATATAGCTGCTCCTATTCTCTTTATCGCTTCCTCAAATCTTTCAATCGGGGTGCAGAGACTGACTCTTATATATCGGTTGCCTGCACTTCCGAATATACCACCCGGTGTTATAAAAACATTTGCTTTATTTAATATCTTATCCACAAATGTGTAACAGTCGGCTTCTGAATCTTCCAATTTTGCCCATACAAACATTCCTGCCTGTGAAGTACTGAAACTGCAGTTAAGCTTTGTTAATAGTTCAAATACCTTGGCTCTTCTTGAACGGTAAACATTATTCACTTCAGCATACCATTCAGCCGGAAGTGATAATGCCTTTGCCGCGGCAAGCTGCACCGGAAGGAACATCCCGCTGTCCATATTACTTTTAAAACGAAGCACATCATTAATTGTCTGCGCTTTCCCTGCAATAAGCCCGACTCGCCATCCCGCCATATTGTGCGATTTACTCAATGAATTAAGTTCAACCGCCGTGTCCTTTGCTCCGTCAACACTCAACAGACTTAATGGCTTATCATTTAAAATGAATGAATATGGGTTATCATGACAAATCAGAATATTGTGCTTTAATCCGAATGCAATTACCTTTTCAAATAACTCTTTTGTGGGAAGTTGTCCCGTAGGCATTTGTGGATAATTAATCCACATCATTTTTACTCCCGTTAGATCAATAGATTCCAGGTATTCAAAATCAGGGAACCAGTTGTTCTCTTCAATAAGGTCATAATCTACACAGTCCGCGCCGGTCAGATAAACTGCCGATCTGTAAGCAGGATATCCGGGATTTGGTACTAATACTTTATCTCCGGGATTCAGATATGTCATACATAAATGAACTGTCCCTTCCTTACTGCCGATTAAAGGTAGGAGTTCTGTTTCTGGATCAAGTTCAACATTGTACCATCTCTTGTACCATGAACTCATCGCATTTCGTAAAACAGGCGATCCCCTGTAACTCTGATATGCATGGTTGCCCGGTTTGGCAGCTTCATCCTGAAGCGTCTTTATTACTTCCGGGTGAGGTGGAAGATCAGGACTTCCAATACCAAGATTAATAACCTGTTTCCCTTTTTTATTCAGGTCATCTATTTCCTTCAGCTTCTTTGAAAAATAATATTCGCTGATCTTGTGCAGCCTATCTGCTGTGTTAATCATCTTATTGTAATTCCTTTTTTATAAATGCCGTATACTTTTAACTTTTCTGTAATCTTTATTATTGAATCAACTACTCTGTTGAATTGCTCAAGTGTGGTAAATTCCATATCCACATAAAATGAATATTTCCAGTCAGTATCCGGTATGGGGAATGACTGCAGTTTGGTTAGGTTAACTCCTCCTTCAGCAATCTTCGTTAATACGCGCGCCAGACTCCCTTTTGAATGATCAGTCTGAAAATATAATGACGCTTTATTTGGGTTGTCAATCTTTTCAATCTTGTCTCCACGCTGAAGTATTAGGAATCGTGTATAGTTGTTTTTAAGTGTGTGAATATTGGGTACAAGTATATCCATATCATAAAGTTTAGCTGCCAGTCTGCCCGCTATTGCAGCCGCGTGTTTAGAATGATGCTGATGAATAATTTTAACACTTAATGCCGTGTCATCTGTTTCTACTAATTTCCAATCATGCTTTTCAAGGAAGTCCATACATTGCAGCAGGGCCATTGGATGGCTGTGAACTTCACGCAAGTCTTCATGCCTAACACCGGGATAAACTATAAGGTTTTGTTTTATCTGCAGATAAATTTCTCCTATAACATGCAGTGAACTTTTTTGAAGCAAATTATAATTGGGAAGAATACTTCCGGCAGTTGAGTTTTCAATTGCCATGATGCCGCCATCCGATAACTTCTTATCAGAGGAAATTTTGACTGTTTCCCTGAATGTTTTGCATGGGACTACTGTCACTTCACCGCCGAAGAAATAATTAGCTGCTTCCTGGTGGAAACTTCCTTCGTAACCTTGTATTGCTATTCTTTTTTCCATAATAATAAAAAACCCGGTCTTTTGACCGGGTGACTTTGTAAAATTTGTATGTTGTTATTTCAGCAAAAGTCTCCCGGTATATTCCCGAAGAAATAAAAATAAAAGTAATAAAACAGTATGGACACTTTTGCTTTTTTCATAACGGTTACCAATTTAAAAATAAATTCATTCAGATACAAGTCCTCCCGCCTGTCATTTCCGTCCCAATACATCTTGAGAAATCCATGCCGCTAATTCCCCCTTAAGAAAGGGGGGTAGGGGGGTTGTTTGTCATCCTCACTCAGATATGTCATTCTGAGCGTAGCGAAGAATCTCCTCCCTGTCATTCTGAGGAAATAATAAAGCTTTGCCTTATTGAAAATGAAATGACCTGTTCTAGCCCAGGCATTTATGCCTGGGATCATTGAATATAAATATAAATTGTAATTTTAGGGGATTCATCCCCTTACCTTGTCATTCTAAGGAAAAATAAAGCTATACTTTATTGAAAATGAAATGATCTGTTCTAGCCCAGGCATTTATGCCTGGGATCATTGAATATAAATATAAATTGTAATTTTAGGGGATTCATCCCCTTACCTTGTCATTCTAAGGAAAAATAAAGCTACGCTTTATTGAAAATGAAATGACCTGTTCTAGCCCAGGCATTTATGCCTGGGATCATTGAATATAAATATAAATTATAATTTAAGGGGATTCACCCCCTTACCTTGTCATTCTAAGGAAAAATAAAGCTATACTTTATTGAAAATGAAATGACAAGTTACCGCGACCGAAGGGATCTAATCCTTATTTTCTCCTTACTCCTTACTTGTCATCCCGCGCCTGCCCCCTCCCCCAACTCTACCTATTTATTTGTAATTTTGCATTGTATAAATTTCATTTCCGGATATATATATAACACCGGCTGTCTTTTATTATAAGGAATATAAAGTGAATTCGTTTTACGAAGAGTCCAAACTTGTCAACGCTTATGACGTTGACCTGAATAATAAACTTAAACTGAATGCCCTGTTCAATTATCTCCAGGAGACCGCTTCCAATCATGCGGATAATCTGAACCTCGGCTTCAATGATCTTATAGTTAAGGACCTTGGTTGGGTTCTCTCATGGGCTAAAGTTGAAATTACTACCTTCCCGGGATTCGGCGAAACCATTAAAGTTAAAACCTGGCCCAAGTGCAGGTATAAATTATATTCTATGAGAGAATTTCTTGTAACCGATGGTAAGGATAAAGTGTTCTTCAAAGTCTCTACCGCATGGCTTATGATAAATGTTAAAACAAAACGTATCACAGATATCAGAAACATTATACAACAGATATACTATCAACCCGATCAGATTGCTCTGAATGAATTTCCTGAAAAAATAATCAGCAGTGTTGAAAGAAATATTCTCTTCACCAAAAAAATACGCTACACTGATCTTGATATAAACCAACACGTCAACAATACTAAATATATTGAGTTAGTCCTCGATAGTTTTTCTCCGGAATACCATAAATCCCATAACCTTCAGAGCCTCACCATCTCCTTCAATTCTGAAAGCTTTTACGATGATGAGCTTGAAATCAGATCTTCTTCAAATACTCCATCTGATAATAAAATCTTTGTTGACGGTATAAATATTAAAACCTCAAAGCAGGTATTTCAGGCAGTAGTTCAATGGAAATAATAATAGTATCCATTATTACATTTCCCCAACAATCTATTGTTCCGTTGTAATTCATATCTTCAGGCTTCTTAATTTCGGTGACAACCACCGTACAGTTGCCACTACCGCAAGGGTCATACTCCCACCAAATATTACCGAGGGAATTAGCCCCATCAGCTTCGCTGCTACTCCCGATTCAAATGAACCCATTTCATTTGATGAGCCGATAAATATACTGTTAACTGATGATACCCTTCCCCTCATTTCATTGGGTGTGTATAATTGGATAATAGTTGCCCTGATTATCACACTGATGTTATCCGCCATCCCGCCAATCATTAAAATAAAAAGAGATAAATAGAAGTTCTTCGAAAAAGCAAAAAGAATTATGCTCATTCCGAAAATGAAGACCCCGACAAGTAGATTCCTTCCGGCATGTTTAAACATCGGCGAATATGCCTGTACAAAACACATTATAATTGCCCCTGCTGCGGGCGCTGCACGCAGGAACCCCAATCCTTTGGCTCCAGTATGAAATACTTGGTCAGCAAATATCGGAAGTACACAAAGAACTCCGCCAAAAAACATCCCGAACATGTCAAGAGTTATGCTGCTTAATATAATCTGATTCCCGAACACAAATTTTATCCCTGAACGCAGGCTCGCCCACATAGTTTCATTTTTTAACCTTTCCGGCATCGGCTGGCTCTTCGTAAAGAAGAACATGATTACTCCCAGAAAAGAAAAGCTGCAAACAAGAAAATATGCTGATCCTACTCCGAAAAATCCATATACCAGTCCGCCTATAGCTGGACCCGAAATCTCTGCTCCCTGCCAGAATATACTGTTCCATGTTGAAGAATTTCCAAATAACTCACTCGGTACTAACTGCGCGGCAAATGCACCCTGGGCTGGAGAAAGAAACCCCCGCGCTATCCCGGTAATAAAAATGATAATATAGATTGGGAAAACACTATAGGTAAATAACAGTGAATTAAACAAAGTTGATACAAGCAGAAGAGCGATGGCACAGAAAAAATAAACATGACTCGCAATCAGTATTATTTTTCTGCGGTTTACTATATCCGCTACATGACCCGCAAATAATGCTACGCAAAAGAATGGAATTACCTCGCTTATTCCTATAAGCCCCAGCGATAACGGATCATGTGTATGAGCGTATACCTGCCAGCCGACAATAACTGACTGCATTTGTATTGAGAATGTCAATAAAAACCGCGCGGATATATACCTTCGATAATCCTTTATTCTTAAGGCTGCATACGCGTCTTTTGTATTCAGATTGTAGTCCAATATTTCCAGTAATTTAAGAAAGTAAAGCTATGAAAATTAACGCAATAAATGTAATAATCACGAAATGCATACAGATCCCGGAGTTGAACGGTTGTTTTATAAGAGGGATTATAAACGGTTAATGGTAACGTACAAGTGAAATTGTGCTGATGTACCGCAGTTTTACTTACTCACAATCGTTTTGAATTCGTTTTGAAATCGATTTGAAATCGTATTTATGAAGAAATAATTGAGGTCAAAATTTCGGTACCTTTTAGAGTCATACAGAGTATGTCAGTAATAATTCTATTTATGCTCCGGATTACCGGATTGTAACCTCTCAAGTTTTTCTTTTCCATATCCAAAACGAATAATTGTAACAAACAATATTGGTACCACAAGTACAGCCAGCATTGTCGCGGCAAGCATTCCGCCTAATACTGTAAAACCGATTGTTGATCTTGCCTGAGCACCGGCGCCGGTTGCAAGGGCAAGAGGAGAAACGCCAAATATGAATGCCATTGATGTCATAATAATTGGACGTAAACGTAACTTAACTGCTTCAAGTGTAGCGCTTATTATTTCCATACCACTGTCAACCCTTGCTTTTGCAAACTCAACAATAAGTATTGCATTCTTGGCAGCCAGCCCGATCAGAGTAATCAAACCTATCTGGGCATAAACATTATCACTTAAACTTGGAATAAATGTAAGTGTTAATATTGCACCGAATGCTCCTATGGGAACCGCTAGTAAAACAGAAAAAGGAATTGACCAGCTTTCATATAAAGCGGTTAAAAATAAAAATACAAACATAATAGAAAGAGCGAAAATTGCAAATGTACTATTTCCGGCATTTATTTCTTCCCGGCTTAGACCAGAAAATTCATAATTATAACCGGAAGGCAACGACTGTGCGGCCACTTCACGCAAAGCGTCAATTGCCTGACCACTGCTGTATCCGGGGGCAGCACTTCCGTTTAATTCAGCTGTCCGGAACATGTTGAAATGCGAAATCATGGGAGCACTTTCAGTTACATGATATGTGATCAAAGTGCTTAAGGGAATCTCTTCTCCTGCCTGGTTTTTAATATAATATCGTGCTAAATCCTGAATGGTTCCGCGGTATGATGTATCTGCCTGCGCCACAACATGAAAATTTCTTCCATATATGGAAAAATCATTTACATACCTGCTTCCGAGATATGTTTGTAAAGTGTTAAATACATCGGCAATTGATAACCCAAGCTTCTTGCATTTTTCTCTGTCTACATCAACCTGGTAACCCGGTGTACGTGCTGTAAAAAACGAGAACACATGGGTAAGCTCCTTACGCTGATTAGCCGCCATTACAAATGACTGCACAACCTTTTCAAACTGTTTGAGAGAATCGGTACTTTCAGTCTGCTGCAATTCAAATGTAAAACCTCCGGTAGCTCCCAGTCCCGGTATAGCAGGGGGAGAAACTACCACAACGTTTGCGCTTTTAATTGATGCAAACTTTTGCTGTAATGTTGCTATTATAGAATTTAACTGAAGTGTTTTATCTTTTCTTTGATCCCATGGGTTCAGTTGTACAAAAATAGTTCCGCTGTTTGATTTTGTCGCGAATGTAATAACATTCAGTCCCCCTAATGCAGAAAAGTGTGCAATTCCCGGTGTCTTGCCGAGAATTTCCATCATGTTATTTAAAACATCCAGGCTTCTGGTTGTGGATGATGCTTCGGGTAATTCAAATGTTACAAATAAACGTCCCTCGTCCTCTATGGGAATAAAACCGGATGGCTTATTCTTAAATAAAATTACCGTTCCTATATATAATATAAGCAAACCGACTAAAACGTATTTTGCGGCTTTAATGCCTTTCAAAACTGTAACTGAAAATGCTTCTGTCCTTTCCTTGAACCACTTGTTGAACTTTTCAAATAATATACCGATTCCCCTTGGTTTTTTACTCATATCTGATGGTTTCAAAAGCAGGAGGCATAAAGCCGGTGTCAGTGATAAAGCAACAAATGCTGAAATAAGCACAGAGATTGCAATTGTAATTGCAAACTGCTCATATAACCTTCCAACAATTCCGGGAATAAATCCCACAGGAATAAATACAGCTGCAAGTATAAGTGCAATTGCTACTACAGGTCCCGAAATGTCTTTCATCGCCGCGATAGTTGCATCCTTTGGCGAAAGCTTTTTCTCGTCAATATAATGCTGGACCGCCTCCACTACTATAATAGCATCATCCACCACTATACCGATTGCCAGCACAAACCCGAACATTGTTAAAGTATTTATTGTAAAATGGAACAGATTAAAAAAAGTGAAAGTGCCAATTATCGAAACCGGAATTGCCAATATTGGGATAAGAGTCGCACGCCAATTCTGAAGAAAAATGAATACTACAAGTACTACAAGCCCTAATGCCTGAAGCAAAGTTAAGACAACTTCATGTATTGATACCTTGACTACTGAAATCGATTCGAAAGGGACTACATAATCAACATCTTTAGGAAAGGATATCTTTAACTGATCCATCGCTTTGTAAATGCCATTTGCAACATCAAGTGCATTGCTGCCGGGCGCCTGGTATATCAGTAAATACGATGCTTTCTTTCCATCAACAAAAGAATTATTTGCATAACTAAATCTGCCAAGCTGAATCCTGGCGACATCACCTAAATATACTTCTGATCCCTGCTGCGGATTAGCACGCACAATTATATTCCGGAACTGCTCTTCAGTTGTAAGCCTGCTGTTAGTAAAAACCGTGTACTCAAACGCCTGGCCTTGATTCTGAGGCGGGGCACCAACTGAACCTGCTGCAATCTGAATATTTTGTTCTGCTAATGCATTTACTACATCATTGGCAGTGAGATTTAACTGAGCCAGTTTGTCCGGCTCAAGCCATACACGCATACTAAAATCATCTGCACGAGTGAAAATATCGCCTACTCCTGGTACCCTTAGTAGCGCATCTCTAACAAATATATTAGTAAAGTTGTCCAGAAATTGAATCCCGTGTGTTCCGTTTGGAGAGTATATGGCAGCAAGTAAAAGAATACTCGGACTTCTTTTCCTTGTTGTTATTCCCAGACGTTTTACATCATCGGGGAGCAGGGGAGTAGCTATTCCTACGCGATTTTGAATATCAAGAGCTGCTATATCCGGATTAGTTCCCACATTTAGTGTAACATTTATAGTGCTGCGGCCGTCGCTTGTGCTATTGCTTTGCATATAAGCCATTCCCGGTGTACCGTTTACCTGAGATTCGATTGGAGTTGTTACTGTCTGCTCAACTGTTGAAGCATCGGCACCATTATATGAACTTGAAATCTGAACAGTTGGCGGAGTAATATCCGGGTACTGACTGACAGGCAGATTAAAAATGGAGATTGTCCCAACCACAACTATTATAATAGATATTACTATTGCTGTAACAGGGCGCTGAATAAATAAATTAGCAATCATATTTTATCCTTTAAGGGTATTAATATCCCCTGGAGCTACCGGGGCCTGTTTTGTTTCCCGCAGAATTTAATGCAATAACAGAATTATCTCTGAGTTTTTGAGTTCCCTGAGTTACTATTTCATCTCCTATCTGGAGTCCTTCCTGTACAATCACCTGATCATTAACCTGATTGCCTAAAGTAATTCTCTTCTGCGATACTTTATTTCCGTTAACCACGAATACAAAATATTCTCCCATTTGTTCTACAACTGCTTTGAATGGAATAAGAATACTTCCGGATGCACTATTGTTTTGAACTCTGACATTACATGTAAGGCCTGCCCTTAAAACATTTTTAGGATCGGGGAATATAAGTCTGGTGCGTATTGTCCCTGTCTGTGGATCAATTGCCCGATCCAATAAACTAATAGTTCCCGGATAAGGATAAATAGTCTTATCAGGAAGAACAACAGTAAAAGTATTATCTCCGGGGTCAGGTTTTTTATGAAGAATCTCGGTAAAACGGTTTATTTGTTTTTCATCAACTGAAAAATCAACAGCCATGGGGTTATCCGAGGAAACTGTATTCAGTAATGTTTGTCCGGCTGCAACTGATGATCCTAACTTAACATTTGAAATCCCGATTGTCCCTTCAAATGGTGCATAAATAACGGAATAACGGAAATTTGTTTCTACAACCTTTACATTGCTTTCTGCCGCTTCAACTTGCATCTTTGCAGCTTGCAGGTCAGCTTCGGAATGTTCAAGTACCTGTCTGGCAATAGCATCATTTTTTGCAAGTTCGGTATAACGATCATAATCTTGCTTGGCTTTGAAAAGATTTGCCTTAGCAACATTCAGATTGGCAATTGCCTGATCATTTGCAGCTTTATATTGCCTCTGATCTATTCCATAAAGTTTCATCCCCTTGCTTACATGCTGCCCGTCTTTAAAATATATATCTGTAATGTAACCGGAAACTTCAGGTCTTAGTTCCACAAGGTTCAGAGGAGTTACAGTTGCCGGATAAATATCAAAATAAGCTGCGCTCCCGGGGACAATCTTATAAACTGTAACGGGCACAGCTGCAGTCACCGGCTTTTGGCCTGCATTGTTGCTGCTGCATGCAATCTCCGAAAGTGAAATTATCGCGGTAATTAAAAATAAATAAATAAACTTTTTCATAAAGGTAATTCTCTTTTTTATCAATATTGGATAATTCCAAGTGCTCTCTGAACATCCAGTTTACTGATCAGCACCTGGAATAGGGCGTTGTTATAATTAGTTTGTGTTGTTCTTAAATCAGTCTCTGCAGTGATAACATCTAAATAGGTTTTAATTCCTGATTTGTATTGAAGCTGAATAGTATTGTATACATCCTTGGCAAGACCAAGGTTCTCTTTCAGGAAATTGTAATCAATCAGGCAGCTTTTATATTCCCCCATTGCAGTTATATATTCTGTGTTCATGGAATCCTTCAGAGAGGTGATGTCATAATTATAACGTTTCAGTTCAAGATTTGCCTGTTCAATTTCCTGAATCCGTTTTCCTCCCTCGAATATTGGGAAAGAAAGCTGTAGACCTATGTTGGAATAAGGATAATTTTGGTTGTATAATTTTGACAGATTATCATTCTGATAGAAATAGGTATAATTGCCAAAAGCAGTCAGTGAAGGGACAAAACTTAAATCATAATAACTAAGGTTTGCTTTCTGCAATTGAATCTGTGACTGAAGTAGTTGGAATTCAATCCGGGTCTCATAATTTAAATTCTGAGTGGTATCTAGAAATGCCTCGCTTTGCATTTTTGTGGTATCAAATTCAAGTACGAGATCGGCAGACGATGGATAACCCATCTGTTCTTTCATAAATGCATATCTTGATTTCAATAATTCTTCATATTGTTTCTTTTCTGCTATTGTGTTGTTGAGTGCAATTGTAGCTCTCTCATAATCTGTTTTATCAACCATCCCCCCTTTGTATTGATTATAAGTATCTTTCACGCTCTGCTGCAGGCGTAAAACATCTTCATCAAGCAGTGCAATTTGTTCCTGCGTAAACAAAACAGAATAAAAAGCTTTACTGACTATTGTGACAACATTAATTTTACTAAAAGCTGTTTTCTGTTTCATCAGCCGGCTTATATCTGCCGAAGTACTTGCCGCAAGAAATACATCCCTGTTAAAAATTGTCTGTGTTAAAGAAAACTGAGCTCCTGATGAATTCAATAATCCCGCCGTAACCGGAATTCCACCTACAATAGACACGGGCAATTTGTAATTATGAGTTAGATTCACGCTTAGGTTTAACTGCGGAAACCAATCAGCCAGCCTGCCGTTTATTTCATGGTCTGTAATCTGCTCATCGAGCAATGACTGCTGAACAAAGGGTTGATGTGTTAGTGCATAATCGATACAGTTTTTTAATGTACCGTCGTGTAGCAAAGAATCTGAAACATCTTGTCTCTGAGGGAACAGCTGGTTGTTAAATAATAGAAATATTATAAACAGATAAATTGTTTTGTTCATAGAATGAATAGTTAATTCCGTCGATCCGATAAAAATTGATTATATAAATTGTAAAACTAAAGTTATTGATGGTTTAGAATTGTGACTATCGTCATTGTAAGCAACTGTCAAAATAAAAGAAAACCACAGGTAAGATTAAATAAAACAAGACATTATCTCAAATTGATGCATTTACATTTTTTCAATTTCAAGTATATATCTAAAAAAGCCATCATTCCCAATGGCACCCGGTTTGTCTTGTTTATCACAATAAAATTATTTAGAGGCTAATTATGTCCATTAATAGACTATTTCTAAGAATTGCATTATTACTAATCACTGTAAGCTCAATTTCGTTGGCAGGGATTGGTAATTCAAAAACCAAATTTTATCCCGCTAACTTTTTCAATGGTAATAAACTTCAAGGTCTAACCACAGCAAAAGTTTACAGCATTGATAAAGTAGTAGCTGTTAAGTTTAACAGCCCCTATGATGGTTCTCAGTTATATGTTTATTCAGGAACTTTTAATGGGGATGTAGATGGAAATACTGTTAAATTTTATTGTATTGATATTTCTCATGAATTAGCATATTACACTACTGATCAGCCGCATACCTATACTGATTCAGGAAATACTTCATCAAAGATTACTTACATTTTAAATAAATATTACCCCCTTAATCCTTTTCCTTACGCAGGCTCTCTATCGGCTGAAGAAAGGGAAGCTGCAGCCGTTCAGTTAGCAATTTGGCATTTTAGCGATTCTGTCGATGTAACCACTCTTCTTGATAATCCGGATATATTAACAAGAGCTGAACAGATAATTGATGATGCTAACTTAAATGCCGGAAACATTGTTCCGGTTGAAACTTTGGTAGTTACACCTTTGAACCAGGTATTGCAAACAGGTACTACTGCCGGATTTTATGTGACTGCCCTTGATAATAATAACAATCCGATCTCTAATGTGCAGATTACATTAACAAGTTCTTCGGGAACATTAAGTACAATAACAGCTGTAACCGGAAGCGACGGGAAAACTCCTGTTATCTCTTTGACCCCTGGTGCAGACTCAACAGCAGTTATTACCGCAGTTGCTAAAGTAACTATTCCTCAGGGAACCAGATATGTCCACACTATTCAACCTGATAATTTCCAGAAACTTGTTCTTGCTACTCCGGTAACATCTTTAAAACAAACCACCTCAAATATAAGCTGGATGAATTTGCATCTTGCTTCTGTAGGCGACAGGGTATGGTTTGATGTTAATAGAAATGGAATTCAGGATAGCAGTGAAATCGGTGCGACATCAGTAAATGTTCATTTATTTGATTGCAGCGGAATTTTGTTGGCTAGTACTTTAACAGATAATAAAGGTATTTATCATTTCGACAGCCTTGCTGCCGGAAATTATTATGTAAAATTTGATCTTCCTGCCGGTTACAGGTTTAGCCCCGCTAAGTCAGGAAATAACGAGAATTTAGATTCAGATGCCGATAGTACCGGAAGAACTGAATGCTTTGCACTCGCCGTCAATGAACATCAAACAAAATGGGATGCCGGAATCTATATTCCTGAATCTCCGGTCGTTTCATTAACTAAAGATGATGGCAGAGTTTTTATGGCTGACAGCGGTTCAACCGTAACATACTCAATTCATTTTGCAAATACTGGCCATGTAGCTCTCCATAGTGTAACTATTATCGACACACTTCCTTCAGGGCTAAGTTATGTCTCTTGCTCTGGTGCAGTTACATGCGGTCAAACCGGCAGCTCTGTTGTTGCTTTCCAAATCGGAAATGTGGATACAGCCGTCGCAGGTCAGGTTACATTGACTGCATTGGTTTCCGGGAATAGATCAGACTATCTGAACGTTGCTTATTTTGCCGGTACTGACATTTACGGTAGAACTTATACTGCCTCTGCTTCTGATTTAGATCTTCATGATACTACAACCAGCGGCGGTTGTGGCGGTGTTGAGTCTAATGCTAATATGTCAGAACTTTTGCTAAAAAGACTTCTTAAAATTGAAAACAGACAGACTACACGCATTTTACCAAAAACTAAACCTGGTAATATTACTGCTTCTTTGACTCTGCAAAGCATGATTCCACAATCTGGCCCGTTCAGCTCAACTGCTGTTGAAACTACTCCTTTTGATATTCTTGGTATTTCAAATGCAGTTTCTGCATACGCTGCCGATTATATCGCCCCGACTGAAATAGGTCAGAGAAGAGTAGCTAGTATTTTCTCTACTATAACAACTGCCCCAAATATCTACGATCATTTCAAATCAGTATGCGACCGCCTTGCCGGTGCTCAGATTACTTCTCTGGATCTTGTTACTATAAATGGTAAGCAGTTTTATTCTTCTAAGATTACAAGACCGGGAACTACTGACTATGCTATCTCTTTCTGCCTGTATGAAACTTCTAACGGATTCAGCGTTGAAAATAAATGGACCTATGATGAATATGTCGCACCAAATAATACATTGAATGTATATAATTTCCAGGTATGGAGTAGTTCTATATCTTCCACAGTTTCTATGGTTCAGAATATTCTTTCTGCTGCCGCTGCTGTGAAACCTATGTCTTATATGAATAACTCTCAGTTAAGTCCGGTACTTTATATCAAAGATGCAGCGTATTCACACGATGGTAAAATTCTTCTGACGCTCGTCAACAATTATTCAACATGTCAGGCATCTATTAAAACCTTGTTCAGAGTTTCTCAGGGGGGCGATCAATCCCAGACTGTGCAGAATATTACTGTCAACGCCGGCGAATCCTCCGTTGTCTTAAACTCTGGTGTTGTTTCTGATGCTCAGGTATATCTTACTCAGGCGCAGGGATTCAAAGATGAGATTTTCGTTAGCGGCGGAGCGTATACTTTTATGACCGGAACTGCAAGCTCTGTTACAACATTTAATACAGCTGGCTACCCGCAGCTCAATCCCGCTCAGTTCCCAGCTGGCTCACTTATTCTTTCTGGTGGTGCTAATGTTTCAGGCAATTTGAATGACTGGGTTTCAGTCGTAAGATCTCTGAATGCCAGTGCCTCTGTGTATGATTTATCCGGTTTTACTGGAATTACTTTCAAAGCATCTGGAATGAATAAAGTTCAGGTATTTATTGATATGGACGGTATCCAGAATTTCAATTACTTCACAAAGACTATCGATGTTGCCCCAACTCAGCAAAACTTCACATTAAAGTTTAGTGATTTTAGTCAGAGATTCGGAAACCAGATTCCATTTGATGCTTCTAAAATTAAATATATCGGGTTTATATTAGACGGAACTCTCAACCCGGGAGTAACTGCTTTCAACTTCGAAGTTAGTGATATTGCAATATTGAATAATCTTACTGGCATAAATAAAAAAGATATTTTGCCCGATAAATTTAGTCTTGATCAGAATTATCCTAACCCATTTAATCCTTCAACTATAATCAGATATGCTTTGCCCAGCTCTGAAAAAGTTACAATAAAGATATATGATATAATAGGTAAGGAAGTAAGAACACTTGTTAATGAAGATAAAAATGCCGGGACGTATTCGGCTCAATGGAACGGCCGGAATAATGCTGGCTTAACTGTTTCGTCAGGTATTTATTTGTATCGAATTCATGCAGGTAATTATATTGAAACAAAGAAAATGACCCTGGTCAAGTAAATCAAGTTCAAAATTTCATCTCATACAGGCGGGATTAATACCCGCCTGTTCTATATTCCCGAAAATCCTCCTTTTTCCTTTTCCTTTTTTCTGTGTACCTTTCTATTTTTAACTTACTAATTTGCTTAGTTATGATACTTCGAAATCTTTACATATGGATAATTGCAATAATAATAACGCTGGCAAGCGTATATTATCAGAGAATAACAGGACCCTCATATCCGCTTAAGGGCGAAGCAAATATAAACGGGAAGGAGCTGCATTATAATCTCGAACGGAGCCATAGTTCATCGGAGGATTTCAAACTCCGGATTGAAATAAATGATTCCCTGATAACCGGAAATGTACGGTGGATGCGATATAAGTCTTATGACGAATGGGTTTCTATTCCAATGGTAAATAAAGATGGAGCTCTGGAAGCTGTTATTCCAAAACAGCCCCCGGCGGGGAAAATATTGTATTATGTTGAATTACATTCCGGAAACCAGATAATCCCGCTTAATATAAAACCAGTGATTATGAGGTTCAGAGGAGATGTCCCTTCGGGAATCCTTATCCCTCATATACTTTGTATGTTTATTATGATGTTTCTGTCAACCAGGACAGGACTTGAATTCTTCAGTAATACTCCCCGATATAAAATTTATACATTCCTTACTCTTGCTTTTGTAATAGCAGGAGGGTTGATAATGGGACCGATAACCCAGAAGTTTGCATTCGGTGAATACTGGACGGGCGTTCCCTTTGGTTTTGATTTGACTGACAATAAAACATTGATTGCTTTTATCGCGTGGATAGTTGCACTATGGAGTATCTATAAGTCAAAGAATCCCGGCCGGTGGATACTTGCTGCTGCTGTAATTACCTTACTTGTCTTTCTCATTCCCCACAGTGTCCTGGGTTCAGAAATAGATTACAGGAAATAACTGATTGTCATGCTCAGAGCTTCCGTGACAAATCTCCCATTTCCCCTTTCTCCAGACAGTAAACTACTCTGTCTCCAGAACTAACTTCTAAAAACCCCATTTTCTTCAGGTACTTTTCATGTTTCTTATTTCCAGGGTAACTGAAAAGTTTTTCTGCCCCGGTAAGTTTAAATATATTTTTATAAACATATTTCCCAATCTTCAAATCCCTATAACCCGGGATAACATAATCTAGTTCAATAAACAGACTTCCGTCATTCCTTTTCTCGGCATAGATTAACCCTGCAGAAATAGAGTTCCTGAGAATAAAGAATACATTGCACTCCTTATCTCTGGCAAATGTAAAAGAGGGGATATATTTCCTGATTTCAGTTTCATGAAACTTAAGAAAATAATTCAGGTATTCTGAATTTTGCTCCACTTCAAGTATTTTGAAATATTCCTGGACTTTGAAAATATCATAAAGATAATAAATATTCACAAAACAGATTATTCCATTTACAAGGGCGATTGGATATGCATCAATTACAAGACCATAGACAAAAAATAATATTGCCCCGATAAGATTTATTACCCTAAGTTTAATAATACCGCTCATCATCAAAGAAATTGCAACCAGGACAGAGGCGATATAACCTATAATTTCAGTAGTATGAATAAAATTCTCCAACTGTTTATTGTAAAATAACGATGCGCAAAATAACAAAATCCATCTTAAAAAAGGGGAACTAACTCTGACCCCCCGCTATTAAATTTAAGTGAATCGAAAGGAAATGAATATTTTAGTGATGGAATAACTGGAGATATTCTCACCCGGTGGAACAAAATTGAATTAGAATATAAATATTTCTAAGTTTCATTACTGTGTTTTTATAATAAATATAATCCGCGATTAAATTTGAGTCAATAAGGTGTCCAAGTTATTTTTATCAGTTCATGGAAAAAGTTCAAATTTAAAAAACCCCATTCGAAGGTCATTACAATATAATATCCCAAACCCCTGTCCGGGTGAACCCCGCGGAATCCAATCATTTAATTTATCAATAAATATTTATGGAGTTACCTATGGCCGATAAAAAAGCAGATCTTGCCGGACCCGGCATTAGTACATATGAAGAAGTTGAAAAAGTACTTCCTGCAGATTATAAAGCGCTTCTTCGTCCCTTAGACAGAATGAAAGCACTCTATACTATAAAAGACTATATCGAAAAAAACCTTTGTAAAGAACTTAATCTCACTATGGTTCAGGTTCCATTAATTGTAGATAAAGACAGTGGTGTAAACGATTACCTTGACCGTGACGGTTCACGCACGCCAATTGATTTTCCGTGTGGACTTGGATTGCCTAAACGTATTGATGCCCAGGTAGTTCAGGCCGCAACTAAATGGAAAAGAATGGCCCTTGCAGAGTTCGGATGTAAAGTTGGCGAAGGCATATGCACAGATATGCGGGCTGTTCGCAAAGATTATTTCCTGGATCATGATCATAGCTCTTATGTAGATCAATGGGACTGGGAGAAACACATTACTGCTGATCAGCGGAATCTTGAGCTTCTTAAAGATACTGTGAAGAAAATCTGGAAGGTAATTTATAATGCCGGTAAACAAGCGCAGGAACTGTTTCCGCAGTTGAAGGATGTCTATCCTGATTTCCCCGAAGAGCTTAAATTTGTTCACGCAGAAGAATTACTGGAAATGTATCCTGACCTTTCGCGTAAACAGCGTGAGACTGCAATCCTGCAAAAATATCCTGCTGTGTTTATTATAGGAATCGGCTGGGTTCTTAAAGACGGCTATCCGCATGAAATGCGTGCAGCTGATTATGATGACTGGGTAACCCCGACCATTTCCAAAAACGGTGAAACCTATCATGGCCTTAATGGTGATATACTTGTTTGGAATCCTGTAACTAAACGACGTCATGAACTCACATCAATGGGCATACGTGTTACAAAAGATACACTCAAACAGCAGTTGAAAATTACAGGGCAGGAGGACTTCCTTAAACTTCCGTATCATCAGGCAATACTTAATGATAAAATCCCTCTCAGCATTGGAGGAGGAATAGGGCAGTCACGTACTTATATGTATTTACTAAGAACGGCACACCTTGGTGAAGTAACTGTTTCGGTATGGCCAAAACAGCTTAAAGAAATCTGTGCTAAGAAAAATATACATATACTGGAATAACCTAATTTAATAAAAAAACTGCCGGGGTATGGCCCCCGGCAGTATAGTAATACTTACAACATTAAAAGGTAAAATTTTATTTTAATAAAATCATCTTCCTGCTGCTTGTGAATCCTGGTTTGCCACTGGCAGGGATTGCCTGAAGCGAATATATGTAAACACCGCTTGCAAACTTTGATGCATCGAACTGTAATTCGTGATATCCCTTTTCCTGACCTCCGACAAAAAGATCTTTTACCAATTCGCCGAGTATATTATATACAGATAGTTTTACGCGGCTGTCTGACTCAAGTGTATAACTGATAGTGGTTGACGGGTTGAAAGGATTTGGATAATTCTGGTACAGATTATAATTATCAGGCGCGTTTGCAGCCTTCATTTTTGATATATAATCTGAGCTGCCAATCAGTAGCTTATAAGAGAAAATATTACCTTTAATAGCTATTGTGTTCTGATCCTTAAGATTGTAGAACTTTTTGGAACTGTTGTTCATAAGATAACATTCATATTTGCTGAAATTATTTAACCCGTCGAAACTCAATACAAGATCAACTCCTTTTTTATCTTTTATTACCAGATCAAATTCTTTACCGCCTCCAATCTCAGGGCGGCAGTCTTTAATCATCTTTTTGTATCCGATGGATAAACTGTCATTAATGAGTACCATGCTTTGATCCTGAAAATCAGCAGGAGGAGCCAAATAATCGAATTGGTCAAAATCAACGGATGCTTTTGGATTTATAGCAGCATACACTGATGTCGTTTTCACTGAATTCTTCAAAAGGGAAATTTCCATTTCTTTGTTCAGGGTATCATTTGATACCGTCCTATTTACAGTCGATATTTTTCCCATAGTGCCGACTGAATTATAAGGGATTATCAGTGATGTCAGGTTTGATGAGTTATAGATATAATAACCTATATAGGGAGAGAAATTAATGTTTTCGGACCAGTTTGAATTAGTCCAACTATAAAGAATAGGTGCGTTTGTGCTTAAGACGTTTAAATCTACAACCTGGCTCCAGCTGCACGCATAATTAAACGGATTTGAGATCATATTCCATCCCGAATGCATAGGGATGGAATAATTGCAGTTAGTGTCTAATGCAATAGACGAAATGGTCTGTGATAAAGTAATAGTGTTCTTACTGATTACCCAGAATCCGTTACCCGGATTGAATGTAAAACTGGATGAATTGTCAAATTCAACAAGATAATTTGATGTGTTACCGTTATCATAATAAGCATCCCAATCCTGTTTTACGGTTCCTGTAATAGCGCTGTTTAAAGCAATTGATCCGTTACCGGGGATTCCGATCATTTGATAACTGCCGGACTGGGTAGGGTCTGCAAATGTATATTTACGGTTTAAGGTGATTGAAGTAGAGTATGTTGTAAATGTCAGATCACTTCCATAACTGGTACCAGTACTATTTGTTGCAGTCACTCTGCAATGATAAATCGTATTTTGTGTTAAACTAGTGATAGTTGCCCTTACACTTACATCCGAATTACCTGACAAGGGGCTTTGTGAAACAGTTACGGTAGAACCGTAGCTTCCAGTTGTCCCGTACTGAAATTTGACAACAGTACTTGTTCCGTTGGGATTCACAATACCTGTAAGAGTTGCACTCACAGTGCTAACTTTCAAAGGAGCATTTGTTGTCGCGGTGGCTAAGGTTGAGAGAGTCGTAAATGTTGAATCGGCTCCGGATACATTACCGGCGGTATTTATAGCTGTAACACGGTAATGGTACAAAGTGTTTAAAGAAAGACTATTTATAGTTGCACTTACACTTATATCAGAATTTCCGATCACAGGACTTTGATCAGCAATCGCAGTGTAACCGTAACTATTAGTTGGCCCATAATCAAACTGCACAGTTGTACTCAAGCCTTTTGGATTTACAGTGGCATTTAGAGTTACAGAAGTCTGTGAAATATTAGTTGGAGAGTTAGTCACAGCGGTTGCCTGGCTTGTGGTAGTAGTAAAACTCCATACATTAGACCATCCACTTGTTCCAAATTCATTGTTTGCATTAACCCGCCAAAAATATTTTGTTTTCAATGACAGACTACTAAACATAATATGGGAGGTATCTTTAATTCCGCTGGTGTCAAAAACAACAGAGGAGAACGCTGAGTCATAAGACACCTGAAGCCGGTAACTCCATGTACCAGCCACTGAACTCCATTTAAGAAAAGGATTGATTGATAAATCTATAGTGAGGTTTGGGGGGCTTATCAGAGCCGGAGTTTTCTGGGGAATAAAAATAGAGACTTTAGCACCATAAACACCGCCGCCCCATAAACCAGCGTAAATATTGCCGGTGGAGTTTAATGCCAAGGCAGAGACATTAATATAATAACTAAGACCATCATTTATCTGTGTCCAGTTAGTTCCATTATCAATAGAAAAGAACACACCTGCATTGGAAGTACCTGCAAAAAGTTTACCGTCGGAAGTTATAACCAACGAATTAACTTGATTTCCATTGAGTCCAACTGGTGTCCAGTTTGTTCCGGCATCAGTAGAAAGAAAAGCTCCCGTGCCAGTACCAGCAAAGATATAACCGGAAGAATTAATTGTTAAACAGCGGATTTCGCCGCAATTAGCTAAACCGGAAAAACTCCAGTTTGTGCCATTATCCTTTGAAAGATAAACACCCAGATTATTGCTGCCGCTTCCAAGTCCAGCAAAAACATAACCGGATGAGTTAACAGTCAAAGATATCACGGAGGGACTGGAAGGGAGCCCATTATTTATAGTTGTCCAGGTGGTCCCGTTGTCTTTAGAAAGATATACATTGCCATACGTCCCGGCAAAAACATAATTAGAAGAATTTATTGCAAGTGCAGCGACCGCACCACTGCTGGTCAGGCCAATAGCATTCCAGCTCACACCTTTATCAGTAGAGAGAAAAGCACCTGCGCTAAAGTAGCCGACACCAGCGAAAATATTACCTGAAGAATTTTGTGCAAAACAATAAACTTCAGTAGTGGTCAGACCTGATTGATTCCAGTAGGTCCCGTTATTAGTAGAACGGAAAACGCCATTACCATAAGTTCCCGCAAAGATATAATTAGAAGAGTTGATAAGTAAAGACTGAATGGTATAATTAGGAAGACTATCGCTCATTATAGTCCACCCGGGCGCATGAATAGTTGTAAATTTCCATACAGGTGACCATGCGCTGGCAACTTTTGAATTATTTGAATTTACTCTCCAAAAATATTTTGTTTCATAAGATAAGGAGTCAATTTTCATAGTAGTGTCAGCAATTTTGCTGCTGTCAAAAACTGTAGTAGCGAAAGTTGAGTCGGTTGATAACTGCAACCGGTAACCGGTTGCACCGAATGATGCTGACCATGTAAATCCTTCATCAGTTGTAAGACCAATTGCAAGGTTTGCAGGGCTTACAGGTGCAGGCACAGGCGGTGGGACAACAGTAGTAGTATAAGTACGGTAAACGCCCCCCTCGAAAGTAGCGGCATAAAGATAACCTGCGCTATCAATTGCAAAAGCAGCAACGTTGTTGGTATTCAAACCGAAGCTTGTCCAGGTATCTCCATTATCTGTAGAAAGATAAGCACCGAGATTAGTATTTTCCAGACCCGCGTAGATATAGCTTGAAGCATTTATAGCGAAAGAATAAACTTCTGCATTGGCAGGAAGTCCAGTATCTTTTTGAGTCCAGCTTTGACCAAAGTCAGTTGAAAAGAAAATGCCGTTTCCGTAAGTTCCTGCATAAATATGATCTGAAGCAGTAACAGCCAATGATGAAATAGGCAGAGAAGGTAAGCCAGAATTACGTTGATACCAATAAGAGCCATTGCTGTTTGAGAAATAGAAACCAGCGCCATAAGTCCCCGCAGTTAAACCTTCAGTTCCCACCAAAACATATCCTGCGGAAGTTAATGTTAAGGCTGAAATATTATAACCGGACAATCCAAGTGTGGTCCAGGTAGAACCATGATCAGTAGAAATAAAAACACCTGCACCGCGTGTCCCTGCAAAAATGTAACCTGAGGAATTGACAGCTAATTTATTAACGCGGTTATTACCGATGCCGTTATTAAGCTGTATCCAGCTTGTGCCACTGTTAGTGGACAGAAACACGCCATCGTCTGTTCCAGCCAGTATAGAATTTTTTGCCATGATTGCAAGTGAGCGGACGTTGGTACTGGTTAAACCGCTATTCTTTGCTGTCCAGGTTGTACCATTATTAGTAGTCTGAAAAACACCACCACCAAGAGTTCCGGCGAAAAGCGTTCCGGAGGAATCGATAACTAAGGCAAGGACTTGATTAGATACAGGAGTTGGACCGCTCGTAGGCTGCCAGATTTGTGAAAACAAATTATCGGAGGAACTCAGAATAACAATCATTGTTATCACAATAAGCCTGCAATAAATTCTATATAGGATATTGTTCGTATACATTTTAACCTCTTGCACGTTACTCCCGGGTGTTAAGTTTTGTTTCTATTCAGGAATCATTTTCGTATAAAAATAAACTGGCCGCCTTCGTCGCCAGCATTCTTTAACGGCTTGTATTGGGGCTCCTGTTCCGAGTTATTGATAACAGGTCTTTCAATGTTATTAAATAATTCACGGGCGGAGAAATACTTACTGTCCATTTCTTTAAGGTATTTCAGAAGATAGTAAGTAAAAACAGAATGATTATCCTTTCCTCCATCGGCTACCGGCTGAATATTTCCGGAAGTCATTGCAAACCTTGATGGTTTGCTGTATGCTTCCTCAATATACCTGTCGGATTTCTCAAAAGGAAGTTCTGATGACTGTCCCCTGAATATATCACCAGTAAAGCAGGCATCCGCAATTAAAAGTATATGCTTAGAGTTTATCCCGTTTATGTAAGTTTGTATATCCGAATTTGAGATAAAGGAAACAGTAGAGTTTGATGTAGCATCTACAGGAACCCAGTAACCCTTGTTATACTGCTGTTTGAAATCGCCGTGCCCGGAATAAAATATGAGCAGGTTATCATCTTTGGAAACTTTAGTTGTGAGGTCCTCAAACTTAGAAATGATATTAGCTCTGGTAGCGTCTTCATTATATAATGAAATTACATCAGTAAAGCCATACTCTTTTTTAAGTTCATCCTCCATACTCTTTGCATCGTGAACGGCATTAGTAAGGGAAGGCCAGCTGCCTTTATATTTATCAATGCCTATTATAAAAGCAAAATATTTACCTGCAGAAATTACTTCATCATTTCTTCTTGATATATAAAATGTGTCAATAGTTAAATTACTTTTTTTATCGAAAGCTTTGATGATAAGGGTATTGTCGCCCATAGTTAAAGCCAGGTCAGTAGTAAAATGGTTTTTTTCATCCAGAGTAACCGGTCCTCCATTTATATAAACTTCCCTTACACCACTTTCGTCCTGTGCCATCCCCTGTATATGAATTACATCTTTTTTACTAACAATCTTTATTCCCCTTGTAACCGAAGGTTCAATAATAGTTATTTGAGGACCTTCAGAATCAACGTACAGGCTAACAAAGAAACTTGTCTCACATGAAAGATTTTCAAAACTTATTGCTTTAACGGAAATGTTATTAATGCCCGGTTTCAGCTCAACCAATCCATAAAACTCGCCATTCTGGAATTCAGCATTCACTCCGTTTACTTTTATTGAAGATATCCCTCTTTCATCGGAGTAAGTTCCTTTGACAGTGAATAACTTTTCACTTACCATGATAACTTTATCTTCCTGGATCACCGGCTGCACAATAGTAATGACCGGGGGTTTAACTATTTTTTTAGGCACCAGTCTACCCTGCTGGGTATTAGAAATTACCTGAGGGAATGCAAATCCGCAGGAAAGAAATAGAACAGCAATAAAAATTTTCATAGCTTACCTCACACATTAAAACTTGTTTTGATCAATAGTCTCATTTACGGTCTTCCCGGAGGGGATGCCAGACCCTGATTTGAAGAGCTGGTATTGTCCGAAGAACCTTTTTTCAATAACAGTACAGCCGCAGTACCTCCCCCTAAAACTATACCGCCCACCCAATAAAGCCAGGAAGATCCACCGCTTTTTTTAAGCGCTTTAACCTGAAAGTAATAATCCTCACCTTCGGCAAACATTTCTGTCTCCTTTTTGCTTAAGGTCCAGGTTATAGTTTCTTTATTCTGAGCAAACTTACCTATACCGATATCGCCCTGAAGATCTAAAGGAGCATATTCAAATGAGGCAAGGGAAGTTCTTTTCAAAACTACGCTAACATCGTAGACCTGATCAGAATCTCCTTTTAGTTCATAGTATATCAGGATCTTATTTCCGGATAACTCAAAACTTGAATTTATTTTCTCCTGACCGAAGGCTTTATAGGAACAGAACATCAGAATTGACAAGAGAAAAAGTATATTGAACCTGATCATAAAAACCTCACTGAATTCAAAAAACTACTAAAACCACTGAAATAATTTTAATTTCAGTAATGATTTATTTCAATCAATATCGGAATAACTGAACGACCATTGCTTTTGGCTTTAAACGAAATATCTTTGCTAAAATTAAATTCTATATTGTTTTTATCTAACATAGAGCTACCGAGGACAGACTTTATTCTATCCCACATAGATCCTTGTGAACCTTCAACTTTCTGCATAATATTCTGCAGGTCGAGCTTCTCTTTACTATAAAGGAAGCAGTAATATGATTTACCTGTAGTAGTATCAAGCATATTATAACTGTCCTCATCCGGGATAGCAACATTATTCTGACTATAGGGGAGGTAAGCAACCATTCTGTCGGTAAAGGGAAATATTTTGTATGTTTTATAAGTCAGGTCAGAACTGAAAGCATAAATATAAGCCGGTTCGTTATTAGCTATTCTAAGGTCAAACAGTGTACCTGAGGAATAAGATTTTTCCATTTCAAGAAATTCTCCAGTCTGAATTACTTTCATCGGCTCACCATTACTCTTTCTGAAAGTGAGTGTTCCCGAAAGATCATAATTGGCCGGATCGGGGACTCTTTTGTCTATCAGTTCGAAAGCAAGTGGGCAGAAAAACTGGAAGTCAGAGTACTTTATCCATACGAAACCTTTATTACCCCATTTAGTGCCCCAGCTGTTTATGATCTCAAAAGCGCCACCATATTTATGATCATCATAACCAATCACAACTAAAGCGTGCCCCATTCCCCAGGATTTATATTCACTGCTGTCTGGCTTCATCACTTCCTTTGCTGTAGTAAACGATGGTGGACAGTCAAGTGCGATAACAACAGGGTGTTTTTCTGCAAGACTTTTTTTGACAAGTTTCACTTTATTCATAACGCGGCTTGAGAAGATATCCCTGTACTCAATTATTCTGTAATCAGTTGCGTTTAATTTATCTTTATCGGTAACCTCTCTGCCGCATTCAAATCCAAACTCATTAAATTTTACAGCACCCTGGTACTTTATTATGTCGAGTGCATCAATAAGACTTGTACCCCCATTACAGGATTTATTCATTCTTATCTGATTATAAACAAAGGAAGGGGAGAAGGTGTTGTTGTTAATGGAATCTTTTCCCCAGTTATTTTTCATGGCTTCAAGAATTGTTCTCCCTGCGTAAGCAGAAGCCCAGGCAGCGCAGGTGCTGGTTGAACCCTGATATCCGGGGGTCGGAGCAAAGTCTTTTAGTGATACACTGAATGGAAGGTCATCATAATCACCGCGCATAAGTGGAGCAGCAGTGGGGGAATTTTTATATAATGAACTGTCAAGAAGTACTCCATAGCCGTATTCCTGAGCGTTACCGGTTTTTATCAGTAGAAGGAATAAAATCAAAATATAAAGTTTAATAGGATCCCCAGGTCTGTGATAATATATTTTGGAAATCGGGCACACAATCACTCGTACTCATAATAATTTCTATTATACTGTTGATAAAGTACATAAATTTAATATCCTATTCAATAGGTGATGAGCCTTTATCTATAATATTTATCCGCATATGGAGGATGTTGCAAGATAAACATAAATGATATTTCGACCGAAGGGAGAAATCATTTTCATCTTATTACATAAGATTTCTCAGTCGAAGACTCCTTCTAAATGACAATTTTACAATTATGCAACAGCCTGATAAGATGGAACATCAGATTTTCATCTTTTTAAAAGCATATATACCGGCTACTATTATTATCATTGTGTAGACTATTAGTATTCCGGAATCAATATAAAGCGGGAAATGAGAAATTCCCAGTATGATTTTCCGTAATGCATCTACAGAATAAGTTAAAGGATTAATAAATGTCAACGGAGCTAACCATACCGGAAGTTTGTCAATAGAGAAGAGTGCACCTGAAAGAAAGAAAACAGGAAAGAGAAGGAAGCTTGAAATCAATTGGAAGCCCTCCGGACTCTCCATCCGCGATCCAATTATGAGCCCAACGCTAACAAAAAAAGAAGTAGTAATAAAGAGAATCAACAATGACGCTAATATTGAAAATATTGTTAAATGTAACCCGGGTATTATCCCAATATTCCCTAATATCAGTCCAAGTATCAATAAAATAAGTGACTGTATAAGGGAGTCTGTTGCTCCGCCAATTACCTTTCCTAAAAACATCGATGTTCTTGAAATAGGTGCGACTAATACTTCCTTCAGAAAATCTATCTTCCTGTCCCACACTATATAAACTCCGAAAAATACTGAAGTAAACAGAACTGATTGTGCCAGTATTCCGGGAAATATAAAAGTCTGATAATTTATTCCGGAAACCATCAACGATGAACCAAGACCTCCGCCGAATATCAGCAGCCAAAGGAGAGGACTTATTATAGATGAAATAACCCTTGAACGTTCGCGGAGAAATACTTTATATTCTCTGTACCATATTGCAAGTATGCCGTTAATGTTATTCATTTCTTAGCCCTGTAATGCATGCTTCTTTCAGCCCAGCTCCCTTCGGGAGAATCTTCCCTTATTGTCCGCCCTGTGAAACTTAAGAAAACATCATTCAAAGTAGGCGAGTGAACCTCAACTGATTCAACTTTACCGATTGTCTGCAATATTAATGGAAGGTTTTCATTAGCATTTGTTACTGTGAGAAATACAAGTCCGTCTCTTATCTCTGTATCTTTAATGAAATCAAGTTTATTGATCGATTCAATATCAGGATTCGTAATCTTTAATGTTACAATGTCTCCGCCAATGGTTTTTTTCATATTGGAAGGGGAGTCGAGAGCCACAATTTTCCCGGTGTCAATAATTGCGAGCCTGCTGCAAAGCCGGTCTGCCTCTTCCATGTAATGAGTGGTAATAATAATTGTTACCTTCTCCACTCTCGATAGATTTTCAATGTATCCCCAGATAGTTTCCCTAGTTTGAGGGTCTAATCCGAGAGTAGGCTCATCAAGGAATATTATTTTGGGTTGATGCATCAGCCCGCGGGCAAGTTCAAGTCTTCTCCTCATTCCCCCCGAATATTTCCTGACCAGATCATTCTGTCTATCGGACAGATCAACCAGTTTAAGTACTTCTTTTATTTGTTGTTCACGAAAAGCTTTGGGCATACTGTAAAGCATTCCGTGAAGTTTGAGATTTTCATATCCGGTTAATATATCGTCTGAACTGGGGTCCTGGAAAACAATGCCGATTGATTTTCTTACTTTGTCCGGTTCTTTTATAATGTCAAAACCATTAACTGTGCCGCCCCCCGAAGTGGGTTTAATTAAAGTGGTTAACATCATAAGGGTGGTTGTTTTTCCTGCGCCGTTAGGTCCTAATAATCCAAAGATTTCCCCTTCCTCAATGTTGAGGTCAAGTTTGTCTACTGCCGTTAGCCGGTCATACTTTTTTGTAAGCTGGCTTGTTTCTATTATTGACATTGCATCCCAAAAATATCAAACCCTATAACTTAATCAAAATTGTAAAATGTGATAAGTTTTCTCAGTCGAAGACTCCTTCGAAATGACAGTTTTACAATTATGCAACAGTCTGCATGGCAGAGGGATACATCCGACCGGTGGGAGCAAGCACGTTCAGAATGTCAAACTTTAATTTGTCTGTTCACAATTACTTATTGGAACAACATCCAAATAATGAGATTTTTATGGGAAAGACACATTTGATAATTTAAACTAATTTGTCTCTTCCATTGTCATAGCTGCAGTTAAAACTAAATAAGTAAAAAATGAGAAGGTTAGTCTTGTGATTTTTCTTAACTAAATTCCTGATTCTATGTCTGATCCTTCAATAACAAAAGCAATTATTCCGTTTACTCTTTCTACATTTCAGGATGATCCCTCCGGTATAATTATCCTTTCATTAAGAGATTTTTTACACAAATATTCCGGTATTCTAGGCTATCCGCACCGTATTGATTATTTCCAGTTAATCTTGCTGGATAAGGGATATGGACAAATTTGCATAGATACTAAAGACTCAGATATAAATGATTTTAATCTGATTGCTTTATCTCCGGGGCAGATTATAAAACTCAATCTTTACAATAAATCAATCGGATATACTATAATCTTTTCCAGTGAGTTTATAAACAGGTTTATCGGAGATATCGCATGGATTTTTAATTTAAGTCTGTTCCTTCAACCTTCCCCACAGGGAATAATGGAATTATCACCGGCTGAATATTCTTTAACCAAAGACCTATTTGAGAAGCTTTTCCTGGAATATAATGCAAAAGATGATTTTGCTAAAAATGAAATTCTTATAAATATGTTAAAAACTCTCTTGCTGCATTTAGAACGATGTAAAAGATCCTCTTCTGTAGAAGCTGCAAATATACCCGATTCTATTTCTCAGTTCCGAAGTTTTCAAAAATTGCTAGAAGAAAACTTCAATCAGACAAGATCGGTTCAATTCTATGCAGACAAACTCAATATTACCTCAAAAAAACTTAATATAATTACCACTGATCAGACGGATAAGTCAGCTAAACAAGTTATTGAAGAAAGGATGCTGCTAGAGATTAAACGTTTGCTTCTTCATACTGATTTATCAGTCAGAGAAATTGGTTCTGCTGTTGGTTTTACCGACCCCGCAAACTTCAGTAAATTCTTTCGCCGGTATTTAAATGATTCTCCGGCAGCCTTCAGGTTATCAAAAAAATCATTATTGTACCATAAAAAAGCGGGAATTGACAATTAATACGCTGTTACTTTCTGCGATAATATAACCAGAAGTATTAAGTACCATTTTTATAAACAAATAAAGGAGTAAATCAATGGTTACCAGTGTAAACAGCAGCAGCGCAGTTAGCTATCAGCAATCGGTAAACAACAACCAATCTCTTACCGACGCTCAAAAGGAAGCATTGCAAAAGATAATAGCTCAGTACGATCCTAAAACCGCAACCCAGGATCAAATTAAATCAATGATGGACCAGATCAAACAGGCCGGAATTCCACCAAGCAAAGATACAAGCAGCATTATGAAACAGGCGGGATTTAAAGTGCATGGGAAACACCATAAAGGCGGCGGTCAAAAGAGTTCTACTCAGCAGGCAACCTCAACCGATTCCACGAACTCCACTAATTCAAATTCCAGTATTACAGACCTTATCCAAACTTTGCTTCAGAATCAGCAAACCGGGAACACAACCAGCAATGATGTAAATACTTTAATCCAAACCCTGCAGAATAGCGGTGCTATAACCAGTGGTAACGTTGTTGACGCAAAAGTATAATACCTGAAGCCCTTTCGTTTTAATAATTCATTTCAATAAAAACCCTGATTTAAACCAGGGTTTTTTTAGTTATAACAGTATAATTTCCCGGGATCAATTTCATTCCTCTTTTATTTTTATTAGAGTTAGATGATTTTATTAATTACATTTTAATAATTCTCTCTAAAAAAGTAATATTATAGGGATTTTAAAGGGTACATTTATCATTCGGTCTAACTTTCCATAAAATCTAGTTTGAAACATCATCTTTTCTAATTAAATTTACATTTTAGAACTTCCTATTTAACATGAATTTGATAGAACAGGTTAGCTGCTTGATGGATTAACCCTTTATTCTTCCATGCATATTGATAATTAATCAAAAAAATCGCTCAAACATGCTGAAACGGAATGACCCCCTTAAGATTGAATGATATCGCACTGTTTGCAAGGATGCTATTTATTTTTTAAGACTAAGAAATGAGTGACTCGCAATGGCTGACCATAACGAAACAAAGGAAGATCTTCTCAAACAATTAGCAGACCTGAAACTCGAATATGAGTCTCTGAAAGGTTTGTATGAACATGATATTGCCGAACGCCGGAAGGCAGAAGTAGCCCTTAAAGAAAGCGAATTGAAATATCGTTTGATTTTTGAGTATTCTCCTATGGGCATTTTGTCCTTTGACGAAAATGGTGTTATTGTTGCATGCAATGATTACTTTATTAAAATTATAGGATACACACGTGAAGGGTTGATTGGTCTCAACATGCTCGAACTGCCGGATAAAAAACTGGTTGCAATTATTCAAAAAACTCTGAACAGCAGTGTTTCCGTATATGAAGATATATATCATTCCGTAAATGTGGAAAAGAGTACTCCGATAAGAGCTCTTTTTGTACCTATAGATATTAGCGACGGAGGCATTCATGGTGGTTTGGGAATTGTAGAAGACATTACTGATTATAAACATGCGGAAGAAGAACTCCGAAAGCTATCTCAAGCTGTTCAGCAAAGTCCTGCATCAGTTATCATTACAGGTGTTGACGGGAATATTGAGTATGTTAATCCCAAAACATCTGAAATAACCGGGTATTCGCTTGAAGAGTTGATTGGTCAAAATCCCCGCATTTTGAGTTCCGGGGAACTGCCAAAAGAAGAGTACAAAATACTTTGGGATAAAATTAGTTCCGGCAAAGAATGGCGAGGTAAATTCCATAATAAAAAGAAAAACGGCGAACTATACTGGGAGTCTGCATCAATTTCACCAATATTAGATGAGAAGGGAAGAGTAATCCATTTTCTGGCGGTCAAAGAAGATATTACTGAAAAAAAAGAAACAATAAACGAATTAATAAAAGCAAAAAATGAAGCAGAATCAGCTAACAAATTAAAAGATGCATTTATTGCCAACATATCGCACGAAATACGGACACCCTTGAATGGAATTCTCGGGATAGCCAGCCTTATGCAGGAATCCTATGCACTTTACGCAACCGAAAAAGATCAACAGTTCTCAGTCTCAATTGAAAGATCTTCCAAGCGCTTAATAAATACAGTAGATAAAATTCTTAATTTTTCACTTTTGCAAATTGGAGATTTTCCTGTTAACAAAACCAGTATTTCACTATCATATGTTTTGCAGACTCTTGTTTATGAATTTAGCCCAGCAGCAGCTGTGAAATCTCTTAAGATAGAATTCAAGTCTGCCATTGAAGATGACGTTTTAATTGCAGATGATGATGCATTAAAAACTGCTTTTGGAAATTTGATTGAGAATGCTATTAAATTTACAGATTCAGGTTTTGTAAAAATTGTTCTTTACCGTGATGATCAGGGAATAATATGTGTGGATATTTCTGATACCGGGACAGGCATTTCTGAAGAATACCTTCAAAATTTGTTTGAACCATATTCCCAGGAAGCAACAGGTTATAGTCGTCCATACGAGGGATTAGGACTCGGCTTGGCCTTAGCAAAAAAACTTCTCAATTTAAATAAGGGTACAATTACCGTAAAAAGTAAAAAGGGCGAAGGTTCTGTTTTTACTATCAGGTTCGAAGAGAATTTTAAAATACAACAGGGAAATATTGCGTTAACCAAAGAAAGAAAAGATATTCAATTCGCTAAAGTGATTACCGATAGAAAACCCGAAATCCTGGTGGTTGAAGATGATGTGGTTAATCAACTATTTATTGAGGCGATTTTGCATAAGGAGTACAATGTTGAAATTGCAGCTGATGCTGCAGAAGCTCTTAATCTGTTTACAAGCAGATCATTCGATTTAATACTCATGGATATTTCGCTTAAAAAAGGTATTAACGGTTTAGAATTGACCCAGATTATAAGAAGTGGAAAAGAAAATCCAAATGTTCCAATTATTGCTGTAACCGGTCATGCTTTTCCTGATGACTATAGAAAAGCAATTGAAGCCGGCTGTAATGATTATATAGTAAAACCATTTAAGAGTTTTCAGTTGCTCGATAAAATCCGTGCTATTTCCGTAAAAGATAAATTATTCTAAATTATTTCACGCGAGTAGACTTTAACATTAGATTCAAAAAGATATGTACTATTAATCAAAATGCTCTGATGCTGTATATAAATGAAAGCAAAAAATACCTTCCCAGAGTATTGGATCTTACATCCTCTGTGTATGTGTCAGTTATGTTGTGCTGAATGTTAGTATTTTTATTAAGTACATCATTACATGAAAATCTGAGTTCAGCATTATCATTGCTTAAAAACTTTTTACCGAATGTAATATTCCATAAAATAATATTACGGTTATAGGATGCACTTAATCCGTTATCATATTCATGGTTCAATTCATTCGTGAGAACAAAACCTTCCCATATCCAGAGGTATAGTTTAACCAGAGAATTCTGGTTGAAATAACAGCTGTTACTGGCAGCCTGTAAATTATCTTTGACATAGTTAATACTGCTGGTGGTGGAGACTGTAAAATCAATCTTGTCACTGAAATTACTGCTTAAAACAAATCCCCCGGCATAAGTTGACGAATTTACTCTATCCAACATGTTATTAATGATACCAGGAGTACGTGTATAATTGTAGCTTAAATTAAGGTTAAGATTTGATTTCAGGAAAAAGACCGGGAAACCATATGTAATTAATGAACGAAGATTGACATAGCCGTTAATATTTGCCGGAACAACTAACTGACTGCCTTGATTAAGCACGATGTTATTCATAACAGTTGTGTCTTTCTGAGCTATGATTGTCCTGTTACCAATATAATTTTCAGTAAATGTTCCTCCGAATAAAATAAAGAAGGAGTGAACATTCTCAAAGCCGGTTTCAGTATAGCGGATATTCAGGGTGTGTTTATAGTCCTGGGCTAATGCCGGGTTACCCATGCTTAACTGCGTTGGATTGGAATTATTAAGAACATCCTGAAGCTGGTCAATTGTCGGGTCGTCATTATTTGCCCTATACATAATACGCAGATTCTGATCTTTTGAAATTCTGTACATCAACATAAAATTGGGAAGTACAGAACTGAATGATCTCACTGTTTCATGAGCATAAGGGAAAGTCTGTTCATTCCTTAATTCCGCAAGATTATAATTTACTCCAAACCCGTACATTAAACTTTCTTTCCTATACCTGTAACCCGCACCATAGCTTTGTGTTGTGTAATATTTTCTGTAAACATTGCTGAGTGATGTGTCCAACAATGAAGATCCGGGGAGTTCATCATAGGTGTTCTTGTTGCTATTGTCTTCAGAGTAATTAAATCTGGAATTAAATTGAAGCAATCCATTCTCAGTAAATGGTTCAGTATAAACGATATTAGCGGTGGCACTGCCGCCGTTTTTTAGTAAATCTGAAATCTGGTTCAAAGTAGTATCTGATGCTATGCTATTTGCATAGAATATATCATTCGAATTAAAAGTGTTATCGCCTGAACTTTTATTAAGCGATCCGTTAAAGTCGAAAGAGATTGTCCTGCCCGGTGTATCAAATTTATGGCGGTACAGTAATTCATTACTGGAATTATAAGCGCGAAGATTGGTATTAAATATACTAGATGTATTACTGAGTTGATCTAACCCCTGAAATGTATTAGCAATATTATTACTCGAACCATCATTCTGCTGAAAAGTAAAAGTTGGACGGAAAATGATCGAATTAGAGGTATCGATTTGATAAGTTATTCTGAAGTTAAACCTGTGGTTAATGTTTTTTGTGTCCGAAGTATTGTTTTGGTTATAGCTTTGTGCAGTGGCGCTTGTAAGAAAATAATTTCTATCGCTTAAGGATAGGGCATTATTATTTGTAATATTGAAAAAATAGCTGCCGGTTATATCGAAATCCTTTCCCCACTTATCCACATAATTCACTCCAAAAGCTTTAGTATCAACAAGACCTGCAGTTTGACTTACGAGGAAATTACTGACATTATTGCTGCTACCAGGACCCCCGGGGCCACCATATCCGCCAGTAGGTTGCCCGCCTACTCCTCCCTGTCCTCTGTTGTTTCCATTGCCACTCCCTCTGCCGCCAAATCCACCCCTTCCTCCTGAACCGGCTGAAGACATTACTCCAAGTAAATCTTCACTTGAGAAATTCTGAATGTTAACATTATTAAACTGAGTGAGAATTGAAATTCTCTGATCATCATTAAAGATATTTAGATTACCACCGGCTGAATATTTTTGCTGATCCCCATATCCTGCAAATAATTTACCGAAAGTGCCTTCTTTTATTCTTGTCCGGGTGACAATATTTATTGTTTTAATTGAATTACCGTCATCAAAACCGGTAAATTGTGATTGCTCGCTCTGCTGGTCGAATACCTGTATTTTATCGATTACCTCAGCGGGGATATTCTTCAATGCCGCGTTAGGGTCATCACCGAAAAATAATTTGCCGTCAACCAACACACTTCCTACATTTTCGCCATGCGCCTGTACCTGTCCATTCTGAACTGTAATACCGGGCATCTTTTGAATCAGGTCTTCTGCAACAGCATCTTTGTTTACTTTAAATGCAGAGGCATCATATTCAGTGGTGTCATTTTTAATTGTAACTCCGGAAGTCATACCCACAACATCAATTTCCTTTAGCTGAACACCACCTTGTGTGGAAAGGAAAATTGTATGTAAGTCGATTTTTTCAGTAGTAAGGTCTAAATTCCTGTGATATGTTTTATATCCCAAAAAACTTATCTCAAATATGTATTTCCCTTTTTTTAGATTATTGACAGTAAACTTTCCGTTAAAATCTGAAAAAGCACCAGTAACCTTGGAATCTGTGACTCGGCTAAGAATTACATTTGCCCTGAAAAGAGGTTTTTTAGTGGAAGAGTCAGCGACCTGGCCTGTTACTGTATAATTTTGTGAAAATGTGTTAATTGCAGTAAAAATAACGAAGCACAGTACAAATATGTTTTTCATTCAATAAGCTGTAAAATGATGGAATCGATTCTATTAGTCAATTTTTAACAAAGAAAGGTTTAATAATAGGGAATTATTTCGAACTAAATTTGGTATTTTTAAATAAGAAATTTTCAAAACTCACAATAACTTAGGAAAAACAAATGTCTTCAACAAAAGAAAACCTGGAAACAGCATTTGCCGGTGAAAGTCAGGCAAATCAAAAATACCGTGCTTTTGCCAAGAAAGCAGAAAAGGAAGGATTCGCCAATGTAGCCAAATTATTTTTAACCACAGCTGAAGCTGAAAGGATTCATGCTGAAGGACATCTGGGTGCACTTGATGGAGTAGGTTCTACAGCTGATAATCTTCAGTCTGCAATAGCCGGTGAAACATATGAATACACTCAAATGTATCCACCTATGCTGGCACTGGCAGAATCAGAAAATAATAAGGCTAAGAGAATGTTCGGTTATGCTGTAAAAGCAGAAGCTGTTCATGCAAAGTTATATTCAATGGCCCTTGAAGCTGTGAAACAGGGAAAAGATCTCGATATTAGTAACATTTATTTGTGTCCTGTTTGCGGAAATATAGAATTCGGAGAACCGAAAGAAAATTGTATTATCTGTGGGACCCTAGCTTCAAAGTTTGTGAAGGTGTGAACAATGTTCGTCTCCTGTATTAGGAGGGAGCAGGAAAATACAAATCTGACGGGCGGAAGCAAATAAAATTAAACCTCTGAGTTAAGTAATAACTCAGAGGTTTAATTCAAACTTATGTTACTCAGAATGACAAATTATTATGATGTAACACAACTTACTTATCTTCTGGCAGGAGGACTACTTTAACATAATTCTTTGTGAAATATTTAGCACAAGTTTCTTTTATATCACTCATTTTCAGGTTATCGACCCATTTGGGGTAGTCAGAAATTTCTTTAAGGTCATCATTATTCTGGAAATAGTTCATTAAAGTCTGGTTCCAGTAATAATTAGTCTTTACTTTTACTTCATATTGTCTTTTCTGAGTTTCTTTTACTTTTGCCAGAGTTCTGTCATCAGTTCCAAAGGATTTAACACTGTCGATGACATTAAAAACTGCATTGGTTAATTCATCAACTCTTTTGGGATCGCAGCCAAATTCAATATTCAGGCTATAATTGGCCTTTGGAATCCTGTAAATGTCTGTCCAAATAGAGACACCGTAAGTACCACTTTTATCTTCACGGATACTTTCTCTGAGACGAATATTCAATATATCCATAAGAGACTGCATGATATATTCATTCTTACGCGCAAAATCAAAATACCCCATATACGCAATATGGACTTCACTTTTAGGTTCGATTCCTTTTTTAACAGTTTTTTCTATAAGCTCTTTAGGGTTAGTAAAATTGAGATTTCTGTATTTTTCATTTCTATTTAATGAAGGTAGTCCTCCCAGATAGGTTAAAATAAACGGTTTTAATTTAACAGTGTCTAAATTACCGGTAAATATAAAAGTAAATCCCTGAGCATCCGCAAATCTATCTTTGTAAATTGAAAGGGCATTATTCATATCAATTTCATCAAGATATTTTAGCATTAAGGGACGCAGTCTATAATGATAGTTGCAGACAGTCGCAACCAATGTATCATTAAACGCGCTTCTGGGATCATTTTCTTTGTTCTGAAGAGTAGCAGTAAGTTTAGTGATATAAGATTTAAATGAGACTGAATCTATCCTTGGTGCGGTAAAATATTCATAGATAAGCTGAAATAGAGATTCTGCATCTTTAGGGGTTGTATAACCATTTAGTCCCTGGCTATAATGGTCAATATAAGGGTACAATGAAACCACTTTTCCCATGCAGTATTTTTGAAGTTGAGTATAATTGAAATCGCCGATACCTGATTCACTTATGATACCTGATGCATAAGCAGCAGACAAATATTCATTATCAGGTACGAGTGAAGAGCCCCCTTCTTTATATGCAGAGAGTACAATTTCATCGTTTTTAAAATCAGTGGGTTTCAGGATAACACTAACACCATTAGATAATTTCCATTGAATAAATCCCAAAGATTCATTTCTTGTAGATTGGAGGATAGTACCTGGATTGGGTATCTCTTTAACTAATGGAAGTGTTGAAGCATTATCTGCATATGGTTCAACTTTTTCTTTAGATACTTTATCAAGAACAGCTGAAAGTTCGGATTCATCCGGAGTTTTTAATCCCGGCTTATCCGGAACATTTACCATAATGACACGGTTATCAGTAACAAGGAGTTCACCAGAATATTTATTAATATCCTCAAGGGAGATCAAGGGAAGATATTTTTTATAAAGGTCATACTGGTTTTCAATACCCGGAATCGGTTCATCCAGAAGGTAATTATTAACATATTCATTTATTAATCCGGAAGATTCAGTTTTATCTTTTTCCGCTAATCTCTTTTCAAGCATAGTTAATAAACTAGCTTTATTTCTTTCAAGTTCAGATGAAGTGAATCCGTAAAGGCGAACTCTTTCCGCTTCTCTTATTAAGGCCCCCAGTCCTCTGTCTATCCCACCATCTTTAACCACAGCAGCGAGAAAATTTACATCGGCAGTTCTGATAAATCTTCCTTCCTGAGCAGCGCAATAAACAAATGGTGGATCGGATAATCGAGTAAGTTCATTAAGCCGTTGATTTAACATACTCTCAAAAAGGTCTTGAGTAATTTTCCTTTTATAATCGTTTAATGTTTTCGAAGGTTCTAAATCTTTTTTAAGATATACAGATACCAGAGAATAATTTGCTTCTTTATCAGAAGCAATTGCATAAAGTGTCTCACTATGTTTAGCTACAGGATATAATTCCCTTTTGCGGACAACAGGTGGCTGGGATATAGATTCAAAATGTTCTTTAATTAAAGACAGAATACTATCTTTATCAAAATCCCCAACTGCGATTACAGCCATAAGGTCGGGGCGGTACCAATCGCGATAAAAGCTTTTGATTGTTTCATAATGTGCAGTATCAATTATATGTTTATCGCCGATTGTTAAACGTTCAGCGTAGCGGGAATTTTTGAATAATATAGGGAGTTGTTTATCCAACATCCTCATCTGAGCGCCTCTTCCAAGACGCCATTCCTCACCAACAACACCTCTTTCCTTATCAATTTCTACAGAATCGAAAGTCAAGCCATGGGCCCAGTCTTCCAAAACAAGGAATGCTTTGGAAAGGATTTCTGATTTATCAGTCGGAACCTGAAGCATATAAACAGTTTCATCAAAACTCGTGAAGGCATTTAATTCAGGACCAAACTTGACACCGATTGATTCAAGATAATTTACTAGTTCATTTTTGCTAAAATGTTTTGAACCATTAAAGGCCATATGTTCAACGAGATGGGCGAGGCCTCTTTGATCTTCATTTTCAAGAACGGAACCAGCATTAACGACCAGTCGAAGTTCAGCGCGCTTCTCAGGTTTAGTGTTTTTTCTGATATAATATTTAATCCCGTTGTTAAGTGCACCGATTGTTACATCCTTATCGATCGGAATTTGCTGGGATTGTAACAATGAAATAAATGAAAAGATGAATAATAACGTAAAGAGAGAGATAGATTTTACCCGTAACATGCCCTGATCCTCCAGATATTTATTTTTTTATAAAAGAGAACATATTAAAATAGAAACATTTTTTTACAATTCACATTAAAATATTAAAAGGTGATTTAATAATATAGTTAAATATGCTGAGTTGGATTGATTGGATATATTCATAGTTAACTCTGAGGTTTAGGAAAACCTCAGAGGTTAGAGAAAACCACAGAGGATCTATCCTTTTTAAGGGGGATTTTATTATTTTGGGGATAATAAATTATAGTGTATATGAGGCTTATCTCAAGTGTAGTGTTTCTTGTACTTGTATTTACAACCTACCGGGTTCCCGCAAGGAATTCTCTTAATCCTGATATTGAATTTAAATGGGAACAGATTGATGTACCTTTGAAAATTGATTATAGGAATGTTTATTTGACCGGTGAAGGAGAAGGATTTATTACGGGGAAATATATCCTGGATATTTCCAATAATTCCATAAGTATATTTAACCAGCAACCGCCCCCCATTTCCATTGATGCTTTCTTTGCTTTAAGTAAAAAGAAAATCTGGATAGCTCAAGTACTGTCCACAAACGAATCTCTTTTTTATTATTTTAATGGAAACCAATGGAGACAGATTCCAAGTCCTTTATCAAACCAGATAATATCGATTTATTTCAATGATGAACAACATGGATGGGTTGGCGGGGACAGGGAGATTGCATACTATAACGGGAAAAAATGGAAACAGTATCCTTTCCCATTACTCCGTGGTGCTGTAACTAAAATCTATGGAGTTAATGAAAATGATTTTTGGATCATGGCAGATGGAAACATATATCATTATTATCAGAATGATTGGCATTTGCTTTTTCGGGAAGCGGGTTATTTTTTTGAATCAGCACAAAAAACAAAATATGTTTTACAGGGGAATAACTTATACAAGTTTGAAAAAGATATTCCAATCCTTTTCTCAGTTATTCCCGATAATAAAGGAATCAGTTCTATCTTTGTTATTAACGAAAAAGACATATGGGCAGCAGGCAATGGAGGAACAGTATCCCATTATAATGGAGTTAATTGGGATGGGGAGAAATTGCCTACGGAAGAAAATCTTCATGCAATAAATTTCTATTCTGATTCTGACGGGTGGGCTGCCGGTCAAAATGGGACAATATATCATTACACCCGAAAGACAGGGTCATCCAATGTTAGAAAACCGGGTGGATTCAATCCAGTGAGGATATCCAATTCCGTAAAGAATCTTGAAGAGGAATATGGGGTTGGTATTGAGGATCTCAATAATGACGGACTCAAAGATGTATTGACTGCCTGCATGTTTGCGCAGAACAGATTGTATATAAATCATTCAGTAGTAACCGGGAATAAAACAACCGGACTAATGTTCACCGAAGAAGCGGCAATGAGAAATATTACAGGATATAATGAAGGGAATAAAGATGCCAAAAGTCCAATTTATATAGGTGTAGGGATAGCAGATATTGATAATAACGGTTCTGAAGATGTTTATATTTGCAATCTTTCTGGAAAGAATAAACTATACCTGAATGACGGTGATGGATATTTTGAGGATGTATCAAATGAAAATAACCGGGGTACGGGACAAAATGAAAGAACCAATTCAGTGGCTTTTGCCGATGTTAACAACGATGGTTTTCTTGATATGTTTATTACAAACGAAGAATCCACAAACAGATTGTATATCAACAATGGTGCGGGCTTTTTTACAGATGTAACAAAAGAAGCAGGGTTAGAAACATTCGGTGGAGGGATGTGTGCTGCTTTTGCAGATATAAATAATGACGGAAAACCGGATCTGTGTGTGGTTAACTGGGCAAGGAAAGATATTCTTTACAGAAATGATTCACATGACGGTATAATTAAATTTACTGATATCACTGAGGAATCCGGCATTAACAGAGAACCATACGAAAGAAGTAATGCAGTATGTTTTGCTGATGTAAATAATGACGGGTATCCGGATCTGTTTATCACTAAACGAAAAGGCTCTAATAAATTGTTCCTGAATGATGGGACAGGGCATTTCAAAGATGTATCAGAAGAATATCTTGGTAATGATACAATGCTGAGTTACGGTGCAAGTTTTTTCGATTTTGATAATGACGGTTACCTGGATCTTTATGTTGCCAATGTGGGGAGTAATGTTCTCTACAGGAATATTGACGGTAAGAAGTTTATAAAGGTCACGGATGAATTCAATGCAAACATGAATGGGTATTGCACAGGAACTGCTGTTGGTGACATTGATAATGACGGTGATATTGATCTATACGTATCCAGTTATACAAACGGAGAGAGCATTCTGTATATTAATAATCTTAACAATAAAAACTTTCTGACATTTAATGTCCGGGGTACAATTTCAAACAGGGATGCGATTGGTACAAAACTCTGGTTGTATGAGCATGGCCATATTTATGACAGAAATTTCCTGCGTGGATACAGGGAGATAAACAGCGGTACTGGTTACTGCAGTCATTCTGCCAAGGAAGTGCATTTCGGAGCTGATATAAACAAAAAATATGATATTGTAATAGTATTCCCAGCAAGCGGAATAAAAAAGACTCTTCTGGGTATAACTCCCGGGCAGCATATTGATATATCTGAAGAAGAGGGCATAGCTGCCTTCTTCAGTATCAAAGAAAAATTACTAATTAGTTTTATTTATAATGTAAACAATCAGAGAAAAGTATTAGAATCATTAATAATTCTGTTTGCTCTTGTATTTTCCATTCGATTAGGGGATAAAAGATATTTGTGGACACTGAAACAACAATTAAGTATTCACTCAATAATTGTTGTGATATATATAGCGCAGATAATTCTGTTCAGATGGCAAAATATTTTCTTTTCCACAATATTGCCTGTCGCCAGTTCTCTTATTTTACTTAGTCTGATCCACCTGATATATGAGCGGTTAAAATTGGTAAGGAATGCAAAGATTGAAAGACAATCGATCAGGGATCGAATAGCAAGGGATCTTCATGATGACCTTGCATCCACATTAAGTTCAACACAGATATACACGGAAGTGTTGAAACATTCTGAACCTGTAACCGCGAAACAATCCGAACTATTAGACAAGATATCAACGCAGCTTAAAGATTCAACGGAAGCTATAACAGATATAATCTGGAACATTTCACCCGCACATGATAATGTAGACCTTCTATTCATGAAACTTAAAACAATCGCAATAGATGACTGTCGTGCGAATTCCATAAAGCTGGTAATTAAAGAAAATGCTGACAACAGGAATCTTGCATTGCCTGACCACATCAAGAGAAATGTTTTTTTGATATTCAAGGAAGCCTTTAATAATGTAATAAAACATGCATCAACCAAAAAAGTTAATATTGAACTTACTCTGGTAGATAAACATCTTGAAATGACAATAGAAGATTTTGGTAAAGGAATAGTAAAGGAAGAATTTACATTTGACAATTATGATATATTAAAGGAGCATTTTAAGAATGATTTTAACTATTATAGAAACGGGATAAGAAACCTGTTCCAGAGGACGAAAGAAATAAACGGAAAGCTTGTAATTAAGAGCGTACCTCAAAAAGGGACAAAAATTACACTGTCGGTAAAAATAGCATAAATAGGTCATTGAGTGTTTAATTTAAATTTGTGATATACTGATGCAAAAAATATCTAATAAGCCGATGCCTGTAAAAGTAGCCATTATTGAAGACCATAAACCCTTCAGGGAAAGCCTTACATATATATTTTCCTCAACCGAAGGATTTGTGTTTAGCGGGGCATATCCGACAGTGGAAGATGCGCTTGAAGGGCTTCGTGATCCGGATGTAATTCTGCTTGATATTAATCTTCCAGGCATGTTAGGTACAGAGGGGATTATTCCATTAAAGAAAAAATTCACAAAGACGAAGATTGTTATACTTACAGTGTATGAAGACGATAATAACATATTTAAATCAATACTAAATGGAGCTGACGGATACATACTTAAGAAAACACCTCCTTTGCGGCTGATACAATATATTGAAGATGTAGCATTAGGGGGTTCGCCAATGACGCCATCGGTTGCCAAGAGGACTCTTGATTTATTTAAACAATATGCTCCTCACAAAGAAGAAGATTTTGGACTTACCGACAGAGAGGTTGAGATACTTGGACATCTTGTAGATGGCCGTTCAAATGAAGACATTTCGAATATATTATTTATCAGCATACAAACGGTAAGAAACCATATCCGGCATATATACGAAAAGCTACATGTGCATTCAAAGTCGCAGGCAGTAATAAAGGCGATTAAGCAGGGGATAATTTGATAATGACACAATCAAGTCATTGATATTTAGGCTGTCCGTCTCCATTTTACAACAGACAAAATGAAGATAAGGATGAAAATAATATACAGTATACTTTTCCTTTTTATATTTATTCCCCGGTTTGAAGTATTTCCACAAGGTACAACATATTCACAAGGACCTTCTTTGAATGATGCACGGACTGGTGAGATGGGTGGATTTAGTTCTTCGATAAAGATGATATTAGAAAAATAAAAGTTTAATCTATACTTACTTCTCTCCACTAACCTCCGGGGTTTTACTTCACTCCGGAGGTTTTTTTATAAATGAGGGCCAATTAATTCTATTGAAGATTTAATTCTTTTATGACTGATTCTATTTTTTTCTTATCAACAGGTTTTACCAGATAATTTGTACAACCACCATGATAATATGCATTAATAACCTCTTTTGGAGTATCGAGTGCAGTAATCATAATAATTTTAACTTCATTATTCGGTTGGATTCCGGATTCTTTTTCCTTTTGCCGGATCAGTTTCAAGGCTTCTCTTCCATCCATTTCGGGCATCATAATGTCCAGAAATATAATATCATAGGGTTTATTCTCTTCGAGAGCCATTGTGAAAGCATCAACTGCTTCTCTTCCATTAACTGCAACGTCACATTCCCCATATTTCACCAGCATTTTTTGTAAAACATATCTGTTAGTAAAATTATCTTCCACTATTAGCATTTTCATTATTTAATTCTCACAATAAAGTTTATAAATCAGTTTTAATTAATTCAGCAGGAATTTCATCCATTGCATATTTTAGAACTAATAGGACGTGGAATTCGCTGCCAACCCCAATTTGACTTTTTAACCATATTTTCCCGTCAAACAGTTTGACAAGATTTTTAACTATGCACAAACCCAGACCGACCCCGTCATATTTTTTTGTACTGCTGCTATCCACCTGCGTAAAACTATCAAATATCTTTTCATGGTAATCAGGGGAAATTCCTATGCCGGTATCTTTTACAATAATATGTAAATTGAAACATGAAGTTTTTGCTAATGAATCATTTTGATTGTCATTAGGAAATAACAGGTCAATTCTTCCTTTTTCAGTGAACTTCAATGCATTAGTTAACAGATTCAGTATAATTTGCTGAATTTTAACTTTATCACCTATTATTTTTCTTCCCATATCGAAATCACATTTTTTGCCGGCAATAAGATTTTTAATAGAAGCCTGGGCAGCAAACGGATTCCATATATCATCAATAATATCATTTAGTGTAAATATAGTATCTTGCAAGATCTCTTCGCCCGCTTCCCGTTTTGAATGATCGAGCAGATTATTCAGAAGATTTAGCAATACATCCGAAGAATTCTTCACCATTCCAAGGTATTCTGATTGTTCGGAGTTTAATTGAGTATCGAGAAGAAGATCAGTCAAACCAACAATCCCATTTAAAGGAGTCCTTATTTCGTGACTCATATTTGAGATGAAATTGCTTTTTGCTCTACTGGCTGCTTCTGCTTTAATCATAGTACTGCGAAGTTCTTTTTCCAGAGTTTTCTTTTTAGTCAAATCGAGACCAGCGAAAATATATCCGGCAAATATTTTATTCAAATCATAGAAAGGAGTACCTACAGCCAAAATCCAGCTATAGTTTTTCTCGCAATTAAGAAGACGGAACTCACATTCAAATCTTTCCTTATTATCGAATGCTGCCTTGAAAAGATTTCGAAATATTCCTTTGTCTTCTTCATGAATTGATTCCATCCAGCCAAGATAGATTTCCTTTTCTAAATGTCTGCCTGTAAGAGAGAGCCATGTTTTATTAAAATAGTTGAAGTAGCCCTGATCGTTCGCTCTCCATACTGGAACGGGAAAGTCCTCTAAAAGAGAAACATAAAAATTGCGGGCTGAAACAACCGCTAATTGGCTTTTGCGTTTTTGTGAAACATCCTTAAAAGTTATAATCTTTCCCAGAGAATTACCTTTGTTATCTCTGATGTCTGAAATTGTTTCTTCGATAGGAATGTTTTTATTATTACGATCAATGAGCCATTTACTATTTAGTATTTCTTCCGGATTATATGAGGGATCTTGAATTGCGCAAATAAATAATTCGTCCGTCACTTTCTTATATACTTTATACCGGTTCAGGTATTCTTGGCCAATGCACTCATCCAGTTTATAACCAAGGATTATTTCCGCAGCTGAATTCATATAATTGATATAACCATCAGTTGTGGTTGTTATAATTCCATGATCAATGCTATCCAAAGATGATTTCCACCATAATTCTCTTTCTATAAATTTTTGTTCAGCAATACATTTGTATGCAGATAATTCATCATCTTTGGTTCCTAAAATTTTATCTTTTTTCATATAAGATAGCCTAAACTAACAATTTTTAAGAACAACACCGGCAATATTTTCCAAGGCTGTTACTTTAGTAACAGCGCCCAGTTTTATTGCTTCATTCGGCATTCCAAAGACAACACAGGATTTCTCATCCTGGGCGATTGTAAATGCTCCGGCATCTTTTAATTCAAGCATTCCTTTCGCTCCGTCATCTCCCATGCCGGTCATTATAACTCCCACAGCATTTTTCCCGGCATATCTGGCGGCTGATCTGAAAAGGACGTCAACGGAGGGGCGGTGCCTACAGACGAGTGGACCATCTTTAACTTCAACATAATACCTGGCGCCGCTTCTTTTCAAAAGCAGATGATGATTACCCGGAGCAATTAAAGCCCGTCCTCTAATGACAGTATCACCATCCTCTGCTTCTTTAACAGTTAAGCGGCAAATACCATCTAATCTTTTAGCAAAAGCAGTTGTAAAATTTTCTGGCATATGCTGTACAATAACAATTCCGGGAGAATCAAGGGGGAAATATTCTAAAAATGTTTTCAGGGCTTCAGTCCCTCCGGTAGAAGCGCCAACAACCACGACTTTTTCAGTAGTCTGGAGCATTGCTTTGCTTGTATTTTTGGGGATAATAACATCCGCAGATAACTTAGGTTCAATGTCGTGTTTCTTTGAAACATATTTTTTTATATTAACCTGGGAGGCAGCTTTTATGACATCACAGATATGAATTCTGGACTCTTCTAAAAACTGCTTAGTTCCCATTTTAGGTTTTGTAATAATTTCAACTGCTCCATATTCAAAAGCTTTCAAAGCAGTAGCGGAGCCATTTTCGGAAAGACTGGAGCATATAACAACCGGAATGGGATGCTGGCTCATTAACTTTTGCAAAAAAGTAAGACCATCCATATGAGGCATCTCGATATCCAGAGTAATTACATCAGGGATTTGTTCCTTAATTCTGCTTGCTGCCACAAATGGATCAGATGCAGTCGCAATCACCTCAATCGAAGGATCAGAGGATAATAATTCAGTGAGTGTTTGTCTGACTACAGCCGAGTCATCAACTATTAAAACTTTTATTTTTTCCATTTTCCTTAAGTCTGTTTAGAAAAATTTCTCCGGTACAAGTAGCAAAAATGATTTTTCTGCCTACTGTACCACCTACATCCATTACATTAGCCGACATATTAAACTCAGCAAGTGTTTCAATAGCCATTTTGATATTCTGGCTACCCACTGTACTAACTGTTTTTCTGTGAGATGAAGTTTTAAGTACGTCCGCACCACCGAAGATTTTTACTTCGATCTCATTGCGAGGTATATTTAATGCTTCAAATTTTTTCAACATCAGGACTATAGTGCATTTTACATACTTAAATGGATCAACGCAATTATCGCAATCATAATTACAATCTTTACAAAAGGGAAGCTGGCAATGAGAGATGCCCGCATACCGTTTCCATTTACTGAACATTGTAATTGACAAACAGGAACCAAGGACTGTTGAAACGACAATAGCGTTACTGCTGAAGCATGCTTCTCCCTGGTGAATAAATACATTGTATAATTCGCTGAAATTTGGTTTCATGTTGTTTTCTTATAAGTGCTTGCTGCCATTTGCACTACTGGTAAATTTGTGCTAAAAATAGATTCGGAATGTCCAAGGAAAAAATATCCTCCTGGATTTAAATGCCTGATCAGTTTTTCAATCAGCTTATCCTGAGTTGGTTTATCAAAATATATTATTACATTACGACAAAATATCACGTCAAATTTATCATTTATGCCGAAATCACTATCCATAAAATTCAGCCATTGAAAATTCACATAATTTCTTAAGGCGGGATTAACTCTTACAGTTTTTTTTGTTTTGTCTTTACTTTGCAGGAAATACTTAGTCTTAAGGTTGGTTGATACGGGGTCGATTCTTTCTGCTTCATATATTCCGAGAGCAGCTTTTTCTAAAACTTTTGTGGAAATATCAGTGGCTAATATTTCAAAAGAGTACCTTGAATAGTTCTGTGCGAATTCGCTTAATACAATTGATAAAGTATATGGTTCTTCGCCTGTTGAGCAACCGGCACTCCAAGCCTTCAGCGGGTGATGAATTCCAGTACCATATGATTTAATCAAATCCGGTAAAGCAGTTTCTGAAAGATAAGTAAAATGTCTGGGTTCCCGGAAAAAATCTGTTTTGTTTGTAGTTATCACATCCACCATATTAGTAATTTCCTCAACTTTTCCTTTAGGAGAGAAGAGGTATTCACAATATTGTGCATATGATTGAAAATTCAGGTCTTTCACTCTTTTTCTGAGTCTGGCTTCAACCATTACTTTTTTGGAAAGTGATAATTTAATTCCGCACTGGTCATAAATAAAGCCGCATAATCTTGCGAAATCAGTTTTAGATAATACTGCGGAGTCATTTTCAGTGTACATTACAAAACTCTGTTTACTATAAATTATTTATCATCGTGCATCCAGGTAATACAAACCGGGATGCACAGATTTATAATTGGACTGTTTAGAATTTTTCAAATTCCTGATCAAGTTTATCTTCTTTACTACTCAAATCAATTGTAATTCCATTACTATTGGTTTTCTTGTTAAATTTCCCATTGCCAGGCTTAAGCGCGGATACTTTTGCAAAGTCGGTCCTTTCATGGATAAGATGACTTACACTTGATTTATGCACTTCGTTGTTGTGTATTTGTTTTGGTACTGAAGAATTTATTCTTTTTACTCCCGTTTGATTATGTTTATCGTCAACCTTAAAGAAAGCCATTGTATCCAGAAGCTGTTCAGACTGACTCGTCAATTCTTCAGCGGTTGAAGCCATCTCTTCGGATGCTGAAGCATTTTGCTGTATTACCTGATTCAATTGCTGAATAGCGCTGTTTATCTGCTCGGCTCCGCTATTTTGTTCGTTGCTGGATGCAGTAATTTCCTGAACCAATTCAGATGTTCTCTGTATGTCGGGAACAATCTTAGTTAAAAGTTCACCAGCTTTTTCTGCTACTTTTATACTTGAAGCAGATAACTTGTTTATTTCGGCGGCGGCAGTCTGGCTTCTTTCAGCAAGTTTTCTTACTTCGCTGGCAACAACTGCAAAACCTTTTCCATGCTCTCCGGCACGGGCGGCTTCGATTGCTGCATTTAAGGCCAACAGATTTGTCTGCCGTGCAATTTCTTCAATAATAGAAATCTTTCCAGCAATTTCTTTCATTGCGTCCGCTGTTTCGATTACGGCCTTTCCGCCCTCTTTTGCATCTTCAGAAGATTTAAGAGCTATTTTTTCAGTCTGTTGGGCATTATCGGCATTCTGTTTAATATTTGATGTCATTTGTTCCATTGAAGAAGAAGCCTCTTCAGCCGCGGCTGCCTGTTCAGTGGCGCCCTGTGACATTTGTTCTGAGTTAGCACTTAATTCCTGTGAACCGGAGGCAACATTTTCAGAAGCAACTTTTACACTTTCAACGACTTCTTTAAGTTTTTCTACCATGTTATAAAGGCTTTTTCCCAGAACATCCTTTTCAGATTTAATTTTCACATTATAAGTTAGATCGCCATTAGATAACATTTCTGTTATTTTTGCTTGTTCTCTGGTTGTGTCAATCATATTTCCGAACGATTCCATTAGTTTACCAATTTCATCTTTCGATTCCACAACAACATTAACTTCAATATCACCGAGAGAAAGTTGGTCTGCTATTTCTACAAGGTTGTTAACCGGTTTGCTGATAATTCTTGATATAAACAATCCCAAACCAATTGCCATTAAAACAGCAAAACCGATAATTAACAACATGGTCATAGTAGAACTATTAGCTACTGTCGTATTGCTATCAGAGATATTTTTTCCTGTAGCTATATTCCTATTAACCATTTTTGAGAGCAGTTCATCAGATCTGGTTGCCGCAACATAAGCATCACCTTTCATAAGTGCTTCCGCTTCAACGTTTTGTCCATTTTTATTAAGCTGCACTACTTTAATCGTATTTTCGTACGCTGATTTATAAGAAACTTTGAATTCCTCAAACAGTCTTATATCTTCATCAGATACAAGTGTTTTTTCGTATCCTTTAAACTGTTCTTCAGCAACAGCAACAAGACTTTCAATTTTTCTTTCCTTTTCACCCATTATTGCGGGGTCAGAAGTTCTGAGCGCATCCCTGACACAAATGCGCATGTTTAAAAAGGCCACTCCTATATTTTCTAATTGACCCAAGGGAACAGTTGCTGTTTCATAAAGTTTTTTATCTTCAGAAGCAATGTTTTTCAATTCTGTAATACCAAACCATCCGACTATTGCCGCGATAGTTGCTACAAGTACAAAACCAGATAATAATTTTGCACTAATTTTTAAGTTATAGAACCATTTCATTTTTATTATTCCTTATATTATTAAAATTATTTATATTTCAATTAACTGAAGCCATTTCATCGGTTTTTACACTGCCGGCATTTTGAACTATCTCGAGTTCTTCTGAGGAGAAGACCTTATCAATATCAAGAATGATTATAAACTTTTCATCCCGTTTACCCATTCCTTTAATAAATTCAGTTTTAAGTTTAGTCCCTATTTTAGGAGCCGGCTCAATATTCTGGGGTTCTATTTCAAACACTTCCTGGACTGAATCAACGAGAGCGCCTAAGACAGATTTTTCCTCATTAAAGATCACTTCAACTACAACGATGCATGTATTTACCGTTCTTTCTGATTTAGCCATCCCGAATTTCAGGTTCATATCAACGACAGGAACAACACTACCCCGGAGATTTATAACACCACACATAAAATCGGGTGTTTGTGGTACCTTAGTTATTTTTACATAATCAAGAATCTCGCGTACCTGTGCAACATCCACCCCAAAGACTTCATCTGTTAGTTTGAAGGTGAGATACTGCTTTGTTTCATTTAACATTGTATTATTCATTTATGCCTCTTCTGTTATTATTTATTTTTATTTAATATTTGATTATCAAATGAATTTTCCATTAATTCTTCTCTTTCCAATAATTTGTTTATATCAAGAATCAGTGCAACCTGGCCATCTCCTAGTATAGTTGCCCCGGAAATACCCTCAGCATTTTTATAATACTTACCGAGAGATTTAAGAACAGTCTGATGCTGGCCAAAGACCTGATCAACAACAAAGCCGACACGGTGGTTATTTATGGAGGCAACTACAATCTGTTCAATATCAGGTCGGGTAGTAGGTATTCCAAACCTTTCACGAAGGCTGATATAGGGGACGATTCCTCCTCGGACATGTACAAAATGACGTCCGTGAGCATTATCGATATCCTGCTGAGACAACTCCAGGCATTCTTCCACAGAAGAGAGGGGAAGGACGTAATGGTCATCCTCTACTTTCACTAACAATCCGTCAATAATGGCAAGAGTGAGAGGAAGTTTTAATGTAATTACTGTCCCTTTTCCTTTCTCACTGGAAACCTGAACTGTTCCGCGTAATCCCTCAATGGCCCTTTTTACAACATCCATTCCAACACCGCGACCGGATACGTTTGTAACTTTTTTTGCTGTTGAGAAACCGGCTGCAAATATGAATGTAAATATTTCAGAGTCAGATAATTCTGCAGATTCTGAAATCAAACCTGCTTTTATTGCCTTCTCTTTTATTGCTTCTTTATCCAAACCGGCGCCGTCATCGATAATTTTAATTAGAACACTTCCGCCTGATTGTGAAGCCGACAAATGAACAGAGCCGGTTGATTGTTTATCTGTTTTCACTCTATCTTCGGGCATTTCGATGCCATGATCTATTGAATTTCTGATGATATGGATCAGAGGATCGTTTAGTTTTTCAATAACAGTTTTATCGAGTTCTGTTTCAGCGCCCTCGGTAAACAATTCTACTTCTTTGCCCAGTTCTTTAGACAAATCTCTTACTAATCTTTTGAATTTGCTGAAAATAGAACCGATTGGGAGCATTCTGATATTTAAAGCACTGTCTCTTAAAGCCCAGGTAATTCGTTCGACATCTTCAGAAACAGAAATCATGTCGTTATTATTATTGCTTGTTGCAATTTGGCTAAGCCGGGCCTGCAATGTTACCAGTTCGCCGACAAGGTTAACAAGTTCATCGAGTTTATCAGCGCTTACTCTAATGCTTGAAACAGAATCCGCTTCAGAATGTGCAGTTGCAGTTTGCTGCGACTGCTTTTTAATATGAGGTAAATCTGAGGGTACAGGAGCCCCATAATAATCTTTAATTACAGAGTGCAAATCGCGTTTATGGTAATTTATATCTGCAATGATAACAGTCTGAAGATTTTTCAAATCCACATCTGAAACATCAATGGTTTCTTTTGTAATATTTTCAATGGTGATCTTACAGTTGTCAGCTACAAAAATGAAAACATCATTTATGTTATCGATGCTCATGGATGTTTTTAAAAGAATATCCCAATAACAATAGGAGGATTCGGGATTTAACTCATTGAAAGCCGGAATATTGTCAACAAAAGCAGAAACTGTTAAATCGCCCATTTCCCGTAATTCATCTATCAAAAGGAGAGGATTAGTTCCTGAAAGGAAAAGATCACTTCCGGGAATAAACCTAATATAGTAAAGCTGCTGAAGGGTCTGTTTGTTTTTATCAACATTTGAATCAAAAAGAGGAAGAGCAGATTTCTGTTGTTTTGCCGGATTATTAAATGAAGAAACAATTTCCCTGAAAGCTTCGATAATATTTCTTGATTTCTCATCATTGATTTTATCATGAGTGTCATTTGAACTAAGCATATTGGATATTTCATCACGGGAAAGGAGGGTTAAATCAATAATCCGTTTGTCTGCTAAGATTTTGCCATTTCTTATAAGATCAAAGGCTGTTTCAATGTCATGAGTAAACATTGCAATATCCTCGAAACCAAACATTGAGGCCGAGCCCTTAATTGTATGCAGTGCGCGGAACACTTTGGCAATCAGTTCAGAGTCAGTGGGTGAATTTTCCAGTTCCAGCAAACTCATTTCTAATTCAGCGAGTATTTCTGAAGTTTCAACGACAAATGCCTGTTGCAGAGAATCGATCATCCTATTACCTTTTTAACAACTGTGATTAATTGTTCCGGTTTAAATGGTTTAATTATCCATCCTGTTGCTCCAGCGTTTTTCCCTTCCTGTTTTTTTTCATTTTGCGACTCAGTAGTAAGCATAAGGATAGGAGTAAATTTATTTTTTTGATTTGCGCGTAATTGTTTAATTAAAGAAATGCCATCCATACGGGGCATATTTAAATCGGTAATGATTAAACTCAATATTGTGTTGTCAATTTTTTCAATGGCATTCAATCCATCGCAAGCTTCGACCACATCATAACCTGCTTCACGGAGAGTATAGCTGACCATTTGTCGTACGCTGGCAGAATCGTCCACGGTCATAATTGTTTTGGGCATATATATTATCCTTGAGTTATTATAGATGTTTTGAGAACTCCGGAAGCATCACAATATCCCATTTTTATCAGTGCCGTTATTAGTTCATTATGCTTTTCAATTTCGAAAAGGACTTTTTTATTGGCTGATTTGCATTTTTCCACAAACGCATGCAGGATTTGCATAAAAGTTACATCAACGGGAAAAGGGTTAGGGATTGATATAATTAAGTCTCCGTCGCATTGCAAACCTTCAGCGAGCAGATTATAAATTACAGCGGCGTTGTTAATTGTCAATTCATTCTGAATTGTGATTTTTGTTTTATTTTCCAAATGTTCAATCATGATTGAGTCCTTCATCAAAAAAGTTCTATATTATCGCCAAATTCGTCAGAGTTATTGATAATGCCAATATTTCCGGCTTCATCATCTGATGCTTTAGTAAATTTTGTATGCACCTCGCGCTCACTCTGCATGGTATATTTCCCAATAATATTATTAGTGTTTTTTATCCGCTGCGAATCAATTTTGAAACGAGATTGCAGTTCGTCGGAAACAGAATGCAGTTCGGTAGTTAGGGGGGAAAGTATCTGTTTAGCAGAAACATGGATGGAAATGTTATTGATTGTACTTTGCAGTTCATCATTAAAGAAACTAACAATTCCGTCAAGTTCATTGATCTCGGTTGTTGCAGTATTTCCGACCTCTTTAATTGAAGCTACAAGACGGTTCATATCTCCAAGAGTTGTCTGCATAAGTTTAATTGTTGATTGATGGCTGTCAGAAGTAAATTCCGACCGCATATTTCCGGAAAGATTATCAACTGTTTTTAACAATTCAAATATTTCAACTGTTTGTCCTTTTGCATCTATTGATAGTTTCTGAATAGCTTCTGCTAAAACACTGAGGGCTTCACCATCAGTTCCCAAATGGATGGCTTTAACCCGGGCATTAATAGCGATCAATTCAATTTCATCACCGACCTCTTCAATTGTTTCAATTTGTTTGACGAGATCGGTAACAACAGTTAGAATATCAGAAATGGAAGTATCAAGATTTTGGTCAATTAATAAACTTTTCTGAAGGCTGTCAGTTATGAATATTAACTCTTGTTCAAACAAATCGTGCTTAATGTTATTTTGTGAAGATTCAAAGCCAGTAATTTTCTGTGATAATTCAAAGAGTTGATGAGTTCCTGATTCCACTTCCTGTAAACTACCGATTATGGAGAGCACTGATTTGGTAAAGTCCTGAAGGGTGCTATTAAGTTGACTTGCCTGCAATTGAGAATTGTCGTAGATATGAGAAAAAAGTTCATCATTGTCATCCTCATTTTCACTAACTTTTTGTTTCATTTCTACTATTACTTCGCTTACATGCTGGAGCTGTTGCCTGGAAATATCATGAAACTGAATTGCCTCAACGATATTCCGGAGATATTCCGTGAGTTTTGTACCGACAATATTTATTTCCTCAATTGCATTAACGCAGATGAAATTTTTTTGTTTGAAGGAGTCGAGAGAGGAAACGGCTGAATATTTGAATTTTGTATTTTGATTTTCTTGATCAGTTTCCAGGCCTAGTATATCCAAGAAGGATTTTGTTACTTGTTGTACCAAGTGTTTCGATTTAACTTTTATAGATTGTTTTCGTTCACCAATCTGGATGCTCATTTTTTCAACAGTTTCAGCAAGCAGGAAAAACCCGCCATCCATAAGGTTTAGCCTTGCACTTTCAATTTTAGAAGAGATCCCAAGCATGCGCAAGGTTTTTACGATTTTATCAAATCCATCAAGACCATCTTCGATATAAGACAATTTATTTTGGATTTTAAGCAGGTCATTCTTTTCTTTTTCAATAGACTGCGCTGCGTTGGTCAGGTGTTCGCCAATAGTATTTATAAGGAAACCAAGTTCATTGATTCCTGAGGAAAGAATCTCGGTTCCGATTGTCTGGATGATATTTTTTGCGAGGTTATTTATTCTATTACATAGGTTCTGGTAATCTCTGAGTTTGGCCCCAATAATGAGGAAATCAGTTTCAGATATATTCAGAAATTGCTGAAGTTGTTTTAGGAAATAATCCAGTTTTGCGACTAATTCTTTTCGATAAGGTGAGTTGATATTTCTATTTTCAATATCTGGCAACACAATTCCTGTTAATGATTTAGTTATTGTATCCATAATTAACGATGCTTAGTGTTTCATAATGTGGAGTATTAACAATTGATTACGATTATTTATATTATTACTTCACTTTGGCTAATTCATTATCGGAGGATTAGAATAACTTTAAAGGGGGATATTAAAAAAAATTAGTAAAAGGATGGAACTGGAGTTGGGAGAGTAAGGAGAAAGGAGAAACAACTCCTTTAATCCTCGTTTTTAAGGTGGAATAGAAATGGAGAGATAAGGCGGTTTTAATTTATAATTTCAATAAAGATTCAAATTAAAATAAGCGAGCTAAATAAAATGAAACTATCTGAAATAATCGAAGTTGATAAAGAAAAATGCGTTAATTGTCATCGCTGTATATCGGCATGTCCCGTTAAATTCTGTAATGATGAAGCGGGGAATACGTAACGCTTAACGAAAATCTCTGCATTTGCTGCGGTGAGTGTTTGGATGCATGCACGCATGATGCACGGAAGATAGCAGAAAAATTGAAGGTCCTAAAACGATTTATAATTATTTAAGTCATTTAGAGAAATAAATCCGTCAGGGAATTGCCCCGGTTTTGGTTGATTGTCTTAACTGTGAATTAGGCTGCAATGGAGGCACCGGAACATTGAGGGATAAAACGCAGGATGAAATAGAATCAGCGATTGAAAAGAGAAATATTGAATCTCAAAAAAGATATAAAGAAAAGGGAGTTTTCAGAACCCAGGTAAATGAAATAGCCAGATCGGCAGAAGATCTGAACAGACTAACAAATAAATTAAATGATTTAATCGGTCAGTTTCATATAGGCGCAGAAAAAGGCGGTCTTGCAGTAAGGTCGAATGGAAAGTTAGTCCATGGGACCAGGTAGGACAGATGCCCGGCAAGTGTCAAATTGTAATAAAAAGCAAGTCACCCCAAAACTGTTAATTGATAAAAGGAAACAGAGACAATTAGGGAACTTTGAGTGACCCATGCACGAGTAATGGATCAATAGGGATGCTCTGGGACGGGTAAGATTTTGCCGGCTTAGTTAAGATTTTAAGTTTTTTAGTTTGGTTCATTGAGTTGTCTACATTTGGTTCATTCGAATCAGAGAGCCAAGGGATTATTTCAGAGTAATGTACAGGGTTATCTTTTTCATCGAGAGTGATGAGTACTGACCAGGATTTATAAATGGTATCATCTTTTGCACAAAGACAGTAGTCACTATCAAAAGAAGTAGTTAGTTTAATATGACTTCGTGGTTCACAAAGTGTTTTATCCCCGGTTCGATAATTTATATGTGTGACAAATTCTGATTCTTCCAGGGAGTTAATCAGGAAAATTGAAGCCGTAACAATAAATTTTTCTTTTGAGAAGTCTATACCGGAATCCGGGGACAGGGGATCAGTTTTGATGATTAATTCAGTGTTGTTTATTTCAACTTCGGGATTTGTTAACCGGAAGCCCGGATTTGGGGTTAGAACAGGAGTACCTGCAAAATCACTGTACCTGAAATTGTGATAATTAGCGGATAAGATTTTATGATATGGGATATAGGAATCGGGGAATTCGTTTTGCCATATTTTTTTGATGAGGTCGATATTATTTATCGCCCATGCTAAATTAGAAATCACGCGGAACTGATTTCTGATGGAGGCGGAGCGGGTGTCCTGCGGGGTTCTATATCTTTTGGGTCGGGGTGAGAGAAAACAGAAGCTATTCGATATTATTATACCTATGATGATTCCAGGGATTTTTAAGTATATTAAATAATCAAAAGTAAAGGAAAATTTCGATGAAAAATTTCTTAATCTTATTCCTATTCTTGTTCTTTTGTTTAGTTTCTGTAAATGCGCAAGAAAACAAAAAATTTATCAATATAACCGGAACCTCTGAGGTTATAGTTCCAGCTGATCAGATGAATTTTACAGTTACAATTCGAACAATTGCTGACTCTATCGAAGTAAGTAAAAGAATTAGTGATAAAAGGGTGGACGAAGTGCTGGAATTATTAAAAAAGGAGGGGATAAATTCTCAGGATATCGAAACAGTACCAGTCTATTTCGGAAAGTATTATGAGACTAAAGATCGGGAAAGAATACAAAAAGGTTTTAATACTGACATAAGGGTTACATTTTTACTGAAAGATTTATCAAAATATTATGAATTAACAAATAAATTATGCTCCAGTAGTTCTTTTGAAACAGTGAATTCGGTTTACGGAATTTCTGATTATGAATTGCAGAATAAGGCAGCATATCAAAAGGCATTAAAAGCTGCAAAAGAAAAGGCGGAATATATGGCAAATACTTTAGGATTAAAATTGGGAGATGTTTTAGAGATTGATGAATATTCGGGGGGGCAAAGTTACCCGAATTCAACGAGTCTACAATCGGGAGTCGTCTTTCAAAATGACAGCATTGCAGGAAAGGTGAATATTAAGAGAAGCATAAGGGTTAAGTTTGCTATAGAATAAACATCATAACTATTATTATCATAGGACAATTAGATAATATTAAGAGTGGAAAGAGGCTGTCTCAAAAGGCCCATATGTCATTCTGAGCAAAGCGAAGAATCTGCATTTTATAATCAATTTATGGGATTCTTCAGTCGCTTCGCTCCTTCAGAATGACAGTTTAATTACTTTTGAGACAGCCTTTTCTGCTGTTTATTTATACTACCCTACCGATGTAAAAAAGTACACGGCACTTACTTTACTTTTTTCCATTTCTATTATTTTCTTCTGTTCTTGGTGCCGGATTTACATTAGGGCGTGGATTTCTTTTTATTAAAACATTTTGCCTAACATTCGGGCTGTACCTGTCAACTTTTTGTTTCTCTTCCGGTGGAACCTGCATGTGGATCAGGTTTCTATTATTCGGAGGTCTTAAATTTGTTGTGTTTCTATTGATTACCGGAGGAGAGACAGTTCTTACAGATGTGTTGTCATTTCTTACGGGAGGGGTAATATTTCTCACTGGCGGAATATCATTTCTTTCAGTAGGGGAAATATTTCTAACCGGGGCAACATCATTTCTTACAGGAGGAATATTGGACCTTACAGGTTGAGTTTTATTTTGAATCTGTTGTTGCTTATCAATTTTCACAATTTTTATGGGGTCTTTTACATGACGCTGAACAAATTTCAGATTGGGTTGGCGTCTTTGAATTTGGTTTTGTTTAACTCTATTGAAGCGCGATACATTTGGGACACCATAAGAGGTTATATTTTCCTTATTAAAATCTTCGGTTCTTACCACCATCCAGGGATGCACCTTATTATTTACCCAGGGTTCAGGCCAATTCCTGTTGTTAAAACGCATAGGGGCCCAACCGATATTATCGCCATAATCAATCCACTGGACACGAGCCGGAGACCATTCATCCGTGCCGGGGATCCATAACCAGCCATAATCATCAGAATATTCCCATGAACCGTAATGATAAACGATCCATCCAAACGGTTCGTAGGAAACCCAAACCCAATCAGTTCCATCATAAGTCCAATGTCCATTCGTAAATGGCTGCCAATTTGTAATTACAGACGGATGCCATACTCTGCCATAGGGATTAACATTCTCCCAATCTCCATACTGATTTAGATCATCGACATTATACTGGTCGTCGTCAGGATTATTGTTCTGATTATTATAATCAGAGGAATTAGGATTATCAGCAGTTCCATTATCCTGAGCTTTAAGATTGGAACCGGATCCAGGAATTAACCATACAAGCAGAACCATAGACAACAGAGTCAAAATTTTCTTTTTCATTTGTAACCTTTCTTGAAATATTTTTTATAATTGTGGTAATCAACCCTGTTTTTTTGAGAACAAATTATTAATCGAATTCCCAACAGCATCCATATCATGATTGAAACCATCTTTGAATTCTATCCATTTTTCTTTTCCTTCATACTTGAATTTATTGAGTTTATACTTCAACTCGTTATTCTGTTTCTTTAATCTGGCTACTTCTTTTTTATAATCTGCTTTAACTTCTTTACTATCAGATTTCATGCTGGTTTTCATATCAGCATTGAATTCAGCTATTCTTTTTTCATTAGCATTAATTTTGACTTTAGCATCTATCTTGAACTGCTGCCAATCGCTAATAGAATCAGCATGTTCACTATTCCTATTCTGAGTTATTTTTATAGCAGTTTCATTATTTGTGTTTAAAGCTGTGATGTTATAACCAGCTAACTTAGATCCTGTAATCAGAATTATAATTGTTAGGATAAAATATTTGATATTCATAATGCTCCTTAATATTGATTAAAAATTAATATATATCGATCATATATCATTTTGTTGAAAATGATGTTTAATTATTAGTAAGTATATCAAGGAATTTCTGATTATTCAATCGGGCAAAGGGATGAAAAAGGGATTACATCTTTAATTAAAAATACGGGGAGAGGCAATTAAGTTAATAGTTATTTTTTGTAATTTAAGGTCTTGAAGAAGGGGACAGCGGCAAAAAATGTGTGGGGTATTGACATATAAAAATTTCAAAGATATGGGTATG
>Ga0182027_10000652_pt1 | contig 59249 bp, 41 predicted proteins | sample 712E1DmetaG_FD_121300 | JGI IMG/M metagenome (GOLD analysis project Ga0182027, IMG submission 121300) | Permafrost microbial communities from Stordalen Mire, Sweden - 712E1D metaG (Illumina Assembly) | ecosystem: Environmental > Terrestrial > Soil > Wetlands > Permafrost | place: Sweden...
ACAAAGTGTAAATTTCTCGTCCGGAAATAATGGTGTGAGATAATCAAAAGGTACACGGTCGCGAATAAAATCCGGGCTGCGTCCATTGATTTCTTCTACTTTAATCAACGGAAAATATTTTTCACCTTCTTTTGGAGGACGAATGGCGCCTTTAATGGTATCGCCTGTTTTTAAACCAAAAAGCTTTATTTGGCTCTGTGACACATAAATATCATCGGGCGAATTTAAATAGTTGTAATCGGCTGAGCGAAGGAATCCATATCCGTCGGGCATTATCTCAAGCACTCCGGCACTGGTAATAATTCCGTCAAATTCATAAGTTTTTTCGACTATTTTTCTCTCAACAGGCTTACGAAGATGGAAATCTTTGTCGATTTTGATGTCAAAACCTGTATTAATACGGATTTGATCTTCGATATTTGGCTCAGGGGTATGGCGATCGTCAGCTACAACGGGAATGACATCAACTTCAGGAGCTGTTTCTACCGGAAAATCATCTTCATCATTATTGGTTCCATTATTGAGTGCATCGGTATCAAGCAGGTTTTCTTTTTTTATTACAGGTTTCTTTTCGAAAAACCTTATCCGTGGAAAACCTCTTTGTTTTTCATCAGGTTCTTGTTTTTCAATTACCTGTTCGGGTACTTTGGGATCATCCACATCTCGTATCTTTACCCGCTCTCTTTGCCTCGGTCTATCCTTATTATCATCATTCGATGGAGAGGATGAGGCCACTAATACCTTTTTAGGCTCTGGTTTTTTAACGGTAACAGTTGTGATAGCCTGTTGATCCAGTATTTTGTAGATCAAATCCTGTTTTTTTAATGATTCTACACGTTTGATTTGCAAACCTTTTGCAATTTCACGCAATTCCGTTAATAACTTTTTGTTCAGTTCCAGAATATCGTACATAAAACAATATAAAATTTATATTAAAAATATTTAAAAGCGTACATTACAAATAGATGATTGTTTTTTTATGATTATTAATCCACCAGAAACAATGTCAGGAAAAAACTGAATTCTTAATTCTAAGCCAACCTTAACTTGCCTTGAAAAAATCCGGTGCAATAATATATAATTACCTCTTAATAACAAAAAAAAACTGATTTTTTTTCGTGTTATTAATTATTCAATTTTTTTTTCTAATTTAGAATTGCTTAAAAATTATTCAGTTTAACAATAAAAGAAGTACTCTTGAGTTCAATTTTACGTCGATTCAAATTATAACTGATATACAAATTTAAGTAAAAATATCATTCGAAAGATTTTTTTTAGGTAATTATATTCAGATTGCTTTGCAAGTAAAGGGAAAAAACAGGACCAAAACTAATTGAGGGATCGACTTATGAGGCAACTTAAGATCATTAAGCAAGTCACAAACCGTGAAACTCCTTCGCTTGATAAATATCTTCACGAAATAGGCAAGGTAGAACTTATTACAGCCGAAGAAGAGGTTGAACTTGCGCGCCGGATCAAACAAAATGACGGTCAAGCATTAAATCGATTGATTAAAGCCAATCTTCGATTTGTGGTTTCTGTTTCTAAGCAATATCAGAATCAAGGGCTTAGCCTGCCCGATCTTATTAACGAGGGAAATCTCGGGTTAATTAAAGCTGCCCAACGATTTGATGAAACACGCGGTTTTAAGTTTATTTCGTATGCAGTTTGGTGGATAAGGCAGTCGGTTTTGCAAGCGCTTGCCGAGCAGGCCCGCATTGTTCGTTTGCCATTAAATAAAATAGGATCGATTAATAAAATTAACAAGGCTTTTGCTAAGCTTGAGCAAAAGTTTGAACGTGATCCTTCGGTGCAGGAAATAGCACAAATATTAGAGCTTATGCCCAATGATGTAAAAGAAGCTATTCGAAGTTCCGGCAGGCATGTATCAATGGATGCTCCGCTTACCCAAGGCGAGGACGGAACTATGTATGATGTAATGCTTAGCCCCGACTCACCAAGCCCCGATAAAGGCCTTATCACAGAATCGTTACGTAAAGAAATTGAACGGGCACTTTCTACTCTTACTTATCGTGAGGCAAGCATTATACGCCTTTATTTTGGTTTAAATGGCAAACATCAGCATACACTTGAAGAAATCGGTGAAGCTTTTAATTTAACAAGAGAACGAGTGCGCCAAATCAAGGAAAAAGCTATCAAAAGGCTAAAAAGTACCACCAGAAGTAAAATATTAAAAACATATTTGGGTTAGTGAGCTGCATTAATTGAATTGTTTGTCATTGAAAAGGAGGATTTATATTCCTCTTTTCTTATTTTTGCAAAAACTTAAAAATATGGCTCATTTAATTTCTGCCTCAATCCTTAACGCCGATTTTGGGAATTTAAACCAGGCGGTTGAAATGATCAATACCAGCGAAGCTGACTGGTTTCATCTGGATATTATGGATGGCGTTTTTGTACCCAATATTTCATTTGGCTTACCGCTTGTTGAGCATGTCAAGAAAAAGGCCAAAAAACCGCTTGATGTGCACCTAATGATAGTAGAGCCTGATAAATACATTGAAAGGTTTAAAGAAGCTGGTGCCGAAATACTTACAGTTCATTATGAGGCATGTGCCCACCTTAACAGAACTATTCATACCATTAAATCGTTGGGAATGAAGGCTGGTGTAGCGTTAAATCCCCATACACCGGCTAACTTATTGGAAGAAGTCATCCAAGATATTGACTTGGTTTTGCTTATGACCGTTAACCCAGGGTTTGGCGGTCAAACATTCATTGATAATTCGTACGATAAAATTACCAGGATGAAACAATTAATTCTGAAGAAAGGGTCATTGGCTCAGATACAGGTTGACGGGGGCGTGGATATGTCCAATATTCGCAAATTGGCAGAAGTGGGGGTAGATGTGTTTGTTGTAGGCAGCTTTATATTCCGGTCAACAGACCCAATGGAAACTATAGCAAAATTAAAACACGCCTGATACGATTATTTATTAAGTTTCATCGTGAGGCCGGAAGGCAACATGTCGTCATCGGGCGGATTACCGTAAGTTTTTCGATATTCTAATCGCCTGCAAAGCTCCACATCCAGTCCTTTACAGTACCTGTTTATTAATCCCTGGCATACGACGCGCTCAGAAGTACTGTATTTTTTAAAAAAGCCACATGTTAATAAATATTGACACTCCATAATAAATTGGTATATGTGTCTAAATACTAAAGTTAAGAAAATTTGAGCATTAATTGCGCAAAAATTTACTAATTTTGTATCCCATTTGGGGCTGGCCGGTTTTGACAGCAGGGCAAATGGATATGTAAGCATGTCGAGCCACGTATCAACCGCTCGTAAATCTGGGGGTACAAACAATAAAAGGCGAATCTAATTACGCTCTTGCTGCTTAATTCACTTAGTGAATTCTGCTTAATCCCTCGCCAAGGTGCTTGGGACAAGATATCACTCGGCGAGCCTGTCTGGCGCTTTCCGATTCAGTGGTACTCGTGAGTTTGGACTAGTTTGGGAAAGGTCCTGGTTCCCGGGCGAAACTTAAAGGACTAAGATTAAGGTCGGATGTAGATTTCCAGCTTTGATTCGAAAACTAATAATCTTCTAAACTTGTAGAAAGCATATCTGTTTCTTGTTTGGACGAGGGTTCGACTCCCTCCAGCTCCACAAAATAATTTTATTAAAGCCTGTAAAATAAATAATTACAGGCTTAATTATTGTGCATACACACACCAGATTACTTTTCAGGGAACTATTTTTTTATCATCAAATTATTTAGTAATTTAAATAACAAATAACCTACTATTATAGAAATATGAAAACATTAATTTTCAGTTTGTTAGTGGCTGTATATTATATTGTTTTTAGTTTTATTATTCAAGTTTAATCGGATAGGAGAAACGGGATTAGTTCCCGTTTCTCCTATCCGATTTCAGAACTGCTAAGCTATTTCAAAAAGCTAAGCTTTTTAGTAACAATGTCATTTTGTGTTTTTATAGTAAAGATATAAATACCAGGGCTCCAGCCTTCCGTACTAATAACAGCATTAGTAGCATTAATATTTTTCCCAGCTACCAATTTGCCATTGATATCGGTAACTCTTACATCGTTTATTAATACAGCAGATGATATATTTACCTTCCCATTATTTACGAATATTTTTAAAGGCTCAGCAGTATTGTCACTAATTGATGTACCGACTGAAAGTACGCTTATAGTGTCACTACTTGCGTTGGTTCCTCCTGTATTATATGCCCTAACCCTGTAATAATAGGTTGTAGCAGCGGCTAATCCTGTAACCGAGAAGGTAGTTACATCAGCCACATCTTTGTTATCGAACCCGTTAACAAAGGCCGTAAAGGCATTATCGGTAGCTACATCCAAATAATAACCTGTGGCTCTGGCAGAAGCCACCCAGTTTGCAGAGAAGCTTGTTTTGGTAACATTTGTAGCTGCTGAAGCTACAGGAGTGTCAGGAATATTAGGTAAGGTAGTAACCGCAATCGTACTGCTACTTAAGCTTGTACCATCTGTATTATAAGCCCTTACTCTATAATAGTAAGTAGTATTAGCAGTAAGGCCGGTAATAGCATAGGTAACAACATTAGCCACATTTTGATTATTAAAGCCAGTAACAAAAGTAGTAAAAGCATTATCAGTGGCTACATCTATATAATAGCCGGTAGCTCCAGTAGAAGCTGTCCAATCAGCGCTAAAACCTGTTTGCGTAATAGCTGTAACGGCTGAAGCAACAGGAGCATCATTTACCGGATTGATGGCAATGGTTACGGTTACTGAGTTACCATCAGCTGTGCCATCATTTGCTTTGTAGGTAAACTGATCGCTGGTGGTTTCACTGCCATTATGTGTATATGTGAATGAGCCGTCAGAATTTAAAGTAAGCGATCCGTTTGATACACTGGTAACCAGGATGGATGTAAGCGTATTGCCATCGGCATCGGTATCGTTATTTAAAAGTCCCAAAGCTGCATTTACAGTGAGTGTTGATCCTTTGTTTACTGTGTATGCATCGGGAATAGCAACCGGGTAATGGTTTGGTATTGAACTTTTCGAAGCACTATTATTGCTTAAGTCCAGATCTGTTTGACTACCTGTAACGTTAGCAACATTATTATAAATACCTAAATCATTTACAGTTACGGTAATGTTTAAAGTTGAAGAAGCCACATTGAGGAGTGCTCCGATAGTCCAAATGCCTGTTGCTGACACATAATTACCTCCTCCATTGTCCGATATATAAGTGTATCCGCTTGGTATTTGGTCGGTAACTTGCACGCCTGTGGCATTACTTGGTCCATTATTTGTTGCGGTAATCGTGAAAATAACATTACTACCTATATTTGGAGTATTATTGTCAATGGCATTTGCAACAGACAAGTCGGTACAAATTGGTGATGTTAAATCAACCGTTGAACCACCTGAAGTAATACAGGTATTATCGGCAATTTTCCTCACACTTAATACTTTATTACCGATAGAAAGTCCTGTAAATGTTGCACTAGCTTGATAATTACCATCAATTGCATATTCAACGCCGGCTTGAGTGTTAAATTCGATCGATCCCATAGGTACGCCGCAAGTTGGCTGTGTAATACTTAGCGCACTTGGGACTGAAGGTGCAGTTGGAATGGCATCGATAGTAACCGTAGATGTAGCGGGTGTTATACATGTATTATCCGACGAACTTCGAACAGTTAATGTTTTTGCACCGGTTGTTAAGTTCGAAAAAGTTTCGCCAGACTGATAACTTCCGTTAATAGCATATTCTACATTTGCTTGTGTGTTGAAAACGATAGTTCCTGAAGGCACTGCACATGTAGGTTGTGTAGTAACAGAAACTGATGGGACTGCCGGAGCTATTGGCACATCATTAATAGTAATTGTTGATGCGGCTGTAGTAATGCAGGAATTATCGGCAATGCTTCGAACAGTTAATGTTTTTATTCCAGCCGAAAGCCCCGAAAATGAGGTGCCTGCCTGGTAGGATCCATTAACTGCATACTGAACATCAGCTTGTGTGTCAAACACAATTAAACCGGTAGGTACAGCGCAAGTTGGTTGTGTTGTACCCGAAACAGTTGGCGTAGCTGGAGTAGTTGGAGCAGCATTTATTGTTGTTATTGGCACTGCTGTTGCAATACAAGTATTATCAACAGTACTTCTTACGGTTAATGTTTTGGAACCTGCACCCAATCCGGAGAAATTGGAACTTGCCTGATATACACCGTCAACACCGTATTCAACATTACTTTGAGTGCTGAATACTATTGTTCCGGTAGTTACTGCACAAGTGGGCTGAACGATAGAGGATACAGTCGGGGCCGATGGAACAAGTACCGTTATCTGAACATCATCGGTGCTTGCAGTACATGGGCTGCTACTAATCGTCCATCGGTAAATGTATGTTCCGGCAATTAACCCGGTAATGGTTGTAGCATTGGATCCCGGAGTTGTTATGGTTGGCGTGTTTGGGCCACTCACTCTCGACCATGCACCTGTACCTGTTGTAGGAACATTTCCGCCCATAGTAACAATTGTTGAACTACAAACTATTTGATCAGGTCCTGCATCGGATGTAGTTGGTGTTCCTCCAATAGTTACTTGTATTTGATCTGAAGAAGTACATGGGCCACTGGCTATTGTCCAGTCAAAAATATATGTCCCCGGAACTAAACTTGTTATAGTTGTAGTTGCAAGGTTGGTATTTGTAATAGTTGGCGTGTTCGGCCCACTAACCAACGACCATGTTCCGGTACCCACAGTTGCCGCTATAGCCGCCATAGTTGTAGTGGTTACATTGCACAAGTTTTGGTCTGCACCTGCTAATGCTAACGATGGCAAGTCGTTTATCGTTACTAAAACATCATCCGTTGAAGTTGGGCATGTACCATTGGTAATTGTCCAACGGAAGCCATAAGTCCCAACGGAAGTTCCAGTTATAGAAGATGTTGGAGAATTTGCATTTTGAATAATAGCTGTTGCACCACTAATTTGTGTCCAGGTACCTGTTCCAATTGCAGGCGTATTTCCGGCTAAGTTTAAAGCGGAATATAAGCAAATACTTTGGTCGTCACCAGCAGCCGCAGCCGTTGGAGCGGTAGTTATTATTATTGATACATCATCGAATGTGGAACAACCACCGGATGTTGAAGTCCATCGCATTACGTATGTTCCTGAAATTAAACCTGTAATAGTAGTTGTTGGATCTGAATCGAGAGTTATTGCAGCAGTATTTGGCCCACTTACTTGTGTCCATTGCCCTGCTCCCGAAACAATTGTATTTCCAGCTAAAGTTGCAGATACGGCACCGCATAAGTTTTGGTCGGGGCCTGCTGTAGCAGTAGTTGGAGCGGCAAAAACGGTAATACTAACATCATCGGATGTTATTGGACAAGCTCCATTGGAAGTAGTCCATCTAAAGACGTATGTACCAGCAATGAGCCCTGTTATTGTAGTATTTGGAAGTATTGTAGAAGTTATTGTAGCAGTATTTGGGCCACTAATCTGCGACCACGTGCCAACTCCAGGGGTTGGACTATTCCCTGCCATCGTTGCTACTGATCCGCAAACGGCATTTTGGTCGGCTCCGGCATTTGCAATGCTTGCATTTAAACCACTTACTACTATCATTTCGTCGCGGGTTGAACATGTACCGTTGGTTATTTGCCATTGAAAAACATACGTTCCACTCGTTAAAGCAGTGATTGTTGTTGTTGCTAAAGCTGAAGTTGTAATTGTTGCCGCCGGGCCACTAATTTTAGTCCATGCTCCTGCGCCAAGTGTTGCGGCATTGCCCGTCATAATTATTGATGCTGCATCGCACACATTTTGATCGGCACCAGCATTTGCCTGATTAGGCATTCCATATATGGTAACTGTTTTTATGGCGGTATTCGAACAAGATGTTGCAGTTGTGTAGGTATATCGGAAAGTATACACTCCTGGTATAAGTCCCGATGCAGTCGCCGAACTTGGTGACGTTACTGATAGGGTAGCGGTATTGGGACCTCCGGGGTCTTGTGTCCATGTACCTATCGTCGAAATATTTCCGGTTAAAATGGTTTCAGTAGCATTACACAGCGAAACATTACCACCAAGACTTGCAGTTGTAACAGCCTGAGTAACATCTATAACTACATCGTCGGTAGAAGGTGCACAATAGGCTCCCGAATAACTTTTCCATCTGAGTATATAACTCCCGTTTGTTAAACCAGAAATAGTTGCCGTAGGTAAATTCGTATTTGAAAAAGATGGAGTACTTGGTCCACTAATTACCGACCAAATACCTGTACCCGATGTAATTGTATTTGCAGCCAAAATAGTAGACGAGCCAATACAAACCGACTGGTCGATTCCTGCATATGCAACTGTTGGAGCCAAACTCACATTGAGCTGAACATCATCGAAATTGCTAGAACAAGCGCCATTGCTTATCGTCCAGCGGAACACAAATGCGCCAACACTTAACCCGGTAACTCCCGATGTAGGCGAAGTAGGATCAGTTATTACAGCGCCCCCATTGCCCGATACTTGTGTCCAATACCCCGTACCAATAGTTGGCGTATTTCCAGCAAGCGAAGCGGTTGTACCACATACACTTTGGTCTGTTCCGGCGGCAGCTATAGTACCGGCCGCCGAAATTGTTATTGTTACAGTATCGCGGGTAATTGTACATGCGTTTCTGGTAATTGCCCATTCAAACAAATATGTACCATTTGTCATTCCGGTTACAGTACTGGTATTTAGAGTAGCGTTGGTAATTATTGCATCTCCTCCCAGTATTTTTGTCCACTGTCCAGTACCCGGTGCCGGAGCATTTGCAGCTAAAGTAACAGAAGTTGTACCCGATGGTAAACATTGGTCAGCGCCAGCCAACGAGGCAATAGGCCCTGCTGTCGCGTTGGTTGTAACCATAACATTATCCGATGATGAACCACAATTGTTAGAAATAATCCAGGTAAATGTATACGTAGTGCTTGGTGCCATTCCGTTTACTGTTGCATTGGGCGAGTTCGCATTCGAAAATGTTATTCCTGCCGATGGCGACGCTGTCCATGTACCTATTTCATTTAAAAGCGGAGCATTACCCGTTAATGTATATGGTGCGGAATTGCAGATGTTTATATCTGACCCTGCTGCCGAAGCGGTAGGGGTTGGATTGGCAACATATACATCTACATCGTCCTGATTGCTTGGGCAGCTATTGCCACTAGAAATTAGCCAACGAAATGTGTACTTTCCACTAATAAGTCCCGAAATTGGACAATTGTTGGATGTAGGAGACGATATGGTCGCAGCATTAGGCCCTGAAATTTGTGTCCATTTCCCAGTACCAGCAGTTGGTATATTTCCTACAATACTTGTCGAAAAAACATTACAAGCCAAGCGTTGATCCGAACCAGCATTGGCTAAAGTAGCAGGAGTTGCCACCGTAACAGTAAAATCCTGAAATACAGTATTGCATGACGAGCCAGCACCTGCCGATTGTTGCAATTGCATTTGGTACGTTCCGGGTGTTGAAAAACCACTAATATTTGCAGGCGAGACCCCTAAATTAGACCAACCGCTCGGAGTAGAGGATAAAGGAGTAGAGACAAATCGATATTGAGGAGTTCCTGTCCCTCCAGTTGTATATGAAATAGAAGCAACAGATGTGCCACAGCTTAATATTATGGGGCTTGAGGTAGTAAGTGTTAGACTTGGCGGAGCACTCCACGATATCCATATATATGAACTATTTGAACATCCGGTTACACTATTGGTAATTGTACAAACATACCTATAGGTTGTAGTTGTATTTAAATTTGTAACCAATGTACTGTTTGAAGTTGGCGTTGCAATAACATCGCCTGCTGCCCCTGATGCTTTTGACCATACTAATGTTTCATTAGGATTTAAAGTTTGATTTGCTGTTAAAACAGTAGATGTTCTACCATCGCAAAAATTAGCTGTACCATATGTTGTTACGGGGGCTGTAATATTTGGAAATGTTATATTTCCTCCCGGAGCAGGCACAATTACTTGCATATCGTCACTCCCATTAACACAAGACCCCGATACAGTGAAACGGAATATATATGTTCCTTGTATTAAACCAGAAGCAGATCGACCATATAAATATGATGAATTATTAATAGTAGGAATATTAGGACCACTTACAACGCTCCATACTCCCGTTTGCCCACCATAACCACCGCCATACGAACCATATAAACTAGTAGATTGTGTAGAAGAATAACAAGCACCTGTTGTAATGTCTGTACCAGCAGAAACCGGCAAAGCTCCTCCCTTATTGTAAATAACGACATCGTCGGTGGACGTGCACGAGCCAGTTATAGTTGTATAGCGCAAGGTTGTTCCTCCATATTGATAACCATAGTAGTAACCTTCAGGAAGTGCTGTAATTGTAGATGTTGGTGAACTTGTATTATTTACAGTTATACCATAATTAGTTGAAATAACAGTCCAGTTTCCTCCGGCAGGCGTAGCTGCAAGAGTTGTAACATTTGTACCAGGGCAAACTGTTTGGTCTGGGCCGGCATTGGCTAAGTTTATAGGATTAACAATAACATTGACCTCATCTATTGCCGTAGAACCATCGGCACAAGTAGCTGATAACCTAAATTTATAGGTATTACCCCCTAAAACACTTGTTACACTTGAGGTGAGCGACGATGGAGTAGTAATAACCGCCGAAGGCCCTGCAACTTGTGCCCAATTAATAACTCCCGCACCCTGAAAAGAGCCCGTTTTACCCCCCGAAAAAGCTAAAGGAGCATTGGCACATACAGAAATATCGATACCAGCATTTACCGAGCAGTTTTGTGAATATCCCGAAAAATTAATAAAGAAAAGAAAAGAAAATCCAAATGAAAATAGTTTTGATATTCCTAAGATTCTTTTTTGATCATTCTCCCTGTTATCATATAAATAGCATTTTTGATTTCTCATGGTCGTGTATATTTTATGAAATGCATAATATAAATTGAAATTAATTACTCCGAAAAAGCTGATTATCTTAACCATTCTGTTCTATATTTAAAATTACCGCTTTTATAATTTAAAGTCAACTGTGATTTATACTGGTTTTATACCTGTGAAAATCCCCGGATATTTCGGTGATTAAGATCACCATAGATTTATTTTTTTATTAGATTAAAAAATATTAATTTGCGTTTGGAGAAGCTATTATGGAAAAAATAAATTTAGTTGTGGTGGATGATCATCCAATGACTTTAATGGGAATGAAATTAATTCTTAAAGGTACGGATGCCCTACATATTAAACTTTGTGGCTGTTACGAAAGCGGAAAGGAATTATTACATCATATAAAAGATAAACAGGTTGATGTTGTAATTATTGATCTGGCAATACCCGATATAAATGGTGTTGATCTTATTGACCGTTTGCTGGAAATAAATCCGGATTATAAAATTGGTATTTATTCAAGTTTTGAGGAAAAAAATATCATTATACGTGCTTTTGAGAAGGGAGTCATCGGATATCTTTCCAAAGAATCACCAAATATTAATTTTATTGATTTTATTAATACACTATCCAGGGGAGATCCTTATGTTCGTGGGAAAATCGCTACTTTGTTATTGAATAATAATCGGGAAAACCATAATTACCATAGAGTTGTAAGATTAACAGAGAGAGAAAAAGAAGTTATAACCATGATTATGGGGGGTATTACAAGTCGGGAAATTGCCTCTAAGCTTTTCATTTCCGAACGTACAGTTGAATTTCACCGTAGAAATATTTATGCTAAGTTTGAAGTTAAGAATGTTATTGGATTGGTCAATTCCTTGTCCAAAAATTCCAATGCCATTGTATTTAGTTAAAACTAACTTATAATGCTGGCTTGTAATGAAATTTCAACTTGGGTTCTTTTGCCGGCTATACTTTTTATCATAAACTTACGATTTTTGCCTCACTTCAGTACCATGTAAAGCCGCATTCTCAATTAAAGCAATGTGATCTATACAAGGCAAAATTTCATGTTCTAAATGTGCTATTTGGATGACAGTTCGGTTTTCGTCTGCATATTTGGTAAGGAAATTATACAGAAAATGGAAATTCATATTATCCAGTCCCTGAAATGGTTCATCCAAAATAAGAACCGGAGGATTTTTTACAAGTGCCCTGGCCATCATAACCATTTTCTTTTCACCCGATGAAAGCATGCCAAACACAGCATCTTCAATGTTTGTTAATCCTAATGTTTTTATTATGGAATGGTAATTTTCTTTCTCTGCGTCATTTATTTTTCTGTTCAAAACCATTGTGTCGGAAAGTCCCGAAAGAACGATATTTTTCACAGTACTGGCATGATTAAAGTACTGTTGAATTTCAGATGAAATAAAACCAATCTTGGATTTAATATCCCATATAGATTCGCCGGTCCCACGCGCCCTGTCAAAAAGTTTAATGCGGTGTTTGTATGCAATGGGGTTGTCGGCATTTAAGAGGCTCATTAATGTTGTTTTGCCAGACCCGTTGGCCCCTTTTAACAGCCATTTTTCACCTTTTTTTATAACCCAGTTTAAATTGTTAATTAAAATCCTTTCCCCGGCTTTTAATGTCGTATTTTCAATTTGAAATACAATGTTAAAATCAGCATCAGGTGTGGTAAAGAAGGTAGATTGCGAGGTTAAATCACTGTCATTGATTGACTTATTTAATAATTTATTACTAAGGTCTATGGTTTGAGAAAATTTTATTCCTAACTGATTATTATTTACTAGCAGTATAATGGTTTTCCCGTATTTATTAGTGATCCTTTTAAATAAATCTACAAAAGTAAAAATGGATGGTGTATCTAAGCCCGTAAAAGGATTATCTAAAATGTAGATTTTTGCTTCTTTAAACAGGTTTTTTAATAATAGTACTTTTCTGGTTTCACCACTCGATAATTCAATAATTTTTTTCTTTAGAATATCCTGTGGCAAAACAGCATTGAATAATTCATGGATATAGCTATCGGACTCATTGTATTGCAGAAATTGCGCCACAGTATCAACATTGGCTACATCAAAGGCATTATAGCGTTGCTGATAGTAAAAATCGGAATAATGAAACCTAAAATTGTCTGCAGCATAGGCCGAATAAGAGATTTGATCAAAATCAATAGAATTATTAATAGCGCCTTTAAAATCACGTATTTCCCCACAAAGAATTTTAGCTAAGGTGGTTTTCCCCGACTTATTAGGACCGATGATGGCATTCAATTCACCTTCTGCGATCTCGGCAGTGATTGTGGTATCGTAAATTTGAAGGTGTTCTATGTGGATTAAGGAGTTTTTACACATGAAGATTTATTCATTTGTACGAATCAAGAGTTGAAATTCAAAAATAAAGGATTTTCTTTAATATTAATCAAAGTACAGGATTTATGACAGCGTCCAGGGGCAAAGCCCCGAAATTTATCAGCACATGGCGAAGTGCAATGTAGCCATGTGTAATGTCATATACAAAATATTAGCCCTGTAAGGGCGCAACGTCAATCCCAAACATATCGTTCATCATATTCTATTTGATATTCCTTAAAAAATTGTCTTAACTCGTCCTTAAATGTGATTTTTTTATGATGCTCGGGTTGATTTAATATGTATTTTATAACAGTATCAACTTTTGAAGCGCTAACTGAAAAAATACCATAACCGTCTTGCCAGTCAAAATCAGATATGCCTTGTAGTTTTATCCATTTTGAGGATGATGTTTTGATCTTTGAAACCAAATCGGCTATGGTAATAGTGCGGGCAAGTGTGCTTAAAATATGAATATGATCAGGATTTGCATATATTTCGTGAGTATATAAACCCAATTTGGACAATACCCCTATAAGATAAGAATGCAGTTCCTTTCTTATTTCTTGTTGAATAAAGTTCTGGCAGTGTTTTGTCGAAAATACAATATGGACATAAACTTTGGCTAATGATTGTGGCATATTTTCCTGAATTTATTAATACATTCCGGGCTTTCAGCCCTTGGGGTGAATTTTTTTTGTTTTTTCACAGGGCTATCCCGCAATTGCGGGATTTCGCCCTGTGCTTATACATTTCGTTCCTTCGGAACTTATTGTACCTCATTATTTTTTGCTGAATATTCATTCCAGCTTATATCGGGCAACTATAACCCTTAGTTCACATAAACAATAATGATATAACACAAAAGTAATGAAATCCTGATATGATTGTATTATAAATATTTACTAACCTATTTGATAGATATTGAATTAACGAAGGCCAGAAGATAGTGCTGCAATGAAGCATTGAATTGGTTTTTTGTTAGAAATTCCTCAGGTCGTTTAGGGATTGGGTATTCTACAGGAATGCAAACTAATTTAAGCTTTATTTCCATAATCCTATGTTACTCTGCAAGAAAGTTAATTACTTTCCACTAAAACTCTTATTGTTATTAAAACATGTAAGCAGCAGTACTATTTTCTTTTTCATTAGTGATTCAAAGTCATAAAAACTCTTTAATTCTTGAATCAGGATTTTACTTACGTTAATTATTTCTTGAATGCTTAATTCATTATCGCTTAACTGTCTTAAATCTTCTAATGTAAGTTGTTCATTTTTTAGTAATTCTTGGTCAATTTTTAAGCCTATCCAGGTTCCATTTTTTATTTCGCGTGGTATAGATTTCATTGAGGCAAATCTGTCGTGAAATGATGTAATTGATGTGAAATGCTCCATAAAAACTAATATTCCATAAATCTTGATTAATTCTTTTTTAGTCAGGTTATTTCCATATGCAAGTGTCTGCTCGTAAAGTTTGTTCACATCTGTTTTCCCTATTATTTCCTGCAACCGGTGAATAACAATTAACAAATATTGGAGATTAAGTATGATTAAAAGAGCTACTCGAGGTTGAATAGTATTTTGATGTTCTTTAAAGTCCTTTTCGAATAGTTTAATATATTCGTCAAATGTCAATTGAAGTTTTTCTGGTATATCTTTTATAGAAGGTTTGGCGTATTCAAATTTGTCATAGGTTAATACATTGTAAAGTATTCCAAAGTATTTTTTAAGATACATTTGGAAACTAATCTTGGCTTTCCATTGTTCATATATTTTTAGAATATATGGAATAATTATTGCGGCTAATAAAGCCAAAGCTGCAATAAATGTTAACCATTTATTCCAATCAATTTGTTGATTCATATTTCAGAATATATTAGGAGTACGAATCCATATTGCTGTTAGTGGCTGTACTTTTTTGATCCATATAATTTTATTTTTTGTTTAACCAAATATAAATAATACAATTATAAAATCATAAAGTAGTTACCAACATAAACAGGAGCAATGACTAACTCCGTCCCTTTAGGGCGGAGATATGGAGGAGCTTAAATCTATGCGGGCTTTAGCCCTGCCAGTTAAATTTATATCTTATATTCAGGCTTGCCTGTCGTGTAGACAGGGCTAAAGCCCTCGTTTTTTCTGTTTATAGTAACACCGCCCTAAAGGACGGAGTTAGTCAATCCTATGAAGGCTAATACATTCATAATTGCAATACATTTTATTACCCCGCCCAATTATCCCTATCCAAACTGCGATATTGAATAGCCTCGGCCAGATGGAAAGTCTGGATTTTTTCGCTTTTTTCCAGGTCGGCAATGGTCCGCGATACTTTTAGGATACGGTCATAAGCCCTGGCCGATAATCCGAGTTTTTCCATGGCATTTTTCAGGATGGTATGACCGGACGGATCAAGTTCGCAATACTTTCGAAGCAGTTTCGAATTCATCTGGGCATTGCAATGAACACCATCTTGCGTGGCAAACCGTTTACTTTGTATAGCCCTGGCTTCAACTACCCTCTCGCGGATAACATAGCTTGGCTCGGCAAGCCGTGCCTCCGACAGCTTCTCGAAGGGTACAGGTACTACTTCAATATGAATGTCTATGCGGTCGAGCAAGGGACCAGAGATTTTGTTGAGGTATTTCTGCACCACACCGGGCGTACAAACACAATCTTTTTCAGGATGATTGTAAAATCCACACGGGCAAGGGTTCATAGATGCTACGAGCATAAAACTGGCAGGGTATTCCACTGAAAATTTAGCGCGCGAAATGGTAATGCATCGATCTTCGAGAGGTTGACGCATGACTTCGAGCACTGTGCGCTTAAACTCGGGCAATTCGTCGAGAAATAAAACCCCATTATGGGCAAGGGAAATTTCACCTGGTTGTGGGAATGTTCCTCCACCAACCAGCGCAACATCGCTTATGGTATGATGCGGCGAACGAAATGGCCGGGTGGTGATTAACGACGAATTTCGTTCAATCTTACCGGCTACGGAATGAATTTTGGTAGTTTCGAGCGCTTCGTCAAGCATGAGTGGAGGTAAAATAGTCGGTAACCTTTTAGCCAGCATGGTTTTTCCTGCTCCGGGAGGCCCAATCATGATAAGGTTATGTCCTCCGGCTGCTGCTATTTCAAGAGCACGTTTAACGTTTTCCTGGCCTTTTACATCCGAAAAATCAGCTTCGTAGTTATTCACTTTATCAAGGAACTCTTTGTTTACGTCAACAACTGTTTCTTCTAAATCCAGATCGCCATTCATAAAATCTATTACCTGGCGTATGTTCTCAGCGCCAAATACTTTGATATTGCTCACTACCGCGGCTTCCCTGGCATTTTGTTTAGGCAGGATAATTCCTTTAAACCCTTCGTCGCGAGCCTGGAGTGTTATGGGCAGTATTCCTTTAATGGGTTGCAGGCTTCCATCGAGCGATAATTCGCCCATAATAACATAGTCGCCCAGTTTATCAGGGCTTACCTGCTCCGAGGCGGCAAGAATACCAATGGCCAATGGAAGATCGTAAGCAGCGCCTTCTTTGCGGATATCGGCGGGCGCCATGTTGATGACTACTTTTTTTCCGGGCATGTGAAACCCGTGTGTTTGCAAGGCAGATTCGATACGTTGCTGACTTTCTTTGACAGCCGCATCTGCCAAACCAACCAGAAAAAAATTAATCCCTTGTGATACATTGACTTCAATAGTGATGGTAGTAGCCTTGATCCCATAAACAGCACTACCATAAGTTTTTACGAGCATATTCAGATCTGTTTCTTTTTCAACAATCGTTGATTTCTAACCCGGCGTTCCTCTGCTTCCCTCAACCAATAGCAACCGCAGTTGCCAATCTTCTCCTTATGGGAACAACCAAAATTAAATTGAAGTCCAAATCTAATATTTATATTCTTAGTATCCAAAGGTTTTATCAATCCTAATATGTTATCGCTCACCGCATATAACTGCACCGGCGACTTGCCTAATTTAACCCCTAACCCAATATTTTTTAAACTTTTATAAAGGTATGAATAGCTCAGGCTAACCGATAGCCGTTGTTTGAAGGTTTTATTCAACGAAAGTGTAAGCCCTGAGGTAATCCGGTAACGGTTAATCCTTCCGGATAAAAGTGCGCCTGCATTCAAATCCTTGGCTAACGCGTAAGTTGCCCCAATGTAATACATGGGGTTAAGAAAACTAATATATGGCCTGCTTTTTACAGTAATCCCAAAATCGTTTTTTATGGTATTAGTCAAATCCCGAATATAGCTATTCTGATTTGTAGCAGTATCATTCAAAGGGCCATCGTAAAAATAACTACCGTTCTGGTCTAAAGTATATCCATTGCTGGACCAGCGAATCAATCCAAGGTCAAGCAGGCTCCCGGCAATGGTTACGTTTTCATCACGATACTTAATAAATCCAAGGTCAAAAGCAAGTCCCACGTTCCTTCGGTTCAGTAAAATATCCCTCACATTTCCGTTATAACTGACACTGGAAAAAGTATTATCCGGGTTAACCACAACATTAATTGGTAAGGATGTATTGACACGCAACCTGGAGTTAAAATTTAAATCATACGTAACAGGGTCTGTATAAAGATTAACTTTTGATCTGGTGACCGATGTATTTAGTTTGCCAAACAAAAGTTTGGCGCGAATACCCCAAACCAGGTCAGCGCTTGGTTGCCTGGCAATACCAACAGCAAACTCGCGGCGGTAATTTAAAAATACCGCTGAACGGCCTAGCTCGGCGGTTTGACCCACAAACTGGGTATTTCCTTCCCATGCCAAATCAAATAAGTCACGAGGGTATGTCACAAACAAGTCAGCCTTCTCATTGATCGAAAAAGTAAAAAAGTTCTTCTTTTGCCAGAAACTAACAAACAAGAGATTGGCGTGTGCTTCAGCAGTTAGATAATTAGTTCGGCCAAGCCTGTTCATAACTCCATTGCCATTGAAAAGGTATGTATTGTCGGGTTGCTTTGTTAAAAGCTGGTGAAAACTGAAAGATGAGTTGCCAAGCTCTGCATGAACTGAGGATAAAACAGGTAAGCCGAGCATCCATTTGCATTCGTTCCTTACGGCAGGGTTCACAAAATTTGCCTGGGGAGTAGAGAGCATAAAAAAAAGCGTACTGTTCTGCTGCCCCTCAGCAAGTATGAGAAACACAAACAACAATGCGGAAGTAAGCGTAAGAATTTTAGGCATTATTGAGCAATATCTTTGAGATTGTACCCTACCTCTACCTGGATAGCAATATTGATTTTTATTTCATTTTTACTGCTTAACCTAATCCCGTTCTGAGTAAGAATAGTTCCTTTATAAACCAGAAGTGTAGTTTGTTTAAGCATTGTCAGGCGGTCGCCTTCGAATGGGACGTCAAATAGTTTGTCGCTGCTCTGTTCTATTTCGCCTTGTGAGTTTACACTGGCAGCATTGACTAGTACAGGGCCATTAGCAAAAACCGAATCAGTCGGTACACGACTTGCGTTATAAATATATATTTGCGAATAAACCTGGGTAGGGAAGCTGTTTTCTATGAGGAGATGAAACATAAGGCGTTTAATCCAGTCCTGTCGTGCCCTTTTATCCTGCAAGTTGAAATCAATATCATAAGTTTTGGTAAAATAAAGGGAGTCATTCGGATATATCCTTCCATCGTAATAATAGGAACCATAGCTACCTGGAATAATGCTTGTATCGATAATGGGAGGTGCATCTAAAGTTACTTCCCGTAAACCCAAGGGAACGGAAAAGCTTTGATTGATCATTACATTGTCTGAAACATTGCCAATATTCTCTTTGATACATGACGACATTAACAACAATAAAAATAACGTACTACCGATCAAAAATTGATAATATGATTTTGCAATTTGAAACATGCCTAAATATTCTTTATCCTCAGTAATAAACGATTGAAAGCGAAAGTTGTTTTACTATTATTTTAATAAAAATTCAGTTTGAGGCTTTATTCGGGGTAATTCAAGGATAATTGCGAACTGGTTCCTAAATTAAACGATTTCCGGTGATATTTGGTGATGCCGTGTTTTTTGATTGCTAAACGGTGAACAAGGGTAGGGTATCCTTTGTTTTTGCCCCAACCGTAAACAGGGTAAATGTGATGAAGGGTATTCATAAAGTCGTCGCGAAAGGTTTTGGCGAGGATAGAGGCAGCTGCAATAGAAAAATAAAGCGAATCACCTTTAACAATGCATTGGTGGCGCACGCCTGGCAAAGCAATAAAATAATTACCATCTATGATGAGAAACTGGGGCATTGTTGCGAGCTTTTGCACTGCCTTGTGCATAGTGTGAATGGAAGCTTTGAGAATATTATGCTTGTCAATATATTCATTATCAGAGCAATCTACAGCCCAGGCAATAGCCGATTGCTTAATTTCGTCTCGTAGTTTATAACGTTGTTTTGATGAAAGCTTTTTCGAGTCGGTTAACAAAGGATGTGTGAAATTTGGAGGAAGAATTACTGCTGCTGCAAATACCGGGCCTGCAAGGCAACCGCGACCGGCTTCATCGCACCCTGCTTCAATGAGTTCGCTTTGGTATGAGCTTTTTAGCATAATTTTATAGTGATGAGGCGAACAAAATCGCACTCGTTGTCCCGTAGTCACGGGAAGCGCGAGCGCTCGTAATTAAGCATTGCTATGCTAAGCATTTTTCAATGGATTCCCAAAGCTTTTTAGCTGATTTGTCCCAACTGAATTTTTCGCATTGAACTTTTCCTTTTTTGATAAGATTTGCACGAAGGTTTGCATCTGTAGAAATTTGGTGCATGGCTTCGGCAATAGCCTCAACGTCAGAAGGATCAACGTATAAAGCAGCATCGCATGCAACTTCCGGCATCGAGGTGGTATTTGAACATATTACAGGTACACCGGCATACATGGCTTCGACGATGGGAATGCCAAAACCTTCGAAGAAGGGAACAAACACCATGGCTGTAGCTGATCCAAGTACATACTTCAATTCTGTAGTATCGAGCCTTCCCGTAAATAACACATCGTCTCCAAATTGCATTTGATTGTAAATCAGGTCGAGATCTGCCGTATAAAACATTTTCTCACCCACAATCAGTACTTTATGATCGGTTCCGTAATGATGTACAAAACGATCGAAGGCGCTGAGCAACCCACTAACGTTTTTTCGGGGATGAAGCGCCCCTACAAACAAAAAATAATCGTATCCCTTCGAATATTTCGCTTTGGTAGCTTTAATTTCCTCAGGATTTAATGGTCGGTAATCGACATTTGCCCCATTGTAAACCACATCAACTTTATCGGGCGAAACATGGAAACTCTCACAAATATCCTTTTTTGAATATTCCGAAACAGTTACGATACGTTTGGCTTTTTGGGCGAATTTTGGGAAATAATAACGGTAATAAAGCCTTGAACTAAGCGGTAAATCTTTTGGTCGGTGTTGAAAATTAATATCGTGTATTACGGCTAGTTGCGGAATATCTGTATGTAAACTAAGATATCCATCGGGCGAGACAAAAAGGTCAGCTTGTATTTTTTTCAGAACATGAGGGACTGAATATTCAAACCACGCTATCCACAAAAAAGGGTGCCTTGCAGGCGGCGATATAACAATTGGATGGACATTATCTGCAAAAATGAATTCATCGGAGTAATGCCGATCAAACAAAAAATAAAACTCATGCTCCGGGTGGGCTGTGGTTATCCTCTTAAAATTTTCGTAGGTGAACCACCCAATCCCTTCGAGTCTGTTTTTTAGCAGCAGTCTAGTATTAATAGCAATTTTCATAACTATTGATAAACTTTTTTATATAAGATGCTTTAAAAAATGCAAAGATAAGAAAATGAGTAATTACGTATCCTCTTCTTAAGCTTTTTATTATTAGAGAATATAAGGCTGACTCTTTAAATTGATAAGCAAAATTTTACATTTGTAAAATAAACCTTATTCTCAATTAAATTGAAAAAGAAGTTTATCGCAAACCTTCTGTTATTAATTACCCTGAATCTTCTCATCAAGCCTTTCTGGGTTTTTGGTATCGAATGTAAAGTTCAGAACATAGTTGGTTCCGGCGAATACGGATTTTATTTTTCACTCTTAAGTTTTTCATTGCTTTTTAATATAATACTCGATTTGGGTATTACTAATTATAACAACAGAAGCCTTTCGCAAGATCCGACACTAATTAAAAGACATTTTTTAAATATTGTGGTTGTCCGCCTATTATTGGCCGTATTTTATGGTGTAATTGTATTTTTGATTGCTTTATTATCAGGGTACGACCACAGACAAATGTGGTTATTAACGGTACTTATCCTGAACCAATTCCTGGCATTGTCCATTCTCTATCTCCGATCAAATATCAGTGGGTTACAGTATTACACAACCGACAGCCTGCTTTCGGTTCTCGATCGAAGTATTATGATAATCCTCTGCAGCCTGGTTATTTGGGGTAATATTATGCACGAAACATTTCGTATTGAGTGGTTTGTGTATGTTCAGTCTGTTTCATACCTGCTGGCTGTAATAATTTTAATTATTGTTGTGCTTTTTAAATCCGGGCAATTATCGTTTACCTTTGATTGGACTATTGCTTTTCGTGTTATAAAGCAAAGCCTGCCTTTTGCACTACTCGTATTTTTAATGGGAATATATACAAGGTTTGACGCGGTAATACTTGAACGAATATTGCCTGACGGGAAAATTCAGGCAGGTATATATGCTCAATCGTTCCGAATTCTCGATGCTGCAACTATGTTTGCGTTCCTTTTCCCTTCATTGCTCCTGCCTATGTTTTCACGTATCTTGGGTAAACGCGAAGATGTGGTTCCACTCACAATGCTTTCGTTCTCGCTTATCTTCATTTTCGCAATAACCTTTTCGCTGACGTGTTTTGCATTCAGCCAGCCTATCATTCATTTATTGTATCATGAGGACAATGCATATTCTTCGTCCGTATTTTCTATTCTTATTCTTGGTTTTATCCCCATCTCAGTCAATTACATTTTTGGTACCCTGCTCACGGCCAATGGAAGTTTTAAAGCGCTCAATTATACTGCTGGTTCATTAGCTGTAATTAATATTTTGCTGAACCTGGTTTTAATCCCTTCACATAAGGCTTTAGGCGCGGCAGTATCGAGTTTGATTACCCAATCGATAGCAGCAGTGGTACAGGTTTATATTTGTATTAAAATACTGAACATTAAGTTTGAAATGACTGAAGTCCTGAAGTATCTACTTTTTGCGGTATTATCCATCCTTACTGTTACATTGATGTCTAAACTCAACGGGGAATGGGTTTTGCGTTTTCTTACCACAGCGGTATTGGTTTGTGCAATGGCAATCATTTCAGGAGTGCTGTCTGTAAAAGCAATATTACAATTTGTAAAGCAGCAATCATGGGGCTTTAAAGTGTAATTGTTCATAAGTTTTTAATAACTTCCTGAGCAAAAGCTTTTACAAATCGGGCAAATGTTAGATTTTAGTGGTTAATATTATGTAATACAAATTTTTGGAAAAGTGAAACGAAAATATCATCGCGAACCTGACCTAAAACGCATTAAAAGAAAAGTTATTAGCTTTAATAACAAAGAGTTAACAGCTATTGAAACCTATTGTCAGAAGTACCAGGTTATGAATAAGTCACAATTTATGCGTGAAACAATTATTACAGCAATTCTGAAAAAATTCGACGAAGATTATCCGACTTTGTGGGAGGATCCGCAGTTGAAACTATTTACGAACCTTTAGCCCGGCGAAGCCAATTATTAAACCCTTTAAGGATAATAACCTAAAGGGCTTTTTTCATTAAACCCTAATGATTATGTCAATCAGAGAGCATGGCCATATCAAGCAACTGCTTGTTAACCTTTAAACCTGTTTTCTCAAGGTTTAATTTACTGATTTCAAATTTTTGTTTACCCTCATCAATGATAAAGCTAATTCCTGCCCCTCTGTTGGTAAGCCCTGACCGTTCAGTAATGATTAAAGTATTTTTACCTTTAAGTTACGTGGCTAGTTGAGAAACTTTTGAACTTACTTCGTTTGAAACAAACAGAATGCTACAAGCACTCATTTCATCTACACTTTGAAATTTCTTAATAGCAATGGATTGGGTGCCTATGGATTTCCCTTGGCTTATGGTTTGCAATTCATTGTATATACCTGACTTTCCCAAAATACCAATCACAAATTCCGGTGCGTTATTAGAAGGCCATTCAATGTAACGAGTAAAGTTATAAACAAATAAGGCCTGGTACTTAGGGCTGATTTGTGCATGTAAACTTTGTAATAACCAAATAACAGAAACTAAACCAAATAAAACTTTTCTTTTCATATCAAAATAGGTTGGGTATAAGAAATCACTATAACGAATTTTTCTTGGTAAGGTTACATTCTATTATGAAAAAAAATTGATAAATTTTATAAAATACATGTAATGAGATATTTAAAAGAATAGTTTTGACATAATATTTAGTCTTCGAACATATTATTTCCAGTTTCAAGTTCCTTCTGATAGCCTTCGTCGATGAGGAGCTTAGAGCTTGACGATGCTTCAACTGCCAGCTTGTCACAGCGATTATTTTCTTTATTCTGGGCATGACCTTTTACCCAAACAAATTTTACCTGGTGCTCATGGTAAATTTTTAAGAAACGCTTCCATAAATCCGGGTTTTTTTTGCGTGCAAAGTTTTTTTTCTCCCACCCAAACACCCATCCTTTCATTACTGCATCTACCACATAGCGCGAATCTGTATAGACGGTGACGTGGCTATTTTCTAATTTCAAGCTTTCAAGCGCAACAATCACTGCCAACAGTTCCATGCGGTTGTTGGTGGTGAGCTTATATCCTTGCGAAAGTTCTTTACGGTGAGGCCCGGAAATAAGTACAATTCCATATCCTCCGGGACCGGGATTGCCCAGGGAAGAGCCATCTGTGTAAATTGTTATGGGAGTGGACATACGTTATTATTTATTGATTTAATGATTTGTTGATATTTTGATTTTAAAATTGAAACAAAGAGTTAAACAAATCAACATTCAATGTCATTTAGTTAAGGTCTTACAACCTCCCAACCCTCCTTAAGAAGGAGGGTTAACTTGGGCAGTGCTCCAGTTATAGTCCCGAGTACTCGGGATTGGGGTTTAAATAAAAATTCTTAACTAAACAACATTGGATCAGCATTTTTTATTTTTCAAAAATAACGATATACATTAAATTTATTATATTGTTTCCGTTTTTATAACGCTTTTTATATAAAAAAGAAATAAATAATCCTCTGAAAAATAAAGTTATTCCTTTTCAGTTTATATTTTTGTACAAAACTAAGTATTAATGAGTTTATTTTTACGGAATATTTTTTGCTTTTTATTGTTAACCGGTTGTTTATCAGGTAATATTTTTGGACAAATATCGAGCAATACGGCCGATTTTAAAACTGTAACCGCTTATTCACCTCACGATACCATTTTTGTTTTTTATCAGTGGCCTAAACATAAACTTGGCAGTCTCACCGCTCATAGTCCAGATACTGTTAATGCTAATTTTGAATGGAGTAAATTTGATACCACAGCTTTTAATTCTGAAAATAATGTTATAGATAATCTGAAAGAAGGAGGCTACAAGGTCCGCGTTACCGACACCCTGGGATTGGATACCTCGTTTGTGGCCTGGGTAGTTTTTGATAGTTTACATATACAAATCACGCATGATAACGAAGGCTTTGTACCATATTTTAGTTCTACATGCGATCATTTCGATTTAACAGTAATAGACTCTATCACTTTAAAAGCTCCTAAACCTGTTAATTTTAAGTATTTTAATCCTGCCCGTAAGGATACGGCTTTTGAATTCAAAAATAAACTTAAGTTCGAATGGCGTGCAACAATACCACAGTCAGAAATTTTTGCTACGGATACCATAAAAAATTGGACCAGGGTTACAGGAGACAATATCCCTAGTAAAAATACCCCCTATTATGTTAGCGTTACAGATAAGTTCGGGTTAACACAAAATGACGATGTAGTTTATAAGTCGATAGTTCCCAAGGCAAAAATTACGGAATCCCATGAAACAACTGATGGTAAAAACTCAGCACCTTTAATAGTTCATTTTACCAACAGTTCGGAGAATGCGGTAAAATTTACCTTGTACATGGGCGATGGTGATACATTGGAAATAAACGATTGCATTCAACATACCTATTATTCACCTGCCACTTATAAAATTAAGCTCATTGCTGAAAGTAAAGAGCAATGTATAGCTACAGATACTCTGTCCATTACCGTAGACCCACCCTACCTTAAGGTACCTAATGTTTTTGTTCCTGATCGTGGAAATTTTACATTTAAAGCAATTTCATTACACTATTATAAAATGACCATTTTTACCCGTTGGGGCAAAAAAGTATATGAAGAAACAGCTTTCGATAAATCCTATCCTATTACTGGATGGAACGGAAAAATTGGCAACAGTGATGCTTCTGAAGGGATTTATTTTTATATTATAGAAGTTAAACACTGGGATCCACATCCGAACGAAAATACGGATGAAAATCGAATAAATGATAAAGGAAGATACAGTGGCTTCTTTTATTTATTCCGATAAGAGCATTAGTTAATCAAAATAATTTTAACAAAATTTCACCAACACTGCGGTTATAATCTACGAACTGTGGAATTTTTCTACTCGTTATCCCATAAATAAAATAAATCTATAATTTTTTATGTCTGATTTACTGAGCGTTACTCGTATGCCTGGAATAATGGCACAGTAATCGCATATTCAATTCTCGTTAAGCTAAAAATTAAAACTAAGGAACCCTAGATCCATTATATATACTGTAGTACTTAAGTTTACGGAGACTGCCAAAGCGGTCTCCGTTTGTTTTTAATCCAGCTGAAACCATTGGAGACAGAGGTATTTTTCTATATCTTTAGAGAATCAAATACCAAAACATGGCCATAGATTATAGCAATAGTCCCTTAAAACGTAAAATTGCGGTGAGCTATATCCTTATCTTTCTTGTTTCCGCATTTGCTATGTTGTTTCTATACAAAGGAATTCAGAACCTCCAGTTAGTTGATAAAACCAATGCTTCGCCTAATGTTAAATTAGAACGGATGAACGGGATTTTGACCCTCATTTATGAAGCAGAGAGTCAGGCACGTAGTTATTTTATTTTTAGGGATACCGCAATTTTCAATAAGTATATCAAATCGTTAAATGCAATTGGAAATAATATTGATACCCTCACTGCTATTTGTAAAGATAACCCTGAGCAGGTAAATCATTTAAATACGATTCGCGCACTCCTTAAGCAAAAGAAAGATATCATCTTTAAGCTTATTAAAGTCAGCGGCACGGACCAGCAAGACATGCTATATTCAAGGGCATTGGAAGAAATTTATATTCAGGCTTATGAACTATATGCCCCTTCCAAAATCATTAAAGAGCAGATTACAATTAAGCGCGATTCGATTTATAATATGCCCCAAAAGAAGGGCTTTCTGCAAAAAATTAAAAATATTTTCTCAGAAAATATTGACGAGTTATCAAAAGTGGTCACACAGCAATCTATAAGTTCAGATACTATTGTTGAGTACGGAACTACACCTGACACTATTGTAAAGACATTGCAACAGGCCTTGGACAAAATGAAGATACGTGAGCATTACTTACGAGACCAAACTTTGTCGCAAGAGACCAAGCTTCTTCACAGCGATCGTATACTTCTTAGTAAAATCCGCGAAATTGCCACATTACTTGAAGCCGAAGAATTGGCCAGAGTTACGGGTGTTCTCCAACAATCGTCGTTAGTTCTTCGTAAAGCGTCGCGTGCCATTATGTTTTTGGCCATAGTTTCTATTGGCGTAATTATATTTTTCCTGTACTTGATTTTCCGTGATATTGCCCGTAGCCGTAAACATCAACTGGCGCTTCAGGAAGCAAAGCAACATGCAGAGAGCTTGACAAAAATGAAAGAACAGTTTCTTGCCAACATGAGCCATGAGATTCGTACACCATTAAGCTCTATTATTGGTTTTACGGAACAATTGCATAAGACTTATCTTGAACCCATGCAGCAACGATACCTGCAAACTATTCAGAAATCCTCAGATCATCTGCTGGGCCTGGTAAATGACATTTTAGATATTTCAAAGATTGATGCAGGAAAGTTCACGTTAGAAAAGATAAGGTTTAACCTTGTTGACCTGCTGCAAGAAGTAAGCCATGTTTTTAGTCTCAAAGCTAAAGATAAAGGCATAGAACTTACCTATAACATTGACTCAGAAATCAATCGCGATTTTATTGGTGATCCTTTCCATATTCGCCAGGTGTTGATTAATATTGTTGGCAATGCTTTAAAATTTACAGAACAGGGTAGTGTTACCATCGAAGCTTCTGTAATATCGGAGCGCAATAACAAAGTTCATGTAAAAATTGCTGTAACTGATACGGGCATTGGCATTGATCCTGAACAACAAAAGGTCATTTTTGATGAGTTTGCACAGGCAGACTCAGATCTAACCCGAAGATATGGGGGAACCGGACTAGGATTATCAATTGCAAAAAAAATTATAGACCTAAGCGGGGGAAAAATTTCTTTGTTAAGTGCAACGGGCAAAGGGAGCACTTTTACTTTTAGGATTCCGCTGGAAGTAACATCAACAGCCCAAGAGCCAGCCATGGAACTACCATTGCAAAAGGGAATAGATGGTGCTGATTTGACCAGGTTAAAAGAAATAAAAGTGTTGGTAGTGGATGATGACGAGACTACCTTAATGCTCGTTTCTTCCCTGTTCAAAAATGTGGGTATTGATGGCGAAACATCAGCTAATGCTGCTGAGGTAATGGAAATATTAACGCAAAAACAATTCGATATTATTTTTACAGATATTCAAATGCCAGGTACGAGCGGGATAGGACTTCTTAAGGCAATCCGCTCGCATCCCGAGAATAATATTGCACAATTACCGGTAATTGCCCTTACGGCAAATTTCAACATAAAAGAACATCATCTGAATTTGGGTTTTACTAATTATCTGTTAAAACCATTTAAAGAGGCAGATTTTTACAATAAACTGAAAGAAGTGTTGTTTCCGGGAAATCATTTACCAGGGTCAATCAAAACAAAACGGGATGAAAGTGCAGAAGAACATTCCGCATCTTATTCTCTTAAAGAGATATCAAATTTTACCGTAAACGACCCTGTTGCATTAAAAAAGGTAGTGCAAACATTTGTTGAAAAATCCCTTAAAACAATACAGGACTTAAAAGCATTAGTAAAACAATCGGACATTGAGGGTATTTCGTTTTGTGCGCATAAATTGCTTCCGACATTCAGGCAATTTAAAATTTATGAAGTAGTGGGTGATTTAGAAAAATTAGAGCGGCATAAGGAAATAAACCTTCAGCAGGACGATTTTATCGCTATAACCCAAAGAACTATTGAAATAGCAGAAAAAATAATCATTCAGATAGAGCAAGAAAATATTTAACTTTATATCTACTCAGGTAGATAGCCTTTAGACTTGTAGACTGTAGGAGAAATTCGAACCTTGCGAAATAGCTAACGAGCTTTAGCCTATAGGCTAAACAACCTTAATAATTACTTAATTTTCAATATTATACTGTTTCAATTTATTATACAGCGTCTTCCTGTCAATATTTAGTATTTTGGCAGCTTTGCTTTTGTTATATTTTACTTTTTCGAGTACTGTTTTAATTTTTTCATACTCGATTTTATCGATAGCTTCTTTAAGATCGTCACTAACAAAAGACTTTTCCGGTAGAGTAGTGTTTTGGGAAGCTATTAATCCCTGAGGTAACGTTTCGGAAGTGACCACATTACTTTTGGTAAGGAGCACGGCCCTTCGGATAACATTTTTAAGTTCGCGGATATTACCAGGCCAGGAATATGCCTTAAAAGTATTAATTACCCCTTCGTCAAATCGTTCAACCGATCGGTTTAACTCACGGTTTGCCAGGTTCAGAAAATGATTTGCAAATATTAATAAATCAGCTTGTCTGTCGCAAAGACGTGGTACCTGGAGTGAAAATTCGTTGAGCCGGTGAAATAAATCCTCGCGGAAATCGCCTCGCTGCACTGCCTGGGATAAATCATCGTTGGTAGCAGCAATGATGCGAACATCTACTTTAATTTCCTTATTGCTGCCAATAGGCTTGACTGTGCGCTCCTGGATAGCCCTGAGAAGCTGTATCTGAACTGAATAGCTAAGATTGCCTATTTCATCAAGGAAAAGGGTTCCTCCATCGGCCTCAACAAACTGGCCTGTTTTATCGTTAATTGCCCCGGTAAATGAACCTTTCACATGGCCAAAAATTTCGCTGGCAGCCAAATCCTTTGGCAGCGCACCACAATCGAGGGCAATAAAGGGCTTTGGTGCACGGTTGCTTTCCTGGTGAATTTTTCGTGCAACATATTCTTTACCTGTTCCGCTTTCACCAAAGATCAATACCGAAATGTTGGTTGGCGCCACCAGGCTAATGTATTCGTTCATTTTAACGGCCAAATCGCTTATACCGGTCAAGAAATCAAGTGCAGAGGCTGAATTAGTTTTGGATTTATCATGGTTATCGCTTAAAGCGGTGTTAATGGTCCATAAAATTTCGTCTGGGTTAACCGGCTTAGTGACATATTCAAATGCGCCCATTTTAATGGCTTTAACAGCAGTACGTATATCGCCGTAGCCTGTCATCAGAATTACAGGGGTTTGAGGGGACCGGGACTTTACTATTTTGAGAAGTTCCAGACCATCGTTGTCAGGCAGCCTGATATCGACTAAAAGGATATCAAAACTATTGCTATTGAATGTCTTTAGGCCTTCAGCAAAAGAAAAAGCCTCTATTACGCTAAAACCTTTTTTTTCAAGAAAAGTTCTAAGCATGACGCAAAATGTGGCATCATCATCTACCAGAAGTACGTTAGCCATCATATCTAATAATCGACGATAAAAATACCAATTAATGGCAGATTACAACAACCTAATTTGATTTTTTCTTTGGACAATTTCTATATATTTATGATATTGTTAAATGTTTAATTTTGTTGCAAAAGATGCCCCGATATCGTCATTTGTTTTTCGATCTTGACTGCACTTTGTGGGATTACCATGTTAATTCCACAGAAGCGTTGCACGAACTTTTTGAAACCTACCAATTGCATGAACTTTTTGATAAATTTGAAAATTTCAGAGAAACATTTGGTAAGCATAATGAGGAGGTATGGAAGGCTTACCGTGAAGGGAGAATCCATAAAGATACTCTACGCGTTTTACGTTTTGAACGCACATTAAAGGATTATGGCATAACCAATTTTGAGCTTGCCCATAAGCTAAACAGCGATTTTATTAATATTAGCCCCCGAAAAACCAAACTCATGCCTGGAACAATGGAGGTATTGGGATATCTGAAGAGCAACCATTATCAAATGTATATTATTACCAATGGTTTTACCCAGATACAGGAGATTAAGGTGGAAACGTCAGGGCTTGCCGATTTTTTTATAAAAATGTTTACTCCTGAAAATATTGGGTATATTAAACCCCATCGGGCCATTTTTGAATATGCCGTAAAATCGGTTAATGCGCGTAAAGCAGAAAGTCTAATGATAGGTGACGATTTGCAAGTAGATATTATTGGCGCCCGCGATTTTGGTATGGACCAGGTTTATTTTAACCCACATAAAATACCGCATAACGAAAAGATTACCTATGAAATTTTGACCCTTTTTGAACTCAGGGAGTTTTTGTAGATTGATCTTCCACCATGCCTTTTATTAAAAGTGTTGTAGAAGGTTTTTTAGGGTCATTAGATATAATAGTAATGACTTTGTTTTGCATACCAACCTTGCCCGTGGAGTTGAATGTTGCTGTTATAGAACTGGATTCACCAGGCTTAATCTCCTTATCTTTGGGGTTTGTAGTAGTGCACCCGCAGGATGTTGAAATTTTTCGTAGTTTCAGGTTTGTCTTTCCTTCATTTTTAAATTTAAATTCATGTTCAGCCTTTTGCCCTTGTTTAATACTGCCAAAATCATAAGCAGTGTTTTCAAACAATATTTTTGGTGCATTAGCAAGCTGTTGAGGCGTGAGTTTGGAATAATCTTCTACAATTGTTGCTGTAATGGTAAGCTTGTAATTAGGATCTTGCTTGCCGTTTATACTAAAAAATAAATAATCAATCAGGAAATCCCAATCGTTTTTCTTTGCAGCGTCATAAGATATAATTACTACACCCTTCTGGTTTGGTTGTAATACCTCTGGTTGAGATTTTACAGTAAGAAAAGCCGGTACATTGACAAAAGATATTTTTGTAGGGGTTTGACCGGAATTAATCACTTCGACCTTTTCGGTTTTGTTGGCATAAGGAGGTATCGTACTAAAATTAATCTGACTTTGTTTAAACCGAAGGTCGCCCATCGTAAACCGAAATTCGTCCTGCACAGGCAGAGCTTTGGGAATAATTGACCCGGTAATTTTCAGATATACAGCTGGTTTACTTGCATTTGATTTTATAGTAATTGTTTTATCGATTTGTCCTGACCTGCCTTCCGGATTGAAAGAAACTTTGATAAAGCCTTTTGCACCTGGGAGAACAGGCTGTTTTGTCCATTCAGGGGTAGTACATCCGCAAGATGTTTCGACATTTTGTATAATCAAAGGGGTGCTTCCTGTGTTGGTAAAATCAAACACATGGCTTACAGAACCATCGGCTGCCTTAATTGTTCCAAAATCAAATGCTTCTTCTTTAAATGATATTGTAGCTTCACGTTGTTGTGCATTCAAGCTCAAAATGCCCGCAAAAGCGACATAAAAATATAACCCCAGAAACTTTTTCATAATAATTTGTGTTTTATATTAAAAACAGTAACTCAAAATTAATAAAAAAAATGTGCTTAGCTATGCATAGGTGTAGTATTAACATTTTTTAATAATTGCCAATTATTCACTACTTTTATTCGCTTATTTTTTTTCTGTGATACGACAGTTTAAACACACTTTACTGTTTCTGGCATTAATGATGGGTTCAACGACCGTGTTTGCCCAATTTTATAACGGTCACCAAATGGTATTTGGCAAAAATCGAGTACAATACACCAATTTTTATTGGCAGTACTATAGATTTGAAAAATTTGATGTTTATTTCAATCAATTCGGACAAGACCTCGCCCTTTATACAGAATGGTTTGCCAATCAGGAAATTAAAAGGCTCGAAAGCCTTCTTGATTATTCCATAGACCGAAGGATCATTTTTCTCGTTTATAATAAATTGTCAGATTTCAGGCAAAGTAACATAGGTTTGGTTACAGGTAATGAGGAATACAATACTGGTGGAGTTACCCGTATTGTCAATAATAAAGTTTTTTTGTACTACGAGGGCGATCATAAAAAATTTCAGCATCAAATATCCGCGGCTATTGCCGAAGTGATATTAACAGAAATGCTTTATGGTAACGAACTCCGTGAAAACATGGCCAATTCAACGCTCATCAATTTACCGGATTGGTTTACCAAGGGCCTTTTGTCGTATCTTTCAGAAAACTGGAGTGTAGAAATAGAAGATCGTGTAAAAGACGGGGTTTTGAGCGGAAAGTACAAAAAATTTAATCGGCTTACCGGTGATGACGCTGTTTATGCGGGTCATTCTATCTGGAGATACATTGAGAAAACATATGGCCGTTCTGTCATACCTAATATCGTTTATATTACCCGTATCAACAAAAATGCAAGGAATGGATTTCTTTACGTGCTGGGTGCCTCTATCAAGGACATTTCGGTTGAATGGTTAGCTTATTATAAGGATAAATACAAACCTTACGATGGTGAAATTGCGGATGCCGGCGACTTGCTAATGAAACGACCTAAAAAAAGAAGAGTTTATGAGCACATTAAAGTAAGCCCGGATGGAAATCATATTGCCTATGTAACAAACGAATCGGGCCAATACCGGATATGGTTATACAATGAACAAACTGGTCGAAAAAAGTGCCTTATCAAACGTGAACATCGTCTCGATCAAATTCCGGATTATTCATTCCCAGTGTTGGCATGGCATCCATCAGGACATATCCTCACTTTTATTACCGAAGAAAAAGGCGGATTGAAACTTTCACATTACGACTTGGAAACCCGTGAGTTAAATACCAAAAATTTTCTTTATTTAGAAAAAGTACTTGATTTTTCTTATTCTAACGATGGTTCTCGATTGGTCTTGTCGGCCGTGCAAAACGGGAAAACCGATATTTATGTTCACACTTTATCGTCGGCCACTAATGAACAAATTACGGACGATTTGGCCGACGACCTGTTTCCCCGTTTTATTGAGAATTCTAAAAAAATAATTTTCAGCTCGAATCGTAAAAGCGACAGCCTTAATCTTAATTCAACAGAAATTTCTGCACCTTCGCCTGTTTTTCGCCTTTATGTAAGTTCTTATCCGCGTGGCAGTAATAAGCTGACCCCAATTTCGGGTAACGAACTTGCGAATCATACACAACCTTTCGGGTTTTCAACCAATCGGTTTACTTATTTGAGCGATGGTAACGGTATTATTAACCGTTACCTTGCCGAGTATGATAGTATTATAAGCCTCATTGATACTACTATTCATTATCGCTATTATACGAAATCGTATCCGTTGACAAATTATACACGAAATATTTTGGAAAATGATGTGGATAGGAAAACCACAAAACTTGGCCAAATTTTCTTGCGAAACAAGAAAAACTATTTATATAAAAAAGACTTAACTGATACTCCTATCCAGACTGGGTTGACTAATACCGAATTTCGGAAAGAATGGTTAAAAGAGTTAAATAAAGATAGCACAGGCATTGTTCATAAAGAAAAGATTTCACTGCAGCAGGCAAATAAAAAGGTTTTGCTTCCTTTAACGGATTCAGCGCGGGTAAAAGAGAGCGAAATTGACGTTAATCATTATGTTTTTGAGATTGAAAAGCTAAACTTATATAATGAACGTTTAAAAAGTACTGGCTTCAGTTTAGTGGCCGACACCACTGCTGAAGGAGATAAAACTAAACCAAAAATCAGGATTTACCAAACTGCCTTTTACACTAATTATCTTGTTAGCCAGGTTGATTTTACTTTTTTGAATGCATCTTACCAGCCGTTTAATGGGGGCGCCGTATATTATAATCCCGGATTTAATTTGCTGTTTAAAGTGGGCACAAATGATCTCTTCGAAGATTACAAAATAATCGGAGGATTTAGGTTTTCAGTCGATTTCCAAAGCAATGAATATCTTTTGAGTTTCGAAAATTTGAAAAAACGGATTGATAAACAGATTATTTTTCACCGACAGGCATATAAAAATTTTACAATAAATGATGATTATATTAAGACAATAACACACGACGGCTACTATATATTAAAGTATCCATTAAGCCAGGTAATGGCAGTAAGGGGCACAGCGTCTTTACGTTACGATCGTGTTGTTACACTTGCCAGTAGGGTAGAAGCACTTGACAAAAATGATGTGAATAATTTTTGGGGCGGACTAAAACTTGAACTCATTTTTGACAATACACGTTCACTTGGCATCAATATATATAGTGGCTCTCGTTATAAAGTTTTTGGTGAAGCGTATAAACAGATTAACCTCGGAAAATCCGATTTGTTTGTTCTGGGCGCTGATTTCCGCCATTACCAGGTAATTCACCGTAATCTAATATTTGCAAGCCGCTTTGCAGGAAGTACATCTTTCGGAGGAAGCAGGCTTATTTATTATTTAGGAAGTGTGGATAATTGGATAAATTTATCATCGAAAGTACCTACTTTCGATAACTCCATTCGTATCGATCAACAGGAAAAATATGCTTATCAAACGCTGGCTACTAATATGCGCGGGTTTGTCCAAAACGTTCGCAATGGTAATAATTTTGCTGTAATCAACAATGAAATACGTTGGCCTTTTATTAAATATTTTGCCAATTACCCTATTAGTTCTAACTTTTGGTCGAGCCTTCAAGCCATTGGCTTTTTAGACATCGGATCTGCATGGACTGGCTTAAGTCCATACTCGGGCAAAAATGCTTATGACTATGATGTAGTCCCATATGGGAACCTAACGGTAACTATTGAATCGAACCGCAGCCCCATTGTTTATGGATACGGGTTTGGCGTAAGGGCTCAGCTTCTTGGCTATTTTATGCGGTTTGATTGGGCTTGGGGTGTTGAAAACAAAGTAGTGTTACCTCAGATTTTTTACTTTTCGTTGAGCCTCGATTTTTAATTATCTTATGCTTTAAACGTACTATATAACTATACTATTGAATTTATGACTACTTCGGATATTGGCATTTTGCTGATCACTGGACTAGCTGCAGGGCTTGTTAGTGGAACATTAGGGGTTGGTGGCGCTATTGTTATGATTCCTATGTTGACTTTTTTTCTGGGTATGTCGCAACAGCAAGCGCAGGGCAACAGTCTTATAGTTATGTCATTTCCCGTTTTTGCAATTGCGGCATGGAATTATTACCGGCATGGATATGTCAATGTTAAATTTGCACTTATAGTAGTTGTCGCATTTATTCTCGGAAGCTTCATTGGGTCGAGTATTTCGGTTTATCTTCCGGAAAAAGTATTACGAAAGATATTCGGATTCTTTCTTCTCTTTATTGGGGCACGGATGATTCTGAAGTAGATGTGAGAAAATGACAATATGTAATTGAATTTTATCCTAAGTTTGGATTAGGTGTTACTTATTATTATACAGGGTCATTGTTCTCTGAACACCAATGGTTCCAAAACTTTTTATGATATCGATAGCCAAAGGAAAGCGTTCGTTGAGTACCTTTATCTCTTCCGCAGCCCATTCTCCCAATACATAATCTACCTGGTATCCTTTTGGAAATTCATTGCCAATACCAAAACGAAGCCGGGCATAATCCTGGCGTCCCAGTACTTCATTTATGTTTTTTAATCCGTTATGTCCACCGTCACTCCCCTTTGATCGTAGCCTAAGTGTTCCTAAAGGAAGGGCAATATCGTCAAGAATAACCAAAAGATGTTCGATGGGAATGTTTTCTTGCTGTAACCAATAATTAACTGCTTTCCCACTAAGATTGACGTAGGTAGAAGGTTTCAAAAGAATAAATGTACGGCCTTTAAATTTATATTCAGCAATAAAACCGTAACGTTTATCCTGAAAACAAATATTGGATGCCTTAACTAAAGCATCCAATACTTCGAAACCAATATTATGACGGGTTTGTTGGTACTCGTCACCAACATTCCCCATGCCGACAATTAAGTACTTCAATAATCCTAAAAATTATATTATTCAGCTTTAGCAGGTGCAGCAGCAGTTTTACCAGGAGTAGCGCCTGCTTCAGTAGGAGCTACAGTTGTAGCCGCTTCAGCAGGAACTTCTTCTTCAGCAGTACGTGCAACACGGGTTACCTTGACCGAAACGACAGGACTATTTTTCAGATCCAGAAATTCAATCTTATCATAAGCAAGATCAGCCACTTTGACGGATTTACCAATGACTATGTCCGTGACGTCAATGATAATTTCATCAGGAATATTTTTAACCAATCCTCTTACTTTGACTTTTCTTCTGTCTTGAATTAATCTACCACCTTCACGAACGCCAATCGAATTACCTTTCACAATTACTGGCAGATCGATGACAATTTTCTTGTCATCAGATACTTCGTAAAAGTCAATATGATCGGGTTTGTCAGTTATCGGATGAAATTGAATGTCCTGAATTTTGGCCGTATACTTTTGTCCATTTATATCTAAATCAATCATATATACATGTGGAGTATAAATGATATTCTTCAAGTCCTTTTCAATTACGGAGAAATTAACCGAATTTTTACCACCGTACAAAATGCAGGGAACATTTTCCCCAGCCCTGATGGCCTTACTGCTATTCTTGCCAACAGATTCGCGAATGGTACCTTTTAAATTTATTGACTTCATTGTTCGATCAAAATAATTTGATAATTAATTTTTGAGGCCGCAAATATAATAATTTATGTTATAAAATTTGAACTTATTGACTGATAATTGTACACTTTTTCTATCACATCTGCAAAAATATCAGCAACAGTGACCACTTTAATCTTAGGGCTCTGTTTTCGTAATGGAATAGTATCGGTTACTACAAGTTCTACAAGACTCGATTTTTCAATCCTTTCATAGGCAGGATCTGACAGTATTGGATGTGTACATACGGCACGCACGCTATTGGCACCCATCTCGGTCATTAAATCGGCTGCAATAGTAATAGTTCCAGCCGTATCCGCCATATCGTCAATAATCACCACATCTTTTCCTGCCACATCGCCAATAACCCGAATTTCTTCAATAACATTAGGTTTTTTACGGAGTTTATAGCAAATGACCATTTCGGCATTCAAAAAACGTGAATAAGCATTTGCCCTTTTGGTTCCACCCATGTCTGGCGCTGCTACAGCGAGGTTTGGAAGGTTCAGGTTTCTTACGTATGGAACAAGGATAGGCGATGCATACAAATGATCAACTGGCACATCAAAGAATCCCTGAAGTTGATCGGCATGTAAATCCATCGTCATTACACGATCAACGCCTGCCGCTGTAAGTAAATTGGCCACCAATTTTGCCCCAATGGCACAACGTGGTCGGTCTTTACGGTCCTGGCGTGCAAAACCGAAATATGGTATAACAGCAACTACTTTATTGGCCGATGCTCGTTTGGCCGCATCAATCATTAGAAGAAGCTCAAAAAGATTTTCGGTTGGCGGAAAGGTCGATTGAATTAAAAAAACAGTTGCGCCGCGAACTGATTCATCGTAAGCCGGCTGAAATTCACCGTCGCTAAACCTTGCAATTGAACTCCTGCCCAACTCGCCGCCAAAACTATTTGCGATTTTTTCGGCTAAGTAGCGAGAAGCCGTACCCGAAAAAAATTTAATTGGAGTATTGGCTGCCATTATTTTTTATGTTAAAGTGATAGAATTTATGGAGTGCAAATGTATAAAAAATATACTATTATCTTTTAAAAAGTTGATGAACATCAGAAATTGATTGATAAATGCTTAATTTTAATAAAATTGAGATCATGTTAATTAGATTTTAGCAGTGTTGTTTAAAGCTTCGTGAATACTTGAAAGGATTTCATCACGTCCTATTTTTTTAACAGCCGATGAATAAATCATCTGAGGTAGTGCGTCCCAATTTTCTTTTAAAGCGTTTTTGAATTCATCAACATTCTGTTGCCATTCCTTTTGCGCTATTTTATCGGTTTTGGTAAAAATGATAATAAATGGGATTTCGTTTTTGCCCAGCCAGGTTACAAATCTAATATCAATAGGCTGCGGAGGAATTCGTGAATCAATAAGAACATAAAGACAGTATAAGGTTTTGCGCTTGGCAATATATTCGAGGGTGGTTTTCTGGAACTCGGAACGTTTTTCTTTCGAAACCTTCGCGTAACCGTACCCGGGCAAATCTACCAGGTACCAGTTGTCGTTTACCAGGAAATGATTGATGAGCCTTGTTTTACCCGGAGTAATCGAAGTTTTGGCAAGTTTTTTTTGGTCGGTCAACATATTTATTAATGACGACTTGCCCACATTGGAGCGGCCAATAAAAGCAAATTCAGGCAATTTGGGGGCAGGGCAACGTTTCAGGTCAGGACTGCTCAGGATAAACTTAGCATCTTTAATGATAAATTCCATATTTTTAAATATCTTATGAATAATTTCATATTCTAGTAAGTAGTTGGCAATCGGCAGTAATCTGTAACAACCTGCAACCCTTAACCAATACCCCTATTCAACATAAACCTCTATTACCTCAGATGCGGTCTTAGGTATTAGAGAAACGTTTTTGTACATAGCAGGAAGCAGAATTGTTTGCCCTTTTAATACTTCGATCTGTTCGGTTTCATTAAAGATGAGGTCAAACTTGCCATCGCAGCAAATGTAAATTACAAAAGAGTCAATCTCGATAAAATCCCGTTCAATAGGTTTGTTGAATACTATTTTATTGGTAGTGAAATACTCACAACGTGCCAGGTTTATTACTGAATTTAGCTTGTTCTCATAAGCAGTTTTAACGTCTTCAGAATACTTATAATTGATAGCATCGAGAGCAAGGTCAGTATGGAGTTCTCGGTGTTTTCCATTTGCATCCACACGGTCCCAGTCGTAAATCCGGTAAGTGATGTCTGAAGTTTGCTGTATTTCGGCAAGCAATATACCAGCACCAATGGCATGAACCCTTCCCGCCGGGATAAAAAACACATCTCCCTGTTTAACAGGCTGACGATTAAGAATATCTTTTAATGTTTTACCATTTAAATGATTCACATATTCCTCCGTACTTATTTGTTTATTAAATCCTGAAATAAGTGCAGAGTCCTTATTAGCGTCCATAACATACCACATCTCGGTTTTACCGTTTGACTGATGACGTTCATGGGCCAGCTTATCGTTAGGATGGACCTGGATGGACAGATCATCATTGGCATCGATAAATTTGATGAGCAATGGGAATTCTAAGCCAAACTTATCGAAGATTTTATCGCCTACCAGGTCGCCCATGTAAATTTCGATTATTTCCTGGAGGTTATTGTTTTTTAAAAAACCATTTTCGACCACTGACACATTTTTTTCCACAGCAGATATTTCCCAGCTTTCACCGCACGTGGCACATTTCCCCTGTTTCCCAAGTATCGTTTTGAGCTTATCGCCGCCCCATATTCTTTCCTTCAGTAAAGGTTTGAATTTTAATGGATAAAGCTGATGCATTTTAAAAACATTTAGTATTTTGCAAAAGTATTACTTTTTAATGAATACTTAACCCGATTAACCCTTATGCTAGAAAATATTAAACCCGACGAAGTGCTGTTTCTCGACATCGAGACAGTTCCTCAACAGCCATCGTGCGAAAACCTTGACGAAGCTTTTAAGAATTTATGGGAAAAGAAATCATCATATTTTCGTAAACCAGAAGAATCTGCCGGTGAAGTCTATGCTAGGGCAGGTATTTATGCCGAGTTTGGGAAGATAGTATGTATCTCTACAGGTTACCTTACTATTAATAATGGTGAATATTTTTTTAAGGTGAAATCACTTTTTGGCCAAGACGAAAAGACCATTTTGCTTGATTTTTCAGGGATGTTAAATGCCTTTACCACAAAGAAAAACATTCAGCTTTGCGCCCACAATGGCAAAGAGTTCGATTTTCCTTATATTGCCCGGCGTATGTTGGTCAACGGTATAGGTTTACCAAAATTGCTGGATATAGCAGGCAAAAAGCCCTGGGAAGTGAATTTTATCGATACCCTCGAACTTTGGAAGTTTGGCGACCATAAACATTATACTTCACTGGATTTGCTTACCAAATTATTTAACATTCCCAGTCCGAAAGATGATATTGATGGCAGCATGGTAGCCAATGTTTACTGGAAAGAGAATGATTTGCCACGTATAGTAAAATATTGTGAGAAGGATGTATTGGCAATTGCACAACTATTTCAGAGGTATCGTGGCGAAAGCCTGATAAAGCAGGAGAATTGCAAATCTTTAACTACATTTGAGTAAGGAAGAATGATCCTATAAGGAGTTATTTAAATTTATGATTTAATGCGAATATTCTTAAATTTATAAATCTGATGGGTAAAGTGTTATGAATTTTTTTTGCTATCCTAATATTTTAAATAGCCCTAATAATGCTATCATTGCGCCTATTGTCCAAATAATAACTTGATTTTTTGATGATTCAATTTTAGTTTCGAGTTTGCTAATATCTTCTTTTGTAGCAAACATAGCTTTTTTATCTTCAAATTCTTGCTCAACCTTCGATTCTACAAAAGTAACCAAGGATTCGGCTTGATCTTCTCCAAGTTTTTCCCGAAGAATCTTTAAAAGCTGAATGTTTGTTAAGTGCATTATACTTGTGTTCATAGCAATAAAGTTTTACAAAGTTAATAAAATAAGTTTACTATTCATTTAATTTTTGTGGGTTATAAATCAATTATTTGATCAAACCTTAATGCATATCAATTACTCAAAATAACAAAGTCCCGAATCATCTTTAACATCTTCATAGCTTCACTGATACCATTGACAGGTTCTGAACTCATGGTGAGCTTGTCTTTAGCTTCCTTCATCAGGAATAGAGTTGGATTTTTTTGCACAAAACAAATTATTTTTTCAAATACAGGTGACTGAAAGTACGGTGACATCTTATTAGAAACAAACCAGATGAGCATTTTGCTGTTTTTGAGAATAATTTTTTCAAATCCAAGCTGACGGGCAATCCAACGCATACGCACAACGTTCATTAGTTCTTTGGTAGGTTCGGGCAAAAGTCCAAAACGGTCAATTAGTTGTTGTTCAAACTCTTTTAATTTTTCTTCGGTTTCTATATTGTCGAGTTCTCTGTATAAGCGTATCCGTTCAGTTACATTGCTGATATAATCACCGGGGAACAAAAGTTCAAGGTCAGTATCCACCTGACAATCAGAAATAAATATATCATGGGACAATTCTTTTCGATGTTCAGTCGGTTCTTCGTCAAACACGCCGCTGAACTCTTCTTCCCTCAGTTCGAGCATGGCTTCGTTAAGAATTCGCTGGTAAGTCTCAAAACCTATCTCGGAAATAAATCCGCTCTGCTCTGCACCAAGCAGGTTTCCTGCACCACGAATGTCCAGATCCTGCATTGCAATGTTAAAACCACTACCAAGCTCAGTAAATTCCTCAATAGCTTTAAGCCGGCGACGGGCTTCCTGGGTAAGAACGCTATAAGGTGGCGCTAACAGGTAGCAGAACGCTTTTTTATTGGAACGTCCAACACGGCCGCGTAATTGGTGAAGGTCACTCAATCCGAAATTTTGCGCCTGATTGATGATAATGGTATTTGCATTTGCAATGTCAAGACCTGATTCAATAATAATTGTTGAAATCAGTACATCGTAATCGCCACGTATAAAATCGAGCATTATACGTTCTAATTTTTCACCTTCCATTTGTCCATGGGCAATCGCTGTTTTGACATCCGGGCATAGCTTATTAATAAGCAATTCTATTGCAGGCAGGTTGTCCACCCTATTGTGTATAAAAAACACTTGTCCGTTTCGTTCTACTTCAAATTCAACAGCATCCTGAATGACTTTTTCATTAAATATATGTAACTCGGTTTGTATGGGATGTCGATTTGGAGGAGGTGTATTAATAATTGACAAATCGCGCGCCCCCATAAGTGAGAACTGCAAAGTTCTGGGGATTGGCGTAGCTGTCATGGTAAGGGTATCGACATTAACACGAAGGCGCTTCAGTTTCTCCTTTACAGCAACGCCAAACTTTTGTTCCTCATCTATTACGAGCAAACCAAGATCTTTAAATTTAACATCCTTGCCCACCAGTCGGTGTGTGCCAATGATAATATCGACCTGTCCTGTTTCAAGCTTTTTAAGTGTTTCCTTTTGATTTTTGGCCGATTTCAGACGGCTGATGTAATCGACAGTGCACGGAAATTTTTCGAGCCGTTCCTTAAATGTATTATAATGCTGCAAGGCCAGGATGGTAGTAGGAACTAATACAGCCACCTGTTTACTGTCTGTAACAGCTTTGAATGCTGCACGAATAGCCACTTCAGTTTTACCAAAACCCACGTCACCACAAATTAGGTGATCCATCGGATGAGGTACTTCCATACCTTCTTTCACGGATTTGGTTGCTTTAAGCTGGTCGGGCGTATCTTCGTAAATAAATGAAGCTTCTAATTCTTCCTGTAGATAGGTATCGGGCGAATAGGCAAATCCTTGCGATGCTTTACGTTTGGCATACAGGGCAATAAGTTCGCGGGCAATGTCCTTTACTTTATTTTTGGTGGTTTGCTTCATATTTTGCCACGCAGAAGTGCCCAGCTTATAAATTTTTGGAGGCTCGCCTTCTTTACCGCGATATTTGGATATTTTATGAAGGTTATGGATGCTTACATAAAGGACATCATTATCCTTATAAACCAAACAGATAGCTTCCTGTGAACGACCATTTATCTCAGTTTTAACAGGACCTCCGAAAACACCGATACCGTGATCGATATGCACTATATAATCGCCTTTTTGTAGCCCCCGAAGTTCATTGAGGGTAATGACCTCACTTCGTATAAACTGTCGATTGATGCGATATTTATGGTATCGTTCAAAAATCTGGTGGTCAGTGTAAAGGCATATTTTCAGGTGGTGATCGATAAATCCTTCATGAATGGAATTAACAATGGGATAGAATATTACGTGTTCAGGCAGACTGTTTAAAATATCTTTTAAACGTTCTATCTGTTTGGGATTTTCACTTAAAAGGTAAAGTTTATAACCTTTTTGTTCATGCTCGTAAAGGTTTTGGGAGAGTAATTCGAAATTTTTATTAAATGTCGGCTGAGGGGCAGTGGCAAATTCGACCACCGCAGATTTGTGAAACATGTAAACCTGTCCAAATTCAATGTGCCTGAAATTATCAAGCAATGATTCTACTTCTTCTGCCTTGCTCAATATCTGATCGCGCAGTATTTTTTTATCCGAAGGTTCAGATTCTATCTTTTCGGGAGCATTCTTGTAAACTTCTTTAATGCGTTCGATACTAAGTTTTAGATTTTCGCTCCAAATAAGGGTTTTCTGTGGAAGAAGGTTTAATACACAATCGCCGTTGTCCTTATTTACTAATTTTTGGATATTGGGAACAATGGTTATGATGTTGAGTTTTTCTCGTGAGAGCTGGTCTTCTATTTCAAATGTCCGGATCGATTCTACCTCGTCGCCAAAAAAATCGACGCGATAAGGCAGATGATGCGAGTACGAAAAAATGTCAACAATGCTACCACGAACAGAAAACTGTCCTGGTTCGTAAATAAATTCAACCTCTTCGAAGTGATATTCCTCGAGTACTTCACGTATAAAACCTATGGATATTTTTTCGCCAACTTTAAGTTCAAGCGTATTTTTGTTCAAACTTTCAGAAGTCAATACTTTTTCCATCAGGGCTTCGGGAAAAGTAACGACTATTAATTTATCGCTATTTTTTTGAATATTTTTCAAACGGTTCAGCACTGCAGTTCTAAGGATTAATCCAGCTTCGTCTATCTCGTTTTGGCTTATCGAACGTTTATAAGCAGATGGGAAAAACATCACCGATTCCTCGTCTAGTGCATGCGAGAGGTCGTTCGAGAAATATGCAGCTTCCTCGCGATCAGAAAATATAAACCAATGGACACCGCCGGTTTGTTCGATACATGACGCTGCAAACAAACTTCGGGAGGAACTGCTTAGGCCTTTAAGGAAAAGACTTTTCTCGAAATCACTTTCAAGAGAACGCTTGTCTTTTAAAGTAGACATTTCCGCCCAACGCTTGAAAGTCAAAGTATTGGGATGGTTTCTATAAATAGATATAAGTTCGCTTACTGACAAGTTGTGTAAAATTTTCGGTGTAAAAATACAATCAATCTCTGAATTGTACTATAAATATTCCGCCCAGCAAAATTCTTGTCCTACGATATTCTTGAGATCCACTTTTTTTTCAAAAAGGCCATAAACTGCGGCTCCACTACCAGTCATAGCAGCATAAGTGGCGCCCAGGTTGTAGAGCTCATCTTTGATTTTTTTTATAGGTGGGTATTGAACAAGAATAGTTTGTTCGAAATCGTTTACAACCTTATTTTTCCATTGGGTTACAGGTAGCTTGACAAGATCGTTGATCGATTGCTCGGGCTTGCGAGGTTTTACACCTTTATATGCTTCGGCCGTTTTTATAAATACCGGTGGTTTTATAAGTACAAAATAATAGCCAGAAATATCGAGTTCAAGGCTTTTAAGCGCATTACCTTTTTCGGTACCAAAGGAAGGGGTGTTGTTAATAAAAAAAGGGCAATCACTGCCAAGTTGGATGGCATAACTGTTGAGCTGTTGATAACTGAGGTTAAGTTCAAAAAGCTGGTTAAGCAGCGTGAGTGTGAAGGCCCCGTCGGATGAGCCGCCTCCCAGACCAGCCCCTGTAGGAATAATTTTATGGAGATATATTTTTACCGGTGGAAGATGATAGTCTACATCCAAAAGGTGATAAGCCTTAATACAAAGGTTACTTTCCATGTCTCCTGGAATATCCATACCGGTAATTACAAGCTTGGCTTTTTTTCCGGTACGATTGTCGCTTTTTAATATTTCAAGGATATCAGTTAATGGAATAGGATAAAAGACGGTCTCAATATTGTGGTAATGATCGGGTCGTTTTTCGGTGATATTCAGTCCGATGTTTATCTTGGCATTAGGAAAACAAAGCATATGTGTTGGCTTTATACAAAAGTAACAATTTGATTTGTTTATTCGTGAAACTCAGATTTCAAAAACGGAGTGCATTGAAATTTGTAAGTTGAACGAATCCCGATAGCGAAGCGTATCGGGATGCCTGCCGGCTGATACTCCCCTGATTGCTTCAAGACGAAATAGAGTTTTGTAATATATTCTAAATTTATTGATAAATCTCGCTTTCGGAGTGAAAGCCATCGGCTATAATAATTGATTTTAAATTATTTTTGTCCACTGTTACAGGATCGAGAAAAATAGTAGGCACTGCTTTCTCTCCATTCGAAATGGTTGTGGTGACTTCCGTAATTCTTTCATTGTGCGAAAGTTTGATAGCCAGTTCGGCTGCTTTATACGCAAGGCTACGAACCGATTTGTAAATAGTCATTACCTGGTATCCCTTCTCAATGTTACGACAAGCAGCAAGTTCTGCATCCTGTCCAGTTATCAAAATTTTACCCGGTGAAATTTTGTTTTCTTTAAATAAATCAATAACGCCTGTTGACATTCCATCGTAAGAAGATAAAATAACATCGGGTAAATTGCCGGAAAGTTCCAAATATTTTTTCATATCATTTCGTGCATTATCGCCCGACCAGTCTTCAACAAAAATATCATATACAATTTTAATCTTACCTGAACTCAAAAAAGGCGCTAATGCATCGAGCTGACCTTTCCTCACCCAAACAGCATTCTGGTCGGCTTTGTCGCCGCCAAGCAGAACATACTTTCCATCAGGCTTAATCTTAGTAACATAGTTGGTCATAAGTTTTCCAACTTTCTCATTATCAAATGTTAAAAAATAGTCCAAGTCGCAGTTTCGGATTAACCGGTCATAAGCAATTACCGGAACGTTTTGGTCGTGTGCATCACGGATAATAGCCGCCGCAGTATTAAGATTTAACGGATTAACTACTAAAACTTTAGCGCCCTGATCAATTAATTCTCTTGCCTGTCTAATCTGGACATGATCGTCATAATCTGCTGAGGTTACTAAAGCTTCTCCACCCAATTCTTTTATTTTTTCACTGAAATATACTTTTTCCTTCTGAAATCGGTCGCTAACCAAGTTCGGTAAAAGGAACCCGATTTTCACCTGTGGCTGTTTCTGGCAGGCTACTATGCTAATAATCAATAAAATTAAGATTATTTTGGAGCCCAAAACTCTCATCATCTTTTATTATGATTTAAAATGAAGGTTAATAGTTCAAATTAACAAACTTAGCAAATATCTTAAAAATAAATAATATTGTCATTGAAAAATTGCACTTTAGGCGTGCAAATCATCAATACAATAATTTTTATTATTATTTTTTTTAGTTTTAATGCACTAAGTTCTTAAAATTATTCTTAAATTGTTTATGAAATTATTAATTCTTTTATGTTATTTGCATAAAATGTTCTTTATCATCGGAATGTTTTTAACTGAATAAAATTTTTTACGTATTTATTGGGAAACTCATGTATCTTTACATAAGTTTTTGGCCTTATAAAACAATAAAACCTCAGTCTTATGAAGTGGCAGAATCTTAAAATTGGAGTCAAAATAGGTCTTGGTTTTTCTATTATGATTCTTATCGCAGCTATTATTTTCGGCGTAGCGTTTGTGAATATGAGCAAAATTCAAAAAGAAACTGTAAGCCTTTCAAACGAATATATTCCTGCAATCAGTGATGCATTTTTGATTGATCAAGGTTGGAAAGAAGTATCAAGTTTACTTCAATCTTATGATTTTACCGGGGATGACTATTATATTAAAAAAGCAAAAGTAAGGTTGGCCAAGTTTAAGGCTGCGCTTACAAAGCTTGTTGAACTTACAGGGAGTTCAAAAAACCTGAATTCCAGTAATAAAGAATTCCAGGCGATTCAGAAAGATGTCGAAACCTTTGAAAAGTTAGTAGGTTCTTATGAAACAAAAGTAACTGAATATGCAGTTCAGGTAAAGAGAATTGAAAACGCGCTTGGTGTTTATCGTCAATTGAGTCAAAACCAGCCTAGATTGGTAAGTTTATCGAACAGGTTTAACGAACTTTCATCTATTATCAATGAGGCTATCAGTAATGAGAAACCCGTTTTGGTAAAAAATATCACATTGAAAATTGATAGATTGGCCGGTGAAGCAAATTCGTTGAGAGGTAACCGTCGCCTCGATTCATGTGCTACAGCATTTGTAGATGCTTCAAGGAAATTTGCAGCTAGTTTTGTTGAAGCTAAAAAACTAGAGTTAGTCAGAATTGAACTTGGTAGTAATATTAACTGGAATATTAAAGGAACCTCAGATATTGGTTTTGATAAGGTTTTAGCTATGGGCGAAAACACAAACCAAACCATTTCAACACAGCGTATTGTGTTTTTTATTTCAGCAATCATTGTTCTTCTTTTGGGAGGATTGATGGTCTATTATATAACGAATTCTATTACAAAGCCCATACATACTGGAATTGCTGTTGCCCATAAAATAGCAGAGGGCGATCTTACCCAGGATTTTGATCTCGATCGTAAAGATGAAGTGGGTATACTTGCTGCAGCCCTAAATAAAGTAAGCCAGAATTTTAGGTCTATTATTGGGTATCTTTCCGAGAATTCAAAAATTATTTCCACATCGAGCCTGAAACTTCAGGAAAGCGCCAATGAAATATCAGATGGGGCTAAACAGCAGGCCTCGGCCGCTGAAGAAATTTCTTCTTCAATGGAAGAAATGTTTGCAAATATACAACAGAATACTGATAATGCCCGTCAAACTCAAAAAATTGCCGAGACGTCTGCCCATGAAGTCAATAAGAGTAAAGAATCGTTCAAGTTTGCTACCCAGTCTTTACAGGACATCACCGATAAAGTTTCGGTAATTAATGATATTGCATTCCAGACCAATATTCTGGCATTGAATGCTGCTATTGAGGCAGCTCGTGCCGGCGAACATGGTAAAGGCTTTGCCGTAGTTGCTGGTGAGGTAAAACGGCTCGCTGAAAAGAGCCGCGATGCTGCTACTGTCATTAATGATGTGTCGACTTCAACTATGGTCATGTCAAAAACGGCCCGCAGAGAATTAGAAGCTTTGGTACCAGAGATTGAAAAAACTGCAGGATTGATTATGGAAATAACTTCTGCAAGTATAGAACAGGTTTCTACTGTCGAACTTATTAACAATGCGATGCAGCAACTCAACAGTGTTATTCAAAATAATGCTCAACGGTCGGAAGAGCTTGCATCAAATTCACAGGAACTCTCAAAACAAGCTGAAGAGCTTAAAGATTTAATAGCTTCGTTCAAAGTATAAAGATTTTTCGCTTCCAATACTAAAAGCTGCATTGAAAATCAAGCGGCTTTTTAATTGAAAGAAATGGATACTATATTGCTTTGCTATATTTGGTAGAGTTTTCCTTGCCAGGTATCCTGTTCCTCTAATCGTTTTTCAAGCATTTGCATAAGGGTGTAAGTTCGTAATAGTCCCCAGCCAGGTCCGGCGAGGTAACGGGGAGGCACTTCGGCCATGAAACGTTCAACTACAAAATCAGGATTTAATCGTTCGAGAAATGAAATTACAAAGTTGATGTATTCTTCCAGGCCGAAAAATTTGAAATGGTCAGGATTTTGCTGGTATTCAAGAGCCATCTGGGTATGCTTAATAATTTGAAGCTGGTGAAATTTTATATTCATAAGGGGTAGCTTATTAATAAGGTACACCTCCTCAAACATTTCTTTTTGGGTTTCACCAGGTAACCCAAAAATGAGGTGTGCTCCTGTTTTTATGCCCTGGCGGGCTGTTTCTTCAATGGTAGCAATGCTTTCTTCGAAAGTATGTCCTCTGTTAATGTTTTTCAGGGTTCGATTGTAGCATGATTCAATGCCATATTCAATCATAAGATAATATTTTTTAGCCAGGCTTTGGAAATAGTCAAGCTTGGCGCCATCGATACAGTCGGGACGGGTGCCAATAACCAGTCCGATAACACCGGGCACAGCAAGTGCTTCATCATATAGCTTTCGAAGTTTTTCGATTGGTGCGTAAGAATTGGAATAAGCTTGAAAATAAGCGAGGAATTTATTGGCCCGACGATAACGGTTAGCATGGAACTCAATACCCTCAAGAATTTGCTGTGTAACACTTTTCCCCGGCTGGCAGTATGAAGGGTTAAAAGCATCATTATTACAATACGTGCAGCCACCTGTACCTTTAGTGCCATCGCGGTTAGGACAGGTAAACCCGGCATCAATAGTTACCTTCTGTACCCGTTCGCCAAACGTTTTTCGGAAATATTCGGTATAGTTATTGAACCGTCTATGATGTCCCCAAGGGTAAAGCGTTGACTTCAAGTTATAATAAAGTTACAGGTTTAGTTCACAAAAATACCAAAATATTTAAGTCAATTTGAACCGAATTTGGCATTATAAAACTATTTGACTAATTTCAGCTATCCTATTTAGCAATGTAAGAATAACAGACAATACTAAGATGAATATTGGCCTTACTAATATTATTTATTAATAATCAAATATATTTTATGTCAAACACGAATAGATTAAGGGGAACACAACCTAAAGTTGGAATACGTCCTACCATAGACGGACGTTTGGGAGGGGTACGCGAATCACTCGAAAACCAAACAATGGGCATGGCTAAGCGTGTTGCTGATTTAATCAGTACTAACCTGCGTCATCCGGATGGCAGCAAAGTAGAATGTGTAATTTCTGATAGTTGTATTGGCAGGGTTGCTGAAGCCGCAGCATGTGCTGAGAAATTTGAATGTGAAGGCGTTGGTGTGTCAATAACCGTAACACCTTGCTGGTGCTATGGTAGTGAAACCATTGATATGCATCCTTATATGCCAAAAGCTATCTGGGGGTTTAACGGTACAGAGCGTCCCGGAGCAGTTTATTTGGCAGCCGCACTGGCAGGTCATAACCAAAAAGGCATACCTGCTTTTGGTATCTATGGAAAAGACGTTCAGGATGCTACTGATACTTCATTCCCCGAAGATGTAAAAGAAAAACTCCTTCGATTTGCAAAAGCAGGATTGGCAGTTGCCACTATGCGCGGTAAATCATACCTCTCCATAGGCTCGGTTTCAATGGGCATTGCAGGTTCTATCGTTGACGATCATTTTTTTCAGGAATACTTAGGCATGAGGAATGAATACGTGGACATGTCCGAAATAATCCGTCGTGTAAACGAAGGTATTTATGACAAAGATGAATTCGTTAAGGCCATGGAATGGACTAAAAAATATTGTAAAGAAGGTGCAGACCTGAATGCGCCGGATAAACAAAAATCACGAAAACAAAAAGATGAAATTTGGGAGTACGTAGTTAAAATGACCCTTATTATGCGCGATTTAATGATTGGAAACCCAAAACTTAAAGCAATGGGGTTTGGTGAAGAAGCGCTTGGCCATAATGCTATACTTTCAGGTTTCCAGGGGCAGCGTCAATGGACTGACCACATGCCTAACGGCGATTTTCCTGAAGCAATTCTCAACTCATCTTACGACTGGAATGGTATTCGCCAGGCATTTGTTGTAGCTACCGAAAATGATTCGCTTAATGGTGTTGCTATGTTATTTGGACATCTGCTTACCAACACAGCCCAGATTTTTGCTGATGTACGTACCTACTGGAGTCCTGCAGCAATTCAGAGGGTAACAGGCTGGAAGGCAGATGGCATGGCTGCACATGGATTAATTCACCTGATAAACTCAGGTTCTGCATCGCTCGATGGTAGTGGCCAGCAATCGAAAGACGGTAAACCTGCAATGAAACCATACTGGGAAATTACTGAAGACGAGGTTAAAAAATGCCTTGATTCAACCACGTGGTATCCTGCTAATACGGAGTATTTCAGAGGCGGTGGATTTTCATCGAAGTTTATATCACGAGGAGGAATGCCAGTTACCATGTCGCGTGTAAACCTGATTAAAGGATTAGGGCCTGTATTGCAAGTTGCTGAGGGTTTTAGCGTGGAAATACCCAAAAATGTGCATGATATATTAGACAAGCGCACAGACCAAACCTGGCCAACCACATGGTTTGCCCCAAAACTTACCGGCAAAGGTCCGTTTACTGATGTATATTCAGTGATGGCCAACTGGGGAGCTAATCATGGGGCAATAAGCTTTGGGCATATCGGTGCTGACCTTATCACACTCGCTTCTATGCTCCGTATCCCGGTTTGCATGCACAATGTGGATGAAAGTAAAGTTTTCCGGCCAAGTGCATGGGGCGCTTTTGGTATGGATGCTGAAGGTGCAGACTACAGAGTGTGTCAGACTTATGGATCACTTTATTAAAAACTAAGTAATTAGTGGTTTGTAATTACAAATTTCTTATTCAATAATTTATCTGCTGCATATAATTTCAGAATGTACATTCCATTTGGCAGAAACGTCAAATTGTATGTTGTAATTACCTGGTCAGGTGTACCTTTAAACAAAGGTATTTTCGTAATTTTTGCACCCTTACAATCAAATATTTCAATATATGAAACTTTAAGTTCAGGAGGAATTATAAGGTTAATGATACCTGTTGAGGGATTTGGGAATATTTTTATCCCCGAAACAACAGGATAAGTAGAGACACCATTACCAACATGGTCAATTACTTTTATATCAAAACTGTTTAATACTTTACGTTTTTTCCAATCTTCACCTGAAATCGTAATGTGAAATTTATTTTGCTTAATGTAATTGAAAATTTTGGCTGACAGGAGTGAATCTCCGGAAATTCTAAAATACGGATGATCGGAATTATCGTTTCCGTACAAAGTATAAGAAATGCAGTTAGCAGGCGTTAATTGGCAGCCCGAAGTAATAGTATCGTTAACCTGGATATGTCCTATGAAGGATCCTGCTGGCAGGTTTTCGGCAATAGAGTCACCTGAAAGGCTTAATGTTTCAGGCAGCAAGGTTTCTCCGCAATTCCAATATGCTTCCCAACCACTCAGGGTTTGTGACTTAGTGGATGTGAACCGAAAAGTAATACCTCCTTTTTTTGATGCAATCACCCCAGGATTTTCTGTTCCTGAAAATTTTCCAATCACAGGATTTTGTGCCATTGTCCCATCATAAGCAAAGAGTGTATCTGTAGCGGTCAGGTTGAATTTGGTAAAAACTGTCGATAAATAACCTGTATCTCTTTGCGAAAGGGTAAAGGTATAATCGTCGCTGGTAAAGTAGTTGCCTTCCGGGCCACCCATGTCAGTAAACGATCCAGTGCAAGCTGAGTTTCCATAGTTTGAAAATTTTTCGCGCAGTAAATTCCAAAGTTCCTGTGTTGTGCGATCATATCCCAGCGCCCAAATTCCAATGCCTGCAATATTGTACATATTCACCATATCGTACTTATAGCCAAGACTGATTTCATCGTCGTACCAGCATTGACGCCAGGAGCTGCCATTGAGGTACATATAGTAAGGCACTGATGCATTTCTGTCCCAGCGCCTGCCATTATCCAGAGCATTTGCAATAGCATCCTTATATAAACGGGCAGTGCCACTTCCAGTGGTATTGCAGTTTAGCGAATTATTGGTTGTTGGCCAATCGTAACCGTAATAGGATACCCCAAGACAGAGTTTTGTCCCGGGAACACCGGTTTGAAGATAATATCGCACAGAACGTGTTACATCATAAGGTGTCCATAACTGTCCGTTGTTTTTTGGCGAGACAGGGCCAGCTTTGGAGCTTCCACTGTAGTAATAATCATAGCCCATGATAATGAATAAGTCAACATAAGGGACCATGGCCAACACATCAAAGGTTTTACCCCAATCGACCGAAGGCAGTGCAATAGAAACTACTGAACCTGGAATTTCCGCATGAAAGCGAATTCCAATATCTTTCATGAATTGGGTAAGATTATTGCTTTGACTGGAGGGAACGGCCTCAAAATCTATGTTAACGCCTTGGGCGCCTCGCAGTTTAACAAGGCTAACCAAACTATCGATCAAAGTTTGACGACTGGTTGGGTTTTCAAAAAATGTTTTGTGACCGGAAAACAAAGTAACAGCAAGACTAACTCTCGTTCCGGCAGCTTTGGCAAGATCGATCATGGGAGTGGTTTTCCAGGAGTGAATAGTGCTGTAACCACCGTTAGCAGGATCAACCTCATAAGAAAAATAAGCAACATCGGATAGCAACGTGAAATCGTACTCGTTGTAATATGTTCCGCCCCAGTAAGGATGCCAGCCGAACACCACCTTTTTTAATGGGTATTGGGTTGCAATTTTGTTTTTATACGCTTTATGCGAGCGATATTGGTTAATGCTATCCCACTGCTGCTCAGTTGCCAATGGAGCCATCTTTCCATATTCCAGGCTTTGTTGTTCGTGTATGGTAACTGGAATTTGACCTGAAACTGTTATGTTGGATATAATTACCCCTATTAGAGGTATCAATTTTATAAAGAAACTTTTGATCATTAATACAAAATTAAAACAATTGAATCAGTTTTCCTTAGTTTCCTCTTTCTTCTTTAGCAATGCTTTAAAAATATTGTTTTTGCGCCGCAAGTTTTTGGCCAGTTTATTGTCAAAAAACAATCATTTGTTTTATTTAAACTTTTTAGCAATTATGAAGAAAATTTATTATTTATTGATTATTATTATATTAACCCGTTTAGAAATATTTTCTCAACCACCGGCAGGACGACAAAATCCCGGCAATATGCAAATGGATGCTTCAATTTCGGGGAAAGTTATTGACAATACCACTGGCCAGCCTGTTGAATATGCTTCTGTAGGACTTTATCGTATGAGAGATTCCTCCCTGGTGACAGGGGGTATTACTGATGCTACAGGGAATTTCACTCTCAATGGGCTTTCATACGGAAGGTTTTATGCCGAAATAAGTTTCATGGGATATAAAAAATCAAGGATTACAGGTATAATGCTTAATGCAAGTCAAAAGAAGGCTATGGTTGGAACGGTTAAGCTCGATCCATCTACCACTGTCATTAATGCGGTGGAAGTGGTGGGAGAACGATCGCAAATGGAATACAAGATTGACAAGAAGGTAATCAATGTAAGCCAACAAATAGTGGCTTCAGGCGGTTCAGCAATTGATGTGCTTGAAAATACGCCTTCGGTGCAAACCGATATCGAAGGAAATATTCAATTACGGGGAAGCTCAAATTTTACGGTATTGTTAGATGGTAAGCCTTCAGCTTTGCAGGGAAGTGAGGCCTTACAGCAAATTCCGGCCAGCGCTATCCAGAATATAGAAATTATTACCAACCCTTCTGCTAAATATGATCCTGACGGAACCGCAGGAATTATTAATGTACTTATGAAAAAACAGAAAATAAATGGCATGAATGGTCTCATCAACTTATCTGCCGGCACAGGAGATAAATACAATGGCGATTTCCTGGTCAATTATCGTACATCAAAATTCAACTATTTTCTTGGAGGAGATTTTAATGATATGAAGTTTAAGATGAAAGGCTATTTGGATCAGCGCACTCCATCTCAGAAACCAGATACTACCGATGTTCAGGTTGCAAATTCAGAGGGAAATATGCATCGCTCTGGAAAAGGGGTCAAAGCAGGATTCGATTATTACATTAATGATAAAAATACACTTTCACTTTCGGGTAACGTGTCTCAACGTGCTTTCGGAAGATTAACTAATTCAAAATACTACGAATTTACTGATCCTGCCACTACTGATGTTTATTATTTACTTACAAACAATATGACTGGGCCACATGAAAATTACAATATTAATCTCGATTACCGTTTGAAATTCAATAATCCGGATCACCAGCTTCAGGCAACAGTATATTACGAAACTGGCACTTCAGGCCATCCTACGGATATGATCCAGATTTATACGGACAATAAATGGGAACACCCATCGGATTCTATACTGCAAAGATCAGAGGAAAATGGGAACGAAAATGTATTTCGGGCAAAGATTGATTATACGAGGCCTATGGGTGCGAAAGGAAAGTTGGAAGCCGGTTATCAGGGGCGATACGAAGGTTCGAAAGGCGATTATCATTTTAGGAATTTTATTGGACGTCAATGGGTTGAAGACTTAACGCAATATAATAAAATTGATTACACCGATCACATCGAGGCTTTATATGCCACATTTTCAAACTCTATGAAATTGTTTGATTATCAATTAGGATTACGGGGCGAATATACTAACCGCAACCTGGTTAAAAAAATAACCGGACAGGAATACCCTATTAATAGAATTGATCTCTTCCCAACTGTTCATTTATCCAGGCAATTGCCGTGGGAGTTGCAGGTACAGGCAAGCTATAGCCGTAGAATTAATCGTCCGGACGACCGTGATCTCGACCCTTTTGCACGTTATATAGATAATAAAAATCTTCGACAGGGTAATCCTGCCTTAAAACCTGAATTTACAGATTCTTATGAGCTTAATTTTCAAAAGAAAATAAGTGAGGGCCTATTTTCAATTGAAGGCTATTACAGGCAAACGAATGATCTCATATCGCAAATAAAAAGGCCTAACTTTAATGATACTTTAACCTTACAAACTGTTGCCAATTTTAAACGTGATTATTCTCTTGGTACTGAGTTAATGCTGGATCTACCCATTGCAAAATGGTGGAATTTTAACGCAACTTCCAGCGTTTATAAATATCATATTGATGGGAGTATAGAAGATTCAACGGTGGCCCAAAATGCCATTACTATGAATGCCCGTATTAATTCTACTTTTCGATTAAAATGGGGAATGCAGATACAGGCAAATTATTTTTACAATGCCCCATCAATTACTCCCCAGGGTACACGTGAGGGATTTTCCTTTACTACTATAGGAATTAGGCAGGACCTGTTAAAAAAGAAAGCAAGCCTTACCCTTCAGGTAAGAGACTTGTTTGGCACCATGAAATTTGCCTCAACCTCCGAATCGCCTAATTTTTATAGTTATAACCGTATGCAACGAGAATCGAGGGTTTTTACACTTACATTTACTTATCGCATTAACAACTATAAGCAGCAGGCCAGACGTGAAAGTGAAGGTGTTAATGAAAGCGAATTTAATGGTGGGGGCATGGAGTAGGAAGTGTAAGCCTATCCAAAGAGTTGCTTTAGTTTAATAACCTTGTCTGGTAAAATTTTGTCATTTTGACATTTCAAAGTGCAGCCTTCGATATAAAGTCCATGTTGGAAAATGATGATATGCTGATTGGCAAGACATTCCTTTAGAATATTCTCCTTTTCTTTTGCTGCCAGGCCGGCATCAATGTCATACACCATATTAATGTCGGGTGAAAGGTGTGCTGAGGAAGGAAAAAGATCAGCTCCAAATAGAAAGGTTTTATCCTTTATCCGGATAATTGGTATTATCTGGCCTGCCGTATGACCATTGACCAGCTTAAAATAAATGCCGGGCAAATAACTGCCTTCCTCTTCAATAAAAGTAATAGGATAATAGTCGGGTAGGGGATTGATATTTTCAGGGAGAAAAGAGCTTGCTTCTTTTTCAGTAGGATGCTCAGCGCTGTCCCATTGCTGTTTTGATATCCAAAGTGTGGCCTTTGGGAAAGCAGGTATGATAGTATCATTATTTTTTAGCAGGCATCCTCCGCAATGATCGAAATGCAAATGGGTCAGGACAACATCGGTAATATCCGCGTTGGTTAGTCCCAAATCAGCAAATTGCTTTGATGATGAAAAGTTTCCGTTTAGGTAAAATGATTTGAAAAACTCATCACTTTGCTTATTGCCAAACCCCGTATCAATCAGGATTTTTTTATAACTATTGGTAATTAGCACTGAACGCAGAGCCCAATTAGATAGATGATTTTCATCAGCGGGGTAATATCTCGACCAGTCTGGCATTGTAATCATTTCCTCGCCAGGCACTTTGAAATTGTCGAAACGTATGTGATAGATTCCGGGTGTCTTCATCTGTATTACTTTTTGAAGAAAAACTGTACAAAAAGTAATACTTTTTGGTGAAACCCTTTATAAGAAGTAATATTTTTTTAGATTGTTTAAGGAATACTTAGAGAAGGTTCTTTCAAAGCATCCACAGATTTTATCGAATTAATTACAGTGTCCCAAAAACCAATTTTTTCGTTCAAATGTTCATCCGGCGTGTTCATTACTACAGTGATCTCCGGATGTGTTTTGGCATAAGGCTCTCCGGGAAAACTCCAAAGGAAAGTGAGTTTTCCTCCATTGCTGTCGCGGAGGAGAATTTCTTCTCCTTTGAGCCCTGCGGCTTTTCGGGTGCTATTTTTCAGGAAAGAAACGCCTCCGACTTTCCAAGCGATAGCGTTCATCATTGTCTGCCTAAAGCGATCGGTTAATCCGGGTGCCAGTTCATTGGTGGTCGCTGTGCTGATGCTCAACTCAATGTTAAGTGGATGATCTTTGAAGCTGGCTGAAGCCTCTTCTTTATATCCAAAAGTATTAGCGATGGCACCGCGGTTCATGTAGAAGCAATTCTTTCCGGAAATAGGCAAGTTCCTGTTTTTCCCCGGCAGGCAGTACGCTGCTGCAAGTTCCTTGACACGCTCTGCCATATCATCAAGTCGGTCAGGCTTACCATCGACTTGTAACCATAAGCCCAATGACCCTGCATTGAGCAATGCATCAAGCGTTACAACACGAGTTAATGTTTCATAAAAAAACACGCTCATTAATGATGGGCTGAGAGTGCGTTTTTCGAGAATCATACCATAGCGGTTGTCAGTATAATTTTGGTTTTTTTTCAATGCTTCGATGGTAGCAAGATGTGCCATCCAGGTTCGTTCATAGGCTGCTTCAAAAGGAGGTACGAAAACTTTTTCCTGAAGCAGTGTATTGTTAATCTTGTATGCCTCTCCCCAGCGGCGCATAGAAGTTGGTATATCCAGACAAAATCTTCCAACACACTGGGTTATGAGTTCTTCCTGCACAAGGTCGCATATTTTTTTCTCTTCCGTCGTGCGTTTAGTATTCAGGCTCGTGTTAATAAGCCGATGGCGGTAATTTTGGGAATTGTTAGATAAGTGTAGCATTAAATATTTAATTACTGTTAATTGTATTTATTTTTTCGTAAAAAATTTGATAAAACCTGCTTCTGAGACTATCGTAAATTTCGAAGAGACTTACATCGCCTTTAATGTTATTATTAAGGACTAAGTCTTCTAACTCTTCTTCCATAGAATCGCCAATATACATGTCCCAAACACTTTCTGCCATTTCCTGAAGCTTGTATTTATTATTCAGGCTCATCTTAATCCCTTCTTTAGGGCATTCTAATAAATCGCCAGTCATTTTGAAGAGCATATCTTCAAGTTTCTTTTTCTGTTCTATTTCCAAATTATTCCATGTACTCATAATAATCATCTGTAATTTAATATACCTGAATCCTCAAAAGTATTTCTAAATTGGGGGCTGAAGAAAAAATAGACCCATACAAATCCTCTACATGATATCTTCAATAGTTTTACTTAAATTAGGCTTATTCTATTTATAGTAAATAACTTACAATAGTTTAGTAGGGTAAAATCATACCCTATACATTTCATCTACATCCATGAAGAGGTTTAAATTTGATTTCGGATAAAGAATAAAAATATTATTATAAATTCGCACTCTATGGCATTTAGCTTAGACCTAATTAAATGAAAATAAATAAAGTAAAAAA
>Ga0182027_10000653_pt1 | contig 59213 bp, 61 predicted proteins | sample 712E1DmetaG_FD_121300 | JGI IMG/M metagenome (GOLD analysis project Ga0182027, IMG submission 121300) | Permafrost microbial communities from Stordalen Mire, Sweden - 712E1D metaG (Illumina Assembly) | ecosystem: Environmental > Terrestrial > Soil > Wetlands > Permafrost | place: Sweden...
CAGGGAATTCTCTTGTCGGACGTATCACTGGAATATAGGGATCATTATACTGAACGGATGCACCTAAGGCTTCCAGCTTACTTAACAAATGATAACTTGGAGATTCCCGATCGTCGTCTACATTAGCTTTATAGGCAAGACCGAGGATGAGAATCTTTGCTCCTTTTAAGGATTTTCCAAATCCATTCAGGACCTCTATGACTCTGTGAACGACAAAATCCGGCATGGCGGTATTAATTTCACCAGCTAATTCTATAAACCGAGTATGCAATCCATATTCTCTTGCTTTCCATGTCAGATAGAAGGGATCAATGGGAATACAATGTCCGCCGAGTCCTGGACCCGGATAAAAGGGCATAAACCCAAATGGTTTTGTTCTTGCAGCTTCGATAACTTCCCAGACGTCGATGCCCATTTTCATAAAGGTAATTTTTAATTCATTCACCAGTGCAATATTGACAGATCTGAAAATGTTTTCCATTAATTTTGTTGCTTCGGCAACACGCGTGGAAGACACTGGTACTGTTTTTATGACCACCTGTTGATAAAGTTTTTCTGCAACAGCCAAGCTATCCTGCGAGGTTGCACCAATCACTTTAGGAATTGTTTCTGTACGATAATCCTTATTATTGGGATCTTCTCGTTCTGGCGAAAACCCGACAAAAAAATCGCGATTGACTTTGAATCCGCTTTTTTCCAGTATGGGAACGACCAGTTCATCTGTGGTACCTGGATAGGTCGAGGATTCCAAAACAATAAGTTGTCCTTTCCGAATATAGGGGTACATCGATTCACACGTCGCAACAATATACTGCAACTCAGGTTCACGATTTTTATTCAGAGGAGTGGGAACAGCGATGAGAATTGCATCGCATTCACTCACTTTGGAAAAATCAGTGGTCGGGGTAAAAAGGCGTGAAGTAATCGCGTTTTGAACACGTTCAGCAAGAATATGTTTAATATATGATCTGCCGTTCGCAAGAACATCCACCTTCGATTGATCAATATCAATTCCAATTGCTCGAATACCCTTTTCGACAAAGCAGAGAACAAGCGGCAGGCCCACATATCCCATCCCCACTACACCGACGGTATAATTCTTTGTTTCAATTTTTTTAAGTAATGTGTCTTTCATAGTTTTCTATTGGTCAATTGATAAAGACAAAATAACCATTATTGATCTAAACAGATATTACATCAAGAGTCTCCTTGCGCCTTCGACCCTGCCCGCATCTGCATCCACCCTTGCCTTATTTTATCTCGAGAGAGAATCCATCCACTGGATATAATAAAAGAACATAAAAGTATACAAATGATAATTAATACCCGGGGAGGCCCGGTTTTCAGCACCGGTTCTTTTGCATATTCACAAACGTTCACCACCGGCGTATCTTTAATCTCCTGTAATTTTATGAGCTCAAGCTGTTTAATTAATTCGCTGTAGATAGTTTGTTGAATTTCAAAATTCCGAACCAATCTTGCCTGTTCCAGCTGCTGTTCGGGCGATTGTAAAATTTGTCTGTTCTTTTCTCGGAATCTTTTCAAACTCTCCTCGCAATCAGTCAACGTGTCTTTCACCTGTTTTACGCGTGCCTCCAAATATTTTCGTTGTTCCGTTGCGTAAGATTTTCGCTGTGTTCGTACATATTTATCCAACGATACAACCAAGGTATTGGCGACTTCCGCAGATAAATCCGATTCGGGCATTTCTGCCATAATCGAAAGGATCTTTGTTTGTCTGTCGTAATCCGCCTCGATCAATTCTTTCGTGAGTTTTTTATACATCTTTAAAAATAACTTTCGTTTCTGGACACTGTCAGGGAGCGATTCGTCTGGTTCGAGCGCAAAATATTGTATCAGATTGACGGGATCCTTGTACACTTTGGTTTGATATTGTTGATAAATAGCATCGGACATCACCGTTTCACTCGTGATGATAGTCTGGTACAGGAGCGTTGAAGAATTGTCATTGACATTAACTCCAGCCAGAGATGCAAGCCCGGAAAATTGTGACATTAAATCCGAAGTCTTGTTTCCATAGTCAGGCATGATAAAAATATTGCTTTGGAAATACGGTTTTACGACAAAGAAAAGGATGAGCGTCGTAAGTACGAGAATGATTCCATTAACGATGAATAATTGTTTCCTGTACATCCACACTTTCTTTGCATGAGCATTCAGCGTATTAAAAAAGCTTAAGATCAATTCAAGAAACGATCTCTGTTGTTGTCCCATTTGTATATCCATCGGAGAATTATCAAAATTTTTATTTTTTGTCACATCTATTCACTTTCTTTGACTATCATTGACAACGCCTTATCCTACTCTTTACTCAGTCTTCACCGCATTCTTGAACGCAGGCTCTTCTTGCGTTACCTAGGTGTTCTCAAGATCTATGAGGAATGATTTAAAAGTCATTTGTTCAACTGAACCGCCAACAGTGCAATACTCACTGCCGCTGTAACTACAGCAGCAGTCTGGTTGAAAATATTCATCCAATATGCAAAAGTACGTTGGGGTTCTTTTGGCACCCACACATAATCACCCTCTTCAACTTTTGTTTCCTTGGGAGACAACCATTGACGGGTTGCTCTTTTGATAATCATGACGTCACTCGTTCTAGCATTTTCAGTAAAACCACCGCATTTCTGAATATAATATTGGTAATCCATCCCAGAAATAAACGGTACATTACCGGGATTGACGACCTGACCGAAAATGTAAATTGTCCGGAGAATCGAGGGTATGGATACAACATCACCGTTTTTCATATAGATATCTTCAGAAGGATCGTTATTGACAAACAATTTTTTAAAATCGACATTAACTACTTGACGTTTTGTTCGCAGTTCGGTTTCAAGAAGATAATATGCGCTATCCTCCTGTGATATATTTCCACGTAAACTTAAAAGCCGCTCGATCTCTAATTCTTGCCACGATATTGTCCCGCGATAAACTTGAGCCGAAGGAAGAGATGCATATTCTGTAAATCCACCTGCCATTTTTAAAGTGACAGAAAGTTTTGTACTGTCTTTCGCGATGGGATAAAAACCAGGAAATTTTACTTCGCCTTCAATATACACCTTGTAATCTTCACGCATATCCACATGTTCTTTGACGACGATACGATCACCAGGAATTAGTTTGATATTATTGCGTGAACCATGCTTGACTTGATTAAAATCGTAATTGGTAAAGATTTGATCATTCGTTTGCCCATTATACCGATACAATCCTATACTATCCATTTGGGCGCGGACAGTAAAGCCATAAGCTAATTTAATAGCATCAAGCAGACTGTCTCCGTCCACTAATTCAAAACTACCCTGTACATTAACACCGCCATACACTCCAAATACGCTTTTTTTCATATCCACTCGAGGAACAAATATTTCGTCGCCCTCGCGAAGCAAGGGATTCAATTGATCATATTGCGTAGCATAATAACGCAGTATATCAACACGTAAATTCTCTCCGGTTCGCCTGGTAAGATGAATATTTCGCTTGGATTGTTGGCCCTCATGCAGTATTTTCTGCCACCATTCTTCAGTATTTTCGACTATCTGATCTTTTTGTACTCTATCAGCCATAGCTATAGCTTTATCAACCCTGTCCGTGGCATACACCACATATTTGCCTGGATTTCGAACCATTCCAGTAACCGTCACGATTATTTGTCTTGGACTAATGAGCGTAACAGACGCTACACCAGTTTGATATTTCTTTTTAATTTCCTCTATCACTCTTTTCTTCGCTTCTCGTAACGTGCAATCTGCAACTCGAATTTCTCCTACTGTCGGAACAATGAGTGTCCCTTCAGGGGTCACAGTAACAGAAAAATTAATAGGTAGACTCAACCATATATTCACAGAAAACACATCTGATGGGCCCACAAAATATTTATCTGGATCAACAGGTCCTTCTAACGCCGGTGCGATGGTTGAAGGTGTCTGTAACATACTCTTCAGATCTGGTTTTGCGTCCAATAAATCTGTCTTCGAGTCTGTCACATCTTTCTTTGTATTCGTCATCCATTGAGCAGAAGATATACTCGTCATCAAGCAAAAGACGAACACACCGATTAATATTTTCTTTTCTTGGAATAGTGAATGCGTTTCTTTCATCATTTTTACCATTTCTAGTTAATGAGTTCATTCCTTGCGGAATTGTATACATATCTTCACTTTAGACAAGAGGTAATTCGCACCATCGTGCTTGACCACCTATAACTTCCGGGCATTTCCAATTTGGGCATAGTCAACTTCATCCCGTTTTTTTGACAACTCATCACTCCATCTTTTTTACCACTTCTCTGCCACCATACAACATTTGATAATATTTCTGGTATTCACCGCTTATAATCCGTTCCCACCATTGTTTGTTGCTAGTGTACCATTTTACTGTCTCTGCAATCCCGCGCTCAAACGTGTATGATGGAGTCCAGCTAAGCTCATTTTGAATCTTGCTTGAATCAATCGCATACCTCCGATCATGTCCTAGGCGATCTTTCACGTAGGTGATGAGTGATTCCGGTTTATTGAGATTTTGTAAAATGAGTTTAACGATTTCAATATTCGGCTTCTCGTTGTTCCCTCCTACATTATACACTTCTCCTACCCGACCCCGGTGGAACACCGTATCGATCGCCGTGCAATGATCTTTCACGTGCAACCAATCACGCACATTCATTCCATCCCCATATACTGGCAACGGCTTATCGTTCAGTGCATTCGCAATCATCAACGGAATTAACTTCTCCGGAAATTGATATGGGCCGTAATTGTTCGAACAGCGCGTTACAACAATCGGCAAATCGAAAGTATGATGGTATGCCAACGCAAGCATATCTGCAGAAGCCTTACTTGCTGAATATGGGCTATTAGGGTGCAACGATGTTTCTTCCGTGAATAATCCTGTAGCACCAAGCGACCCGTATACTTCGTCTGTGGAGACTTGCAGGAACCGTTTAATCCTCATTTCCTTAACAACTTCCAACAGAACATTCGTGCCTGCTATATTCGTCTGTACAAATTCCGATGCGCCAAGAATACTTCGATCAACATGCGACTCCGCTGCAAAATGGACAATAGCATCAATCTCATATCGAACTATGCACATCTGCACTCTGGTTTTATCGCAGATGTCGCCTTTCTCAAAAGCATAACGTGGATCCTTTTCGACGCCGGTTAAGTTCTCAAGATTGCCTGCATAGGTTAATTTATCAAGATTGATAACGCGATACTCAGGATATTTATCCAGAATATACCGAACAAAATTACTGCCTATGAAACCTGCGCCGCCTGTCACAAGAAGATTCATTAAGAGTTAATCCAATTGATAAGGTGAATTGGGATCGCTTTCATATCGAAGCTCATCAACAGCATCTTTGCGTCCTTTACCTGCATACAATTTGTTCGGGAGGTTAATGACCCACCCCGGTTTTGATTCTATATTTTTATAGGCATGGACGATGCCTGCCGGAACGATCACTGCTTGCGGTTTATGTTCTCCGGCATCAAGAACCATCCTATAACCAACTGTAGGCGAAGATTTCCGCGTATCCCATAAATACAACCGAAATGTGGAAGGCCCAATAAAACAAAATAAATCTGCCTGATCTTTGTGTTCGTGCGGTCCACGTGCAACACCTGGTTCTGTCTGCGAGATGTACGACATAGCGGGAAGAAATTCTTCCGAAATTACATCGTTCCGGAACAATTCCATCAGCCAGCCGCGATTATCTTGATATTTCGTCAAATCGCAGATAATTACGTCTTGAATAATACCATTCTTAAAGTTCATCATTACAATTCCTGTATAAATCTACAAAAGAATGCCCGCATTTCAAAACAGAGTACCTGAATACACTTTATCTTAATGAAGTAAAAACGTAACTCACCAATTCAGAGGCGAATCTGAACATTCAAAATAATACCAGAAGTACTACGAACGCAGTAACAATGGAAGGATTCGATAACCTTTTATTAATTTTTGTTGAGGAAAAACTACAGAAATAATTTATGAATGTCAACGCTTTACTTTACATCCGCTCAGGGGCAGTAATACCAAGAATGGCGCATCCATTGGCGAGTACTGTTTTCGCGGCAAGACAGAGCACAAGCCGTGCTTTTGCAATATCCAACTCGGGGATGACAATGCGGTGTTCGTGATAAAACCTATGAAATGCGGCTGCTATATCCTGCAAATACGTCGTCAGTCGATGCGGTTCAAAATGCATCGCACAGGATTCAATAGTCTCGGGAAAATCAAGGAGCAGTTTGGTCAGCGCGATTTCAGTCGGTCCTTTGAGCAAACTATAATCGATGCCTGTGGAAATATCCGCCATGTTAAATGTTCCTTGTTCTTCCGCAAAACGAAGAATGCTGGCAATTCGGGCATGAGCATATTGTAAATAATAAACCGGGTTTTTTTCCGATTGCTCTTTTGCGAGATTCAAATCGAATTCCAGATGACTGGACGTAGAACGCATTAAAAAGAAGAAGCGTACTGCATCTGACCCTACTTCGTCTATCAATTCATCAAGTGTAACAAAGTTCGCAAGCCGCTTGGACATCTTCACTTGTTCGCCATCGCGCATAAGCGTTACAAATTGGTGAATGACAACCTTCACTTTTTCAGGATCGTAACCAAGCGCTTTTACACCAGCAAGGACATCCGGAATTGTAGCAATGTGATCTGCCCCGAAAACATCTACAATGAGTTCGAAGCCACGTCTGAACTTTTCACGATGATACGCAATATCAGGTAAACGATATGTCGGTTCACCGGTGGACTTGACAATAACGCGATCTTGATCAAGGCCTAGTGCACTTGTTTTCAACCAAACGGCACCATCCTGATCGTACGCTAGTCCTTTATTGCGAAATTCTGTAATCACTTCTTCAATCTTTCCGCTTTTATAAAGCGAATCTTCATTGAAAAAAACATCATGCACAACGCCCATCCGCGCCAGTACTTTTTTAATTGCCCCAAATAATTCCTGTTCCGCAAATTCTTTACATATTGTCAAAGCTTCTTCTGATGGCATTGCAACGATAGAATCACCGCGATCTTTCTTTAAATCATCTGCAATTTTACAGATATAATCGCCTTGATAACCATCCTCTGGAAATATATATGAAGAATCGAACAACTGCCGATAACGTGCATAAGTTGATTCTGCAAGCATACGCATCTGGCGACCTGCATTATTATAATAATATTCACGGGTCACATCGTGTCCCGTCCACTCAAGCAGATTTGCTATCGTATCTCCAACCGCCGCTTGACGGCCATGACCAACACTTAATGGTCCGGTCGGATTTGCGCTAACATACTCCACCTGCGTTTTCTTACCGTTGCCAATATTTATTTTCCCAAATGATTCTGCATGTTTGAGGATGTTGCCAATTTGTGCAGTGTAGAATTCATCCGTAAAACGAAAATTAATAAAACCTGGCCCAGCAATTTCAACTTTTGAAACATATTTCGGATCTACTTCAAGTTTGCCAATAATTTCCTGCGCTACCACACGCGGATTTTTCTTTACCGACTTCGCTAATAGCATTGCTATATTAGTTGTAATATCGCCGTGCGTCTCATCCTTCGGCTTCTCAAATGTCAACTTTGTTATGCCGTCGTACGAAAGTGATTTGAGTGCTCCACCTACTTTATCCGTAAGATACTTCTTCATTCTGTCTCTGTTTGTTTCTTCTTTATTGGTCTGTGTATAGCTGCTCGCGTTCTTTTTGCCGCTTGCTTTGGAGCCACTAATGGATCTTGTACTTCTGTTCTCTTCGCATCGCCCCAAAGACGATCGAGGTTGTAGAACGATCTTTCTTCTTTATGAAAAACGTGCACTACCACATCAACATAATCTAATAAAATCCAGCGTAATGCGTGATAACCCTCTTGGTGCCATACGCGTTCACCGAATGCTTCCATTCCATCCTGCACTGAATCGGCGATGGCTTTAACTTGTGTATCTGAGTCCGCTGAGCAAATCACGAAATAGTCTGTTGCACTTGTGAGCTTTTTCAAATCTAAAATCACAACATCGAATGCCTTCTTTGAAATCATCAAGTCGGCAATTTGTTTTGCTAATGTGCGTGCAATCAATGTATATTCCTTTCAGTGGATAACTGAAACGCTTTGAGCCGGGAATAATCTTTTCCCAGCACTATGGTTATATCAAGATAGAGAGTGCGATCGATTTTCTGAAATACTTTGTCCTGAGAGACTCCGAGCGCCGTTGCAAGTTTCCTTGCGGCATCTAATTTACCAGAACGATCAAATATAAAAGTACGTTCTTCAACTTCACCACCATTTTTCTTCATTTCCACAACATCATATCCTTGTGCACGCAAGACATTCGTCAGGTACTGTGCCGCACTCATACTTCCCGCACCATTCAGCACTTCTACTTCGAGTGATCGGCTATTCACAACCGGAATAAATTCGCCATCCTTACCGTTAATGACATTTCTTCTATTCGCCAGTACATAGATTGTAATACAAAGAGCCACACTGAGAACGATAAGCGTACCCTTCATCATCTTCCCGCCCAACACAGTTAGTCGATGGCTTTTGCGTACACGTTTACTTGATGCTGATGATTCAAGGTCAGAGTGGACAGTAGTGTCTGAATGCTCGGGTTGCTTCATTCCTGCCTGACAAAAAAAGAACCGAGAAAGCTGATAGCAAGCCATCCAGCCTGACTCGGTTCACATACATACACTTGTTTTAACTTGACGTTCAGTGACTCTCCTCCTCTTCGATTCGATCATACTGCGACATAAAACCAAATCTGTCGTAGTTATTGAGCCAATACATTGCGGGTAATTGTTGATATTGAATTTGCAACAACATATTTTTGCTAGGTTGATAATTTAATGCCGCTCGTGTTAAATAAATACCGGAAATATTATTTGCAAAATTGCCACCAATATTGTTGAACGGAGAATGCATCAAACTCACATCAAACTGCACCGAAAGTGGATTTGAGATCTGATATGCAATATTGCTTGTCAGTTCGCCAAGTGAATATCCTTTACCACCGGATGTAGTATAACTGAGCGAATAACTGTTGTGAACCGTTAATCGGCTTGGATCAAACCATCCAAAAAGGAGGTTACCGTCGTCCGGACGAAGCAATGATTCACCTGCCGATGATCTCGCTTCAGGTTGAGATCTGAATTGGCAAACAACCATCGCGCTGAAGATCAATAGCACCATTGTTGTTTTAATGAGAATCTTCATTTTCGCACCTTCTTTTCTGAAATAATTGTACTCAAAACTGGAGTGATTGTCAAGGTTGCAACTTTAAAGACGAAATCTGTTACAGGATTGTTCCAGCATAATGAATGAAACAGCTTTCATTGGTTCGCAAAAACACTATTGCCTGCGTTACATGACCGCCAATCAAGAGCAATTAAAGATGAATATAAATATATCAGCATCGCAATATCTGGATGTCTTTTGTTTTGAAACCAGCTTTCCGTATATTTTCTTCGCACTGACGAAAACACTATTAATCGAAGTAACAAAATCCGACTATGTCGAAAATTGAACGAGTATATTTAATAGATGCGATGGCGCTGGCGTATCGTGCGTACTTTGCATTTATTCGTCAGCCGTTGATGAATTCGAAGGGTGAAAATACAAGCGCCGTGTATGGATTCGTTACCTTTTTAAACCGCATTCTCTCGCAGGAATTTCCTGATCATATTGCAGTTGTATTCGACACCGGCAGACCAAATTTCCGGCACAAAGAATACAAAGAGTACAAAGCTACACGGCAAAAAATGCCGGACGATATGATTACTCAAATTCCTATCATCAAGGAAGTTGTGCGTGCGTATAATATTCCTACCATAGAAATGGAGGGTTATGAAGCTGACGATGTAATCGGCACATTAGCAAAACAAGCCGAGCGTGAAGGCGCTCTTACTTTCCTTGTTACTCCTGACAAAGATTTTATGCAGCTTGTGTCAGACACTATCAAAATTTATAAACCCGGCAAACAAGGTACTGATGTTGAGATCATAGATTACGACGGAGTGAAACAAAAATTTGGCGTTATGCCGGATAAAGTTATTGAAATAATGGGACTCACCGGCGATGCATCCGACAATGTACCGGGGGTTCCAGGAATTGGTGAAAAGACCGCGATTCCGCTGATTCAGAAATATGGTAGCATTGAAGAACTTTATCACCATCTTGATGAAATTCCTCAAAAAGGCATTCGCGCTAAATTAGAAGCCAACAAAGAACTGGCATTTCTTTCAAAGCGACTCGTTACAATTGATATCAATGTTCCACTTCCCATCAGCTTCCATTCGCTGAAAGCGGAAAAACGAAACACTGTCAAACTGATGGAATTATTTAGAGCGCTTGAATTCCGATCGCTCCTCAGTAAACTTCAAATGGAAATACCGGAAACGCCAGCTAATGTAAATCTGGACATTAAATTTACGCCGCCAGAACCTCTTTCCGATATTACAACAGATAAACATGTATATCAACTCATCACAACCGAACGTGAATTTACGACACTTTGTAGCAAGCTAAAATCTGCGCAAGAATTTGTTTTCGATACAGAAACGACTTCTACTGATTCGCTGAACGCTGAACTTGTGGGAATTTCGTTCGCACTCAAACCACACGAGGCATTCTACATTGCGGTTTCCGGAAAAATACAACAAGGACAAAGCGGATTATTTGGCAATGGTTCAGAACACTTAGATACTTCAGTTGGTTTGCCATTAGAATTGGTTTGCGGAGAACTTAAGCCAATTTTAGAAAATTCACACATCAAAAAAATAGGATACAATATTAAGTATGATATATTGGTGTTATCACAATATGGAATCAAGGTCGAAGGCACGTTGTTCGATCCGATGATCGCCAGCTACATTGTTCGTGCAGATGGCCAGCATAATATGGATGATATCGCCGCTGAATATCTTTCGTATAAGACCGTCTCTTTTTCGGATTTAGTGGGAACCGGTAAAGAACAAAAACATATTCGCGAAATTTCTTTACAGCGTCTTTCTGATTATTCATGTGAAGATTCCGATATCACATTTCAGTTATACGAATATTTTCAAAAGAAATTGAATGAACTTGGAATGATAAAACTATGCGAAGAAATGGAATTTCCGCTTGTTTCTGTTCTTGCTCGAATGGAGCGCACCGGAGTTGCTATTGATGTTGATTGTCTTGCAATTATGTCGAAGAAGCTTGAGCACCAGCTTGAAAATCTTACACGTGAAATTCATTTAGCCGCCGGTATTTCTTTCAATATCAATTCCACACAACAGCTTGCGGAAATACTTTTTAACAAACTCAAATTAACGCCGGTACGTAAAACCAAATCGGGCTTTTCCACCGATGTCGCTGTGCTTGAGGCATTAAAAGGCACACATCCTATTATCGAGATGCTGCTTGAATTCCGACAATCGACAAAATTGAAATCAACATACATCGACGCGCTCCCGAAACTGATCAATGCTCGCACAGGACGAGTACATACATCGTTCAATCAAACAGTCACAACAACGGGAAGATTATCCAGCAGCGATCCAAATATTCAAAACATTCCCATCCGTACAGAGATTGGCAGATCGATTAGAAAAGCGTTCATCGCAGGTGATCCTGAATCACTCATTCTTTCTGCAGATTATTCGCAAATCGAATTACGTGTAATGGCGCACATTTCCGGTGACGAAGGCATGACCCAGGCATTTCGCAATCATGAAGATATACATACCTCAACTGCTGCAAAGGTGTTCGGCGTTGCCGTAGAAGATATCACTCGCGAGATGCGACGCAAAGCAAAAGAGGTGAATTTCGGAATTATGTACGGTATCGGTGCTTACGGACTTGCAACCAGGTTAGAAATTAGTCAGAGCGAAGCAAAAGAAATTATTGCACGTTACTTTGCCCGCTTCCCAAAAGTTCAGCAATACATCGGCGACACGATTGCAGGTGCGCGAAAAGAAGGATATGTCAGCACGCTCCTTGGCCGTCGGAGATACATTACAGACATCCGCAGTGACAATCAAAACGTCCGCCAGAATGCCGAGCGGCAAGCAATCAATATGCCGATTCAAGGAACTGCGGCTGACATGATTAAACTCGCAATGGTTCATATTGACGCAGAACTGATCAAACAGAAACTTACCAGTTCCATGCTTCTGCAAGTTCATGATGAATTGGTTTTTGAAGTGCGGATAAAAGAAGAAACAGCAATAAAAATACTTGCGGAAAAGGAAATGCGCCAAGCGCTTCCTCTTTCTGTCCCAATTGAAGTTGATCTCGGTGTTGGTAAGAACTGGTTAGAAGCGCATTAATTTCACTGTCGCCTTGGGCGGAAGATGAGCGATATTCCCCAGAAAATAATCAGTACGGGCCAGTAAGTTTGCACGTAGTGTTTCATTTCGAACCAATCAATCACATCCCACCACCATAAATAGTACAGAACACCGTAACCACCGAATAAGAGAACCGGAACGAGCACACCAAAACGACGCGGCTCATAAAAAAATAACACCAAAAAAGAAATGCCGAGTGCAAGAGAAAATGTTGCCGGGAAATCCCATGGAGCAAAATCTAAAAGCTCAAATCTATGAACAAGCATTGCGATGCTTGAAAAGAATAAAAAACTTCCCCAGAAAACTACTCCACGTCTTCGCGTAATAAATGCTTGAACAGCCGCCGTTAATCCTGCAATACCGAGGCATACCCAAAGAATAATCCCCCAGTTATAATGCAATAGATTGAGCTTGCTCAGGATTAGTCCTGCCCCAAGTAGAATCAGGAAAATACCAAAGATTGAAAATCTGCCGGACCGTTTTCGTGTAATCGTTTCCATCATTTCCTCACTGTTGTGTTCTCGTTTGCGTTTGACCTTCAGGAATGATCAAATACATCAACAAGTAAATCAAAATTCCAGCTCCGCCAGAAAGTATCGCAAAGATCGCATACGCAATACGGATGATCGTCGGATCGATTTCAAAATATTCTCCCGCTCCTCCACAAATCCCAAAAAGCTTTTTATCTGTAATCGAACGGCGAAACATCTTCATTTTCGGTTGTTCATTTGATGAAGAAGCCGTCGGTGGAGTCTGATCTTGAGAAGGCTGTTCCGTAGTTATTGGCGGTTCTTGTGCATGCTGAGACGTTGAAATGTCGTTACGCTTTGAAAGAAAGTAAATTCCGGCAAGAATTAGAAGCCCTGGGAACACAAACTCCCACGACATATGCCACCAACGATGAAATGATAAAATCTCAAGATTGTCAAGAAGAATAACGACACCGACACCGACGAAGAGAATTCCAAAAATCCGCACCGCTGTAAAATCATGAATCTGCGATGGAGTTGTCTCGCCGGATTCATTTGGTTTTGCTGGAATAATAAAATATGCAAGGATATATGCAATAACTCCTGAACCACCAAGAAGTGTCAAGAGAATCCAAACGAGGCGGACGACGGTGACATCTATATTCAAATATTCACCGAGACCGCCGCATATTCCGGCAATCACTTTATTTGTTTGATTTCGATAAAGGCGGCGTTGTTGGTTTGTCATGGACATCTCCTGTTTGTTACATCAGTCACATTTTTTTAATACGGATGTCAGTTGTGAAAGTTACGTATACAGCCTATGAAAAATGAAATCCCGATTTCGTTTTTTCGAAATCGGGATTTCATTTCACTAAACATCCAATACTTTATCCATATCAAACTTCCATTATTTCTTTTTCCTTCATAGCAAGATGGTTGTCGATATCTTTAGTATGTTTATCTGTAAGCTTTTGTGCATCTTGCTCGCCGCGCTTTCGTTCATCTTCAGACATGTGCTCGCCTTTTTCCGCTTTCTTGAGATGCTCGATTGCATCGCGACGGATGTTGCGTATAGCAATCTTTCCATCTTCTCCAAACTTTTTTACTAACTTCACCAGATCACGACGGCGCTCTTCATTAAGTGCAGGAATTGGAACACGGACAACCGTCCCGTCTGAAACAGGATTCAAACCAAGATTGGCTGTTAAAATTGCCTTCTCAATGATCGGGATGATATTTTTTTCCCACGGCTGAACGGCAATCGTATGCACATCCGGTATGCTGAGGTTTGCGACTTTATTCAATGGAGTCATGGTGCCGTAGTAATCGATTTTGATTCCATCTAACAGTGCTGTAGTGGCTTTACCTGTACGGATTTTTATAAGTTCATCCCGCACAACCTCCACGGCTTTCTTCATTCTGTCTTCTGCTTGTTTTAGAATTTCTTTTGAGTTTGTCATAGGCGTCCCATCAATTAGTGAATGGATGAGTGATGTTACGATTTTTGTGTTGAGATTTCAACTACTTTCGATCCGACTGCTTCTCCACAGACCACACGCTTTAAATTCCCCTGAATATTCATATTGAATATAACGAGCGGGAGGTTATTTTCTTTGGAAAGCGTAATTGCTGTAAGATCCATAATACGAAGGTCTTTTTTTAAGACTTCTGCATAGGTTATTTCGGGGAGATGGATTGCAGCAGAATTTTTTTCAGGATCACTGTCGTATACTCCATCTACACGTGTTCCCTTAATAATCACATTTGCTTCTATTTCGATTGCACGCAATACCGCGGCAGTATCGGTTGTGAAGTATGGATTTCCTGTGCCTGCAGCAAAAATAACTACACGGCCTTTTTCCAAATGCCGAATCGCTCGTCGCCGAATAAACGGCTCGGCAATTTGCTCCATATTGATGGCACTTAAGCAGCGAGTTTTCACTCCCTTATGCTCCAGTGCATTTTGCAGAGCCAGTGCATTGATAACAGTTGCCAGCATACCCATTTGGTCGCCGGTTACCTTATCTATACCGTCAGCAGATCCTTCTATACCGCGATAAATATTTCCGCCGCCGATAACAATACCGATCTGCACACCGAGCTTTTCGACCGTTGCAATATCTTCAGCATAACGAGTCACTATTTTAGAATCGATCCCATACTCTCGATTACCCATAAGTGATTCACCACTGAGTTTTAACAGAATGCGTTTGTATTTGAGGTTTGCCATACTTGCCCCCACAAAAAAAATCCCGAATTGTTTTCGGGATTTTGATTTTTAATTTGATTCACCAAGATGATAACGAAGGAATCGGCGAACAGTGATTTTTTCGCCAACCTTCGCTGTTTCTTCATCAATAATATCTTTAATAGTTTTTCCGGAATCTTTGATGAAGCTTTGCTCTATCAGCACTGTTTCTTGATAGAATTTTTCAAGGCGTCCTTGCGAAATCTTTTCTGCAAACTGCACCGGTTTGCCTTCATTCTGTGCTTGTACTTTATATATTTCCAATTCTTTTTCGATAACTGCTTGCGGAATTTGTTCGCGCGATACATATTGCGGACTCATTGCGGCAACTTGCATCGCAATATCATGCGCCAATTGTCTGAAGCCTGGTGTTTTTGCGACAAAATCTGTCTCACAGTTCAACTCTACCATCGCACCTATTCTTCCGCCGGCGTGAATGTATGCTTCCACAACGCCTTGGTTCGTTTCACGGTCGGCACGTTTTGCGGCAACCGCAGCACCTTTTTTGCGAAGATAGTCAATAGCTAGTTCCATGTCACCATTGGTTTCCGTCAGGGCATTTTTGCAATCCATCATGCCTGCACCGGTTTTATCTCGAAGTTTTTTTACTACTTCACTAGAAATTACTGCCATACGTATTCACTTCCTTCTTTCAATTATTTTTTTTCTGAAGCTTTCTCTGCGGCTTCTACTGTTGCACGTTCTTCCGCTTCTGCTTGTTGTTTTGCAGATGCACGTTCAACACCATCGAGCACTGCATCGGCAATAGCTTTTGCAATCAACTGCACTGATTTAAGAGCATCATCGTTAGCGGGAATCGGATAATCAATCGGATCTGGGTCGGTATTCGTATCCACGATTGCAACGACCGGAATGCCAAGCCGTTTTGCTTCCTTCACTGCAATGGCTTCCTTTTTAATATCGACAACGAATACAATACCGGGCAGACGCGACATCTCGACAACACCAGACAACACTGCTTGAAGTTTATCGCGTTCACGTGTTAAGAAGAGCCTTTCTTTCTTCGTTATGTTTTCAAATGTGCCATCAGTTTCCATCTTTTCGATGTTCGTAAGACGCTTAACACTTTTTCGGATGGTACTAAAATTTGTCAGCATACCACCCAGCCAGCGTTCCGTCACATAATGTGCATGGCATCGCTGTGCTTCCTGCTTCATTACGTCACTTGCCTGTTGTTTCGTGCCGACGAAGAGCGGCTTCTTTCCTTCAGCAACGCTGTTCGAGACAGCATTGCACGCCACTTCGAGCATCTCTTGGGTTTTCTTTAAATCGATTATATGAATCCCATTGCGCTCCATGAAAATATAGGGCTTCATTTTGGGATTCCAACGGCGGGTCAAGTGTCCAAAATGGGCACCAGCTTGAAGCAACGCATCGAGTTCTACACGAGGCATAATAAAACATCCTTTCAGTTATACTACTACTCTCGTCATTTTCTTCCGGAATGGTGCCTCAGGCACCACACTGCCGGTTGAATCAGAGAATATGATTTGTGATTAAACTTCTGCTATAATCATATGATCATTGCAGATTGAAAATACAAATTAACGTTTGGAGAACTGGAACCGCTTACGTGCTTTTTTCTGCCCATATTTTTTTCGTTCTACCATACGTGGATCGCGCGTAAGAAGTCCGGCCCCGCGAAGCGCTGTGCGGGCATCTTCATCAATTGCGACTAAGGAACGCGCAATGCCAAGCCGAACTGCACCGGCTTGTCCAACAGGTCCGCCACCGTTGACGCGTATCATTACATCGTACCGTCCCATTGTGTCGGTGACCTTAAATGGTTTCATGATTTCATCCCGCTGAATCTCCAGCGGAAAATAATTCTCAAATTCTCGCTTGTTAACCGTAATCTTTCCGGAACCATCGATCAGTCTTACTCGAGCAATGGCATTTTTTCTACGGCCAACTGTAGTTCTTGGTTGCATGGAGTTGTTCATTCCTTACTCAAAAAGAAATAGGTTCTGGTTGTTGTGCGGCATGGGGATGTTGCGCTCCCCGATATACTTTCAATTTCTTAAACATCTGGCGTCCTAAACGGTTATGTGGCAGCATTCCTTTTACGGCATGCTCCATAACCTTCTCTGGATTTGTTTTTATCAATTCCTTAAAGGATTCAAAACGTGCGCCGCCTGGATAACCCGTATTATGAAAAAGTTCTTTCAGCTCAGGCCGTTTTCCGGTCAGCTTCACTTTTTCGATATTAACGATCACGACAAAATCTCCCAAGTCGTGATTCGGTGTAAATTCCGGTTTATGCTTGCCACGCAGAATATGTGCAACGTGTGATGCAATACGACCTAAAGTTTGTCCGTCTGCATCAACAAGAAACCATTTCTGATTTATTTCCTCTGGTTTAAAAAAATGTGTTTTCGGTGACGTGTTCAATCGAATTCTCCTACTCTAAATCTTGATTCAAAAAAAATTCTACTTCCTGAAGATCTCATCAAAACAACGAGTCCACTATTGCTTCGTGCACCCAGCAGGACTCGAACCTGCAACCCACTGATTAAGAGTCAGTTGCTCTACCAATTGAGCCATGGGTGCAAATGATTATTTGCTACCCTGTATTGGTGATGCTGGAGCTTGCTGTGTCGGCGGTAATGCTGCCGGAGGAGGACCAGATTGAATAACACTCTCTTTCTTCATCTCACCACGCGGCAATAACCATAAGTTGATGACCAAAGCAAGAACCATGAAAGTACCAGCCAGCCATTGTGTCAACTTGGTGAGGAAATCCGAAGTGCGCCGGACTCCAAAGACAGTGCCAATATTGGCACCACCAAAACCTCCAGCTAATCCACCACCTTTGCTCGACTGCATTAGAATCGCGAGCATCAGTAAAATTCCAATTATGACTTCAATAATGATTGCAAATGTGTACATTGATGTCGTTCCTCAAGCTAAAAAAATCCCCACCAACAGTGGGGCTGTGAATTATATTATAAAAAAAATTCGCTCGAAATGCAAGAACGAAAGTTCGTTCTCTATCATTTCTTAATCTGAATCCCTCTTACCTCAAAGAGGCGTTCTACATACTTGCCAAGAACATCAAATTCAAGATTAACCGCTTTTCCAGGCTGAAGCAATTTAAATGTTGTTACTTCCATTGTATGTGGAATGATGGAAACAGCGATAGAATTACCCTTCACTTCTGCCATTGTTAAACTTACACCGTTGACAGCGATGGAACCCACAGGCACAAGGTGATTTGCGAATCTCTTCGGCACTTGAATCCAGAAAATCCAGCTGCTTTCACGATATTTCAACTCTATCACCTTGCCAAGTCCGTCCACATGACCAAGAACGAAATGACCACCAAGTCGATCTGACGGCAATAACGGCCGTTCTAAATTAACAAGACTTCCTTTTCGCAATTGACCAAGCGTTGTTTTTTTTAATGTCTCTTCTACCGCTTGTACATCGAATGTCTTTGTAGTTCTTTTAATCACTGTCAAACAAACGCCTTCTACCGCAATGCTGTGATCGATGCGTAAAGTCTTGATAGTTTTTTTACCTTGAATAGTAAAAACGACACTTCCGCCTTTTTGTTTGATAGACTTGATGGTTCCAGTTTCCTCAATTAGTCCAGTGAACATACTTTTTTTTCTTTCATTCGTGAATAAACTTTGCTTCAATAAGTACATCTTCTCCAACGAGCGAAACTTTTTCCATCATCAGATTCATCGGCTTGCTGAGAAATCTTGGAGTTTTAAAATTGAATCCATTTAGACCATCTCCTATTATTTTTGGCGCAGCAAATAGATAAAGTTTATCGGCAAGAAAACGATTAACGAACTTATCCACAGTGTAAGCACCACCCTCTATGAGTAAAGAAGAGACACCTTCAGCCGCAAGTATATGGAGTATTGACTCTGCATTCAAATAGTAAGCGAATGAAACTGGAAGCACACGCACACCTTGCGAAATAAGCTTCTGAACTTTTCTAATATTTGCTTTCACAGCTTTTGCAGATGTTAATATCCACGTTGGCGCGGCAGATGTATTGAATATCTTTCTAGTTGTCGGAAGCGAAAGATGTCCATCAACTACGATGCGTACTGGATTATTTCCCTTCATCAGTCGGACTGTCAACTCTGGATTATCCTGAAGAACGGTATTCGCTCCAACCAAAACCGCATCATAATCACTTCGCAAGCGATGTACTTCTTCTCGCGCTTTTGTTGATGTAATCCATTTTGATTTCCCTGAAACATCGGCAATTCTGCCATCGAGTGTTTGTGCAAGCTTGATGCCGACAAAAGGCAAACCAGTTTTCATAAACTTGAAGAATTTTTCATTCAGATGTTCCGCTTCTTTCTGAAGTAATCCAACCTTCACCTGAATACCTGCTCTGCGTAATCGTCGGATTCCCTTTCCGCTTACAAGAGGATTGGGATCCTTCGAAGAAATGACTACCTGAGAAATTCCAGATTGAATGATTGCTTCAGTGCACGGCGGCGTCTTGCCAAAATGCGCGCACGGTTCCAAACTGACATATAGCACTGCACCTTTTGTTTTGTTACCGGCTTGTTTCAGCGCAAGAATTTCTGCGTGTGGTCCGCCAAATTTTCTGTGGAATCCTTCTCCGATAATTTTGCCGTTTTGTATTATTACACATCCCACCATTGGATTGGGATTGACTTTGCCTGCGCCCTGCCGCGCAAGTCCAAGACAGTGCCGCATAACTATATTTTCGTCGAACGCTTTCATTGCCAATAAACCTTCATTGGAGTATCAAGCGTTGCGTCGAGAAGATGCGCCGCACTCTTATTCTTAACCGATATTTCTACAAGTTTATTGCTGCCGACAATCAGACAAGGTGTATTCGTCGGTGCTTCGTCATAGCAATTAATCACTCGAGAAATAAGGTTAATGCCAACTGAAACTACTTTCAGTTTTTCGATAACTTGCCCTGTGTCATTCATCTTCAGATTTGTAATAATATTTCCAAAGCGATCGATATGCAGGATACAACAGTTTGTCGTATCCTCTTCTGAATGGACAAACTGCGGTGAAACCGATTTCGGTTTCAGAGGAACACCTAATCGTTTCAGCGGAAGCCCTTTTGAAAGATGTGCCGCCAAAGGTGCAAACACATCACGCCCGTGAAATGTCGATGAAATTTCACCAAGCATATATTTCTTTGCATTTTCTTTAGTTACTTCAATTTCTTCCATCACTTTTTCTTCACTAAAAATAAAATCGAGCAAATCATTATCCGGAGCAAGAAATGTAAAATGATTCGTCCTCACACCGATTATGCGACGCACACTTCCAACTTCCGGATCAACAATGTTTATGAATATTGATCCCTTGGGAAAATATTTGTACACCGACCAAAGTAAGTAACCGGCTTGTCGAGTTCTCTGAGGTTGAACTTCGTGCGTAATATCCACGATCTGCACTGCAGGATTAATAGAAAGAATTACACCCTTCATCGCTGCGACGTACTGATCTCGCGACCCAAAATCTGTGAGGAGTGCAATTATTTGAACAGATTTCTTCCTCTTAGAATAATATCGCGTAGCTTTATGAATTGAACGAGTCATCGTTATTCTTATAGAAAGCTACTTTATTGCTACGGCTTTGCCTCGCCTGGCGGATTTGTAAATCAAATCTATAATCTTCATTCGCTGCACTGCTTCATCGCCGCTAGAAATAACCGAATGCAATCCGCGCAACGCACCAATCCAATGCTTAAGTTCGTTCTCATATGATTTGCGATAAAGACTCTGCGGCGTTTCGATCGAAGCAGGTGCGACATTGATAAGACTATCATGCATACGTTTGACGATGCGAAATGGATTGAGGGAACCGCTTCCATCCGTACCAAAACAATCGCAGTAGAAAAAATCTGATGTCGATTCAAACGACCAGCTTGCTTCAATAGATAAGGTAGAACCGTTTTTCATTCTGAGGAATGCTACCGATGAATCCTCTACGTCTTTTGTATGATGCGAATAATTTGTTGCCGAGACTTCTTTTACCTCGGGGAATCCCATCATCCAGAAAGCAAGATCGAGCATGACGATGCCAAGGTCGAGCACGACACCGCCGCCGGATTGCGTTTTCTTTGTTAACCATGCGCTTTCCGCATTCAATTTTTTAAACCATCCTGCCTTTGCATAAAAAAGCTTTCCGAGCGCTTTATCTTCAATAAAACTTTTTAGAATCATCGTATCCGGGCGGAAGCGATTATTCATACCAACCATTAGCGTTTGATGGAATTTTTTTGCAGCTGCTGCAATTTCTTCAGCTTCGATTGAGGTTCTTGCTAATGGTTTTTCTATTAGAACGTTATTCTTCTCCCCTAGTGCCGCAATCGCCATGTCTTTGTGCAATATCGTCGGAGTGCATATATCAATTCCATCGAGATCTTGTTCAATCGCCATCATTTTCTCGAAGTTATTGTAATAACGCCGCACTTTGAATTTATCTGCTACAAATTGCGCTTTTGCCCGATCCAAATCGCAAACCGCTACAATTTCGACATCTGGAAATTTACTGAGGATTGGAAGATGAATGGTCTGTGCGATGGACCCTAGTCCAACTATACCAATGCGTGCTTTTTCCATACAATGTCCGGAATGAAAATTACGTAGTATGCAACGCGGAAATTCCGCGAGTTATTTTTAAATATTCTTTTGTTACTTCAACAATCCCGTCAACATCAAGCTTGACGATCCGTCTTAACTCCTCGGGAGAACCTTGTTCTATGAATTCATCCGGCAGTCCGTGCACTTTAACAGAAACGTTGGAAATGCCGCAATGACTGAGTGCTTCCAATACTCCAGCCCCGAATCCGCCGTGAATTACATTATCTTCGATGGTGATAAATGTATTGATCCGTTGAGTTAATGATTTCAGCAATTCTTCATCAATCGGTTTCGCAAACCTCATATTCACAACTTCCGCTTCAATTCCTTCACTACTCAACAAATCTGCCGCCTTGAGAGCATTCGGCACCATATTTCCGATAGCAAGCAGAGCAATATCCTTACCGGTGCGAACTGTTTCGGCTTTACCGATTTCCAGCTTCTGAAATCCATCACGTACCGGAACGCCAAGTGCATGACCGCGCGGATACCGAAGAGCAATCGGTCCTTGTTTGTACTCAACAGCAGTAAAGAGCATATCGCGCAATTCTTGTTCATCCTTCGGCGCCATTATAACCATACCTGGAATACAGCGTAAGAAAGAAAAATCTAATGCACCATGATGCGTTGCGCCATCCGCGCCAACTAATCCGCCGCGATCCATCGCTAAAACGATATGTAATTTCTGAATCGCACAGTCGTGCACTACCTGATCGAATGCACGCTGCATAAAAGTAGAATAAATCGCAACAACCGGAATGTATCCTTCCGTTGCCATTCCTGCCGCAAAAGTTACAGCATGAGGTTCAGCAATACCCACATCAAAAAAACGTTCCGGCAGTTCTTCGTGAAGTTGTATTAGGCCAGTTCCATCCGACATTGCAGCGGTAACACCAACAACTTTCGTATTCTGTTTGCAGATTTCAACGAGAGCTTTACCAAAGATATCCGTGTAAACTGGCTGTTGGCCATTTTTCTTTGGAGAGATGCCGGTAATTTTATCAAATGGTGTCACTCCGTGCAAACGTGTTACCTCGCGCTCTGCTGGCGCATATCCTTTTCCCTTTTCAGTGATTACGTGAACGAGAATAGGACCGTTAAGGTCGTTGACTTGCCTAAATATCTCTACCAGCTTTACAACATTATGCCCATTGATCGGACCAAAGTATCGAAATCCAAGTGCCTCGAAGAGCATACCCGGTGTAACGACTGCTTTAATTCCTTTTTCCATTTGCTGGGCAACTGTTCTAAGCCGGTCGCCAAACGTATCAAGTTTCCCTGTCAAGTCCCACACATTCGCTTTGAATTTGTTGTATGTAGGATGTGTAAGCATCTTTGTAAAATAATTGTGGAATGACCAGACGCTTGGTTCTAACGATGAAAGCGAACCCATTTGGTTGTCATTGAGTACAACGATAAGATTTTTTTTCAGCACACCGGCGTTGTTCATTGCCTCGTACACCATGCCGCCTGTCATGGAGCCATCGCCAACAATTGCTACAACTTTGAAATTCTTCTTTTCAAAATCACGAGCCGCCGCAATACCAAGCGCCGCCGAGATTGCTGTGCTTGCGTGACCAGCACCGAATGTATCATATTCGCTTTCTGTCCGCTTCAGAAAACCGCTCAATCCACCAAGCTTGCGGATTGTCTGCATTCTGTCTTTTCGTCCGGTGAGAATTTTATGCGGATATGCTTGATGTCCGACATCCCATACAAGTTTATCTTCCGGTGTGTTAAAAACATAATGAAGCGCCACGGTAAGTTCCACCGCACCAAGTCCGGCACCCAAATGACCGCCTGTTTTCGAGACACAATCGATCAGATACTCTCGTACTTCAGCACAAACTGTCCGGAGGTCTTGGACATCCAATTTGCGCAAATCTTCCGGAAGATTAATAGAATTAAGAAATTGAAAATTAATATTGCTCATGCTTCATCAGACTCATTCAGTGTAAATTGTCCATCAATTTCTTTCGATAGTTTTTTTATTTTCAGTTCAGCGGCTTTTAATTTCTCAGCGCATCCTTTTGAAATTAGAACGCCTTCTTCATACAAAATCACGGCGTCATCCAATGATGTATCACCACGTTCCAGCGTTTCCACAATTTCCTCAAGCCGCTTAAGAGAACTTTCTAATGAATTCTTCACCGCTTTCTTTGCCGTCATAATTAATGTCCTTTTTCTACTTTCACTCCGACAGTGCCATTGTGGAATTGAATATCTGCTTCGTCACCATAGCCAAGCAAATCCGCACTCGGAACAATCCGTCCTTCCTTCCTCACAATTGCATAACCGCGTTTGAGTACTCCGCCTGGATTCAATGCCTGCAATTGTCGCTGAAGTGAATTATATTTTTGATGCACTATTTGCGCAGCATGAGCAAAAGAAATTCCAAGACTGCGTTCAAGTTCATCGATACGCTGAGAAAATTCCCGGACTAAATCTTTGGGTCGATTAAAAGAATAACTTGTTATCAAACTTGTCGTTTGCTCACGAAGTGCAGACACTTGATTGTCGAATGCACCGCGCATAGTATAGCACAAGTTACCTATATCTTCAAGAAGTTCTGAACGATCTCGAACGACTAGTTCTGCCGCTGCTGATGGTGTTGGGGCACGCAGATCAGCTACAAAATCCGCAATGCTAAAATCAATTTCGTGCCCAACAGCACTTATTATTGGAATTTTTGAAGCATATATAGCACGAGCCACAACTTCCTCATTGAACGCCCATAAATCTTCCAGCGAACCCCCGCCGCGTCCAACAATCATCACATCAATTCCACCATATTGATTCATATGTTTGATCGCATCGGCAATTTCTTCTGCCGCACCTACGCCTTGCACGCGTACCGGCGCAAGAATTACTTCAACAGATGGATGGCGGCGCGAAAGTACGCTCCGAATATCCTGTAGTGCCGCTCCTGTCTCCGATGTGACGAGACCAATGCATTCGGGAAACTCTGGAATTCGTTTCTTATGTTCAGCATCGAACAATCCTTCTCTATCTAACTTTTGTTTTAGACGCTCAAACGCAAGCTGAAGTTCTCCAAGCCCAATCGGCTGAATCTGATCTACATCAAGTTGATAATTGCCGCGTGGCGGATACACGGTAATTGAACCGCGGGCAATTACCTTCATGCCATCTTCCGGTTGAAAAGTAAGATTCGCAACACGACTGCGCCACATAAGCGCAGAAAGCTGAGCACCTTCATCTTTTAATGTAAAGTATAGATGCCCTGAAGTATGCTGTTTGAAGTTGGATATTTCGCCTTCAACCCATACACGTGGAAAACTCGATTCCAACGAGAATTTAATTTGCCGCGTAAGTTCGGTAATGGTAATTACATTCTTTTCGATTGCCATGCAGTAACTCCAATCCCAAAGTACCGAATGTTGGCACCACATTCAACTCTGGAAAATGACAATACATTAATTCTGCGAAGATAGGATCACTTTATATTTTCGAAGGTGCGCTCCTTGTCTTTCCCTCTTCTCTTGTCTATATTTCATTTACACATATCGAGGAATATCTATGAACGTAGACATTTTAGCAATTGGCGCACATCCGGACGATATTGAACTTGCTTGCGGCGGAACAGTCGCTAAATTAGTTCAGCAACGATATAAGGTTGCTCTCTGCGATCTGACACAAGGCGAGCTTGGTACACGCGGCACGAAAGAGATTAGAAGAGAAGAAGCACAGCAGGCAGCAAAAATTCTTGGAGCCGTAACACGACGGAATCTGCAAATCCCTGATGGAAATGTTGAAGTAAACAAAAAAAATCTTTTAAAGATTATCACTCTCATTCGAGAGCTTCGCCCTGCTCTTCTTATCATTCCTTATGGTGTTGAGCGACATCCAGATCACGTGCACACAAGCGAACTTTGCCGTGAAGCATGGTACTATAGCGGCTTGGAAAAGATGAAAACAAAACTCAGTGGCAAAGTACAAGAACGCCACCGCCCACACCACTACTTTGAGTTCATGCAATGGATGGAATTCGAACCGGCATTTATTGTTGACATTAGTGACTCATTCGATTTGAAAATGAAGTCCGTGCGCGCCCATGCCTCGCAATTTTTCAATCCGGAAAGCAAAGAAAGCGAGACAAAGTTGAGCAGGCCTGATTTTTTAGAAGTGATCGGAACCCGATGTCGATATTTCGGTTCAAAAATCGGCGTAAAATATGGCGAACCGTTCATTTCAAAATGGTCACTGGGGATTGATAATCCATTCAACTTTATTGTGAACAGAGGCTAATTCCCTTCTATCAAACAACCGATGATGTTCATTAACATAGGAGGCGTGACATGAAAACGTATTCTCACATTTGCAAGACAGTAATATGTATCTTCGCACTCACTTTCGCTGGATGTACAAGCAAGCAGGCCAGCTTTATCTTTGAGGTCAACGGAGTGGCGGCCGAAATTTCTCACTTTGAGGCAGAATATGATGGATATGTATTAACTATAAGTGCAGGCCGGGCAGACCCATACTTAGCTCATCTTTCAATTTTTATATTTACAAAAGGACCAGGAACTTATCCCTGCAATGAGGGAACATTCACTTACAATAATCATGAACATTCTAAAGGTGGAAATGTGGCATGGTATACGGTCACCGGAGATCCATATACAGGGGCAAATTCAATATTCCATACTACAAACAGGGATAATACTGGAACTGTTATTATTACATCATTTAATGAAGAAGATAAAAAAGTATCAGGAACATTTGAATTTCGAGCTGTCCAAAAACCGGCGGGACCGAGTGTTGTAATTTTAAAAGGCTCTTTTGAGAACGTTACATTTAAGCAGGAATAATTTTTCTCGACAATCTGAATGAGATGTTGTCTGGTACTATTTTCATCAAAGGAAATAAAATAAATGAGATACTTACAGGTGGTGCTATTTGTGGCGATATCCATTGTTCTTTCACAGCCACTTTATTCTCAAACAATTGGTGCTCCTAAGAGTGCTGAAGATTTATTAAAACAATTTAAAGAAGCCGTCAAAGCAAAAGACAAAGAGGCCGTAATGAAGCTGGTTAACTGGCAGGATGTAACCAATGAAATGAAGTTACAGCTGCAAGGTATTTTCGATCCGATATTCCAAATGGAAGTTAAGGATATAAAGCTGACCTCTTTACCGGTGGATTTCGAATCTGAAAACATGGTTAATGGTGTTCGGTACCATCCCAATGTTGATATCAGTGGTTACATTAGTGTGAAGCTTGCACAAGGAAGAAACTCGATGGAACCGCAGATTCCCTATGGCAAGAAGAATAACGCCTTCTACTTAGCCGGCACCGTTGAAGAAAGAGTCTATGAGCCGGCAACAAAAGAAAAGTCACTTAGTGTGACTGTTATGGGACTTACGGCTCCAAAGCCGGTGTCATTCATCGGAACTTGTGTATATATGAAGGGTGGAAAGGAGATCAAGGGTGATATCAGCGGCGACCAAGGCAATCTCTGCAGAGCATTCTGGGGTGATTTTATAAAGTCCTGCAAAGTTCAAAAAATTTCTAACTTTGGATCGATACAACTCATTATCGCTGAAAATGGAAAGTATATATTTGAATCTGAGAAAGTGAAAACGAACGACCCGATTATTTACGAGAAGAAGTAATTTTTTTCTAAACCATACGCTCCGCCTTCTGCTATCAACAATCCGTTCAATTTTATCGTGAATAGCGGGTAAGTTTGATTTGAAATAAAAATTCGGAATAGATTCATACCAATTCAGCGCGCCTTAGTTCGTCCATGTAACCAAATTGGTTGGATATACGTAATGCTTTATTATCGAAGTTATGTACCAGCTTCGCTTTCGTAGAAATCACGGATCGATTTGTTACTTCAGGTATTGGAGATTTTACGAGGCAGGAATGTAGAAACGTTCAGCTGAACGAGGATAAGTAGGGATTTGATTCATCAAATCCCTGTGTAGAAGGAGGAGGCTCAAAAGGACGTGATAAATCACGTCCCTACAACGAACATCAAGATTGCTTTTTCATCACACCAGTCTTACCTTCGTACTTCGATGGGCATTTAGTCAGCACTTCTGTTGCATGGAAGTGATTGTTCATATACTTCCCTTTGATAACGACACTGGTCGCAAGGTCGAAGTTATTTGGTTTTGCGCCATCTAATACAACTTTGAGAATCTCACCGCTGTCGTCCTTCAGGTAAAAAGTGTATTGAATTTTTTCCGCATCAAAAGAACTCTCCAGATTTTTCACCCATTCGCCCTTAACCTGAATTTTCTTTTGTGTTTTCTTCGCCTGAGCAAAATCGCCGTACTCGACATTTGAATCAAGGAAATTTATCGTTCCCAATACAATACCAAAAACAATAATTAAACCACCGACGACTACTTTTACATTCATCTCATTAATCCTTCTTCATTCGCTTTTCGATCCGTCCAATCTTTTTATCAATACGCACAAGATACCAGATAATGCCGGACCAGATCAGCATCGTTACAACAAGTACGATGTACATTTGGTTTTGATTTAAAAATTCGTACATAACTTCCTCAATTCTCTTTTTTAGAAATTTGATATTCTATTCGTGCAATACGAACGCGCATATTAAGAAGCCACACAAATAATAAACTGAATCCAATTATCCCGATCAAAAACACGAAGCGCATATTGGGCGGCATGTGAAGCTGTGCCATCGGTGTAGAACCTGCTGTATCACCTTTTGCACCTGGATGCAATCCGCCAACGATGCGCGGCATGATGAAAATAAAGAATGGCGCTGTCAATCCTGCAAGAATGGAATAGACTGCTGAGAGACGAGCGCGGACTTCTTCTTGGCCGAGCGCTGAACGAAGCGCAAAGTATGCACCATAAATGAGAAGAAGAATAAAGATAGAAGTCTCACGTGGATCCCAATTCCAGAAGGAACCCCAGTTGAACTTAGCCCAAATCGAACCGGTTACCGTCGCAAGGATGCAGAACATCATTCCAAGTCCTGCTGAAGAAACAGATTTAATATCATAATCAAAATCCTTTGTCCGCAGATATCGAAATCCATAATAGAGCGCGAATATAAATCCAAGCACTGACACCCATGCAATTGGCACATGAAAGAAAATATTTCGCGCTTTTTCTTCAAGCCCGGGAATGATCGGAAATTCCAGCCAGCTTTGCGGCTGCGGTACCATCGGTATCGCAATACCGGCAAGAATCACGAAGGTGATAAACGCAATTGATGAGTATTTAATAAACCTCAAGCTTATTCCTTCCACACATAATCGAATAAAAGATACGAGCCGGCAATCATGATCATTAAATATGAAACAAGAATCTGGAATTCGCTCATCGCCGCAATGAACATCTCGCCATCCAAAGCGCGGGCAGTTGATTTCATCACTGTCATGAGCAACGGAATCAGAATTGGAAACGAAAGCACCGGATACAAAGTTCCTTTTGTATTCGCCTTGGCAATGATAGCCGCAATAATGGTTGCAGCGGCTGCGAATCCAAGGCTTCCTAGAAAGATTGTCAGTATAAAGATACCCATTGACTTGATCACAAACGCTGGAAAAACTGCTATATATAAAATAGTTACCGCTGAAGAAAGTACAAGCGTCAAACCGCAGTTGAATATCAATTTCCCGAAATAGACTATAGAGGGCGAAGCAATAAGCTGAAGTGTCATTGTCGTTCCGCGTTCTTCTTCGCTGACGAATATTCGAGAAAGTCCCGACATCGCTGTAAAGAAAACAACCACCCAGAACATTCCGGAGAGAACTTCTGTGCTTACTTCATCTTCTCGAAGAGCAAACAAAATTGTTGCCACCGAGGTAACAACGAACATCAGGAGCGCGTTCATAGCATAACGTGTTCGCAGCTCTGAACGAACATCTTTCGAAACAATCGCCAATGTGCTTGTAATGATGTTCACAGTTCTTTTATAAATGTTAAAAAATCAACTGCTGCTAAGTTGTTCCAACTTGAATTTGTTGTGCACACCAATGAGCTTCCTCATTGTTATTCGTTGCGATAATCAGAATATTCGATTTCTTTTGTTCCAAAATGATTTGCCATATAACATCGATGCCTTCTATATCAAGGTTGCTGGTTGGCTCATCAAGAATCAAAACCGCTGGATTGTGCAGAAGAGCAAAGGCATATTTTAATCGTTGTTTCATCCCAGAAGAAAATGTGCCAACAATATCATCTTTACGATTCCACAATCCGACAAGTGTAAGCATTTCCTTTATTCTTTTACTATTCTGTTGAGTTGTTGATCGAATGTGGGAAAGGAATTGAAGATTTTCTAATGCTGTGAACTCGTCGTACAAATTCAAATATGGCGAAACAAAGCCGATGTGATGCTTGAATTCCTCAATTCCAATTTGCTTCCCATTTACCGAATAGGTAATGGATCCGCGTGTTAAACTCAACAAACCTGCAATAATTTTCGAAAGTGTTGATTTCCCTGCGCCATTCTTTCCAGTAATTGATAGCGATGCCGGCGAAGACAAAGAGAACGAAATATCTTTAAAGATTGAACTATGGTTGTAATCTTTCGATAGTCCATTTGCCGTAATGGAAATCGAATTCATCGGATTACTGCAACTTTCCATTTGTAGTCACTGTTCGCTGTTTTTGCGATTATGAAATAGATACCTGATGCGAGTTTTGACTTGACTTCTGACGTCGGAATCACAATTGCTCTAAATCCTCCGTCTTCACTATTCACACCGAGAGATCCCGAATAAGCAAGTTGGAACGATGAAGTAAAGAAAAATACTTCAGCCGTTTTTGCTGCATCTTGATTGATCGGAAGTTTCAACCATTTTGCATCTGCAAGCCGGAAAGGATTGGGCGCCGCATTTGATTGCATGCGCGGAATATCTTTCCGAGTTGAAGATTGTATAAAAAACGAGCTCCAAAGAGATAGATTCTCGGCAGAAATTTTGGTTTGCAGCCCAGAAGATAGAGTAACATCAATCTGTTGCTGTGTCGTACTTCTATTGATCGCACTGCTCACATCCAAATTCGCAATTATTGCGGTAATAGTATCTTGTTGTAAATCAAACTCGTACATCGACGATGACAGCGGTTCAACGTTACCGCTTGTTGTATTGCAAAAAGTTGTCTTCTGAAGAGGCTGAAAACGTGGGTAATGATTCCCTTCAGGATAATAATTCACTGTATCAGCACGATCCCAGGTAAAATAATTCCACTTTGTGAACTCTGCAAATGCATATTGCAAACTAGATCCACGGTTCGCGAGTACAGCATCAGCACTTTCTAGAAACGGAAGGGTCCGCATTCCAGTCCATATATCTTTCATAATATCTACGCCGTATATTCTTGCGAGACAATGCGCAAAAATACAGCGTTCATAGCCACCATAATGATCATCCGATGGAATATAATAGTTAAACGAAATTCCGGCAGAAAATAGATTGAAATAATTTGGAAGATATTGATAGTAATCGTTCACCTCGGTGTAAACAACATCCTCCATCCATGTAGAAGTGAGTTCATGCACAAAAATGTCCTCGTCCCAATAACCGTAGGATCCCACCTGAATAACATGATGAAACTCATGTGCTGCCGTTACCTTAAGAGCATTGATTCCTTTTGTATATTGATCCTTAAAATCGTTATCAACCTCTACATAGCACGCGTATCGCGGAGGGTTTCCGTTCGGGTTAAGATTCGGCGCATCAGAATCCCAATCAGTAAGTCCATAGCCATCTTTGCCTTGGTCTTTGATATATATTCGATAGGACGATTCGCCCTGCTCATGCGGCGGTGCTTGATATCCAAGTCCGTCAATTTCAACCGAATAAATATAATTAAATATAGCTCCAACAGAATCCACATACGCCTCAGCAGTATTGGGTATTGGTTGGTTGTTCACATCTAATAAAGCAGGTACATTTGAAGTTCCAGAAGTGTCATACAGAATTTTGAAACGACCAATTATTCGGTTCTTTTGCATGGAATCATCAGCCATTAACTGCTTAAGTTCGATTTTTTGCAGAACAGAAAAAGCATTCCACTGACTATGAACCTGCGTTCTAATCCCAAAACCACATTTCCTGTCGTGAAGATCATTTGAAAGCGCTTCCATCTGTGATAAATTTTTCAGCGAACGATAGTACTGAAGCAATTGATCAGCACTTAACTGGTGGGAAGAGTGTATCACTTGCGCTCTGATCCAACTTGACGCAGCAAGAAATAACAGAATTACCGAACAGTATTTGAATTGACGGGATGTCATTTTCTCATTACAATACTATAATGAATTGTTCATGCAGCAGTCCGATGTATCTTCATCGCGTACCTGTCTTTCTTTGAAGAGACAGTTGTTTTCCATTAATAATTTTCAAAACACCCTGCTTACCAAGCGTCATCACTAAATCTTTTATACCATCTGCATCTATATCGGCAATGGCGTAATGATTAAAGCCGGGTTGTATCGCCAATGTTTGATCAGCATCAAAATTACAGAAGCCGCGGTTGCGAAACCATCCCACACGCCCAAGCTTTTGTGAACCAATAACAATATCGGGAAGACCATCGCCATCTACATCAACAATTTGTAGGTTCGATCTCTCTTCAATCGATAAGCCGCTTGTAATAATTTTAGGATCGTAGAAAGAGCCATTTCCCATCCCTTTGGCAACCAACAGATAATCCACGGGATCTCCTGCTTGCATCAAAAAATCGAGAACACCGTTATTATCAAAATCAACCAGCCAAATAAAAACTTGTTTGACCTCTGGAAGCGCAAACTCCCGAGAGACAATGCGATGTTTCATGGAATATGTAGAATCACCAAACGCTACACCAAGTTCTACCATGGAAGCATCACCAGTACGATACATATATACAATGCCTGGAAATCCATCATGATTTAAGTCTGCAATCGAAGCTCCCAATAAATAATCCGGCGGCGGCAGGCGAAAAGTACGTTCGACAAATGTTGTCGAACCAAGCTGTTCATAAAAGCTTAAAGAATTTCCTTCTGGCGAATTTGTATTAAATGTAACGAATTCTGATCGATGGTTTTGACTTACAGAAGCAGAGATGAGTTGCGCATCTCCCTCGCATCCTATGAATGCATTTGAGACAGAATTATTTGCAGCATCAAGCGTGAAGTACGAAATTTGCTGTGTCTGCGGAAACGTGAGCACAAGCTGTAACGTCGTATCCGTTGATGAATGAAACGCGAGATGGCTTGGCTCACCAGTCAGTGAATATGAAAGTGGTCCAAAGGGAGCAGTGCCCTTTTGGCCCCAATATAGTGAAATGGATTGACTTTCCGTATTGAGCAATGCAATGTCCGTAACACCATCTCGACTGAAATCATTCACAATGATTTCAGTCGGAGAAACGCCCGCTGCAAGTTGAATGGAATCTGCCATCGAACTTGGCTTCAAAGCATTTCGGTACACAAGTAACTGGTCATCGCCCTTGTCAAAGACAATACAATTTCCTTGAGATGTAACAACAACATCTTGTGGATTATCACCAGATGCGTACTCAATGCGATCAGTAAATGCATCCATATCATTGTTGAAAATAACTTGCAGAGACGCAGGATTAGTTGACATGACGATGTCATTTAAACCATCATTATTCACATCGGCGAAAGAGTAATTCGTTATATGTCCTTCAAAAGGAAGATGATTTTTTAATTGAAAATCGCCGAAGCCGTCCCCTTCCCAGACTTGAAACTCGGACGGTTTGGTCATCTTTAATATTAAATCAAGTGCATGGCCGCGAACCATTGATATTGCAGTAAGTGATTCCACTTCACCTTGCACAGGAAAGATGCTTTGGTCGATAAATCTTCCATTCCCAGCACCATAAAGCACATGGAGTTCACTTTTCACCCAATCCCATAAAATAATGTCAGTTAAATTATCATTGTTCACTTGGGCGAAATCGGCGGCGCCAATTGCATTATCCTGTGCAATAACTTTTCCACATTTAAAGTTACCTTTGCCATTTCCAATGAGAGGAAGAATGCCGGGAGTTTTGCGCGCATACACCAGAATATCAAGGTGTTTATCATTGTTATAATCACCAATTAATATTTGCTCCGGCTCAAATGGAATTTTAATCGTACTCGTTACTTGAAGAGAATCCGGTTTCAGATCCAGTACAAACGAAATCAATTTTTCACGTTTGTTCACCAGCATGATATCAGTTAAGCCATCACCGTTAAAATCTGCTGCATATAGGTTATCAAACTCGAATGCCGTGTGTTTCAGGTTATACGTAACAGATGTCTGTGTCGAGTCAAATATCGCTAAAAGAATTTCGCGGCGATGTCCTGACCACGCTGCAAGCGTGGTAATTCCCTGGTGATTTGATGAGACCTGAGCAGTCCGATCAAATTTTGCAGGAAGTGAGAAGATACGTACTTCTCCAAAAGCCGATTCATGCGTTTGCGCTGAAACCGTACGAATAGTAAGCCAGAAAACAAATGACGTAGAACTGAACAGGTGTGTGGCAAAGCGATGGCACCGAAAGGGTACGCTGTATTCGGATGTTTTTTTTCCCCCGGAAATAATAATTAACCTCGCTGACGGTGCAACAATCGCAACTTCCTGCGATGACCTGCTTCCCGATAACGCCGTTTTTCAACACTTTTTACTGGCCTAACAGGATTCGCTGGCACAGGCTGTCCATCATTATCGATTGCAACGAACATCAGATATGCGCTATTTGTATGTTGTCGTTCGCTTGTAAGAAGATTTTCTTTTGTGACGCGTACACCAACTTCAAGCGATGTGCGGAAGACTCTGTTCACCGATGCCTGCAATATTACAACCTCTCCCTGCTTAATCGGATGATGGAAATGCAGTTCATCCAGCGAAGCAGTGACACAGACACGATTAGTATGCCGAGAAGCGGCAATTGCGGCAGCGATGTCGATCCAATGCATCAATCGTCCACCAAGAAGATTTCCCAGCCGATTCGTATCATTCGGAATAACCAACTCTGTCATTTCTACTTGTGATGCTGTGACCAGCTTTGCTTTCAATCGCTGCATATTAATTTCCCAATTGAGGCGCTAGCTTGCTTGTGTCTTTTTTCGGTTGCGACGTTTTTTGTATCTTAATTTTTTCATCATGAAGTCCTGTTTCAATATCATAATTCAACTTATCGACATCCGATTTCAAAACACTCGACGGATATTTCGCACGGAATTTCTCTAATACTTCTTTAGCATCGGCATATTTCTTGCGATTTGTTAATGCTTCGGCTTTCTTTATGTATGCCGGTTCGGCATACTGCGTATCGTGATATTTATCTAACACAAGGTCGAAATAATAAATTGCGGCTTTATAATATTCCATGTGCATATATGTCATGCCATTCTCAAAATCTTTCCGGGCCAGCTTTGTATTTAATTCATTAATTCTTTGTTCTGCCAAAGATACCAGCGTGTCAGTAGGATGGTATTCCAAGAATGCTTGGTACTCATCAATCGCTTTCCGAGAATAATTTTGATCTAAAATAGAATTTGGCGAAAGCTCATAGAAACACGTAGCACGTCTAAAACGAGCACGGGACACCAAGTTACTGGAGGGCATTGTACGTATTAAAACATCGTATTCAAACGCGGCGAGTATGTATTCTTCTCGGAAATACCTGCATTCTGCCATATAGAACTGCGCCGAATCGGCAACCTTGCTTCCTTGGTACTGCAGAGAAACAACCTTGAATTCTTCGATCGCCTCCAAATAATCTTCATTCTTATATGCCTTCATGCCGAGATTATACCGCTCCTCGGCACCAAGCTGCTTTACTGCTTCATTAGAACTACATCCAATAATTATGGATAAGAGGGCAATAAATGGAAAAAGAATATATGTATTATTGAGATGCTTTTTCAATAAAGGGTTTAACAAAGTAACCTCGCTCAGTATGTGTGATAGAAACTGTTGATAACATTTGAATCCGATTCATCAATTTCTCTATCGCGTCCTCATCCAAATCTGTGCTTGGCTGATAACCGGGATGAAATGGAATCAATTCTATAGACGATATTTTTTTCTGACCGTTCCTCTTTTCAAATTTTAAAAGTGCAGCAAATGATCGCTGTGTCCAAAACCGCTGCGGCTGATTGAATACCGCATTGCCCAGCGAATGAAATATCCAGCATCCGTTGTATACTTCAATACCATTTGGCACGTGCGGATGATGTCCAAAAACAAAATCAGCCCCAAACTCTGCAAGAAGTTTCATTTCCCGATCTGCAGACTCTCCAGGTAAATCTTTATACTCGTCGCCGCCGTGATAACTCACGATCACGAAGTCGACTTGCGATTTCAGTGCATGAATTTCGCGTAATGCTCTTGCTGAATCAAAGACAGAAATTAATCCCTTCCAACTTTTATGAAAGTTAACGGTTTGTGTGTACGCTAAGATACCAAATTTTATTCTATCGCGTTCGATAATAGCCGGTCTAAATTCTTCTCCAGCACTCATTACTGTACCGATAAACTGCATGCTATCTTGATTAAGAAACTTAATCGTTTCTTGAAGCCCTTTTAGACCATAATCAAATGCGTGATTGTTTGCTGTTGAAACAACTGTTACACCCGCACGTCGCAACGTTGCTGCCGCGCCCGGCGGTGCACAAAAAACTACATTTGATTTTGGACTTTGAGTCTCACCATTCTGATCCGTGACAGGACATTCAAGATTCGCAAATACAACTTCGGCACGTGCCAAAACACAGCCAAATTTCTCAAAAGGATAATTCGTTTTACCTTTTAATATTTCCTGCCCGACAGTACGCCCGAGATTAACATCACCCAAAGCAAGCAACGATACATTCGATACAGAATCAGAATTCTGTGTGAACGTTGTTGATATTGGCAGAAAAATCAACGCGCCAAAAATCATCAGCGCAAGATTGTGTCTCAACTTCTCACCGTAAAGAACAAATAGACAATCACGATTGCACCGCCAACGACAATAAATGGCGTTAACATCCGCTGAAGAATTCCTGTTTCATCGTTCTTCTGAACTGTCGGAAGTAATTCCGTCGCGAATACTTGCGCTGTATCTTTTGTTTCCCGATGAAACGTACCAAGTATATGCGTTTCGCGTTCAGCACCTTTTGTCGTTCTCACTTCCAGAGTTATTCGGATGCTCCGTTCAGACAACTTCGTATCCAACTCCCGTACTTTAACTTCGGCGTTAAGAAAAAACACGTGAAGTATTTGATTTATTGAGACAGTATCGATGACTATTGAAACATAATTCCGTTTTTGAAGCGCCTCGATAACCGCATTCTCTGCCAAAGTTCGCGGTCCTTCACCTTCCACTAAAACAGCAACGCGCCCTTTTACATCGAACTTCGCTGAATCGACAACTTCATCGGCAATACTTTGCAACTGTGATCGCACAATAGACGTACTGCTGACTCTAGTGGAATCATTTGTAAAAGAAATTGCATTTGATCCTACTAAAAGTATCATCAATACAGCATAACAGATTGATCGAGTATAGAGTATCAAGCGGATGCCTTTAGCGAATGCCGCCCATTGCAAGTTGCTCGAGCCGGGCGATGCGTTCTTCTGTCGGTGGATGCGTGGAAAATAATTTAGTAATTCCGCCACCGAATAAAGGATTGACGATAAACATATGCGCAGTTGCCGTGCCCGCATTTTCCATCGGAATTTGTTGTACGCCTTTTTCTAATTTGCGCAGTGCGTTGGCAAGGCTCAATGGCCGTTGACAAATTTGTGCGCCACCTTCATCTGCAGCAAACTCGCGCGAGCGCGATACAGCAAATTGAATCAGCATTGCCGCAATAGGTGCAAGAATGATAAGAAGAATTTGACCGAAGGGATTCGAGTTCTCCCTGTCTCTGCTTCCACCACCAAAGAATGAAGCGTACATCGCCATCCGAGCAACGAATGTGATTGTTCCTGCCATCGTCGCCACAAGCGTCGCAATGAGAATATCTCGATGCTTAACATGCGCCAACTCATGTGAAATCACACCTTCCAACTCGTCGTCTGAAAGTATGCGAAGAATTCCTTCGGTTGCTGCAACGACAGCATGTTCCGGATTGCGTCCGGTCGCAAATGCGTTTGGCGAATCACCGGGTATAATGTACACCTTCGGCATCGGCAATTGCGCTTGTGCAGCAAGACGATGCACAATACCGGTTAGACGCGGCGCTTCCGCTTCCGTTACTTCTCTTGCACCGTATGTCATCAGCACAATCTTACTGGAAAACCAATACATCCCAAAGTTCATCAGCAACGAGAATATAAACGCCATAACTAAACCTTGTTCGCCGCCAAGCCAATCTCCAAGAAACAGCAACAAGCCCATCATGAGAGCCATCAACAGAACCGTTTTCAGTGAATTTGTCATTTTCAATATCCTTTCAAAACATTTTCAGAGTGAACCGATAGAAAGTTACGAAAAAGTGTGCGGAGTTTCAATATAAGAGTCATTTGATAAGTTTCCCTAGATACTGTGAAGATAATAGCATTTTTAATTACAACCCTTGGATTTGATAAAATTATATATTAGCATTTAAGGAATCAGAAGTGATTCTATCTAAAGACTGCCGATCAAAAACAATTAAGCTCAAATTATTCAATAGCGGAGGTGAAGAATGAAAAAATATCATTGTTTTTTTATCGCATTTATTTTTACAACCGCATTTCTTCACCATACTACATCCGCCCAGTGGATTCAAACAAACGGGCCATACGGAGGCTTAGTTATGTCCTTCGCTTCAGATGGCACAAATATATTTGCAGGAACAAATAGTGGCGGTGTATATCTCTCTACTAACAACGGCCAGAGTTGGTCACCAGCTAATTCGGGATTACCTATAGGCGAACTTGCTTCTATTGCAATTAACGGATCAATGATTTTTGGTGCGTCATATAATAACGGCGTATATCTTTCGACAAATAACGGAACAAGTTGGTCAGCGGTCAATTCCGGACTTGCTAATAGAAATGTATGGTGCGTTGCCGCAAAAGATAGTCTCATACTTGCCGGGACTGATAATGGAATATTCCTTTCCCATAACAATGGTTCGAATTGGATTCCAACGAGCGCTGTATTGCCGAGTACAAATAGTGTTTGTAAGCTGGCTTTTGGCGGAGGGAGAATTTTTGCAGGCATGGAAGGATCTGGAGATGGATTCTGTAGCACCGATACCGGAAAAAGTTGGATGAAAATAAATCTCGAAAGTCATGGGATTATCACTTGCATAGTTATCCATGAACCATATGTTTATATTGGGACCGGTGAAGGGATTTTTGTCTCCACCGATACTGGAGCAACGTGGACGCATAAAACATCTATTAATGTATATTCTCTCGCTGTGAAGGACTCGGTGATAATCGGAACATCCGGAATGAGCATCTTTAAATCGACTGATTACGGATATTCATGGGTTAAAAACAACACAACAACGCCTGTCGGTGGTGGGCTTTATAGTGCGGTTAGCAACGGGTCTAGTTTTTTTGTCGGTACACAGAATAGCATCTTTCGCTCGACTGATAATGGCGAGAGTTGGACTCTTGCCAATACAGGGTTGTGCGCTATGAAAATTACATGTTGCGCCTCAAGCAACAATATGCTCTTTGCAGGCGGATGGGGAGGCGGCATATACACCTCTTCCGATAATGGAGAATCCTGGGCGCATGATTACTTATCGTTAGAGTGGGCAGCTAATATATCAACACTCGCTGCAAGTCCCACAATCGCTGGAACTGGTTATCCTAATATTTATGCAGGATCATTAGGATACGGTGTATTTATGTCCAGTGACAATGGTCAAAACTGGTCCGATATAACTAATGGATTGAACAAATATGTATACGCACTCAGCGCGCGTCCCGCGACGGACAGCTTTATTCTATTTGCCGGTACTTCATTTGGTATGTTTATGTCGGTCGACAGTGGCAAAAGTTGGACTGCCGATGGATTAAAGGACACGATTGTTTTGAGTCTTGCAGTAAATGATAGTTGCCTTTTTGCAGGTACATCGCAGGTATCGTTTGCAGGTACAGAACCGGCAAACAGTAATCCTGGTGGAGTTTTTTCCTCAACGAATTCGGGAGCGAGTTGGAATCCCTGTGGATTATCACATTACGATATACTTTCTCTTACATACGCTAATGGTAATCTTATAGCAGAGACGCCCGAAGAAGGTTTCTTTGTTTCGACTGATGGAGGTAAAAGCTGGGCACCTCTAAATGCAATTTCACTAAATATTCAAAATGCCAAAATAAATTGCATAGCCGCAGTGAATAATAATGTTTTTGCGGGCACCGAGGGAAAAAGTGTATGGCGGCGTCCAATTTCGGATATGATTACTGGCGTGAAAGTTAATGGTAAAACATTTCCTATTCAATATTCTTTGCAGCAGAATTATCCCAATCCGTTTAATCCCACTACAACAATAGAGTTTGAACTCCCCAAAAATGCAAGGGTCGTGTTGAAGGTGTATGACCTTCTTGGCAGGGAGGTGCAGACATTGGTTGACGAAAAGGAAGTGGCAGGATTTCACACTGCTATATTCGATGCTTCAAGACTTGCGAGCGGCGTCTACCTAACAAGGATGTTGGTACAACCGCAAAATGGCGGCAATCCGTTTATACAAGCGAGAAAGATGTTGATGCTGAAGTGATTCCGATGTTTTTTATCGGAATCAACTCAATCCGATTTTTAATCAGATTATAATACGAATAATAAATAAGCCATCGATAAGGGGGATAATTACTTTTGTTTCAACTGGCGGCGAAGCGTCTCAAGAACCAATTCCGGACGTTCATCAAGGAAGTGGCGAGAGAATCGCCTGGCGCGCTGTACCTCATTGGAATCAAGTTCGGCATAGATTAAGCATTCTTCTTGTAACTTCGCGGTAGAAATCATCTCCCCGCTGGGAGATGTAATATTGGAACCACCCCAGAAATTCACACCATCCTCAAATCCGACTCTGTTGCTGAAAAGGATATAAATGTTGAGCAGTCGTGCAAATGTGCGGTGATGTTCATAATTTACTACTTGATTATCGAATTGAGTTCCTTCACCTGAAAGTCGGGTCGGGCTTGCAGTCAAGCAAAGAACAGCTTCTGCTCCATCAAGTGTCAGCAAGTACGGCAATGATACATGCCAGAGGTCTTCGCAGATGAGAATACCTAAGCGGCCAAGTTTGGAATCAAACGCCGCAATAGTTTTTCCTACACCAAAGTATCTGCCCTCTTCAAACATTCCGTACGTCGGCGGATATATCTTGCGATGAATATGTTTGATTTCGCCATCTTCTAAAAACATTGCACTATTGTAGATGCCGTAATGTGTACCGCTCTCAACAAATCCGACAGCGATAGAAATCTTACGGCTTTTTTCAAGTAATGGAGCGACGATTTTATTTTGAAAAGGATTAATGGCGACATCCCATGCTAAATCTCGTAGTGTATAACCTGTAAGACTTAATTCGGGGAAAAGGATAAGTTTCGCTCCATCGGCAATGGCGCGATCGATAAATTCAAGGTGGTGTTTGAGGTTCTGTTCGAACGCTCCGACGCGGCAATCAATTTGCGCTATGGCAGTTTTACATTTCATCGCTGTGAAAAGGAAAAGACAGAAAATTCCAAAGCTTTACCGCACATGCACATCATTAGGTAATTCGTTTGTATCGTCGGATTTTCTCGGAAAGAATTTTGAAAGTTCCACGCCGATCGATTTGACACCATGAATAATGCCAATCCGAAAATTCTTCTGCGAGAAATGATTGGACATTTCGTTTGCAATTTTGTCCCACGTACCATCTTCGACCTTTGCGTGAATTCCATCATCAGCAAGGATAAAGAATTTCTTATCTTGTAGTAAGAAAAAGATCAGGATACCTGTGCGATTCTTTGTCTTAGTCATTCCCAGTGAATGAAATTCTTGCCGTGCCATCTCTTCGATGGAACGTTTTTTCTCCCGCCACTTTCGCTTCTGACGGATGCTGACACGGATTTCTCCTGCTGTTGTTTTTTCCGCCTCACCTATTGCTGATGCAACTGCGGCAAGGTCTTCTTTTGTGAACATTTGCTTTACAAGGTTTGTCATGCGGTGCTTCTCCGCTACGATAAGTCTATCATTTTAATATCTCTGATGTACTTTACTGTTTTGTCTTCCTTCAGATTCCGAAGTTTTTCCAGTTTCAACTGCATACGTTCTACATTATCCTTGATCAGTTTGAGGTACTTCACAGCTTTTTCAGGAAGTGCATTCTGTTCAAGTGTACTAACAATCTTATTCATATCTTCAAGCGGTTCACTGATTTTATCGGAGATACCTACAACAATTTCCTGCATTGTTTCTAAACGCTTCCGTTTAATTTCCAATTTATCTTGTTCTTGTTTCAGATGTCCCTTCTCTACAACTCTGAGAAGTGTTTGTGGAAAAACATGGGTAACAACATCTTCTTTAAGCAAATAGTCCTTCACACCCATCCGCATAACTTCAACTGCAAAACTTACATCTTTGATCGTTGTGAGAAACACAATAGGAATGTCATATTTCAAGTCCTTCAATTTGTTCATAAATTCAACGCCATTCATTCCCTCCAGAACGTCTTCGGTCACTATGACATCAATAGCGTTTTGTTGTTCAAGAAATGTTATTGCTTTTTCAGCACTTTGCTGCCAGATAATTTCAAATCGTGCGCCCTCAAATTTTAAAAGACGTTCACTAATAGATTGAACATCTCGCTCAGTCCCGTTCACATAGAGCACTCTTATTGTTTCGTTACTCATGTATCACTCGCTTTTATTCTCTGCTCTCAATTACCAGCTGCCGGAGGCACCACCGCCGCCGGACATTCCGCCACCACCGCTGAATCCGCCGCCGCCGCCAAATCCGCCACTGCCAAATCCACCTCCACCAAAACCGCCACCGCCATAACCCCACCCGGAATAATAGCTATGACCGTTTGAACCGATAATAGAACGCCTTCGTGATGCCAACATGGGTAAAAGGAAAAATAACCCAAACATAATTGCGAGAAAAACAAATCCAACTGTAACTTGCGGTGATTTATTCCCTTTGCCGTCTGCATGGTACTCACCGGTTGCCGCGCGCATAATTGCATCAACACCGGTTACAATGCCGCCGAAATAATTATCAGCTTTAAAGTACGGTGTAATTTCCAGGCGGATGATCTGCGATGTCAGAGCATCAGTCAGTACACCTTCTAACCCATAGCCGACTTCTATTCTCATTGCATGATCTTGTTTGGCAATCACGAGCAGAACACCATTGTCTTTCTTTGTCTGACCGATCTTGTTTAATGAGAAAGTCTTGTTGGCGTATTCTTCTATACTTTCTCCTTCAAGAGAATTAACCATAAGAACAACAACTTGTGTAGATGTTGAATCTTCATAGCTCTTCAGTAAATGGTCTAACTGCTGCCATTCCTGAAAACTCAATGTGTTTGTGAAATCCGAAACACGTTGTTCAAGCTTCGGGATTTTCGTTTCTCCTGCAGTGTATGCACTGCATAGTACGATTACAAACGCGATAACAGCCCAGCGAAAATTTTTCATAGGGATACTCAGAATTTTACTTGTGGTGGCTTTTCAGACCCTGCAATAGATTGGAAATATTGTGCTTCATGGAATCCGCCGAAACTCGCAATAATCTTTGTCGGAAAACTTTTGATCATACTATTGAAATCCTGTACTATTTCGTTGAATCTACGACGCTCGACAGCAATGCGATTCTCGGTGCCTTCTAATTGTGATTGAAGCTCAAGAAAATTTTGGTTGGATTTTAAATCGGGGTACTTTTCTACAACGACCATCAAACGTGATAATGCCGAACTTAATCCGTCCTGTGCTTTTTGAAAATTTTGGAATGCTTGTGGATTATTTAGTACTTCGGGGGTCACTTTCATTTGTCCTACACTCGCACGCGCTTCAGTTACACCAATGAGCACATCTTTTTCCTGCTTTGCATAACCTTTAACTGTTTCAACAAGATTGGGTATCAGATCATAGCGGCGCTGGTATTGATTCTCCACTTGACTCCACGCACTCTTTACACCTTCATTTTTTACAACAATTTTATTATAGATACCAACGCCCCAGCCAATTGTTAAAATGGCAACTAACAGCAGTCCACCAAGAATTGATAATGTGATAATCAGTCCCTTGCTCATATTTTTCTCCTCAAATTATCTTGATTAAATCTTATGCTATTGTACCAAATCTTCGTGCCAAAAACAACAAATGCTAACGATAAACCATGCCCTTTGCAAATCCGCTGACTTGTGAGTACTTTACAATTAATAATAAAGACAGGAATTTATCTATGCGGATTTATCTTCGTTCAAAAATCCATAAAGCCACGATAACAAACGCAAATCTTCATTATGTCGGATCAATTACAATTGATGAACAATTATTGAAGCTTGCCGATTTGGACGAATATGAAAAAGTGCTCGTTGTTGACAATACAAACGGTCAACGGCTCGAGACCTACGTCATCAAGGGAATGAAGAATTCTGGGATCATCGGAATAAATGGCGCCGCAGCTCACCTTGTACACAAAGGCGATGAAGTGATTATTATGTCGTTTCAGATTTCTGACCGCCCTAAGAAACCAGTCAACATTCTCGTAGATGGTAAAAACCAGTTCGTAAAATATCTCAAAGAAAAATCCGAAATGCGGGATGCGGATGGATGTTAAGTTAAGAGTATATTGTTAAATGGCTAATGAAGAACACAATTTATTTCTTCCCTTCAATCGATTAAAATAACAATCTCCGCAGAAACAACTGAGCCACGTATTTCTTTCGATTACCGTGGCCCAATTCAATTAACTATTCATCACCTTCAGGAATTCTTTGTTTGTCTTCGTGCCTCGCATTTTATCAAGTAGTAATTCCATCGCTTCACTCGGTTCTAAATCACTCAAGAATTTGCGAAGAATCCATACACGATTCAAATCATCGGGTTCGAAAAGTATTTCTTCTTTGCGCGTGCCAGATCGATTCACATTGATCGCCGGAAAAATGCGCTTATCACTTAAGCCGCGATCCAATACAATTTCCATGTTACCGGTACCTTTGAATTCTTCAAAGATCACTTCATCCATACGACTACCTGTTTCCACAAGTGCAGTGGCAATAATAGTAAGACTTCCGCCTTCTTCAATATTTCGTGCAGCACCAAAGAATCGTTTCGGACGATGCAATGCATTGGCATCAACACCGCCGGAAAGAATTTTGCCGCTATGCGGAACAACCGTGTTGTGCGCTCGTGCAAGGCGAGTGATGCTGTCGAGAAGAATAACAACGTCCTTTTTAGCTTCAACCAACCGTTTGGCTTTATCCAATACCATGTCGGCAACCTGCACGTGCCGCTCGGGTGGTTCATCAAATGTAGAACTCACAACTTCTGCGCTGACTGAGCGTTCCATATCTGTTACTTCTTCTGGGCGTTCGTCGATCAGTAAAACAATGAGCTTAACTTCCGGATGATTGCGGGTGATACTGTTTGCCATTTTTTGAAGAAGGATCGTTTTACCGGCTTTTGGCGGAGATACGATCATACCGCGTTGACCCTTTCCCACTGGTGCAAGTAAATCGAGAATGCGCATTGCATATTCGCCGGGAATGGTTTCCAACTTTATTCTCTCTGCCGGATACATCGGCGTTAGATTTTCAAACAATACGCGTTCGCGAATTAAATCCGGATGATCATCATTTACCGCTTCAACGCGAAGTAGTGCAAAAAACCGTTCGCCTTCTTTCGGTGGGCGGACTTGGCCGCTCACTGTATCGCCTGTACGCAATCCAAATTTCTTAATCTGTGACGGTGACACATAAATATCATCGGGCGATGGTAAATAATTATAATCAACCGAACGGAGAAAGCCATATCCATCGGGTAGCACCTCGAGCACGCCCTTACTAAATCCTAACCCATCTTTCTGCGTTTGTGCTTCGAGGATTTTAAAAATTAGGTCTTGTTTACGAAGATCACTATAGCCCGTTATATTGAGCTCTTTGGCAATCGTGTTCAACTCGGCAATTTTTTTAGTTTTTAATTCAGAGATGTCCATTGGCATGGAAAATATACCTCAATGTTATTTAGATAGTGAGAGAAGATAATTTTTATTCGATGAGAATATTATAGGATACGAGTACAATATTTTTTTATAAATAGTTAGATTGGAACAAAATTTCTTGAAGTAACCTTGGTTGGATAAATAGGAAACAAAAATTTCTCTACCAACTTGCATTTCTATAATACTCGATTATTGATTGATTGTCAAGTATTTTCCCTTATTTAGAAAAGTGATTGCCTCGCCAACCACAAAGTGAGAACCAGTGATAAGTATTGGTGCATCATTATGCTGCCTAAGAGCCGATGAAACACCATCGGCAACATTATTGAATTCTTTTGCAGATACTCCGACTCGACGAACTTCACGTGCCAATTCAGATGTACATCTAGATCGTTCTGTTTGCGCTTTTACAACGAAAATACTTTTGGCAATCTTCCGAAGCGATGAGATAATAGTCGGAAAATTCTTATCTTGCATCAAACCAAAGACAATATGAATCTTTCCAAGACGTAATTGTTTAAGCGATTCACAAAGAATACGCATCGCTTCAGGATTATGTGCAACATCGGCAAGGACAAGCGGATTTCTCTGAATAATCGATAAGCGTGCTTGAATCCCTGAAAACTCTTGGATATGTGTTAATCCTTCACGAATTGCGTTTTCATCTATTATAAAATTACCTCGCTGAGCAGCAATTTCAACTGTATTAAGAGCAAGAAGCGCGTTCATTGCTTGATGCTTGCCTGCCAACGACACTTTCACATTCCTGATTTTTTTCCCTGTTATATAAAAATCTGCCCACAGTCCATCGAGAGAAGACTGACGAACAAAAACTTTATTCGGATTAACTCGAATCAATTTCGATTTCTTTTTGGCACAAATACTAGTTAAAACGCGAATTGCCTCCTGCGATTTCACTCCTATAATGCATGGAACTCCTTTCTTTATGATGCCTCCTTTTTCGAAAGCAATCTTTTCCAAGCTCTCACCGAGGATCTGTGTGTGTTCCAATCCGATTGTTGTAATAACAGACACTTGTGGCTGAAGAATATTTGTAGCGTCTAGTCTGCCACCTAAACCAGTCTCCACAATAGCGATATCCACTTTGGATTCGGCAAAGTATTTGAATGCTATCGCAGTCACCGCTTCAAAAAAAGTACAGTTATTTCTTTCTACCTCTGGACGAATTGCAGTTGCGAGCCGCGCCACTGCTCTTGAAGGGATTGGTTTACCGTTGACTCGAATTCGTTCATTAAAACTGACAAGATGCGGTGAGGTGTAAAGTCCTGTTTTGTAGCCTGATGCCGTAAATATTGCGGCTATCATCGAAGCAGTAGAACCTTTGGCGTTCGTTCCGGCAACATGGATAGAAGAAAATTGTTTTTCCGGATGATCAAAAGAAGTGAGCAATGTTCGGATTCCATGTAATCCGAATTTGATTCCGAACTTCTGGAGATTGTAAAGGAATTTGATAGATTTAGTGTACGTCAACGTAATGTTATGCGGAAAATAAGTACTGCGATTTTCTGTTATATCACAACCACGATTGGATTACCGAAAATTTTACGTCAGCATCAAGCGCACCAACTAATGTGCCGATATCTGAGATTTTATTTTCGCGGGCATAATTTTCAAAACCGTCTGCGATCTTTACAGAAATTGCCGGATCGATAAAGTTCATTGTACCAATTTGCACGGCAGCTGCCCCAACAAGCAAAAATTCGATTGCATCTTCGGTACTAGCAATTCCACCAATGCCAAAAATCGGAATTTTCACTGCCTTAGCAACTTCATAAACTTTCGCCAGTGCAACCGGTTTAATGGCTGGCCCAGAGAGACCGCCGGTTACGGTGGAAAGTTTTGGTTTGCGTGTTTTAATATCCACCGCCATCCCGACGAGCGTATTAATGACAGAAACTGCATCTGCACCCGCCGATTCTGCAGAACGGGCAATTTCTGAAATATGCGTCACATTTGGCGTCAACTTAATGATGAGCGGTTTGTTCGTCAATTTGCGAAGATGCGAAGTAATTTCCGCCGTCATTTTACAGTCAGTTCCGAAATTCATTCCGCCCTCTTTCACATTTGGACATGAAACATTGACTTCATAACCGACAATTCCATCTTGCCCTTCCAACAAACTAAGAACATCGCAGAATTCTTTAAGCGAACTTGCAGCAATGTTCACAATAATGTGTGTATTGAATGTGCGCAGATAAATAAGTTTTTGCTCGATAAATGTCTGGACACCTATATTTGCAAGTCCGATTGAGTTGAGCATGCCGCTTGCTGTTTCAACAATGCGCTGCGGAGGATTGCCAGAACGCGGTTTCCACGAAAGCGACTTAGTAAAAATTCCCCCTAATCGATTTACATCTACCAAATCGTGAATTTCATCACCATAACCAAATGTGCCGGAAGCAACAAACACTCGATTTTTGAATTCAACGCCGCGAAGTGTGAACGATGTTTTTATTCCGCTTCCTATTGATAATGTTGTCATAAATTCACTTCCGTCGAAAGAAATGCCGGTCCATCTTTACATACGAGTGCGTATTTTGCAGTGTCTTCCGTGCGTTCAACTGCACATCCTTGACAAATGCCAATGCCACAAGCCATTTGTCCCTCCAATGACAATTCGCAACATATGCTCTTGCGTTTAGCAAGCTCTGTGAGCGCTTTCAACATTACAGTCGGACCGCAAGCAAATATTTTTGCTTTTTGAAAATTGTTTTGATTAAGAAATAACTCAAGAAGTTGAACAACATTTCCATGGAATCCATCGCTACCATCGTCCGTTGCAATCCGGACATTTTGCAGATGCTTAGTAAAAACCTGCCCTGCATTTCTATATCCAACAAATGTCTCAATACGTTTGCCATACTTCAATAAATCGTTTGTAAGAAAAGGTAATGGCGCAACACCAATTCCACCGGCAACAAGCAACGCGGTGCCGTAATCGGCATCTCTATGAAAGGGTTGACCGAGCGGGCCTATAACATCGATCCAATCTCCAGGTTGATTCTGAGAAAGAAGATTTGTCCCAATTCCAACAACGTGAAAGATTAATTCAATAATGTTATCTTCAACTCTAGAGATACTAAACGGCCTTCGTAATAGCGGCCCTTTGCCAATTTCGGCGGTCAATATATTTACAAATTGTCCTGGTTGCGCTGAAGCAACAATATCTGGAGAATTAAATCTAAGCAGAAATGTATCTGTAGCGATTTTCTTACAAGATTGTACCGGGCATAATTGTTGAACCATACTATTCATCGGAGTTCAATTCCTTAGTCGAGAACTTTCGGCTTCAACATAGACCTTCTACTTCTTCTATTCTCAATACTATCAATTGGAACAACTGGCAACTGTTTCACCGTATCCTTCTCCAATCCCTTAGAATTTCTTTGAAGACTATCTAGACTTAACGGTTTTTGGATTTGTCGATTATTTTTTGTCTTTAGTGAATCCTTTTCCAATCCCTTTGAATTTCTTTGAATACTATCCAGATTAAACGGTTTTTGGATTTGTGGATTAATTTTTGTTTTCAGTGTATCCACTTTCACAGTATCAGATTGCTGAACCTCTACAAATCGTCTCGATGCAGCTAGCGCATACATTGTGCTTTTGTAATTCTTTGCAACCCGTTTGTATTGCACCATCGCACTCTCAGGTTGTGCAAGACAATTTTCCATAATCCATCCAATTGCATATTCACTTTTAGCCACAAATTGTGATTTTGGAAATAATTGAATTATAGACCGGAGTGTTCCAATTGCTTTTTCGTATTGCTTGGCGTCAACTTGTTTCTCGGATTGTGTATAGTATTCCGACGCTGTATCTGTTTTTACCGCAGAGCCTTCTTTTCGAAGGAATCGACGTGCTTCTTCCGCGTAAATCGATTCAGGAAAATCATGATCGAGGCGCGTATGGTATTCTTCTGGAGCAGGAAATTTCTTTTCTGGATTAGTCCTAGAAAGTTCTGCGAGAACGTAAAGAATACGCGGACTGTAGATATGATCATAATGCCATAAAAGAGATTGATTATACCAATAGAACGCTGAATCTGGTTCCACAACTTCCGAATAAAAAACATCACCCAGCTCCTGTGCTGCAATAGACTTAAGTATATGAAGCGAGTCGGCACTTGGAAGTGGTGACTGAGCAGCAACTTGTCCAGCTTTCCGCTTTGTAGTATCCAAAACAGAGTTCTTTGCTTTTAGGGAATCGATATTGGAGATTATCGAGAGCGAATCCATCTTTACAGATTTTCGTTGCATAGTATCTGAAATAAAATTCTTTGCTTTAACGGTATCGCTATTGGAAGTTACAGAGAGCGAATCTCCATGTACAGTTTTTTGACGTATCGAATCGGCGGCTAAGATGTTAAGCGAATCTTGAATAGTTTTACGCATCGTATCACTGAGAACCCATAACAAACTATCCGCTAGACTCAAGCGATGCCGAGCATCAAAATAGCGAGTGAACGCTGTATATTTTCGGCGACCTTCTGCCACAATGTTTAGTCCTGCGGCTGCGTTCACTTCTGTATAATATTTCAGCGCCCGATGGTAAAGACCAAGTTCCTTCTCGAAAATCAATCCAAGTTTATATGCGGAACGTATGGCATACTCGGTATTGACATAAGAGGTATCTACAATAACATACTCGTCGATCGCTTCGTCTCGCCTACCGCTTACTGCATAATTATTTGCCCTTTCATAGAGTATTGCCGCTAAATATTCTTTATTGCGGAAATTATCAATCATCGAATTGAGCAGGGTCAATCCTTTTTTCTGTTCTCCAACTTCACGATAGGCGATTGACGCCCGCAATTTACTATAATAGTTTGAATATATATCGGAAGTGTAATCTTCAGTTCTAAGATACGCTTCTATCGCCTTTTTATACTGACCGTCTGCAAAGTAGATATCTCCCAAACTAATCTGCGCATCACCCCTAGCAGCATCATCAGTTGAAATGGAGATTACTTTTTCATATTCAGTAATCGATTTATCTGTTTGGTTCATCCGTCTATAGAGTACGCCAAGCAATTGGTGGGCTCGAGTTTCGATTTTTTTGTCATGGCTTGTTTGCGCCGCTAATACCGCCGCGTCACTTTCACGAACACCATCATCCAATTTTCCCAATTTCTCTTCCGACCGTGCGTACCAAAGCTGTGCTTCCAATACCAGCGAACTATTGGGAAATTGTGCCAACAATTCGGCAAATTTTCGCTCCGCCTTGAGATAGTCCATCTGATAGAAAAAAGATTTTCCGATGAGCAAGAGCGCATTATCCACAAAACTGCTGGAAGAATGGAATGCAAGAATATTGGAACATTTATCAATAACCTGTCCAAGCTTCTGTTTTGCAGTTGTCGGAATCTGGTTAGTTTGCGAAGCAGAGACTTCTTTTCCTCGTGCTAAGATCGCTGCAGTTTGGATTTCATCTTCTGCATCGTCGAATAGGTTTTTTGCATTATAGTATCCATTAAAGTACGTGACCATGTTTTCGTACCCCTGTGATACTGTATTCCCTATAGGAGAAAAAACAGAACAGCCGTCAAAGAGAAATGCTATTACAAGAAAAAGTGCGATCAGGCACAATCGGACGTAGTGCATATGGTTCTCCATTGCTACTAATATATTAAATGGTGATCTGTGTATCAAGAAGCATCGACCCATCCTACGAATTAAAGAAAAGGTTTCTTAGAAAAGGCTAAGAAACCTCTTCATGAAATAAAACAGGTCAAGATTGCAAAGTAGCAAGAAAGGAATATTTTGCCTCCATCAACTTTATGATTTACTGTTGATGAGTGTAAGGAATTCGCTCCGTGTCTTCACATCATTACGGAACGCGCCAAGCATAGCACTTGTAGTCGCAATAGAATTAAGTTTCTCGACACCACGCATAATCATACATAAATGCTGCGCTTCCATCACTACAGCCACTCCCATCGGTTTGAGATACTGATAAAGCGTATCGGCAATCTGTTGCGTCATTCGCTCTTGAACTTGCAGACGCCGCGCGAACACTTCGACAATCCGCGGCATTTTGCTAAGGCCAACAATGCGGCCATTTGGGATGTATGCGATATGGCACTTACCAAAAAATGGAATAAGGTGATGCTCGCATAAAGAGAAGAAATCGATATCTTTCACGATCACCATCTCGCTGTATTTTTCTTCAAAGACAGCGCCATTCATTACTTCGTCAATATCTTGTTGATAACCTTTCGTTAAAAATTCGTACATTTTCGCTACACGATCCGGAGTTTTCAATAGGCCTTCACGTTTTGGATCCTCACCGAGTTCGGTAAGGAATTCTTTGATAAGCGTTTCTTTCCGACCATTGTGTCCAGTCGTCATTCTTCACCTCTATATTCTACCATATTATTTTCTGTTTCATGCAGGCGGATGGAATAAAGTTTCGCTTCACTGTTTTTCGATTCCAGTACATGCCAAAACGCACGAACGATATTCTCTGCAGTTGGAATTGTTCCCTTTAAGAAATCGACATCGTAGTTTAAATGTTTATGATCAACCTTCTCAATAATTTCTGTTCGCACAAGGTGTTTGAGTTTTTTGAAATCAACAGCAAATCCGCTCTCTCCTTTTACGTTTCCAGCGACAGTGATTTCGAGGATAAAATTATGCCCATGACCATTCGGATTTGCACACTTGTCGTACAATTCGAAATTCTGTTCATCAGACAATTCTTGATTCCAAAGGCGATGCGAGGCGCTAAAAACTTCTCTTCGAGTGAGGTACATCTTTGCCATTAATCATTGTCCTTCTCTTACAGTATCGCGAGCACTTCATCGGTGTGGCCATCCACCTTCACCTTATTGAAGATCTGCCGCACAATTCCCTTTTCATCAATTACAACGGTTGTACGTTCTATGCCAAAATATTTCCTGCCGTACATAGATTTTTCTTTCCACACACCGTACGATTTAATGATTTCTTTCTTCTCATCGCTGAGTAATGGGAAGTTTAATTCATACTTCTGAGCAAACTTCATATGCGAGTCAACACTATCCGCACTCACGCCGATGACTACTGCACCTTTTTTCTTAATTACTTTAAGATTACTTTCGAACGAGCACGCTTCTTTTGTGCAGCCGGATGTGTTGTCTTTCGGATAGAAATAAAGTACGATTTTTTTGCCGGCAAAGTCTCTCAAGTTCAAAATTTTTCCGCCGCTGGACGGAAGTTTGAAATCAGGTGCCTTTTGACCAATCTTGAGCATAATTTTTCCTAAGCATAGAATAGGGATAATCTGATTGAAATTCAAAAGAGATTTTTAAGATTTTTCACTTTAACGCTTGGGAGATCGCATTGTAATCCGGTTCCACACCTGGATTTTCTGAGACCCACATATATTTCACATTGCCTTTCGCGTCAATGATGAATACCGCACGTTTAGAAACGCTGTATCCTTTCATTCCGGCAAAATCTTCATGAACGCCGCCGTACTCTTTGCTCACTTCGCGCGAGTAATCACTCAGTAATGGAAATTGTAGATTGTTTTGTGTCGCAAATGCTTTATTCGCAAATGGCGCGTCGACGCTGATCCCAACTACCTGCGCATTAAGATTGTTGAAATTAGACATCGCGTCGCGAAACGTACAGAGTTCCTTAGTGCATACGCCTGTAAATGCACCAGGATAAAATGCAAGCACAATATTTTTGCCACGGAACTCAGAAAGTGAACGAGATTTGTTATTTGTGTCGAATAAAGTGAAATCTGGCGCTTTACTTCCAATGTTAATTGCCATATAGATATCCTCCTTTTTAGTCATTGTGAATTCAAAGATAAGAACATTCTTTCGGCACGGAAGGTTTCATCATCTTTGAATTCTTTGCTCTTTTCTGTATATTTGATTTATAGAGACCAAACTCGGAGAGGTGCGAGAGTGGTTGAATCGACCGGTCTCGAAAACCGGAATAGCCGCAAGGTTATCGAGGGTTCGAATCCCTCCCTCTCCGCTTTTTCAAGCCGTTAGAGAATTGCAAAACATAACGGTTTTCGGTACAAACCATTTTTAGAAAGAGATACAATGATTAATATAAAGTATAAATTCGACGAGAATAGTTTTGAAAAATCCATTATTGATGTAATCATGAATCAAATCCGTGATAAACTTAAGGATGTCCTGTGTCCAAATGGACATAAAGGAAATTCGACAATAACCGTTACTGGAAAAAGCATCGAAAATCTCAGTTTTTCCGTAGAATGTTGTTGCGATAAATACAAAAAAACTATCAAATCTAAATTAAAGAGATGATTTTTCTCTCGTCTTTTTTGAAACTGAGACACTACCCTATTATTTGGAAATGAGATAATAGATTAGGATATTTAATCAATCGGAGAGATGCAAGAGTGGTTGAATTGGCTACCCTGGAAAGGTAGTGTATCCGTAAGGGTACCGTGGGTTCTGAGCCTAAGGCTCATGCGCCTCTGGCGCAGAATCCTATCTCGGGAGGAAAAACATTGTTTTATATTTATGTTCTTTGGAGTGAAAAGATACAGAAACGATATGTTGGGTGCGCTGAAAATGCAGACAAACGGCTTATCCAACATAATAATGGAAAGAATCGTTTCACAAAAGGCGGTATACCATGGATTTTAATCTATACCGAAGAATATTCTGCACTATCTCTTGCTCGAAAAAGAGAATTGGTTTTGAAAAGTGGAATCGGGAGAGAATGGTTGGATCAGAAATTTCCTCAGTATAGAAAGTAATATGTTCTCGGAGAGATGCAAGAGTGGTTGAATTGGCTACCCTGGAAAGGTAGTGTATCCGTAAGGGTACCGTGGGTTCGAATCCCACTCTCTCCGCATAAAATAAAAAAGCCGATTCTTTACGTCCTCCTCCACAGAGATTTGATGAATCAAATCCCTACGAGGATTTTCCCTCCACAATCTTTATCTCTTCCCCAACGCATCATTTTTCATCCAGGCTCGGATTGGTTCTCCTAACTTGGATCTGTGGTGGCAGCCGTCACATCAACATGCTTTTTCAATCTGCTCTAATGCTTTTAGAACAATCTCCAGATCGGTAACTCCTGTAAACCCACTGAATCCAATAGAAAATTTTGTTCCGTCTTTTAAAATGATGGGTTGTCCACCCTCCCAACCAATGAAGTCTGGCTTACTTATTCCAGCAATTTCTTCGGCAATTTCATTATTATAAATTTTCTTTTCATACTCTCCTGTTTTCATTCCAGTGAGCCATACTTGGCTTGCCTTTGTCCATGCGACTCTAAATGATTCGCGTGCTCGTATTTTGTTATCGTGGATAAACACTTTTCCAAATACTCCGCCTGCTTCATCAATGATGCAGACAGCAACATTACCATTCGACACACCTTTATCTTCATCCTTCTTCATGTAAAGAGGAATTAACTCTTCCATCCTTTGAATAAGATGTTCAATGCGTTCCTGAGGGTTATTCATTTTTTAAACTCCAATGTTTTTATGCAACAATCATGTATGATTATGGTACCACAGATTTCTATTGGCTCAACAATAATATTTTCAATTACACAAGGTCTGGATGCCCGCTTATCCGTCAAAAAGACGGCGGATGCACAAAACCGCGAATCCGACGGAATGACAATGGGTGTAACGGTTTTTGCTTTTGTAGGGACGTATGGCGATACGTCCCTACGAATGCTTTATCTTTTTCCATCGGATGGTGAGCCTGTCGAACCACCTTCTACAACCTTTATCTCTTCTTCCGTCAATCCATATAGCTTATACACCAACTCATCAATCTCTTTATCCGTCGCCTTGATTTGATGCTCGAATAATTCTTTTTCACTGTCTGAGTTGGCGTGCTGCTTTTTCTTGTGCAGGTCTAACATTCTCTCGACAAGCTGCACCATCCGGTCGTGCATTACTTTTTCATCTGGATTGTTAAAGTCGATTGTACGGATGGGAAGTTGCTTTATATATTCTATTTTCATCTGGGAAAACATTTCGCCTGTTTTTCCAATTCGATTCTGAAAGTAGAAATCCAATAATCGTGAATTCAAAAGACCCAAAATGAACTTTAAATCGTATCGGTTGTCTTTCTGCAAGATACTGTGAAGAGAATTTTTTACATAGAAATTCTGATCATCAAATGTCCCAATGATTCTCTTAGCGTTTTGCCTTGTTAATATCTTTGTTTGGTCAAATATTTTTCCTTCTCTAAGCCAAACACCTGACCGCTGCAACTTCTTTTTTTCCTTTCTTGTTTCCGCCCCTTTCGCTTTTTCTTTCTTGCGCTGCAACTCCTTCTCTATGAGGGTTTTATCGTAACAGATATATCTACCAGTCCATTCGTAAGAATATCTTGAAACTTCGCTACCATCGAGGAATCTCTTGTATCGTTTATCTTTTTGTCTATTTGATAAGAAAAGGTCTTTTATCGCACCGAGTATTATCCCATCTTTAACATCGCATAAACTTTCCAACAAAACGGAATTACTCTGAATCCTTCCAAGAATTGGCATTGCATCAGATCGCAAGCCAAGATTTATAACATAATTCGGATTCTTGAGACACTCGGACTGGTTCAGTTCTGATTCTATATATTTCCCTTCTTGGACATTCTCGATGTCTTTCAATATTCTAATTCTCTGTTCTGGATGTTCTATCAGAGGTCGATTTTGAAATACAATTACAATAGTATCAACCGCCGCATCAAAAACTGCTTTTTTGAACGAGAGTATTTGGTCAATCAAAGTTGAATTCAATATCAATCCACGTAAAGTATCAAGCTGTGTGTTTGTCAAAAGGCGATTCGATACTATAAATCCACATTGTGCACCTTTTTTTGACAAGGAGAGAAACTGTTCAAAGAAAAGTGAAAATGAATTTACCCTGCCATGGGCAGTCTTGTACTTTTTCAAGAAGTATTCTGCAATATCTTTGATGATGTCCTCGATTGAGATATATGGTGGATTTCCGACTATAGCATCGAATCCCCCATTTTTCATGACTTCTGGGAAACCCGTTTGCCAATCAAACGGACGGATTTTCAATGGATCAATTGTTTCTCCAAACAAATCTTTATTTGTATCCAAAATATCCATTCCAACTAGCGAATTGCCGCACTTAATGTTGTTCGAAAGGTTAGGGAGAATCGTTTCTTTCAGCTCAAATGATAACTGCTTGCCGAATGTCTCTGCGCTTTCACCTTCAAGGAGTTTCAGGTATAAGCTCATTTGCGTTACCTCGACCGCTTGCGGATCGATATCGACGCCATAAATGTTATTCAGCAAAATTTCTTTCTTCTTGCGTGTCGAGAGATGCCAAAGTCCCTGCCCGTCCGGCAGGTGGGCTTCGGAAGTTTGGAAAGCGTCGGGAACACTGCCAACCGTTTTTATTTTATCTGGATTGCTGGAGTAGTAATCGATATGGTAATGAATCAGGTAATCGAACATCTCCAAACAAAAAGATCCGCTGCCGCACGTAATATCGATAAACTTCAACTTGGCGATCTGTTCTGGAGTCTTGCCTGCAATGAGCTTGCCAATTGTGTTCTTCACAATGCATGAGGTGATAAACTGCGGCGTATAGAACACACCGCCGGCTTTTCGCACTTCCGGCTTCACCTCTACTTTTACCCGGTGCGTTGGTGTCAGTGTGATAATTCTGCCTAAATATTGCTCGTAGATCGTGCCGAGAATTTCAATCGGAATAACGTTGAAGCGGTAAGGCGAGCGGGGCAGGTAAAGATTGACGATGATTTCTTTCAACAGCTTATCGTCAATGGAAAGTTGTTCACTTAATCTGTGTTCGTTGAAGATTAAGCCGTTATACTTTGCGCGAAGCCGCGTGAATTCTTTTAGCAAACGACGATAAATATCATCACCTGAATTGGCATAGCTCAGCAGGATTTCACTTTCTTCTATTTGGCGATCTTCGCAGATGCGAAGAAAAATAATGCGGTCGAGAATTCGCTGGACAGCTTCGTTGATCTCGCTTACCGACAACCGGGAATTGCGAAGAGCAATATTCTTTGCAAGCTCTTCCTGCCACTTTGAAAGGTCTTTGAGAAATTCTTTATCGACCGTTGTAGAAGCTTCTTTCTTCTCCGTTGGAATTCTTTTTTCCAATTCTCCTGCAAAAACGGCATCATGAGAAAATGTATCATACAATGGATTGAACTGGTCAACATAACGGTCATAGGTCAAATCGAATTCTCTAATCAATCCATCGAGCGGCTTTTCATACTTGGGTCGCGCGAGTGTTCGGAAGGGACGGAATTCTTCAAAATCCGTAAGGATAACGATCGGCACTTTAGAACTGAATCCGTAGGACTTTGCTTGAAAAACAGGCGTCGGATCAGTAAGCTTGACGGAAGGCTTCTTTGCTTCGACAAAGAATTTTGTCTTACCATCAATGAGAAAACGATAATCGGGTCTGGTGGAATCTGAACGAGAGGTAGGGGTTTCAACACGAACTTCCTTCGGATTCAGAATATTCCAACCTAATGCTTCAAAGAAAGGATTAATGAACCGGAGGCGCGTTTCCGCTTCATTCATCTTTTCATGTTTCTCCGTGTGAAAAGTCTGAACTAAGGATTCTATTTTTTGTTTCGATTGTTTTTTATCCATGTGTAACGAATTTAAACAATTACCATAGTAAATGAAAGCCTTTTGCTATTTGACCGCTCTTTGCTTATCTTCCTAACGAATAGGAGATTGAAAAAAGTCTTCTCTTATAGTATGTTCCGGCAGCGGTATTTATCTTCTTCAAAAAAAGCAAGTCCAACAAACACAAACGCCGGATGGAGGAATATGAAAATGCTCCACCGTTTATTCATTCTTTTAGTTTTTATTGCTATCCTTCCTAGCGTCATCTTTTCGCAGCAAGTTGTTCTGCTAAAAATTGATGGTGTTATCAATCCTGCGGCAGCAGCATTTATCGAACGCGGTATCGAAAATGCCCGCGAGAAGAATGCCGAATGCCTCATCATACAGATGGATACTCCCGGCGGCTTACTTAAATCGACACGCGTGATAGTTAGTTCATTTCTTGAATCGAAGATACCTATCGTCGTTTATGTCTCTCCCGGAGGCGCACAAGCGGGTTCTGCCGGTGTGTTTATCACTATGGCAGCGCACATTGCGGCAATGGCGCCTGGGACAAACATCGGAGCGGCGCATCCCGTGGACATGGAAGGAAAAATGGATTCGATTATGAGCGAAAAAGTCACCAATGATGCTTCCGCTTTTATCCGCACTATCGCCGAAAAACGAAACCGCAATATGAAATGGGCGGAAGATGCTGTTCGTAGAAGTCAAGCTATTACAGAGACAGAAGCGTTAGATACAAATGTTATTGATCTCATTGCGAAGAACCTTGATGATCTGCTCTCTCAGATTGACGG
>Ga0182027_10000654_pt1 | contig 59196 bp, 53 predicted proteins | sample 712E1DmetaG_FD_121300 | JGI IMG/M metagenome (GOLD analysis project Ga0182027, IMG submission 121300) | Permafrost microbial communities from Stordalen Mire, Sweden - 712E1D metaG (Illumina Assembly) | ecosystem: Environmental > Terrestrial > Soil > Wetlands > Permafrost | place: Sweden...
AAGCACCAGTAAGGCCGAAGACCTCTGGACCACACGCCGCGTCACAGCATACTGCCAACGGAGCCCGTTTTCATTCGTCGTTGTGGCGCTGCGCGCCGTGTAAAACTCATCCCATCTGTTTACAACGCGTGTCCATCGTTTCAGAATGAACAGTGGCTCACACCGGAATGTCCGCTACATCCAAGCCCGTCTTCAAGACCCTAGGTTACGCCACGCTTTTCGCGGCAGGTCTCCTGCTTGTTCTCTTCCTAAGAAATCTCCGCTCACGTCTCTATTATCACGGTCCCGATTACGGCTTTCTGTTTTGGCTGTTCGCGTGGTCGGCAATAGCTGGTATCGGCCTCGTGTGCCTGAGGAAATGGGCTGTGATCTTACTGTTCTTTCCGGGTGTTGCCACGGCGGTGATCATTCTGGTGAGTGTGTTCAAGACTAGTATTGCGGCATGGGCTGTCCTCGTGAATCTCAGCTTCACGGTTTTTCTACTTGCAATCCCAATGCTGCTCCTCCACTACTGGAACGACTTGCATTGGTAGTTGTCGAAACATCACCATTACACTAACTACATTTGTCCTACGCATGCACCGTCGCAAACGCCTGCTTCGCTGCGGCTATCGTTTGCTGCACCTCGCGCTCCGTGTGCGCCACGCCCAGGAAAGCGGCTTCGAACTGCGACGGCGGCAGATAGATTCCATTCTCTAGCATCGCGCGGAAGAAACTCCCAAACGCTTTGGTGTCGGATTTCTCGGCGGAAGTCCAGTCCGTGACTGGGCCGGCGGCGAAGAACCAGGTAAACATCGAGCCCACGCGGTTATGGCACATGGTCACTCCAGCGTCTTTGGCTGCAGCAGCAACTACCTCGACCACTTCGCCGGCAAGTTTATCGAGCGTCGCGTAAAAGTCCTTGTGCTCGCGCAAGTAACTCAACGTGGCGTAACCAGCGGCCATCGCTAGCGGATTCCCGGAGAGCGTTCCGGCCTGGTACACCGGCCCAAGCGGAGCAACCAGATTCATGATCTCGCTCGGTCCGCCGTAGCCGCCCACCGGCAAGCCTCCGCCGATGATTTTGCCCATGGTGGTGAGATCGGGCTGAATGGAATAAAGTTCCTGCGCACCGCCGAAGGCGAGACGAAATCCGGTCATGACCTCGTCGAAAATCAGCAGCGCTTTATCACGCGCGGTGATGGCGCGCAGAGCTTCCAAGTATCCGCGAGCTGGAGGCACGCATCCCATGTTGCCCACGACCGCCTCCACGATGACACAGGCAATCTGGTGCTTGAATTTCTCGAAAGCCTGCTCGATCGCTCCAACGTCGTTGTAAGGGAGCGCAAGCGTGAACTGCGTGAATTCCTCAGGAACGCCCGCTGATCCCGGAATACCGAGCGTGGCCACGCCCGATCCGGCTTTCACCAGCAGCGCGTCGGCGTGTCCGTGATAGCAGCCCTCAAACTTCACAATATATTTGCGCTTCGTGTAGGCGCGCGCCAGACGGATGGCCGACATGGTGGCTTCCGTGCCCGAGCTGACGAAGCGCACTTTTTGCATGTGCGGAAAAGCGGAAATGACCAGCTCGGCGAGATCCGCTTCGGCTGGGGTGGAAGCTCCGAAGCTGGTTCCATCGCGCGCCGCCGCGATCACCGCCTCAATGACCGTGGGCGCTGCGTGCCCGAGGATGAGCGGCCCCCAGGAGCCGACGTAGTCCACATACTCGTTGCCGTCGGCGTCCCAAATATGCGAACCTTGGCCGCGGACGATGTACAGCGGATCGCCGCCCACGCTGCCGAAAGCGCGCACCGGCGAGTTCACGCCTCCGGGAATCAACTGTTCGGCGCGTTTCTGCAGCTTGCGGGATTGCTCGGTTTTGCGCGTCATCGTTCCTCCAGCGTAGTGATCGTCGCTTCGATCAATATAGCAGCGGCACAAGGGAAGGTCAGAGGTAAGAGGCCAGATTGCAGAAGTAAGAATCTCGAAGTTCCCGCATCGTTAGAAGTCATCACCTCTGCAATCTGACTTCTAACCTCTGACCTCTCACCAAATGTGGTAATAACCTTCGCGGCGACTAAGTTCAACCCTAAGCCCAAACAGTTTGCCCAGGCTTTCAGCTTGCAGAACCTCTTCCTTGCGCCCGTCGGCCACAATGCGGCCGTTCGACATGAGCACTACTCGTTCAATCTCGGGGACGATGTCTGGGATCTCGTGAGTGACCAGAATGATTCCAATTCCCGAGTTGGCTAGCGAGCGCATCGTTTCCCGCAAACTCCGCTGTGCCGAAATGTCCAAGGAATTGCAGGGCTCGTCGAACAACAGCGCGCGCGGCTTGTGGACCAGAGCCCGCGCAATCAAGACGCGCTTGGCCTCGCCCGATGACATTTCCTGCACCGCCCGCTCAGCTAGATGTGAAACTCCGAGTTGGGCCAACGCGGCCTCGGCCAATTCTCTGTGCCTCGGATCGACGGTGTGGTTCGGGAAGATACGCGCGCTGCTGAAGAAGCCGGATAGCACTACGTCGAGGCCACTGGCATCACCGGTGCACGCAGACATCAAATCGTTGGACACGATGCCCAGCAGAGAGCGCAGCTCAAAAACGTTCCAGCTCTCCTGGCCGAGAATGGTCATGCTCGAACCTTCGCGGACCAGCGGATAACACTCGCGGGTGATGGTTTTGATCAGGGTGGATTTGCCGCAACCGTTCGGCCCCAGCACGGCAACGTGTTCGTCCACATGGATGCGAAGGCTGAAGTCGTCGAGTACGATCTTTCCGCCCCGAGCGACGTCTCCGCGCATTACGCGGACGTTACGCAGATCGAGTAGTGGGGCTTTGCTTTCCACGCCGTCAAGTGATTCCACGTTTACAGTATCGCAAGGATTCGCGCTGCCGAGCTTGTCCTGTTCCAGCAAGCTGGAGCGCCGCCAGGGCGGCTTACCGGATCGAACAGAATTCATCGGACTTTCACGAATTTGCAATATTCCTGCAATGTCTCTTGGCTACCTTGATCGCAGTTGCCCTTCTAACCGGGAGGGTTTATCAGGACGGCCTTGGGGGGCTCCGGGCTGTCCTTTTTCAGTTCTTGGGTGTCTCCTCGGCAACATCCCGAGGCGCCCATCCGGCGCCCATCTTCGATCGCTGCAGCGGCCTGGCCATCACTTCAGATACGAGCGGACAATCTCAATGAGTTCGTCGGTCGCGAGCGCCTGCTCGGAACTGAGTTGCTTGGAGTTGATGACATGAAAGCGAATGTGGCCCTCGAGCAGTTCGGCCATCAATCCATTCATGGCGCCGCGCGCAGCCGTAATGAGCTGCAAGACGTCGGAGCAATCCTGGTCGGCTTCCAGAGCGCGCTCGATGGCGGCGATCTGGCCTTTGATTCGCTTGATGCGGAGGATGAGTTTGGGCTTTTCTTCGACGGTATGCATTTTTTCCTTGACCGTAGTATACCCCCCTATGGTATACGAACCAAGGCGGACACGGAAGTGGCTGTTGCTCCGGGAGCCTCCGAGTCGGCTCGCTGGATGGAAGCGGTAGACGTGAGACGATAGCCCCTTTACTCGTCCCTGTCGGTTCACCTCTTCCTCTTCGATTCCCGAAAACTGAAACAATAATGCGCGGGGCCATTCACGAAGGCGTGTAGCCGTCTGGAATTAACCATAGTTAACTGTCCGTGATATGCTTGCGTTAATGGTCAGGCGTGGGGGCTGAAACCGCGGGCATCGGCGCGAAGACCCGGGCGCGGACATGGTCTCGCCATGGCCAACTGCCGTTCCAACTTGAGCTGCAACTGTAACGTTCCTTTAACCGGCTGAGCGCATACTGACGGATTGGGCCCGTGGGCGAAATGAGTAAGGGAAATCGCAAATCGATGCGCTGGACTGCGCAAACGCTGCTGGCCGTGTTGTGGCTGATGGCAGCCGCGATCTGCATAATCCCGGCGCGCGCACAGCAATCGGATGCGACGCTGCCCAATGGCAACACTCCCGCGGCAAGTGCAGACGATCCGCCCAGCCCGCCCACCGCTGCCGATACCGAAGCGATGTTTCCGCATTTCAAGAGCTCGCGCTTCTGGCTCTCCGGGCAGAGCAACTTTATCTTCCAGGCTCATCCTGACTTTCACGCCGACTACAGCGGGCAGAACAGCCTCAGTTCACACTATGACAAAGCCACTTCGCGAGTCATGACACTGTACACCGGAGTGCGGCTCAATAATTCCACCGAACTTCTGGTGGACATCGAAGAAGCTGGCGGGGCGGCGCTCAGCACCGGCCTCGGCTTGGCGGGAAATACGGATCTGGATATTGTGCGCAATCCGCTGTTGAGCAAATTGCCCTACCTGGGGCGCGGCATGATCCACAAAGTGTTCGCGTTGAGCAAGGATAAGGTTGAGAACGATCGTACTTTTCTATCGCTGTTCGATGAACTGCCGCGACGACGCCTCGAAATTCGCTTCGGCAAATTCAGTATGCCGGACTTCTTTGATATGAATTCGGCCGGCTCCGACACCCATTTTCAATTCGACAACTGGTCCCTCGACAACAACGGCGCCTACGACTACGCCGCCGACACGCGCGGCTACACCGTGGGCCTGGTGGCGGACTACGAGGACCGCAACTGGGGTTTTCGCTTCGGCGAGGGGCTCATGCCGAAGGTCGCGAACGGAACCGATCTAGTGTGGCGGCCGTGGCAAGTTCATGCGGAAAATTGGGAATACGAACTCCGCCATGGCGTCATTCCGAAAAAACCCGGCGTCGTGCGGCTGCTTGCGTACACGAACTACGCCAACATGGGCATTTACCGCGATGCGGTGGCCCTCTACCTTGCGCAGCGTCAGGAGGGCCTGATCACAGTTCCGGATATCACCAACCATCCCTGGCACATCACGCGCAAATATGGCTTCGGCGTGAACCTGGAACAGAATCTCGCGAGCTACGTCACGGCATTTGCCCGCTGGGGATGGGACAACGGAAAGACCGAATCATTTGCCTACACTGAAATTGATTCGACCTTCGCCGAGGGCATCGGAGTGAACGGTGCCCGCTGGCATCGCAAGCAAGACCGCGCCGGCATTGCCTTCGTGTCGAACGGCATCAAGAAGGATCACCAGGTGTATCTGGCGGATGGCGGCCTTGGTTTCCTGCTGGGCGATGGAGGGCTGCGCTACGGTCGGGAGAATATCGTCGAATCGTATTACACGGCACATGTCTGGCGCGGAATCTATATCGCTCCCGGAGTTCAGCACATCAATAACCCCGGTTACAACCGCGACCGGGGGCCGGTGGTGGTGCCCACTCTGCGGGCTCATGTGGAATTCTAGAACCAGTTGTCAGTTCTCAGTCAAGCGTTGCGCGTGATCCCGGATTCTTGTTGTCCTGCCTTACGAAGCGCCCAGGCCATTCGCGGAGTGTTGTGGGCAATTCCGAAGCGGCCCTGAGCGTCGAGCAGAATGATTCCACCGTGGCCGTTGAGGCGCTGCTTCAGATAGTTCATCGCCTCCTTCGCGACCCACTCGGGCAAATTGCCGGATTCGACGCGATCCGCCGCCCACTTCGCCAGCACCAACTTCATGATCGGCTCGCCCCATCCTGTGGTGGACGCGGCGGCGCTGAGATTGTCGGCGTAGCAGCCGCAACCGATCAGCGAAGAGTCGCCCAGGCGGCCGGGAGCTTTATTGAGCGTGCCGCCGGTTGAGGTGGAAGCCGCTATATTGCCATCGCGGTCGAGGGCGACAGCTCCGACGGTGTCGTGCGAAATTTCGGGCGCGAACAGATCGTTGCCGTGGATTGAGTCCTGCGACTGATACTCGCGCAGGCGCTCGACTTCCCTGGGGATGACGAGATCTTCGTTGCGGCAAAGAGCGATGCCGTGCTCGGCGGCGTATCGCTCGGCGCCCTCGGCGACAAAATAGACATGGGGGCTGTCGCTAAGAATTTTGCGGGCGGCGCGCACCGGATTGCGCAGACGCTCCACGCAGCCGACGCCGCCGCCGCGCAGGGTCGCGCCGTCCATGATGAAAGCGTCGAGCTGCACCTTGCCGTCGCGGTTCAAGAAACTGCCGCGGCCGGCATCGAAGGTTTCGTCGTCTTCCATCACGACTACAGTTTCCTCAACCGCGTTGAGAGCCGAGCCGCCGCGTTCGAGCACGCGCCATCCGGCGGCAGCCGCGTTGCGCACACCGTTGAGGTGGGCTTCGACCATGTCGTCGGGAATAGCCCAGGCACCGCCGTGTACGACCAGAACAGGATTTGTCGGCACTTTCAGTCCTTGCAGGAAGTTGCGGGGGATAGTTTAGCATCGACATTGGTTAGCCGTTAGAATCGGCATACGCAGCAGTCATCGGTGCGGAACGCACACAGCGCCGCTGAATGCGGAGGTTGAAGGTTGGGAAGTGCTCTCAGATGTGCGGTGATGCTGGTGGTAGTGACAGTCGCTGCCCAGGCAAGAGATTGTTCTATTTCGAAGGTGTTTCAACTCAGGCACGCGCAAGTTCTCGCAGGCGCTCTGGAAGACCCCGCTGGGGCTGTACTGTCCGGAATCGAACTAGAACTTCTTTCAGAGGGGAAACTCGTTCGGCATCTCAGGACCGACAATGACGGAAGGTACGACTTTGGAGAAGTCCCTGCTGGAAAATACAGGATTCACATCCGCTATGGGGAAAATGCTCTCTGCGCTCCCAAAATACAATGTGGAACCAACGGATGCAGTCCCAATCCCAAGTTGACACCGAACCCCAAGAACATGGTCAGGGTTGACTGACCTGGTCCAGGGCCTTTATGCGGCCCGAGCGCGGGCATCCATCTCCGTAGTCCGCTGCCAGGTGTAGATGACTCGGTGAATTACGGTGATGGTCGAGAGCACGGCGATCACCCACAGCACCGGCGCCATGACGTTGAACAGCGCTCCGATAATCAGCAGCACCAAGCGTTCGGGGCGTTCCATGAAGCCGACGCGGCAGGTGCCAATGAGCGACTCGGCGCGCGCGCGCGCGTAGCTCACCATGATGGCACTGATCATGACCAGCGCGGTCAGCACGACGTAGAAGAATCGGTTGCCGCGGGCGTAGAAAACCAGCAAACCGAAGAATAGCGATGCATCGCTGTAGCGGTCGACTACGGAATCGAAAAAACCACCGAAGCGTGTGACTTGGTTTGAGGCGCGGGCGACGCGGCCATCGACCAGGTCGAAGAATCCCGATCCAATGATGACCAGGCCGGCGTAGAAGAACATGCGGCGCTGGTTGTCGCCGTTGGCGTATCCAAACAAAAACGCGGCGTAGGTGTTGACCACCAATCCCATCAGGGTCAGGACGTTGGGATTGATGCGCGAGAGAGCGAGTAGGCGCACAATGGCGTCGAGCAGAACGCCGCAGGCGCGACCGAATCCGCTGGTCCAACTCATGTAGCGTCGGCTCATGGAGTGTTCCTCATAATGCTGCTCATAATAGTGTGGCTCACTCCGATTCCCGTTCCGGTTCCGGCAGCGCTTCCAGTTCCGCTTCCAGCTTGGCTTCGGCGAGATCATGCATGGTGGAAAGTTTCAAGATTTCCATTTCGCGGCTTCCACCGGGGGTGACGACCGTAGCGGTGTCGCCAACTTTCTTATTCAGCAGAGCGCGACCGATCGGTGAGGTCGTGGAAATCTTGCCGGCGGCAACGTCGGACTCCTCGCTCATCACGATCTTGTATTCCATTTCCTCATTCTTGGTGCCGTCGAAAATCGTCACCGTCGAGCCCAGGCCGACTTTATCCTTGGGGATATTGTTCATGTTGATCAGCGACAGTTCGGCCAGCCGTTTGCCCAGTTGGCGGACGCGCGCCTTCAGATACTCCTGGCGCTGCTTGGCGGTGTGATACTCGGCGTTCTCGCTGAGGTCGCCCATGGCGACGGCCTTTTTGATCTCTTTCGGGATATCGAAGGCCAGCTCATGCTCGAGCGTGTTCAGTTCGTCGCGAATCTTTTTCTTGATCTGTTCGGTCATCCACTGGACATTATAACTCTAGGCGATTGGGACTGGCACTCGGGTCCCGAGGCACGAAGCCACGCTACGATCCAATCGCGTCAGGCCCATCCCACTCAACCGAAATGACTTAGTCCGGGATTGGCCGAAAAGACATGGGACCGTCGGTGATCCTTGGCCGTGCGGGTCTGGCGAACTCCGCTTCTTCGTTGCCTTAGAAGCCGCGCTCGGCTAGACTAGAAGCAGTTCTCCGCACCCTCGGGCGAGGGCCCCTCCATGAGCGCAAATGGTGTTTTCCACATCGGCGACAAGGTCGTATACCCCAACCACGGCGTCGGAATTATTGAACAAATCAGCAGCCGGACCATGGGCGCCACGGTCGAGAAATTCTACCTGTTGAAAATTGCAGCTAGCAGTTTGAAGGTGATGGTGCCGTTCGCGAACGTGGGCAGCGTCGGGATGCGTCCCGTGGTGCGCAATGGCGAGGTCGATAAGATCGTGGATTACCTCTCGTCCGGCCAGTGCATTAACGCGGCCGACTGGAAAGACCGTTTCAAAGAAAACTCCGATCGAATGCGCACCGGGTCGCTCACGGACGTGGCGGCGGTGCTGAAGAGCCTGCTTGTCTTGGGACAGGCCAAGTCGCTTTCCTTCCGCGAAAAGAAGATGCTGGAGCGCGCCCGGTATTTGCTGGTCAGCGAAATCGCCATCTCGCGCAACTGCGCGGAGAGCCAGATCGAAGAGGCGCTCACCAAGGCGCTGACAAAGTGTAATCTGCGCTTCCCGGAAATTTCCGAACTTGCCTCTTAACAGCGCTCAGCGGTCGGCGTGGGCTTCCATCCAGGATTGCAGAATCAAGATGGCGGCCATGCGGTCAACCGCTTGTCCCCGCTTTTTGATGGATAGATCGGTTTCGCGTAGCAGGCGGTTGGCTTCGGTTGAGGTCCAGCGCTCGTCCCACAGATGGACGGTCAAGCCGAAGTGAGCGCGCAGATCGTCGGCGAAACGGCGCATCTTCTCCGATTGCGTCCCTTCCGCTCCGCTTAAGCGCAGAGGCAGCCCGACCACAATCTCCCGCACTTCGTATTTCGCCAGCACTTGTCCGAGCGCCTCTAGATCGCGGCGTTTGTTCTGCCGCTGGATCGTATCCAACCCCTGCGCCGTGATGCCGAGCGGGTCCGTGACCGCGACGCCGATTCTTTTCGAGCCGACATCGAGGGCCAGGATGCGGCCATAGCCGGGCGTCCCAGGTGCATGCATCTGGCAATTGTAGATGGCAGAGGCAAAAAGCTCTTTAACTCCTGTAGTTTTAGTGGCGGGACGGGCGCCTCGCCCGGCTCTCCACTGGCAAAGCCTGGATCGACGCACAATTCCGGTCGTGCAATTCCGACCGCGGTAAGGCAGAATTGTTGACCAGTCGGGAGCGGGGTGGGCAACCAGTATGGAGACCACGGAAACACGAAGCGGGCATCACTGGTCGCTGACCTTGCTCGGCATGGCACTGATCGTCATGTTCGCGTACTACGGCGAATCGGTGCTGGCAGTGCTGTTCTTTGCTGTTTTGCTGAGCTTTACGCTCTCTCCGGTGGTGCAGGCGCTGGAGTATTTGCATATTCCGAGGGCCACGGCGGCGCTGATCAGCGTGGTGGCGCTGCTGGTGCTGCTTTATGGCATCACCATCGCTTCCTACAACCAAGCCATTGTTTTTGCGGACAACGTTCCGAAGTATTCGCAGAAGATCCGCTCCATCCTGCAGCCCTTCCAGAAGAACGCGGAACGCCTCGAGAAAACGGGCGAGGCGGTCGGCGAGCCGGATGCCAAGAACGTAGTGCCCGTGCGGCAGGTGCAGAGTTGGTCCGAGGTGCTCACCCACGGAGCCGGTACTTTTACCGACATCCTGCTGGCCGCGTCGTTCATCCCATTCCTGGCCTACTTTCTGCTGACCTGGCAGAGCCACGCGCGTTCGGCCACCGTGATGCTGTTTCCTTTGCAGCACCGGAACACGGCATACGTGACGCTGGGGCTGATCGGAAAGATGTTGCAGAGCTTCATTGTCGGGAACCTGCTGATCGGACTGCTGATTTCGGCAGTGAGCATCGCGATTTTCGGACTGTTGCACGTTCCGTTCTTCTATTTCGTCGGCTTTCTCAGCGGCTTTCTGAGCCTGGTTCCTTACCTGGGAATTGTGCTGTCGATGGTCCCGCCGATTCTGGTCGGCCTGGGACAACTGGAGCCGGGGGACTTGGTGATCGTTGTGTTTTGCGTAATCGGGCTGCACCTCTTCGCGCTGAACGTTCTCTATCCGAAGCTGCTGGGGAGCCGGCTGAGAATCAATCCGCTGGCGGTCACGCTCGCGCTGCTGTTCTGGGGAGCGGTCTGGGGCGCAGTCGGACTGGTGCTCGCCATCCCAATCACGGGCGCGATCAAGATTGTCTTCGACCACGTCGAGTCGATGAAACCGTATGCGGACTGGCTGGGCGAGTGAGGGCGAGTCTGGAGTAAGGAGTCGGATTGCAGGATTGAGAGGCTCCTGGCGCCTGCGAAACCGGCAGAAATCCTGTAGTGGGTTTGAATAGCAAGCCAAGCGTTCGGAAACCCAAGCCGACTTACCAGGAGTTGACCTCGTTTTTCTATGCGGTTGTGGGAATTGCTTATCTGGGCATGGGAGCGTGACTGTGGCCACAGACATTATCGACCCATTTTAAGTTAAAGCCCACCATCGACCTTCCCCGAAGTAACAACACCCGGCGGGGTCGGCGTGTATTTTCTCTGAGATTCTCGTCGCCTCGCCGAAAGGCCGTGTCTTTGTCCGGATGGGGTACGATAGTCGCGGATGGCCAGTCCAGCAAGCATCACCGCTCCCCCGCGCAGAGAAAACTTGCTGCTAATTAACGGAATGGCCATTGCCTGGGCTATGGCGCTCGCCAAACTCGTCTTCCACATCTACACCAACAATCACTACGGCTACTTCGTCGACGAGTTCGACTACATGTCGTGCGGCGATCACCTACAGTGGGGATACGTCGACCAGCCTCCGCTCATCCCCTTCCTCACGCATATCAGCCGCGCCGTGCTTGGAGACTCGCTGCGCGCCATCCGCTTCATTCCCGCCCTGGCGACTTCACTTCTGATCGTTCAGACCGCCGCACTCACCCGCGAATTCGGCGGACGCCGCTATGCGCAAGTCCTGGGTGCTGTCTCGATCGCCATCGCCGGCATGTATCTCTCGAATGGCAACCTGCTCGGCACCAACTGTCTGGAACCGAATATCTGGATGGGCTGCGTCTATTGCCTGATTCTTGCGATTAAAAAGGATGATCCTCGTTACTGGCTAGGGTTTGGAGTGATCGCAGGTATCGGGCTGGAGGAAAAGTATTCGATCTTGGTCTTTGTAGTCGGGATCGTGATCGGGCTTCTGCTTACCACGCAACGCCGCGCCTTTCTCACGAAGTGGATGTGGTTCGGTGGAGCTGCGGCCTTTCTGATCTTCCTGCCCAATCTGCTGTGGAACATCCATTATCACTGGCCCTTTGTGCAACTGATGCGCGCCATTCGCGCCGAAGGCCGCGACGTGGTCTACGGGCCAGTTCCTTATTTCGTGCAGCAGGCGACGATCCTGCAACCGTTAAACGCTCCCATCTGGATTATCGGCCTGATCGCGTCCTTTATCTCGCCTAGGCTACGGCCGTATCGGGTCCTCGGCTGGTGCTATCTCGTCTGCTACGCGACTTTCTTCGCGCTGCATGGGAAGAACTATTATTTGGCGCCGATTTACCCCATGCTCCTAGCCGCCGGAGCGATGCAAATCGAGCACTGGCTCGATGGTTCGAAAGCCGTGCCTGCACGCCAGGGGTGGAAACCTGCGTTCATCTGGACGCTGTTGATTGGCGGAGTAATCTCCGCGCCCATGTCGGTCCCGGTCCTTCATCCAGGCACGTTCGTTAAATACATGAAGTTCACCCATACCCAACTGGCGCAAACCGAGCATTTCGGGGATCAATCGCCCTTGCCGCAGTGGTACTCCGATCAGTTCGGATGGAAGGAGATCGCCGACGAAGCTGCGCTTGCCTGGAGCCGCATCCCGCCCGCCGAGCGTCAGGACTGCGGCATTTTCGCGCAGAGCTACGCGCAAGCCGGAGCCATCGATTTTTTCTACAAAGCCAAGGAACTGCCTTCAGCGCTCAGTGGCGACCGCACCTATTGGCTGTGGGGATGGCACGGCTATTCCGGAAACTGCATGATCGTCGTGGATAACCGAAAAGAAGTTCCAGAACGCCTTTGGAACGAAGTAGAGTTTGTCGGAAGGTCCGCGCCGAACCAGTGGGCGCTTCATCGAGAGATTCCCGTCTTTATCTGCAAGGGAAAGAAGTTCGACTCGATGACCAGTCTGTGGCCGCGTGTGAAGCACTGGCACTGAGTCCCCATGCGTCGATTTTCGGCTTATCTGAGGCGGAGCCCTTTGGTCCCGACAAACGTTAGAGCTGTATCGGAAGCGAACCAGCGCGACAGTTTCCGTTAGCTTGGACCTGAGGCGTTCGCTTTCGATACAGCCGTTTGAAGGAAGCCGCTTTGTTCGCGGCGGACGCTATGGGATTTCAATCGACTTTGGTTTGGAAGTTGTTGAAAAGCAGAGTGTTTGCGGTGCGATCTTCAAATCGAAGTTCATCGATCCAACCATGAAGCCCAGGCTCACGGTCGCCTCATCGTAACCCGAGACAGACCATTCTGCAAGACCGACTCCCGAATCTCCGATGTCACTTCCTTCGGGCACGCGAAAGCGTCTGCCGCAAAGCGGCTTCGTTCAAACGCCCTTGTCTTCACTAACGCCCAGGCAATCATCCGGCGTAGGGCTCAACCCACTACCGGAAATCCCACCGTGCTTGCTTGATGCAATCTGGCCTCGATTCGTGCAGTCGATTCTTCCGGCCCTGTACTCCAGCCACTTTGTTTCATTCTGAAAATCCCTCTACACTAAAACCTTGCGCACCCTGATCACACTGTTCTCGGTTATCGTCCTCGCCGCCGGCGCTTGGGTGGCTTGGCTGGTCTGCGTCCCGGTTACGCCTCCAGCCAATACCGCCCTGCTACTGCATTCCGGATATTCGACGCGGAGGATTGCCGCCGAGTTAAGAAAGGCAGGGGTTATCCGAAGCGAACTGGCTTTCCGGCTCTGGCACGAGCTCCACCCCAAGCCATCGTTGAAGGCGGGTGAGTATCGTTTTGAGCGGGAGGCAACGCTTCGACAGGTTTACGACCGGATCGCGCGCGGCGATATCTACTTCCACGTGGTCACCATCCCTGAGGGCTACACGATGTTCGACATCGCGAAAGCCATGGAAGACGCGGGGCTCGGCTCGGCAGCCGATTTTGTGCACGTTGCTGAAACCCAGACGCAGTTGATCTCGGATCTGGCGCCGGACGCCAAGTCGCTCGAAGGCTATCTCTTCCCTAACACCTACCAGTTCACGCGGACCGAGAGCCTGGAGGAAATGGCGGCGGCGATGGTCCACCAGTTCCGGCAGGTGGCGCAACAGACCGGGCTGACCTCTCGTCCGAACTCGGACGTGCCTCAAGTCGTGACCATGGCATCGATCATCGAAAAGGAGACAGCGGCTCCAGAGGAACGGCCGCTCGTGGCCAGCGTCTACTACAATCGGTTGGCGCAAAGAATTGCGCTCGATGCCGATCCGAGCGTGATTTACGGGGAGTTGCTGGCGGGCACATACCAGGGAAGCCTTCATCACGCTGACATGGCAGTGAACTCTCCCTATAACACTTATCGTTTCCCGGGATTGCCACCGGGGCCGATCGGCAATCCGGGGAGAAGCGCGCTGGAAGCTGCCATGCACCCCGACAGCACGAACTTTCTTTATTTTGTTAGCGATGGCAATGGGCACCACCGCTTCGCCCGCAACCTCGAAGAACACAATCGGAACGTAGCGGCCTATCGCCGCGCACTCGGCATCCGGTAAGCACGGAGGCCTCCCCTGCCTTATACTAGTGAGATACCAAATTGACAAAAGTCTTCCCAGGTACTGGCATAGGAATGTATCGGCCTCATCTTCGCCTCTTTTTGCTCTTGCTTCTGTCCGCGGCTAGTTTTCCGCTTAGCGGCTGCCTGTTCCGGACACGCACTCTGGACCGTCAGTACTCCAACCGGCCGCTGAAGAGCGCGACCCAGCAGGAACTCATCGACTACGTCAACACTCAGGCCGCCAAGGTTCAGTCCATACAGGCAACCGTGGATATTGACGCTTCGTCTGTAGACCTGAAAAACGGCCTGGCCACGGCCACCGACTACAAAGAGATTCGCGGCTACGTGCTGGCGCGCAAACCGTCCATGCTGCGCATGAAGGGCCTGATGCCCCTAGTGCGAAATACCGCCTTCGATATGGTCAGCGACGGCCAGGACTTCAAGCTGTGGATTCCCCCGCAGAATAAGTTTGTCGTGGGTTCGGACAATGCCGACAACTACCAGCCCGACAAGCGCCTGGAGAACATGCGGCCGCAGTACATCTACGACGCGCTCCTGCTGCCCGAAATCGGCCGAGACGATGCCGTGCTGGAAAACGGTTATGAAACCGTCCTGGACTCGAAGCGGCATCGGGTCGAAGAGCCGAATTACAGCTTGCTGGTGATCCGCAAGGGCCCTCAGGGCGCCTATCTGTCCCGCAAGATCGATTTCAGCCGAATCGACCTCCTGCCCTACCGGCAAAGGATCTATGACCAGCAGGGAAACGTCGCCACCGATGCCCACTACCAGGATTACAAAGACTACGCGGGCACTGTGTTCCCGAGTACGATACAGATCGAACGGCCGCGGGAGAATTACGACATCACCCTGGGCATGGTCAAACTCGAAATCAATAAGACGCTGACCGACGATCAGTTTTTGCTGGAGCAGCCGGTTGGGGCGGTCGTCGTGCACCTCGATCAGGCTGGTTCGGGCACAGGAAAGACGTCGGGCACCAAACGCAAGTAGTTCAGCGGAAAAGACATGATGAATCGCATGATCCTCGGGAATCTGGTGCACCGCCCGGTGCGCTCGATGATCAGCATTGTCGCCGTGGCGCTCGAAGTCACGCTGATACTGCTGATCGTGGGCCTCTGCTTGGGAATGATGCAGGACACCCGTACTCGAGCCGGTGGCATTGGGGCCGACGTGATCGTGCTGCCGCCGGGATCTTCGTTCATCGCCGGACTCTCGAGCGCGCCCATGCCGATCAAGGTAGGGGGTGTGCTGGCCAAGCTGCCCCACGTGAAGAGTGTTGCGCCCGTGATCCAACAAACTACGTCGTCGGGATCGTTCTTCGAGATGATTACGGGGATCGATTTGCCGAGCTACGAAAGCATGTCATCGGGCTTCCACTACTTACAGGGAGGTCCCTTTCAAGAGCCATACGACGTACTGTTGGACGATCTCTTCGCCGAGTCCAAACATGCTAAAGTCGGCGACACGATCGACATTCTGAACAATAAATTTCGCATCTGTGGAATCGTGGAGCGCGGCAAGGGCGGGCGCAAGTTCGTTCCTATTAGCACGCTGCAGGATCTGATGGGCGCCAAGGACAAGGCCACCATCTTCTATCTCAAACTCGACGACCCAGCGAACGCGGACACGGTGGTGGATGAGATCGATCACGTCCCCGGCATGGAGCGCTATAAGGTGAATTCCATGGCATCCTACCTGGCCATGATGACCACCAACAACATTCCGGGACTCTCCGTTTTTATCAAGGTCGTGGTCGGCATTTCGGTGGTCATTGGATTCATCGTGATCTTCCAGGCCATGTACACGGCAGTCATGGAGCGGACGCGCGAAATCGGCATTCTGAAGGCGATGGGGGCATCGAAGTTCTACATCGTAAATGTAGTGTTGCGGGAGACGGCATTGCTGGCGCTCGCTGGCATCGTGCTGGGCATCGTAGTGAGCCTGGCGGCCCGGGCCGCCTTGGCGCATAAGTTCCCGCTGCTGCAGGTGGTAGTAGACGGTGGCTGGATCGTCCGCGCAACCCTGATTGCCATCGTCGGCGCGATTGCCGGGGCGCTGTATCCGGCGTTTCAGGCGGCACAGAAGGACCCCATCGACGCCTTAGCCTACGAATAGTGGCGCCGTTCTTGACGTTTCGCTTTTGATTCGCCTGGCCTTGCGGAACTTTTTTCTTCCTCGCAACTTTCCTCATAATTTCCTCGCAAATCGGCGAAGAATGCACGATACTGCCCGATGAAACTGTCCGTGCTATAATCACGCGCCGTTACGCAGAAGCAGTGCAGTTTCGCAGCGGTTATCCTAATTCCCAGGCCCCGTGCGCGCAGGCGAGCGGGTGACCTCAAATACGCAGGAGGAGATATGGGCTTCGATGATCCGACTCTGTATGGTCGGGACGATGAGACGGATGAGTACAGCGACAGCGGCGCCTATGGCGAATCGCTGGAGGAATTGGAAGAAGAGGAAGAAGAGGAAGAGGAAGAACCTGTTCTCGTAGAGGAGGGCGAGGAGATTGCCGCGCCGCCACCAGTGCGAGAACCCTCGCCTGCAACTCCATCGGGTGGTGGTGGCGGTCCCAGCGCGCCTCCGAAGAAGAAGGCGCCGGCCAAGAAGGCTCCCGTCAAGAAAGCACCTGCCAAGAAAAAAGCGGCCAAGAAGCCGGCGAAGAAAGCCGCGAAGAAACCGGCCGCGAAGAAGAAAGGTAAACCGGCGAAGAAAGCCGCGAAGAAGCCCGCCAAGAAGGCGGCGAAGAAGAAGAAAGTGGCCCGCAAGAAAGGCCGCTAGCGGTTCACGTTATCAGGCCAGATGATGGCGGAAGCCCGGCTCTCGTTCCGGATTCCGCCATCCCACTTACTTTCCGTCGCGCACGATCGCTTCCGCTTCAATTTCCACCAGCATCTCCGGAGAAACCAGGGCCGTGATCGCCATCATGGTGCTCGCGGGCCGAATGTCGCGGAAAAACTCTCCGTGCGCCTTCCCCACTTTTTCCCAGTCCGCAATGTTGATAAGAAACACGCGCGTGCGGACGACATCTTGCAGTAAAGCCCCGGCCTGCGCCAGCGCGCGTTCAATGTTCTTGAGAGTCTGAACCGCCTGCGCGTATGCATCGCCCAAGCCAACGATTTTGTCGTCGTCTCCAGTTGCGGTTGTGCCCGCAACATGGACATGCACGCCCACGCGAACCGCACGAGAGTAACCGACAATCGGCTCCCAGGGCGTTCCGCTTGAAATATTAATTCGCTCCACTTCGCCTCCGTTTTCCCGTTCTTTTTCTGTAAATAGATTCCGTAAACGAATCTTTCGATCCACGCGATGCGGAAATTAGCAGCCGTCCGCTTTGCCTGCCAGTAGATACGCGGAAACCCCGCGCCCTGGAAGTGCTTCTAACTACCAGGTGGCTCCGATGGGCACTTGCTTTAGATCGGGATTCACGGTATCTAATCCGCACGTGCTCCTGTTCCGATGGAAACTACGGGGGTCCGCCTTGGGAAGGAAGTGGGGCCATGGAAATTCCGGAGACGCATCCGCTGCAGCAATTGTTTCGTGAACTGGTCGGCCATCATTATGCCGAGGAGATTGGAATTCGCGATCCGCAGGTCGTGAGCTACGTCGCCCATCTACTGGCGGAGTTTTGCGATGCCGAGCAGTTGTTGAAAATCCGCAATGCCGCAGGAAAGCCGTTGAACGATGTGGGCGAAATGCTGATCGAATCCGACCCGATCTACGGCCCGGCGCCCTCGTTCGACCGAGAGCGCCAGGTCCGCAAGCACATTGGCGACTTCACTCTGTTCTACGCCGGCATGTTTCCAGAGAGCATCAACCATTATCGCCTGCGCCGCCAGCGCGTCGAGAATTTTGTGGATTGGGTGAAGGCCGGGAAAGAAAGCTACTACATTGTCTCGAAGTTTGAGCACTTCGAATACGCCAAGGTGGCCCCGATGTTTGCGCAGCTCTCGCAAAGCTTTGAGCAGTGCGTCTATGGTCTGAATCTGGTGAAGAACGAGCTTGAGGTGATGCAGCACCCGATCGCGAGGAGAACGAACGAGTTGATCATGTAAGAAAAACTAAGAAGTCAGAAGTCAGAATGCAGAAGTAAATTCGCGCCGTCAAGCTGCAGACGATGGCTCTTTCGCCGTTCGGACCGACGTGACGAAGATCGACACGAGTTCGTTGGCTTCGGTAACAAGGTCGTTCAGCTTTTGCTGGGGAAATATTTCTGCATCACGCATTAGCTCCAACCAGAACACGGTTTCGTCAGCCTCCTCAAGCACAATTCCGAGCTTCGCGATAAATTCAGCTCGCGAACGAGCGCGACACGCCGCACGGTAGTTTGCTCCGATGGATGTACCCGAGCGAAGCAGTTGCCTACCAAGAATGCGCGCCTCTTCAGTCTTGGGCAAGGAACGGAACAGCTTAAGGATCCGCGAAACGTTTTGTGCGCACGGGCAAGTCCTTTAGGTTTCTCATTCCGATAGAATAATTCTGGCGCGACTCAACTGGCAGTGACCGCTCTCACATGATGATTGGTAGGTTTCACTTCTGCATTCTGACTTCTGACTTCTGACCTCTCACCATCCGCCTGCCCGCGATCTCAAAATTCCCTTCCAGCACGATCTTGATCGCTTCCGTGTACGCAATGTGTTCCTGCTCAAGAATTCGCGCCGCCAGCGTGTGCTCGTCGTCGGAATCCAGCACGGACACGGTTTTCTGCACGATGATCGCACCATGATCGAGTTCCTCATCCACCAGGTGCACCGTGCATCCCGACACTTTCACGCCGTAGGCAAACGCCTGCCGCTGCGCTTCCAGTCCCGGGAAGGACGGGAGCAGCGACGGATGGATGTTGAGAATTTTCCCCGGAAACTGCCGCACGAACCAGGGCGAGAGCAGCCGCATGTAACCGGCGAGGCAGACCAGATCGACGCGGTTGTCGAGAAGCGCAGCCACAACTTCGCGGTCGTGTTCTTCGCGCGGCTTGCCCTTCGACAGAATGACGAGCGCGTTGAGGCCGCGCTGGCGGGCGGTTTCAAGACCGGGTGCATCGGCGCGGTTAGAAATCACGACCGCAATGCGCGCATCGGGGATCCGGCCCGCCACAATACTGTCGGCGATGGCCACAAAATTGGAGCCGCGTCCGGATAGCAGAATGCCGAGGTTCTTCATAGGACAACAATCCACACTGTCATCCTGAGCGAAGCGAAGGACCTCTGTATTCCGGCGCCACGAGCAAATGCATAGGTCGTTCGCTTTGCTCAAGATGACAATCCAAACCTATGCCACGAATCTACGCTGCTCTAGCTGAACATCACCTTGCGATCGCCCTTGACGATCCGTCCGACGCTGTAGAATTTTTCTCCGGCGCGCTCCAGCAGCGTCTGCGCTTTCTTGAACTTCTTGGCGGGAACCACGATCAACATGCCCAGTCCCATATTGAAGGTGCGGAGCATTTCTTCTTCCGCGACATTACCGAGTTTCTGCAGATGTTCAAAGATGGGAAGAACCGGCCAAGTGCCGAGTTCGATCACGGCCGACGTGCCCTTGGGCAGCACTCGGGGCAGGTTCTCGGTGATGCCGCCGCCGGTAATATGCGCCAGCGCCGCCACGCACTCGCCCGCGATCATCTTCCGGATGATCGACCAGTAGCTGCGATGGGTGCGCATGAGTTCGTTGCCGACCTTGTTCTTGATCTCGCTGACAAAGGTCTCCGGAGAATAGCCCGCGATTTCAAAAAGCAGTTTGCGAGCCAGCGAGTATCCATTGGTGTGCAGGCCGTTCGAGGGCAGGCCGAGCACGCAATCCCCCACCTGCACGTCTTTGCCGCTGATGATGCGTTCCCGTTCGACCACTCCGACAATGAATCCAGCGAGATCGTATTCGCCTTCGGGATAGAATCCCGGCATCTCGGCCGTCTCGCCGCCAATCAGGGCGCAGCCGTTATGCTTGCAGGCTTCGGCGAGGCCGCCCACAACTTTCTCCGCGACTTCCGGCTCCAGCGTGCCTGTGGCTAGGTAATCCATAAAGAACAACGGCGCCGCGCCCTGCACCGCGATGTCGTTCACGCAGTGATTCACCAGGTCGGCGCCGACGGTGTGGTGCAATTTCATTTCGAAGGCGACTTTTAATTTGGTGCCCACGCCGTCCACGCTCGAAACCAGCACCGGATCCAAATACTTTTTGTCGACCGAGAACAGCCCGCCGAATCCGCCAATCTCGCTCAGCACTCCCTTGGTGAAAGTCTTGTGGGCCAGATACTTGATGCGCTGCTTGGTTTTGTTGCCGCGATCGATGCTGACACCGGCATCGGCGTAGGTGATGGAGTCGCTTTGAGGGTTGGGATCCTGGGCCACGTTATCAGTCCGTCATTGCCAGTGGAGAGAGCTGATGCGCCGCCAATCCAGAGGACGCGTTTCAGGCGCATCAAATTCTAGCACGTCTGGAGTTGCCCCTGGCTTTTTCAAGCGCCATTCGCGAAGACGTTATAATGCTGGTCCAATCTTTTTCTTCGGGAGACAAGCATGAGAATTTTGATAGTTCTATTTTGCGCCGTGCTGACGATTCCGTTTGCAGTGGCGCAGCAAGACCAATCCCAGGACACGACTTCCGAGAGCGCGAAGCAGTCCACATCCAAGAAGGATAAGAAGCAAGCCACGCCGGCCAGCGCTGCAACTCCGGACAAGTCCGCGGAAAGCGGCAGGCCCGCGGAGCCGCCGAAAGCGGAATCGGCCGAAGCCACCGACAAGGAAGAACACTACGATGTGGCGAAGGTCCCGCCCGTAATCACGCATCATCAGATAGCGCTCAACGGCAAGACTCTCAGTTACACGGCGACGGCCGGAAGGCTTCCGCTCAAGCGCGGCGACGGCAAGACGGAAGCAGAGATGTTTTTCGTCGCCTATACGCTCGACGGACAGGAAGCCGGCAAGCGCCCGCTGACGTTCGCCTTCAACGGCGGCCCCGGCTCCGCCTCGGTATGGCTGCACATGGGCGCGCTCGGACCAAAGCGCGTGGTGTTGCAGCCGAACGGCTTCATGCCGGCAGCGCCCTATCGCCTGGAAGACAATCCCGACACGCTGCTCGATCACAGCGACATCGTCATGGTGGATGCCATGTCCACCGGCTACTCGCGGGCCGCGACCGCCGAACTTACCAAAAAGTTTCTCGGCGTAAAAGGTGACGTACAAGCGTTCGGGGAATTCATACGCCTCTACATTTCTCGCTACGACCGTTGGAGCTCTCCGTTGTTTCTGTTGGGGGAAAGCTACGGCACAACGCGCGCCGCCGGCATCGCCGGATACTTAGCCGATCATGGCATCGCTTTTAACGGCGTGACCCTGCTCTCAATGGCCGTGGATTTCCAGACTCTGGAATGGAACAAATCGAACGACCTGCCTTATTTTCTGCTCGTTCCCACGTTCAACATGATCGCCGGCTACCATCACAAGTTGTCCGCCGATCTCACCCAGGATGTGGCGAAAACGCGCGAGGAAGTCGTGCGCTGGTCGTCCAATGATTACGCGCTCGCGCTTGGCAAAGGCGATACACTGACGCCCGAAGAACATCGCAAGATTGTCGAACAACTGTCGCGCTACATCGGGCTGCGTCCGGAAGTGATCGAAGCGCATAACCTGCGCATCGACGTTCCCACTTTCACCAAAGAGTTGCTGCTCAACCAGAAACTGGTCTCGGGCCGCTTCGACGGCCGCTTCAGCAGCCCCAATCCCGACGACGATCGTTTCTATGATCCAACGAGCGCCGCCATTCTGCCGCCTTACAACTCGGCGTTCAACAATTACCTGCGCACCGAACTGAATTACAAATCCGACATGCCCTACAGGGTTTTCGCCTATGACGAACCCGGCTTCCGGAGCTGGGACTGGGGCAACGCCGAACAGGGCTTTCCCAGCACGGCAGGCGGGTTGCGTTCGGCCATGATCAAGAATCCGTACATGAAGATTCTGGTGATGGAAGGCTACTATGACCTGGCCACACCCTTTGCCGCTGCCAACTGGACCATGGATCACCTCGACCTCAGTCCACAGTTCCGGGAGAGTGTTTCGTACGCCACCTACAACGCCGGGCACATGGTGTACATCGATCGCGCCGAACACAACAAGATGAAAAAAGATCTGGTGGACTTCATGGGGAAGTGTCTGCCGAAATAGTTCGTGTGCTCGTGTGGGGACGGGCGCCCTCGCGAGCCTGCCCTGAGCGAGTCGAAGGGTCCAAGCCGAGCACAAGCTCGGCAGTTGCCTGTCGTCACCGCAACTCTGAACTTGCATTAACGCGGGACGTTGAACGCTAATCTCATGCGCGCCGCTGTCATCTTCGGGTTGGGAACTTCGCCGGCTGACTTGAAGCCATTTCAATCCGGCTCTCCGACCGAGTGGCTGGAGGGACTGCCCGCCTCCTCCAGCGACGCCGACGCCATCCTCATTTTTGGCGGGGACGGCACCATTCACCGTCATCTGCCCGCGCTGGTGCGGCTCCAGCTTCCGGTGCTTATCGTCCCGGCAGGCAGTGGAAACGATTTTGCCCGCGCACTGAAGCTGCGCTCGATGCGAGACTCGTTGCGCCTCTGGCGCGATTTCGAATCGGGGAAAATTCAGGCGCGGGCAATCGATCTCGGGGTCATCGTGCCGTCCGATGCGCCGGAACGCACACACTATTTCTGCTGCGTCGCTGGATGCGGTCTGGATTCTGCCGTCACTCGGAGCGCCAATCGAATGCCCCGCTGGCTGCGCGGGAACGGCGGCTATGCCCTGGCATTGTTCCCGCGGTTGCTCAAGCTTCCGGCTTATTCCATGCGGCTGACGCAGATCAATGGTCAGGATCGCACCGAAGCTGAAAAGCGAACCTTGCTTGCCGCCTTCGCCAACACGCAGTTCTATGGCGACGGCATGCGCATCGCGCCGGAAGCGGATTTTGCCGATGGCAAGCTCGACATCTGCCGCATCCACACGCTGAATCCATTCAAGTTGTTTTGCATGTTTCCGACGGTCTACTTCGGGCGCCATCTGCTTCTGCCCGAGGTTGAGTACTCACGGGCGGAGCGGATTCGCGTGGATACCGAGACTCCGCTCGAAATCTTCGCTGATGGGGAGTTTGTGTGCGAGACGCCCGCCGAGATTTCCGTTGCCGCGGGGGCGCTGCGAGTGATCTGTTCGGCGCGCTAGGATCCCTTAACTTCGCGCTACGGGTTTAGGTTGTCATCTTGAGCGAAGCGAAAGACCTATGCATTCGGCTGACACAAATTCGTAGGTCCTTCGCTTCGCTCAGGATGACAGCGTAGAGTTACGGCCTCCTAGCGCACCCGCCCGTAGCGCGCATCGAGCGCAATATTCAGTTCGAGCACATTCACGCGCGGCTCGCCCAGGAATCCCCATTGCCGGTCCTCGGAGTTTTCAACGACGAGGCGTGCGACTTCATCTTCCGAAATCTTGCGTTCCGCAGCCACGCGACGAATCTGAAATTCCGCGGCCGCTGGGGTGATATGCGGGTCGAGTCCCGAAGCCGATGACGTCACCAGATCGATGGGGATGGGAACGCCGGGGTTTTCGGCTTGCAATTTGGCCACGTCTCCATTGACCCGAGCGATTAACTGCGCGTTGGTCGGGCCGAGGTTTGAACCACCGGAAGCGGTGGCATCATAGCCCGCGCCCGCGTTCGATGGCCGCGAATGAAAGTAGCCCGGACCCGAAAATGGTTGTCCGATCAGCCGCGAACCAATGACCACCCCGTCCTTCCCGCGAATGAGCCCGCCGTTGGCCTGCTTGGGGAAGATCACCTGCGCGAGTCCAGTCACCAGCAGGGGGTACAGAATTCCCAGCAAGACCGTCGTCGCGATTGTCATCAATATTGCCGTAATCAGATTTTTCTTCATAATCTTCTCGATTCACTGACCACTGCCCCTAAATCAGCTTGACGCCGGTGATGAGCATGTCGATCAGCTTGATGCCGATGAATGGGACCACAAGGCCGCCGAATCCATACACCAGCAGGTTCTGCCGGAGCAAAGATTCGGCACTCATTGCCTTGTACTTGACCCCTCGCAGCGCCAGCGGAATCAGGGCCACGATGATGAGCGCGTTAAAAATAACCGCGGAAAGCACCGCCGAATGCGGCGACTGCAGCCGCATGACGTTCAGCGCGTTCAGCACCGGAAATGTTCCGGCAAACATCGCTGGAATGATCGCGAAGTACTTGGCCACGTCGTTCGCGATCGAAAATGTGGTGAGCGCTCCGCGCGTCATCAGCAACTGTTTGCCGATTGCCACCACCTCAATCAGCTTGGTGGGATTCGAGTCCAGATCCACCATGTTTCCAGCTTCTTTCGCGGCTTGCGTGCCGGTATTCATGGCCACGCCGACATCGGCCTGCGCCAGCGCGGGCGCATCGTTGGTACCGTCGCCGGTCATCGCCACCAGTTTGCCGTCGGCTTGCTCGCGGCGAATCAGATCCATCTTCTCTTTCGGAGTCGCCTCCGCCAGGAAATCGTCGACGCCCGCCTCGCGCGCGATCGCCGCCGCCGTCAGCGGATTGTCGCCGGTGATCATGACCGTCTTGATCCCCATGGCGCGCAGTTGATTGAAACGTTCGCGCATCCCGCCTTTGACAATGTCCTTCAGGTAGATCACACCCAGGGCGCGCTGATTCTCCGCAACCACCAGCGGAGTTCCTCCCGAGCGCGAGATCTGCTCGACGCTCGCCTGAATCTCGCGCGGCAGCGAGGTGCCGAACTGCTGCAGGTATTTGGTGATGGCGTCGACCGCTCCCTTGCGAATCTCGCGGCCATCCAGGTTCACGCCCGACATGCGCGTTTGCGCGGTGAATGGCACAAACACCGCTTCGTGCGAAGCCAGTTCACGGCCACGCAGGCTGTACTTCTCTTTTGCCAGAACCACAATCGACCGGCCTTCGGGCGTTTCGTCCGCGAGCGAAGAGAGTTGCGCGGCATCGGCCATCTCGGCCGTCGTAATACCCGGCGCCGGGATAAACTCCGCTGCCTGGCGATTGCCGAGCGTGATCGTTCCCGTCTTATCGAGCAGCAACGTATTCACGTCTCCGGCCGCTTCCACGGCGCGCCCCGACATCGCCAGCACGTTGTGCTGCACCAGGCGGTCCATGCCCGCAATGCCGATCGCGGAAAGCAGGCCGCCAATCGTGGTCGGAATCAGGCAAACCAGCAAAGAGACCAGCACAAATACGGTCTGCGGCGATCCCGAATAAATCGCGAAAGGCTGCAGCGTAATCACAGCGAGCAGGAAAATAATGGTCAGACCCGCCAGCAGAATGTTGAGCGCAATCTCGTTCGGCGTCTTCTGCCGCTCCGCACCTTCGACCAAGGCGATCATTCTGTCGAGGAAGGTCTCTCCTGGATTCGAAGTAATGCGTACCTTGATCACGTCGGAAAGCACGCGCGTGCCGCCGGTGACTGCCGATCGGTCTCCACCAGCTTCGCGGATCACGGGCGCGGATTCGCCCGTAATTGCAGACTCGTCCACCGAGGCCACGCCTTCGATAACTTCGCCGTCGCCCGGGACGAGTTCGTTCGCGGTAACCGTCACGACATCGCCCGAACGCAGCTTGGCGCTCGGCACCGTTTCTATGGTCCCGTCCGGCAGCAAGCGCTTGGCTTCGGTTTCAGACCTGGCCTTGCGCAGCGTGTCGGCTTGCGCTTTGCCACGTCCTTCGGCCATGGCTTCCGCGAAGTTCGCGAACAGCACCGTGAACCAAAGCCACAGCGTGATTTGCAGATTGAATGCGAAGCTCTGCTTTTCGCGAAATAACAGCACGGTCGTCACCACGGCGCCCACCTCGACCACGAACATGACCGGATTCTTCATCATGGTGCGGGGATCGAGTTTGACCAGCGCATCGACCAGCGCCCGCCGTATGATTTTTGCGTCCCACAAACTCTTGCTTTTCTTTTCTGCCATTTGCCGCCTCAGAAAGTTTTCCCTGCCATCATCAGCAGGTGTTCCAGCACAGGCCCCAAGCTAAGAGCCGGGAAAAATGTGAGCGCTCCCACGATTACAATCACGGACACGAGCAGAACCGTAAACAGGGGCGTAGTTACCGGGAACGTGCCAGCCGTAGCGGGCACCGCTTTCTTCTTCGCCAGGTTGCCGGCAATCGCCAGCATGGGAATGATCATGAAGAATCGTCCCACCAGCATCGTCATCGCACCCGCGGTGTTATACCAAAGCGTGTTACCGTTCAAGCCGCCGAACGCCGAACCGTTGTTCCCGGCCGCCGACGTAAACGCGTAGAGGATTTGGGTCAAGCCGTGTGGACCCGGATTGCTGATGCTCGATGTACCAAATCCCTCGACCGATGAAATGCCTGTGAGCACAAGTATGATCAGCGGGAAAACCAGCGTGACCAGCATCGCCATCTTCACGTCATAGGCTTCAATTTTTTTGCCCAGATACTCAGGCGTGCGCCCGACCATGAGCCCGGCTATGAAGACCGACAGCACCACATAGATCAGGATGCCGTAGAGGCCTGCGCCCACTCCGCCAAAAACGGTCTCGCTGAGCATGATGTTGACCAGCGGCACCATTCCGCCCAGCGGAGTAAACGAATCGTGTTGACCGTTGATGGCGCCACAGCTCGCATCGGTGGTGACGGTGGCGAATAACGCAGAATTGGCGATGCCAAAGCGTACTTCCTTGCCTTCCATGTTGCCGCCCGGCTGTATCGCGGTGGTGTGTTGGTCAACTCCGTGGAGCAAAGGATTGCCTCTGGCCTCGGCCCAGTATGCCGTTGTAACTCCGCACAGAAACAGAATCGCCATCGCTGCCCACACCGCCCAGCCGTGACGCGGTGATCCCGTCATTCGGCCCAGCGTGTAAGTAAGGCCGGCCGGGATCGCGAAGATCGAAAGCATCTGCAGAAGGTTGCTAAGTGGCGTCGGATTCTCAAAGGGATGGGCGCTGTTGGCGTTCAAAAATCCGCCGCCGTTTGTGCCCAGCATCTTGATCGCCTCTTGGGAAGCAACCGGCCCTTGCGCGATGGTCTGGTCGGTCACAGTGTCCATTACCGGCTTGCCGTCCTGCCCGACCATCGGCTTGCCGTCCGTTCCAGTCTTCTGCACCTGTTGCGGCTCGACCAGCTTCGCGGTGTCGTACGGCTTCAGGTTCTGCACGGCTCCCTGCGAAACCAGGGCCAGGGCATAGACGATGCAGATCGGCAGCAGCACCCACAGGGCGGAGCGGGTCATATCGACCCAGAAATTGCCGATGGTCTCTTTTTCCTTGCGAGCGATGCCGCGAACGAATGCGATCGCCAGCGCAATCCCCACCGCCGCGGAGGCGAAGTTATGGTAGGCCAGGCCAGCCATTTGGGTGAGATAGCTCATGGTGGACTCGCCCGAATAGTTCTGCCAATTCGTGTTGGTGGTGAAAGACGCGGCGGTATTAAACGCCAGCGCTGGAGACACGCCGGCAAACTTCTGCGGATTCCACCAAGGCAGCAAATGCTGCGCCCGCTCCAGCAGGTAAAGCAACAGCATCGATGCGCCGCTGAACAGTAGCATGGCAAAAGCGTATTCGGTCCAGGGCATCTCGTGCGTTTCATCGACACCGGTCACACGATAGAGCAATCGCTCGATCGGCCGAACCGCGGGGTCGAGAAACGTCCGCTCACGGCTGAACACTTTTGCCATGAACACGCCGAGCGGCTTGGTGATCGCCAGAATCACAGCCAGAAATACGAAAATCTGTATCCAGCCATTGGTTGTCATTTCAGAATTTCTCCGGTCTCAGCAACGCATAAAGCAGGTAGACCATCAAACCTGCGCTTATGATCAGCATAATGATCGATTCAGCGTTCATATTGATTTGTCCTCAGCGAATTCGATCGCAGAATTGCACATAACCCAGCGACAGCAGGAAGAACGCTATCGCGACCACAACAAAGATCAGGTCTTGCACACGACCTCCTTCAAATCGCGAACAAACGCGAACTAAACTTTTCGTCACGATCGGAACTCGACCAGTATAGGACGTTCAGCCGGTTTTCATCCTTGCGAAGATCCGGCATCCATCGGATAGCAGGCTGGTGCCTGTGCCATCGTGGATTAGACAGGACTCTCCATAAAAGTGAGGTAAGCAGTACGTAAAGAAGTCATAAAGAAAAGAGCGCTTGCTGTCAGCAACTGGGGCGCCAGATTGCGGCTGCCGCAGTGGAAGTGAGTTGCATGGATATGGCCTCTCCGTCAGCTCTACGTAAGAGCGCCCTCTCCACTTCCCGCTCAGGCCGGACCTGGCAGCCTCTCCGGTTTTCTTTGTACGCAAAGGTCCGACCCGCTACACTTGTGCGGATAAAGCCATGCGGAAAAGCCTGCCGTTAATTCTTCGCCACGCTATGTATAACCTGCGTGGCGGCTTCTTGATTCGCCCGCTCACCATCGCGCTGGCGCTGGGTTGCACGGGCGCATTCCTGTCGTGGCTGGAAGAGGAGTTTCCCGTCACCAGCTCCTGGGTACCCGCTGTCTTATTCCCCTCGCACGCCGATCCGCAAGTCGCCCAGGTCATTCTGGCTGGCATCGCCGCTTCCATCATGACGGTGGTGTCGATCGTGTTCGCCATTCTCCTGATGACGCTCACCCTGGCATCGATGCAGTTCTCCCCGCGCATCATCGTCAGCTTTTCCCGGGACCGCGTGACGCAATGGACGCTCGGCATTTTCCTCGGCACTTTCTTGTACTGCATGGCGGCGCTTCCGGCGGCGCGGTCGCTTCCTACCCCGTTCGCGCCCGTAGGCACCGTCCTAGGCGCGATGGTGCTGGCGCTGATCTGCGTCGGGTTGCTGCTCTTTTTCATTCACCACATCTCGCAGGCCATCAGTGTCAATCACATCGTCAACAGAATCGCGGCAGAAACGGAGTCGATGATCGACGAGATCATGCCCTGGCCGCATCTGCCGGACCACCTGAAGGATGCGGAACCGCTCCGGCCCAACCCGAGCGAGATAGCCGTCTTGAGCCATGATTCCGGCTACATCCGCTTTGTCGACACGCAACGCCTGGTCGCCATTGCCAAGCACTATCACGTAACCATCCGTGTTCTGCGCCGGGTCGGCCACTTCGTTCCGGAGGGAATCCCACTGCTGATGGTCTCCAAGGGCAACCGTCTATCCCCCGATGGAAGCGCCGAACTGCTGGCCGCGTTCGACTTCGGCCCCACCCGAACCTTGCAGCAGGATGTGGAGTTTGGCGTCCTGCAGATTGTCGATGTTGCGTTGAAAGCGATTTCGCCCGCCGTCAACGATCCCACCACCGCCATCAACTGCATCGATCAGTTGAGCCGTATTCTGATCCGCTTCGCATCGCGCGAGCCGCCTGAGGACTTGCTCTACGATCCGCCTGGCATCGTTCGCGCCAGCATCGCATGGATCCGCTTCGAGCGCCTTGTGGAGGCGGCCTTTGAGCAGATCCGCATGTATTCGAAGACCGACGTCGCCGTCAGCCTGCGGTTGCTGCGGGCCTTCGGCGACATCGCCGCCTCGACACCCGATCCGGAGTTCCGCCGCATTCTCGCGGAGCGCGGAATGAGGACGGTGGCAGGTTGCGCCGAAAAGCTCGGCGCGGAGGAACTGCGGGAGTTGCGCGCTCGCCAGGCCGCGCTCGAAGCCTTCACCGCGATCTCGCAGCCCTAGATTAGAACGGCGATTCGAGGTCGATTCGCACTGGCATGACAAAGATCGCGCTCTTGCGCACAACCTCCTCCAATTGCAACTTAACTTCTTGTCACGATCAGAATTTGACCATGATGTCGATGTCGACAAACGACTCGTCCTTCCGCAGATCGGGGAACCATACGCTGCTGCCTTGCCCGCCGCAGCCCGAAGGCCCTTGCGCAGCGGTGAGGGTTTCTTGCATGGACGAATTTCCGTTCATGCAAGCATAGTATTGCGGAAATCCGTTGTTGGTATAAGGCACACCGCCCGGACCAGGCGGTGTAACTCCGCCGCGCCCAGTCCAATACGGCACATTCGCGTGGCGATAGTCGTACTCCCAGCGAAAGGTGAGCCACTGCTTGGGCATGTAATCAAACGTGATCGAACTGTCCCACGCCTTGAATGGATCTCCGGGATTTCCGGTAAAGTAGGGTGCGTTGATCGCCGCCGAGGAGGCCGTCTCGCCATTGATGGGCGGGACCAGAACCAGATATCGTCCTGGATTGTTGATTTGGCCGCCGCCGACGGTCAATCCGAACGTGTCTTTCTTGAACCACGCGCGGTTGTAAATCATGTAGCCGATAAAGCTTTGCTTCGGACCGCCCGCGGTATTCCCGTGGCAACTCACTCCGCCGCCAAACTCACAACCCATATCGCCGGTTAAGGAGAGGGCCATCTTGTCGAGGCGGTTTCCCGGCTTGTCGAAGTACTTGATCTCGATGCTGTCGTCGGTATGGATGCGGCCGCGTTTCGGTATGTACAAGTCGTCGTGGCCGAGACCGTAATTGTTGGAAATGATGTTGATCCACGGTTTTGGAGTCCACTTGATCTGTCCGCCCAAGCCCTTCCTCGAGTTGGCGGAGCCGTACGATTGCCATCCATTGATGAACCACGGCTCGATCTTCAAGTGAGGGGTCGGAAAAATCTGCACTCGCAGTCCCTCGAAAAACCATGGCGTGTTGGAAGAAACATACGAAGGTTGGTAGGCCCAGTTATCGAAGTTGTAATAGCTGAACAAGCCGACGTAGGACATGAAAATTCCCGCGTCAATGTTGATGCCATTCAGCGCGTTAATGTGATATCCGCCGTAGGCTTCCGACAAATAGCGGTCCGCATCGTTGATATTCCATTGACCCTTGGAGTAGCTGGGGTCATTGCGCACTGTCGTCGTGGAATACATGCCGAATTGAGTCATGAATCGGGCGCGAACGTTGTCATAGTGGAAGTCGCCCCCGATGCCGAGTTGTTCCAACTGGATTTCGTTCGAGCGAAACAGTTCGCTCGACCCGCCCATCGAGTTATCGACGGGTTTGTTGAAGTCGTAGTTGTAGGTAATGTCGGCCCGGATTTCCGGGGTGAAGAATTTCGAATCAAAAGCCGTGTCCTTATTGCGCGGGTTACCGTTCAGCCAGGTCCAGTCCCAATCCGAGAAAGGTACGATCTTCTCTTTTTTTGTGAGCGAGGCCGCCGCGGAATCGCTCGACGGTTGCGCCACCACGACCGGAGCTGTAGCCGGCAAGGCTTCGGTCGTTCTTGTCAGAGTAGCTGGCGCCGGAGTGGCTTCCGTCGCCGCCGCACGACTCTTCAGCTCTGCTTCGAGTTGCTCGATCCGCGCCTTCATGGCTGCCAGTTCCTTTAAGATTTCTTGAGAACTTTGCGAATCTGGCGCGGTTCCACCCGGAGTTACGTCCGCCACGGCGGACGACTCGCGCAGGGCTGCCACTTTCGTCGGAGCATCCGGTTGCGTCGCAGTCTGCGCGTAACCGCGTGGAATCTGACCAAAAGCGAGGCTCAAGACAAGCATGAAAGCTCGATTGCGTAAGGCAGTAGCGGTTTTCAGCTTTCTCCCCAATGTGATTTTCAAGTTCGCATCCTTTCCGGTCCGACTTTCTTTCAGGGGTCGTTCCAATCCGATTTAAGATGATAGAGGGCGTACAGGCGGGATCGCAGCTCTGCTATGGGAGCGACGTCTCATTTGGTCGCTAACTGGAGTGTGCAAGGGCTCGGCGTTCCTTCCGATGCCAGAAAGTTGACACTGGCGGTCCAATAAGTACGCGTCCAACGCATACTTTTTCTGCTTTGTATCAGAGTTTCATTTGACCAATGAACTCTGCAAGACCCATAACGTAGACCTGTTCGAATGCGCGGAAAGCATCCCAATCATGCGACGCACGCAATATCTGACCGACGCCATCGTCGATTAAACAGGTTCCTCCATAAAGGTGAAGTAAGAAGTTCGTAAAGGAGTCATAAAGGAAAAGTCCGTCGCGCACCCTGTCCACGATTTCGCTGATCTTTTTCTTGCTTGGCGCTTGTAGGAATGCAGCAGCGCGTTAAGGATTATCCGCTCTCAGAAAACCTAGAGCGCTCGTCAAGCGAACCAGTCAATCTCAATCAATCGCCGGGCTCGAAGCGATATCCCACCCAGGGATCGGTCACAATGTAGCGAGGGGAATTTGGCGAGGGCTCAAGTTTCTTGCGGAGCTGCGCCACGAACACGCGCAGGTATTCGACCTGTTCCGTGCTCTCCCCACCCCATACCGCGCCCAGCAAGGCGCGATGCGTTACCACTTTGCCGGCGTGGCGAGCCATATACGCGAGCAAGTCAAATTCTTTCGGCGTGAGGTGAACGGCGCGCTCCTTTACAAAAACGGTGCGGGCTCCGGGATCGATCTTGAAGTCGCCAGCTTCTATCGGATCGAGTTCCGACGCTTCCGTGCGCGCGCGGCGGAGACTGACGCGGACGCGCGCCAGGAGTTCCTCCATGCCGAACGGCTTGGTCACGTAGTCGTCCGCGCCTGCATCGAGAGCCTTGACCTTGGTCCGCTCCTCGCCCCGCACCGAGAGCACAATGATCGGAATTTGTGTTTTCGTCCGCAGCCGCCGGCACAGTTCCAGCCCGTCCATGTTGGGCATCGCCAGGTCGGTGATGACCAGATCCGGCGACCAGTCTTTCATGATCTCCAGCGCCGTCTCGCCGTCGTTGGCCACGCGAATGTCGTATCCGTGGCTAGAAAGGGACGTCCGCAGAACCCGCGTGATCTGCGATTCGTCGTCCACCACCAGAATGTGTTTATGCTCCAACATGCCTAATCAGCCGCGTTCCTGCGTCACGATGTGCACATCCACCGCCGGGGCAGCGCGCAAAAACTGATGGATCGCCGAAAGATAGAAATATCGTTTCCAGCCGCGCGTCGCGGAGCGTCCGAAAACCACCTGCGTGATGTGTTTCTCGTTGACAAATTCCGCGACCGCATGGGCCACGCCCTTCCCCTTCAGCCGTACGATCGTTGCCCCAACATTTTCCCCAAAGCGCAAGTTCGCGGCCAGGGTTCGCTGATTGGCATCGCTCGAGTCCTGCCCCAAGTCGGTATAGATCACAAAAAGCTCGGCATTCAAGGCGTGGGCCATGCGCGCGCCGCGGGCAATCAGATACTGCGCCGCCGGATTCGAGCTGACGCAAACCCCAATGCTTTCGCGGATGGCGACCGGCGCCCGGTCCTCTTCTTGCTCTCCGCGGTGCTGCTCCAGGCTTTGATCCACCTGTTGGGCGACCTGGCGCAGTGCCAGCTCTCGCAACGCGATCAAGTTCGTCTCGCGAAAGAAATTTTCCAGCGCCCGCCCCACCCGTTCCTGCGGATACACGTCGCCGCGCCGCATGCGGTTCTGCAGCGCCTCCGGAGTCAGATCGATCATCACCACTTCGGTGACTCTTTGCAGCACCCAGTCCGGAACTGTTTCCCGCACTGTGATTCCCGTGACTCCCTGCACCGTCGGAGTCACGCTCTCCAGATGCTGAATGTTCATGGTGGAGAGCACGTCGATCCCCGCGTCCAGCAGTTCCAGCACGTCTTCATAGCGCTTGCGATGCTTGCTGCCTTCGATGTTGGTGTGCGCCAGTTCGTCCACCAACGCGACGCGAGGGTGGCGCGCGAGAATCGCGTCTACGTCCATCTCTTCGAAGAGAGCGCCTTTATACTCGATTTTTTTGCGGGGCACGGCTTCCAGTTGCGTAACCAGTTCCCCCACCGTTTTCCGGCCGTGGGTTTCCACCACCCCGATCACCACATCTTCGCCGCGGGCGTGCCGCCGGATCGCTTCGGTCAACATGGTGTGGGTCTTGCCCACACCGGGAGCGTAGCCAAGAAAAAGCTTGAACTTAGCGCCTTTCTTCGTTGGCGAACATTCCTCCAGCCATTGCTCGGGGGTCTTGGTCATCGCGATTATTGTCGTTGAGACATTCTACTTTGTCGATGTGTGGAGACAAGGTTTCATGGTTTCAGAGGATTCAAGGTTTCAGGGTCGTAAGACCGGCTTTGAGCATTCCGCAATGCCCTTGTCCTGGAACCCAGAAACTTTGAAACCTTGAAACCTCGTCTTTGTCATACAATCGCCTCGTGAACGCTGCCACCCGATCCGGATACGGATACCTGACCGCGGTGCTGTCTGTAGCCGCTATTACTCTCGTCGGCTACCGCGGGTTCCATCTCAATCCGACCACTCTGGCGTTGTTGTATTTGCTGGGCATCCTCGGGATCTCCGCTACCTGGGGCTTGCGGCAAGCCGTTTTCATGTCAGTGATCGCGACCCTCGCTTTTAATTACTTTTTCCTGCCTCCGATCGGCACCTTTACCATCGCCGACCCGGAGAATTGGGTCGCGCTCTTCGCCTTTCTGGTCACCGCGGTGGCGGTCAGCGAACTTTCGGCGCGCGCCCGGCGAGAGGCGAGTTCTGCCGTCGAGCGCAGGCGGGAACTGGAACGCCTTTACGCCTTCAGCCAGTTGCTGCTTTCGAGCGACAGCCCGGCCGAGTTGTTGAACTTGATTCCCCGCTATATCGTGGACGCCTTCGACACCCGGTCCGCCGCGGTTTGGTTATCCAGCCGTAGCGACGTTTATCGCTCGGGCCCCACCATCGACGGATTAGAATCGCGCGATCTCCAGTTGATTTGCGTGCGCGGTGAACCGCGGTTCGACGCGGTCCATCAATTGGCTTTCATGCCGCTCCGCATGGGCATGCGCGTCGTGGGCTGCATGGGCGTCTCCGGTTCGGCACTTTCGCGGCAAACCCTGGAGGCCATCGGCAGCCTGGTGGCTATCGCCATCGAGCGCGCGGGCGCCGTCGAAAAACTCAGCCGCGCCGAGGCCGCCCGCGAAAGCGAGCAATTGCGCTCCGTTCTGCTCGATTCGGTCACCCATGAATTTCGCAGTCCGCTCACCGCCATCAAGGCGTCGGTGACTTCGCTGCTGGGCAGCTCGAATCATTCGCCCGAGAGTCATTCGCCGGAGGAGAGGCAGGAACTGCTCACCATCATCAACGAAGAAAGCGACCGGCTGAATCGTTTGATCGGAGAAGCCGCCGAGATGGCGCAGTTGGACGCGAACAAGGTGGAATTTCGCCTCGAATCCGCCCCCATCGGCTCCGTGGTCCAGGAAGCGCTCGACGAACTGAAGCAACTCCTGGTGCAGCATCCCATGGACGTCAGAATCCCCGCCGACCTTCCCAACGCGCGCATGGATCCCGCCCACATCAAGGAAGTACTGGTGCACCTGATCGAGAACGCCGCCAAGTACTCGCCCGCCGGCGCTCCGATTCGCATCACCGCGGAAGCCAAGAATAGCGACCAGATGCTCAACGTCAGCATTGCCGATCGCGGCCCCGGCATCGACGATTTCGAGCAATCCCTCGTCTTCGAAAAATTCTATCGCGGAAGAAACCAGCGCGTGCAAGTCCACGGCACCGGCATGGGCCTAGCCATCTGCAAAGCCATAGTAGAAGCCCATGGCGGCCATCTCGGCGTCACTAGCCAGTTGGGGCACGGGTCGGTTTTTTATTTTAGTTTGCCGGTGGGATGAGGGGGGTAACTGACGGTCGCCACTCACGAACTGGGGTCAGCGAGTGCTATTGCGATATTACGACAACTACGCGCCAGCCCCGGTGCAATCTAGGCGGTTACGTTCGCCCCAGCTTTCCTCTGTGTAAAACGTCACTGCGTACCAGTGGCTCTCGAGGCGCTGTACCCGAGGCACTTCGCAGGGTATGCCGCTGAACCGCCCGGCGCGGTGGCTCCTAGCTGCCACTGAAAGCGAATCCGTGGGGTCGAATACAAGATAGACAATCGTGGGGCCGACTGGCCCCCAACCCGATCTTTCCCATTCAACGTGCTTCAACTGCTGGCCGCTCGCCGGAGTTGCTTGCGCCAGAAGCTCGGACTTGTAACGGTGGGACCACAGACTCCACTGCAGAATTGGTCGAAGTTCTCCGTAGCCCACAAAAAACACGGCTGTCACGGCAATGTATGCCCCAAAGATTGCAAGCGCCATCAGTACATCCTGCCGTTTCCGGAAGACAGCGCGCAAAGCAATCGAACCGAGCAGGCCAACGCCGCCGAGAACGCCTACGGCCGCCGCATATAGAAGCCAATCTATGTCGGTCCCGTAGATGGTCATCAGCAGAGACACCACAAGGGCGATTGCTGCTGCGACAAGCGGTTTGCGCCAATCAAATCGCCGATGTTCTGCTATGTCGGCCACGACCGGATTCTACGTCAGTTGTTGAAACCAGCGATTACACTCACGCCGCAGGCAAAAGGAATTGAGTCTACCCGCGTTCCATGCATTGACAGCTCTTGGTGGGCCCGCCTGGATTCGAACCAGGAACCAACAGATTATGAGTCTGCTGCTCTAACCGTTGAGCTACGGGCCCCCGCTTCCATATCTTACACATTCACCGCAAGACCTTGCCGCTGGAATCGATGGAGAGCCGGGCGTCCCCGCCCGGCCACGATGCTGTCAGCATAGCGGAGACGGGCGAGGACGCCGTTCCTCCATCGCATGACTCACGGCACCGGTGCGCCAGCGTCCGCCAGCGCTTCAATCTCGCGTTCGAGAGCCTCAAATTGGGCAGCGCTCCAATTGAGCTTTTCATCATAACGCTCGACCCGGCAATCGGCGAATGAGATGGCAATGCCCACTAGATCGCCGAGCCGATCTTCGATCTCGCGGCGATAGGATTCGTCCAGGCTGAGGCGGTCGATGTCGATAACCAGATGGCATTGCGGCTCGCCGAGCCGTCTCGCTAGAAGCCACATGAAATAGAAGATGAAGTACAGCCGGCGCAAGACTGTCTCATCCACAAGCTTTCCCCGGAAGGCCTCGCGCAGCCCGGAGGACTCGAGCAATGCCGGCAATTCAATCGCTGCCAGCAGCGGCGCGAAGGCCGGCGCTTCCATATTGTGGCGGAGAATGACCACGCCGCGTTGCAGGAAATAAGGATTGCCCTGCACGGCTTGCCGCAACATCGACAGAAACTGCCGGCGCGGCTCGCGGCGGATGAAGATATGCGCGCCGGGCATCCGGGCGCGGAACCAGCCCACCCTCAAATCGGTGCGCACGAAGCCGTAAACCGGACGCCGCCCGAGCCGCCCGGCCAGTTTCGCCAAATCGTTCAGATAGGCTTCCAACTCCGGCAAAGAGTCATCGCTCGTGGCGCAGTATCGCCCAAAGGTGAGATGGGCGGGGAAGCCTGGTATGCCACCGCCCGGGCCGACTCGATCGATCAAGGGACGATACTCCTCCAGATACGGCGCTTCGAGTGCTGGGTGATTGGCAAAGGACCAGGGGACGAAGCGATCGATAACTTCCGCCGTCAAAGTGAATAGATGTTCGTTGAGCGGCTCGAAATAACAGTAAGTATCGGGCCGCTGCCGGAACTTAGCCCAGACATAGGTGCTCGACGCGCGCCAACTCGAATGCAGAAAGATCGCCTCCTCGACCATCTCGCGCCTCCGATCTTCTGTTCTCCGATCCGTAGTGAATAATTATCGCGGGGCCGCCGTCGAATCCTTCGATCCTGTCACTCCATAGAAGCGCGAGGCGTGGTTGCCCACGAATTCATAAGGACCCCAGTGGGTCAGCTTGCTCGCGGCATCGAGCCATATCTCGCCGCCGATCCGCCGCCAGCGCAGACAAAAAGAGTAATCCTCGCTCAAATAGGTGCCAGTCTCGGGGTCGATGATGCAATCGAAGAGGGCAAAGAGATTGGAACTCGGCGCCGCCTCGCGCCGCGAGCCTGACATGGGCAGGCTATGCACGCGGCTGAAATGAGTTTCGGGAAAGGCGGCAATCATCTTCTCCAACGCGCTGCGGCGGATCATCTGAAAACCGCCGCCCGCATAAATTCCGGTGACAAAGTCGCCCTCCTGCTTACGCTCGGCTTCGGGGCAAAAGGTCCCAACATAGGACAAGGCAGCCTGCCGCACGCTTTCTCCGCGCTCGACACAGCGTTGCGGGATGAAATCCCAATCGATCGACTTGAGCGGGTACAGCGCCCCGGTAAAGTCCCTATCAAACCTCAGCAGCCGCTCAACCTGCTGCGGCTCGAAACTGATATCGGCATCGACAAACAGCAGATGCGTAGCTGCCGTATTGTCCAAAAAGGCTCCGACCAGGGTGCTGCGGGCGCGCGAGATCAGGGCGTCATAGCCCAGCATCGATAGCGACACGTCGAACTCGGCCGATTTTGCGTAGCTCATGAGCCGTATCACCGACAGCATGTAATTCTGCGAAACCATGCCACCAAAGCATGGCGTTGCGATGAGAATCAATGGCTGGGACATGGTCTCTCCGGCAAACTTGTGTGGCGCGGTGCGCCTTCCACTTCGTTCCGTGCAGCGTCTTTACCGCCAAAGCTGGCGGATGCGCGGAAGGTCCATTACCATCGTTACGCGCACGCGCGGCAGCATCAAGGTATGATTACGCGAGGAAAGCACCCGAAATGAAAAAGCTACGCTTCCTGCTCTCGCTCACCAACGACGACAACGATTACCAGATTGAGCAGACCTCCGCCGCCCAGCAGGCAGCCAACAAACTAGGCGTTGACCTCAAGATTGTTTATGCCAGCAATGATGGCATCGTGCAGGGCCAGCAACTGCTGTCCGGCATCCAGTCGACAACCGCGCCGCGACCCGACGCCATCATCTTCGAACCGGCCGGATCTACCGCGCATCCTCAGATTGCGCGCGCCGCCGCCGCCGCTGGCATTGGAGTCGTACTGCTGAATCGCGACGCCGACTACATCGCCGAACTCCGCCGCGTTTTCCATGTGCCCACGTTTGCCATCACCTCGGACCATGAAGAGATTGGCCGCATCCAGGGACGGCAACTGAGCGCGGTGCTGCCCGCTGGCGGAAATGTTCTCTACATTCAAGGTCCAGGCGAGAGTTTGGCCGCCAAACAGCGCTACACCGGATTGCTCGAAACTAAGTCCAACAATGCGCAACTTCGTGTCATGAAGGCGCAGTGGACCGAGGCGAGCGCCTACAAAGCGGTCATCTCGTTTCTCCGTCTTTCCACTTCGCGCCAGGCGCGAATTGAAGCCGTTTGCGCGCAGGACGATTCCATGGCCATGGGAGCGCGCAAAGCTTTCGAAGAATGCCACGAACTGAGCGAGCAGTTGCAGAAGATGCCGTTCCTCGGTTGCGATGGACTTCCCAAGACCGGGCAAGAGTGGGTGCGCCGCAAGTCGCTGGCCGCCACTATTTTCATTCCGCCGAATGCGGATCTCGCGATTGAGGTGATGGTGAAGTCGATTGCCAGCGGAGCGCTCCCGGCGGAGCGCACCTTCACTACCGCCAGGTCGATCCCCGCCCTCGAAGTCCTCAAACAACAATCGTCGGCACGTGCCGCATCCCGCTAACCGGACTTGCTGGGCACAATAGAAAGTGCCATCTTGCGCGAACCCAAAGGCAGGCGCATTTGAACTCGCAGCACCGGCCCTAAGGATCCCTCGCCGCGCGAAGGACGGCAGCGTGGATTTATTGACGTGAACTTGCGGGACGCGACACTACGGCGTGCTGGGTGGTGCGGGTGCTACGGGCGGCGCTGCAGGAGTGGCTTCCGCCGCGCTGTTGTTCACCAGATCTTTCAATTCCTTGCTGGGCTTGAAGAACGGAATCTTCTTCGCCGGAACTTCCACGCGGTCGCCGGTTTTCGGGTTCCGCCCCACGCGCGGCTTGCGCTGGCGCGTGCGGAAGCTGCCAAATCCGCGTATTTCAATCTTGTCGCCCACTCGCAGCGAGCGCACCACGCTGTCAAAGATCGTGTCCACAATCACTTCGCTGTCTTTGCGGGTGAGTTCCGCCAGCCGGGAAACTTCTTCGATCAGGTCAGCCTTCGTCATAAGCCTATTTACTCCCTTTGGGGCCGGTTCCCTTGTGGGGTTCCCGGTGCCCGAGGGCTTTGCCGCCCCCGCCTGCCTATAACCTTCTCAAATTTAAGGGGTTCTGCGCAAGTACAGTTCCCGGTTCCCGGGTTCGAGTGCGGGACCCCGGCTTTCCTCTGGGAACTGAGAAACTACGCCGCTACTCCCCTCCCTACTTCCATAGATAGTAAAAGCCAACCTGCTGCTCCAACAGCTTTTCCCGCGTGGGCAAATAATCGGAAACATCGCCAAACAGCAGATCGAGCCCTGACCGCTTCTCTTTCGGCGGCCAAACCAGTGTCGGCTCGCCCGAAATGTTTACCGCCCGAGCCGTATCCTTCACCGCGCCTTCGAAATCCGCAATCTGATCCACCAGCTTTAACTCATACGCCTGCTCGCCAGTCCAGACTTTTCCATCGGCGATGGCGCGGATATCCGCTTCTTTCGCATGTCTGCCATCGGCCACCGCCTGGATGAACTGCGTGTGCATGTTGTCAATCAATCCCTGCATGTACTCGCGTTCCACCGGCGTCATTTCGCGCGTCGGACTGCCCGTGTCTTTGAACTCGCCCGCTTTCATCGTGATCGCATTCAGCTTCGCCCACTTCAACAGCTCTCCGTAGTTCACCCACTCGGCGATTACTCCGATCGATCCCACCACGCTGCCCTTGTCCGCATAAATCTTGTTCGTCGCCGACGCCACGTAATACGCTCCGCTAGCGCCCACCGTCTCGATCGAAGCCACAATCCGCTTCTTCTTTTCGTCCCGAATCCGCTTTACCTCGCGATAGATCTCCTCCGACGCGGCCACGCCGCCTCCGGGCGAATTCACATGAATGATGATGGCCTTGACGGAATCGTCATCGGCAAACTTCTTGAGCTGGGGAACAATCTGCTTGGGAGAGAAAATTACGCCATCAAGCTCCACCACGGCAATCTTGGAGCCGAAGCCGGTAAACGTTTCTTCATCCCCGCCGCCAAAACTAAGGTATACCAGCGTAAACACACCCACCACGAACAGCGCGAACAACCCGCCGCCCACCAGAAACCATATCCAAATCCGCGAACGCCCTTCAGCCATAATTAGACGAGTGTAGCACCGGGAGATTGCAGAAGTCAGAAGTCAGATTGAAGAAGTAAAGCCCTATCCACCATCTACAAAGGTTTACTTCTTCAATCTGACTTCTGACTTCTGCAATCTTCACCCCTGGCGTACACTCGTAGTTCTTCATGCGTGATCCCGTCGAACTCGAAGTCTTCAAAAACCTCTACCACTCCATCGCCGAAGAAATGGGAGCTGCACTGCGCCGCACTTCTTTCTCTCCGAATATCAAAGAGCGCCGCGACTACTCCTGCGCCGTCTTCGATGCCAAAGGCCAAGTCATCGCCATGGGAGATCACATGCCGGTGCACCTCGGTTCCATGCCGATGTCCGTAGCCGCCGCGATCGAAACGGAAAAAGCTCGACAGTGCGCTCTCGAACCCGGCGACGTAGTCATGCTCAACGATCCCTTCCGCGGCGGCACCCACCTCCCCGACATCACGCTGGTGATGCCGGTGTATGTGAGCGGAACAAAGCACGGCGGACCCGACTTCTATGTCGCTTCCCGTGCTCACCATGCCGATGTTGGCGGAACCTACCCCGGCTCCATGGGCCCCTGCCGCGAAATCTACCAGGAAGGCTTCCGCATTCCGCCCGTCAAAATTATGCGCGGCGGGAAACTCGTCGCCGATGTGTTGGCGCTCCTGCTCAACAACGTCCGCACGCCCGAAGAACGCGAAGGCGACCTTGGCGCCCAGATCGCCGCCTGCCAGACCGGAGCCCAGCGCCTCCGTGAAGTCTGCGGCCGCTACGGCATCGTGCGCGCCAAAAAAGCCGCCGCCGATCTGCTCGTCTATTCCGAAGAAATGATGCGAGCCTTTCTGCGCACCATTCCGCCCGGCCGTTACCAGGCCGAAGATTTTCTCGATGACGATGGCGTGGAAGACAAGCCCGTACGCATAGCCGTGACCATCCAAGTCAAGTCGGCCAGGAAATTCGCCGTAGAGACGCGACTTGCCGCGTCTCCGCCCAAGTCGAGCAAGAAGCCGCAAGTCACCATCGACTTCACCGGCAGCGATCCCCAAGTCCAGGGCGCGATCAACGCAGTCGAAGCCATCACTTACTCGGGCTGCTTCTACGTCCTCCGCTGCCTGCTTCGCGAAGACGTTCCCGCCACCTCCGGGCTGATGCGCCCAATCCGCGTCATCGCTCCATCGGGAACCGTGGTCAACGCCAAGCCTCCCGCCGCTGTCGCTGGCGGCAACGTTGAAACTTCGCAGCGAATTGTCGACGTGCTTCTGAAAGCGCTGGCGCAGGCGATTCCCGACCGCATCCCCGCTGCCGCTTCCGGCACCATGAACAACCTCACCATCGGAGGCATCGATCTTCGTTCGGGCGACCTTCGTTCGGGCGACCCCCGCAACGGTGAGCCCTTCGCCTATTACGAAACCATCGCCGGAGGAATGGGCGCACGCCCTACCAAAGACGGAGTCTCCGGTGTCCACACCCACATGACCAACTCCCTCAACACCCCTGCCGAGGCCCTCGAATACGCCTACCCAATTCGCCTCCGCCAGTATTCGCTTCGCGCCAACAGTGGAGGCGCAGGTTTCCACACCGGTGGCGACGGAATCGTTCGCGAAATTGAAGTCTTGACCGATGCCCAGGTCACACTGCTCGCCGACCGCCGTTCCCGCGGACCCTACGGCTTGGCCGGAGGAGCCGACGCCGCTCCCGGCCGCACTCTGATCATTCGACGTGACGGCACAGCAGAAGAAATCCCCGGCAAGACCAGCGTTCGCCTGCGCTCGGGAGAAAGAATCCGCATAGAATCCCCAGGCGGCGGTGGCTGGGGCAAACCAAACCGCTGAACCGCGGAGGACCCGGAGCGCGCAGAGTTTCTTGTGGCTCGTTTTTCCTCCGTGCTCCCCGTGGTTGAAGATTTTGTCCCCGCACTCCGCGTCCTCTGCGGTAAATCGCATTTTTTCGCTAGAATTCAATCTGCAGGTTTCGGGGAGCACACACGATGAGATTCTTGCGCACTCTTATTTTCGCCATTCTTCTGGCGTCCGCCTTCTTCTACTTCACCACCTACCGCAACGGACGCCTCCAACCCGCCGACTGGATCGGCCGCCCGCAGCGCGTTGAAATCACCGAAGCCGCCGGCAGCGAAACCTTGGACGCCGAAGAGCAGAACAACATCAGCGTCTACCGCAAGAACATTGCATCGGTAGTCAACATCACCTCGCGCGTCATGACCTTCGACTTCTTCTACGGACTGGTTCCGCAGGAAGGCCAGGGCTCCGGCTTCGTCATCGACAAAGAAGGACATATTCTCACCAACTATCACGTCATCGCCGATGCGCGCCAGGTCGAAGTTACGCTTCACAACCGCAAGAAATATAAAGCCACCATCGTAGGTACCGACAAGTCTCATGACCTGGCGATAGTCCAGATCAAAGCTCCCGACCTGCAGCCGATGACTCTAGGCGACTCCTCCAATCTGCAAGTCGGCCAGAAAGTCTATGCCATCGGCAATCCCTTCGGCCTTGCCGGAACCCTAACGCGCGGCATCGTCAGTTCCATACGCCAGGTGCAGGAGCCCGACGGCCTGGTCATCGAAGAAGCCATTCAGACCGATGCCGCTATCAATCCCGGCAACTCCGGCGGCCCGCTGCTCAACTGGCACGGCCAAGTCATCGGCATCAACACCATGATCGCTTCCAGCGTAGGACAAAGCGCAGGCATAGGCTTCGCCATCCCCATCAATACCGCGAAAGCCGTAGTGAACGACTTGGTCACGCTCGGACGCGTGCGCCGTCCCGCGCTCGGCGTGCGCACTATCCCTATCGATCCCGAAATTGCCGGAGAACTAGGCCTCGCCGCCGACTACGGACTCCTCATCGTGCAAGCTGTCTCCGGAGGCTCTGCCGATCGCGCCGGATTGCGCGGCGGCTCCGAACGGGCCTACCTCGGCAACATTCCCATCATGATCGGCGGAGATTTAATTGTCGCCATCGACGGAGAAAAAATCGAAAGCCAGCAAACGCTGGCCCAGATCATGAATAAGCACCGGGCGGGTGACACGGTGAAGGTAACTATCTTCCGGGGCAAGAAGCAGATGGAAGTTTCCGTGGCGTTGGGCGAAGCCAGAGACCAGGTGTAGGAGCTTGTGTGGGGCGCGGGCGACCCGCCCGCGTGAACTTGGAGAGGATCTGAGCAAGATCCTTGCAATCCGCTTTGCTATATAGCATGATATGTAGCAAAGGAGACCGCCATGGCGCCGACTTCCAAAGCAAAGGTTTTTTACAGCGGCAGGAGCCAAGCCGTTCGAATTCCAGCCGAGTTTCGCTTCAAAACCGACGAGGTCTACGTGCGCCGCGACCCGCAGAGCGGAGATCTGATTCTTTCGGAGTCTCCGACAAAGACCTGGAAAGAAATCTTCGCCGCGCTCGACGAGGCTGGCGTTCCCGACGATTTCCTGGCTGATCGAGATACGAGACCACCGCAGAAGCGGGACTTCTAATGGTTCGAACCTGGATGCTCGACACGAATACCGTAAGCTACATCGTTCGGGGAACATCCCCCGCTGCCCGGGATCGTCTGGACGGCCTGAAAATAAACGAAGTCGGATGCATCTCAGTCGTTACCGAGGCGGAGATTCGTTATGGGCTGGCCAGAAAACCTCCGAGTCTTGCTTTTCGGACGGTCCTTAACGACTTCCTCGGAAAGATACAAATCCTGCCTTGGGGCAGCGATGAAGCGCAGGCTTACGGAATCCTGCGCTTCAAACTGGAACGTGTCGGCAGGACTCTTGGCGCCCTGGACATGCTGATCGCAGCCCATGCCATCAGTGCAAACGCAACCCTGGTTACCCGGGATAAAACGTTTGCGCAGGTCGAGGATCTGCGTCCGCCCGTGAACTGGGCAGTGGATTTGTAGGGTGGTGTGGCGCGGTCGCCCTCGCCCGCGTGCCTTTAACTTGTTTCGCTGGAGCGCGGCGCTATCATTGTCTCTCATGCCCGACGTCGAATGGATTCGCAAACTCTGTCTCTCGTTCCCCGACGTGACCGAGGACATGCCATGGGCCGACGACCTCTGCTTCAAAGTCCGCGGCAAAATCTTCACCGGCATGGCGCTCTCCGACGGCCGCTTCCCGCGCATCACCCTTAAATGTGCACCCGAGACATTCGATGAACTCCTGGAAATCGAAGGCATCTCCCCCGCGCCCTACGTTGGACGTTATAAATGGGTGACTATCGCCAACTCCAACCTGCTGCCCGCGAATGAACTCGAGTCCCTCATTCGACAGTCGTACGACTTGGTCGCGGCCGGAGCGCCAAAGAAGAAGAAAGCCGTAGCGAAGAAGCCACCGGGGAGGCGCCGAGCAAGATGAAAGCAGCCTTCCCCTGTGTTCCTCTGTGTCCTCTGTGGTTAAGTCTTTTCTAGGCGTTCTCGGCGTCTCGGCGGCAAACCCGTTTGACTCCCCGCAACCCCCTGGACTAGCCTCGAAGGTTCGCTGCACAATCGATGCGCATTCAACATAGTTCCCTAGTGCGTTTTCTGATCTTCTTCCTGTGCGCTTTGTTCACCGCGACCGCCGCGGCCGCGCCTCTGCGCCCCACGCACGCTCCGCACGCCATCGTCACCAGCGTCCACGAACTCGCCTCTCGCGCCGGCGTCGAGATGCTGCGCTCCGGTGGCAACGCCGTCGACGCTGCCGTGGCCACTGGCTTCGCGCTCGCCGTCGTCCATCCCCAAGCTGGAAATCTCGGCGGAGGCGGCTTCCTTCTTCTCCGCAGCGCCAACGGCAAAGTTCACTTCATCGATTTTCGCGAGCAAGCGCCCGCCTCTGCCACCGAGAACATGTATCTCGACGCCCAAGGCAACGTAATCCCAGAAGCCAGCGTCGTCGGATACAAATCCATCGGCGTCCCCGGCACCGTGGCCGGCCTCGTCTACGCCGAAAAACAATACGGCAAGCTGTCACTGGAAAAAGTGATCGCGCCCGCCATCAAGCTCGCTCGCGATGGATTCCCCCTCGCTTTTGAAGACTCGCAAGATCTGAAAAAGGATGAATACCTCGCCCAGTTTCCCGAATCCAAACGCATCTTTCAGCGCAACGGAAACTACTACCAGCCCGGAGAACTATTCAAGCAGCCCGAACTAGCCCGCACCTTGGAACGCATCGCCAAGAATCCCGACGACTTCTACCACGGCGCCATGGCCCGCGAACTGGCCGCCGCCATCCACAATGGTGGAGGCTTGGTCACTGCCGCCGACCTCGCCGCCTACGAAGTCAAAGAACGCGAGCCCATTCGCGGCTCCTATCGCGGCTACGACATCATCAGCGCTCCGCCGCCCTCTTCCGGCGGAGTCGCGCTCGTCGAAATCCTCAATATCCTCGAAGGCTTCGACCTGGCGAAATTCGGCAACCGCTCCGCCGACGCCATCCACCTCGAAGCCGAAGCGTTTCGCCGCGTCTTCTACGATCGCGCCGAATTCATGGGCGATCCCGACTTTGCCAAAGTTCCCGTCGCGCAGCTCATCGACAAAAAATACGCCGCCGCCTGGCGCGACTCCATCGACCCCAACCACGCCAGCGTGAGCAAAGACCTGAAACGCCCGTCGTTCGGCGAACTGGAGCGCGTAGCCCAGTCGCGAACATCAGCCATAGCCATTCGCGAGCCCGAGAACACTACGCACTATTCCGTAGTCGATGCCGAAGGCAACGCCGTAGCCGTCACCACCACCCTCAACGACTCCTTCGGTTCCCGCGTCACCGCCGCAGGTCTGGGCTTTCTGCTCAACGACGAAATGGACGACTTCGCCGCCAAACAAGGCGTCCCCAACGCCTATGGACTCATCCAGGGTCCGGCCAACGCCATTGGCCCCGGCAAGCGCCCGCTCTCCGCCATGACGCCGACCATCGTGCTTAAAGACGGCAGGCTTTTCCTGGTTCTAGGCTCGCCCGGAGGCCCTACCATCATCACCACCGTTGCCAACATCCTCATCGGTGTCGTCGATTTCTCGCTTGACATTCAGGAAGCCGTCAACGCGCCCCGGTTTCATCAGCAGTGGCTCCCCGATGAGATTCTCGTCGAAGACCGCCTTTCTCCCGATACAATGAATGTTCTGCGGTCCAAGGGACAGAAGCTGGCCGTTCGCCATTTCTGGGGAGACGGCGAGTGCATCATGGTTGACCCCAAAACCGGCGAGCGCCTCGGCGCCAGCGACGGACGCAACAACGGGAAGGCGGTAGGTTACTGATGCAGAGGTCGGTATCGACTTACGTCTATGTGAAGGAACGGCTCCATCCGGGCTTGCTTGATGAGCTCGTCAAGGCCGGAGCCCAGTCGATCGAAATCTTCGCCGCCCGCCAGCACTTCGACTACGCCAACCGCAAGCAGCATGTCCGCGAAATTGCCGACTGGTTCCGCTCCACTGGCATTCCACTGAATTCCGTTCACGCCCCTTTGTATTCTGATTACGAGTGGGGGCGCACCGGTTCGCCGCCCGTCAACATCGCCTCCACCGACCGCGCCCACCGTATCGATGCCATGGACGAGATCAAACGCGCCCTCGAAGTCGCCGAGCAGATCCCGTTCCGCTTTCTCGTCCAGCACATCGGCAATCCCGACGAAGAGTTCGACGAAAGAAAATTCGAAGCCGCCATGACCTGCGTCGAGCACCTGCGCGCCTTCGCTAAGCCGCTCGGCGTCCGAGTGCTCGTGGAAAATATTCCCAACGAACTTTCCACGCCCGAGCGCCTCGTCGAGTTCATCCGAACGATGCATTTCGACGACATCGGCGTCTGCTTCGATTGTGGACACGCTCACATGATGGGCGGCATTCCCGAAGCCTTCGCCATCCTGAAGAACCACATCTGTTCGACCCACATCCACGACAACAACGGAGATAAAGACACGCACCTCTGGCCCGGCAGCGGCTCGACCGACTGGAAACAGACCATGGAATTGCTGCGCACCGCGCCGCTGACGCCGCCCCTGCTCCTAGAAATCGACGGCGAAGAAAAGAAAAATCCCAGCGAAGAACTGACCGCAACTTTCCAGAAGCTGGAAGATTCGTAAGAAATCAACCGCAGAGTACGCAGAGCGCGCAGAGTTTTTGTAACTGGTTTCCCCTGTGCTTTTCCGCGCCCCCAATGGTGAAAAGGTTTAAGCTGAAATGTTCCTAAACCGCCGGGATCAAAGAGGTCTTTGAGCAATCTTTTCTCAGCGTTCTCTGCGCCCTCTGCGGTAAAAGGTCTTGATCCTATGTCCTCACCCATCAGCACCATCGCACAAATCGGCGCCCACGAGGGCCAGTCCGTCATCATCCGCGGATGGCTTTACAATCTCCGCGAAAGCGGAAAACTTCTTTTCCCCCAATTTCGCGACGGCTCCGGCGTGATCCAGGGCGTAGTGCCGAAGAACGCCGTCCCGCCCGAAGTCTTCGACGCCATCAAGGGCCTCACGCAGGAATCCAGCGTCATCGTCGAAGGCAAGGTCCGCGCCGATAAACGCGCCCCTGGCGGCTATGAACTCGATGTCTCGAACGTCCAGATCGTGCAGCGCGTGCCCGAGTCCACTCCCTACCCCATCACTCCCAAGGAACACGGCGTCGAATTCTTAATGGAACATCGCCATCTCTGGCTGCGCTCGCAGCGCCAGGCTTCCATCTTGCGCGTGCGCGCCGAAATCATTCGCGCCGCCCGAGATTTCTTCGACAGCAACGGATTCACCCTCACCGACCCGCCCATCCTCACACCCGCCGCCTGCGAAGGCACCTCCACGCTCTTCCCCGTGGACTACTTCGAAGAGCAGGCCTACCTCACGCAGTCGGGCCAGCTCTACATCGAAGCGACCGCCATGGCGCTCGGCAAGGTCTACTCGTTCGGACCAACTTTCCGCGCGGAAAAATCGAAGACCCGCCGCCATCTCACCGAATTCTGGATGGTCGAACCCGAAGTCGCCTACGGCACGCTCGACGATTTGATGGAACTCGCTGAAGGCTTACTGACTTTCTTAGTCAAGCGCTGCCTCGAGCGCCGCCGTCCCGACCTCGAAACCATCGGCCGCGATCTTACAAAGCTCGAGAAAATCGACGCGCCGTTCCCGCGCATTACCTATGATGAAGCCGTCACCAAATTGCAGGAAGGCCACTCCCAAGGCGTGCTTGAAACTAAATTCGAGTGGGGAGGAGACCTCGGCTCACCCGATGAAACTTATCTCTCCTCGCTCTACGACCGGCCCGTCATGGTCCATCGCTATCCGGCCAGCGTAAAAGCGTTCTACATGGAACCCGATCCCCAGCATCCCGAACTCGCCCTCTGCGTCGACGTGTTAGCTCCCGAAGGCTACGGCGAAATCATCGGCGGATCCCAGCGCACGGCCTCTCACGACTTGCTCCTGCAGCGCATTCACGAGCACAATCTGCCCGAAGAAGCCTTCAAGTGGTATCTTGATCTCCGCAAATACGGCAGCGTCCCCCACTCCGGCTTCGGCATGGGCATCGAGCGAGCCGTGGCCTGGATCTGCGGCTTAGAGCACGTGCGCGAAACCATCCCCTTCCCGCGCATGCTGAATCGGCTGTACCCGTAGGGCCGCGGCGCAGCGCGTTGAACCGCAGAGATCGCTGAGTTCGCAGAGAAAGTGATTGCATGAGTACCGCGGTGGTTCACGCAGATCAGCTGAACGCGATTACCGAGCAGATCATCGGTGCCGCGATGGAGGTTCATCGGGCACTCGGCCCAGGTTTGCTGGAGTCGGCCTACGAAGCCTGTCTGGTGTTCGAACTTCGCGAACGCGGCCTGCGCGTCGAGCAACAGAAGCCGCTCCCGATCAAGTACAAAGAGGTAAGGCTCGATTGCGGTTACCGATTGGACTTGGTAGTCGACGATAGTGTGATCGTCGAAATTAAAGCTGTCGAGAAACTAAATTCAGTCCACGAGGCCCAGTTGCTCTCCTACCTAAAGCTGGCCAATTGCCGAGTGGGATTGCTCCTGAACTTTCACTGCACAATGTTGAAGCACGGAATTGGCAGATTAGTGAATAACTTCCCTTCCTCTGCGTGCTCTGCGACCTCTGCGGTTAAACGCGATCTCGGCGGTGAATAGGAAACGTATGCCCCAACGCAGCACGACCTACAGCAACATCACCCCGCGCCAGATCCGCGTGATCGGTGTGCCTCTTGATCTCGGACAATCCCGCCGCGGCGTTGATATGGGTCCTTCCGCCGTCCGCGTCGCCGGACTCGAAGCCCGTCTCGAAGCCATCGGGCATTTGGTCGAAGACGCCGGCAACATCGCCGTAGCCATCCCCGAGCAGAAAAAAGAAGGCGCGGCCAGCGCCAAGTATCTCAGGGAGATTACCGCCACCTGCACCAAGAGCGCCGACCTGGTATTGAAGACGCTCGAAGCCGGCAAAGTTCCGCTCGTCCTCGGCGGCGATCACTCTGTCGCGGCGGGTACGGTGTCAGGCGTGGCCGAGTTCTACCGCCGCAAGAACCAGAAAATCGGTCTCCTCTGGATCGACGCTCACACCGACATGAACACGCCCGACTCTTCCCCCAGCGGCAACGTCCACGGCATGCCGCTCGCCGCGCTGATGGGCCTTCCTCCGGCCGAACTCGGAAACATCTACAACTTTTCGCCAAAAGTGCGGCCGGAGAATTGCGTGCTCGTCGGCATCCGCGACGTCGACAACTTTGAAAAAGAAAATATTCGCAAATCCGGAGTCGAAGTTTTCACCATGCGCGACATCGACGAACGTGGCATGCGTGCCGTCATGGAAGAGGCCCTGCACATGGCCGGACGCGGCACGGCCGGCTATCATGTTTCGCTCGACATGGATTGGATCGATCCCGAAGACGCGCCCGGAGTCGGCACTCCGGTCTGGGGCGGCGCCACGTATCGCGAAGCTCATCTCGCCATGGAAATCATCTCCGACCATGGACGCATGACAAGCTTCGAAATCGTAGAAGTGAATCCCGTTATCGACGAGCGCAACCAGACCGCCGACTTAGCCGTAGAGCTGGCGCTCTCGGCATTCGGCAAGAAGATACTCTAGCGCCTGTGTCTTTAAAGCTCGTCATCCTGAGCGAAGCGAAGGACCTGTTTTCTTGCCCGCGGAGGAGACGCTCAGGACGACAGTTTCTCGGAAGGTCTAGCGAAAACTCCCGCTCACTGCACATCCGAAACCTTTCCGTTGATAAACGTCACCTTCAGATCCTTATAGACATATATCTGCTTGGTGCCTAGATTGACGATCTTGTCCGGGTTGCCGAGCGCGGCCTTCACTTGATCGGGCGTTTGCCCTTTCTCTATCTGCTGAGGTTCCGGCGGAGGCGCTTGTTGCTGCGCTTGATCTCCACCCTGACCGCCCCCTTGCTGGTTGTTGCCCTGCTGATCGTTGCCGCCCTGCTGTCCATTACCCTGATCGCCGCCCTGCTGCGCGTCGTCACTGCTGATCGATAGCAACTGCCCGATAACATCCTCCACCTGACCCGCGCTCGCGTTAGCCAAACTGCCGGCCGGGAACTGGAAGGCCACGAGCGCCTTGTTATATGTCGGAGGATCGGTTTTGTTGCAGGTGTCGCAGGCGACGATACCCAAAGTAACCGCGTCTTTGGCCACGTTGACGTCGACCTTCGTGGGATATACTTTGTCTCCCTTGGCAAACAAGTGCGTGGTCTGTCCTTCCGACGCCGTCTGCGAAAAATGTCCGAAAAGCGCCTTCCGTGCTTGCACCGCAACGCCGCTGGGAGTATGCACCGTTCCACCTTCATACTTGGTGGTGAGAACAGTCTTGTCGGAATAAGGCACGCCGAGAATTCCGCCCTTTTGGATAGCCAGCAGCGTTCCCGCCTCGACCACAGACACCCCGCTTGTGTCTGACCCCAGCTTTACCAGCTTGTATTGGGCAGCCAGTTGCTCCTGCAGAGACACCGCCTGGGCATTGGCCAGCGACAACGGCAAAATCGTGGCTGCCAGAAACACAATTCCTGGAATCAGATCGTGGAATTTCCTCGACATAGTAAAACCCTCCGGTTTAGCTTTTCCCAAAGTTCGACTGCCAGCGTTGCGCTGAACAGTGAGCGCAGAATCAGTGAAGATCTCGCCTCTGCATTGCAGAAGGGAGCGTCGTCATCGGACGCTCCCGGTGTCTGCCTGATGATGATGAACGATCCGCCTTTTACAAGCGTCCGTCCTACTGCCCGCCGCCCCCCGCGGCTTCCTGCTTGACCTGCTGCTCGGTCTGGTCGGCCGACTGCTGTTGGTCCTGCAGAGTTTTCTCCGCACTGGTATCCGCCGGCGGAGGTGGTACGTCTGAGGCCGACGTCCCCGTGTCCGGCGCTTTCGGAATACCGCCCGTACCTTGCTTCTTGGCCAGTTCGCCCAAGCCGCTATTGAGTTGCTCGTCGAAATGGTTTTGCATCTCCTGCAAGTCGTCCACGTTGACGGCAACCGTTTGTCCGGCCGCGCAGTCCGCCTTCTTGCTCGCCGCGACGCTGGCGGTCACCATATTGTCCCCATCCGGAGTATCGGTGAGCCGCGTGATGACGTCACCTCCGGTCAGCCCACATTCTTGTCCGTTCGCCACCACGCTGAGATCGCTGTCGACCACAAAGGTGCGCCGTGCCGGATCCAGTGCCGGCGGAACTTCGCCGTTGCTCGCATTCGCCGGCGCCGCTTGCCCGCCGGATCCGCCATTCTGCCCCGCTTGTGCCTGCTGCGCGGCCAATTGCGCTTTTACTTCATCGGCAATCGCCTGTTTTACCTCGGGAGTCAGTGCTGGCGCGTTCGAGGCTGCCGGAGCCGGACCAGAATCTCCACCGCCTCCGTCGCCCGCTGCCGCGTCTGCAGCCGCATCTTGCCGGGCCGCATACGCTGCCTGCAACTGTGCTGCAATCAGATAATCCGTCAGCCAGAAGGCCGGCGAAGCATAAGAGGGATAGGGCGTAAACCACCCGCCGTAGAATCCATACCACGGCGCTCCTCCCCAACCCCAGGCCCCGACGCCCCAGTAAACCGGCGCTCCCCAAGGCTGATAGCCCCATGCATAGAATCCCGGGTGGTACCAATAGCCCGGATAGTAGCCGTAGTAGTTATGGCCGCCGTAGTAGTAGCCGCGATACACGCCGCTCCTGTAGTGGCCGTGGTCATAGTAGGTGCGTGAATAATACGAGTGCCCGCCACGCGTCACATAAGCGCGCTGCACGTATCCTCCATGCCGTCCCGTGTTCACGACGCGCGCTCCGTTGTGTGTACCCACCACCGTGCGCCCGCCGTGGACGCCATGCTGAATCTGCATGCCGTTGCGGTTGACCGAACGAATTTGTCCATTGGGACGGATGCTCGCAGATCCTCCGCCCTTCAGACTAACGGTCCTGCCCGGAGGAGTGTGGCTGCCCGCGTTGTTTCGGCCCGCCGTCTGTCCCCCTTTGTTCCCGGGCGCCGCACCGCGAGTGTTGGCGTTTGCTCCACCGCCTGTTCCACGGTTTGCCGACCCTGCTGTACCGCGATTGTTGGCCGCGCCGCCAGTCCCGCGATTGGTCGTACCTGTCGTACCGCGATTGTTAGCGTTCGCTCCGCCAGGCCCGCGGTTGGTCGTACCCGTCGTACCACGATTGTTGGCGTTCGCTCCGCCAGGCCCACGGTTGGCCGAACCCGTCGTACCGCGACTGTTGGCGTTGGCTCCGCCAGTCCCACGGTTGGCCGAACCCGCCGTGCCACGATTGTTGGCGTTCGCTCCGCCAGGTCCACGGTTGGTCGCGCCTCCCGCGTGCTGCGCTGGAGCCGCATGGCTCGCGCTCGCCGCCGGCCTACTCGGAGCCGCTGCGTGTTGGGGTGCGGATGCGTGCGGCGCGGGCGCACTCGGCTTGTTGTGTTGCGCCGAAGCAACGGCGGCAACTGCGAGAAGAATCGGCAATACTGACCATTTCGGCAGGATCTTCTTTCCTAGGTCGCTCGAATTCATAGCCACTCCTGTGAGATGTAAAGCTCTTCCCTTATAAATCCACCAGCCGGGAACGTTCTCCGCCAGATAGACTTCAATCCAGCCCGCAGTCCCGCTTATGGTTTCTTCGACGAGAGCTTCTGGGTCCGAGTGCCATGGGGGAAGGGCCGGCACCGGCCTTTCGAAGTATCGCCAATTTCACACCTGTTTCATTGCGGTGTCAAGCAAGTCGGTCCTGAATTTACAACTGTCATAGAGGAGCACCAAACGACCCTGCTTTTGACCGCGCCGTCGACTCCAAGTCTTCGCCCCAGTCTTCACCGAAATCGCCGAACTTTTGCCTGCTTACCATCTGTTGACCACTTGTTTACGACCGCCTGACAACACCACTCTTCCCGTTTTGTAAGCTCCCCTCAGTACGACGAAAATTGGAGGCAAGCTGTGAAGCACACAACATTCAACGGCAAATCCCTGAAGGGCAAGTTCTTGTTGCCCGTACTTCTGATCTTGGCCTTTTCGTTCGGCGCCGCCAGCGCCCTGGCCCAGACCAATTCCTATCAGCAAACGAATCTGGTCTCTGACATAGCTGGTGTAGCCAACAACACCGACCCCAAGCCCCTCAATCCCTGGGGAATTTCCTTCTTTCCCGGTCAGCCTTTCTGGATCGCCGACAACAAGAGCGGTTACTCGACCATTTACGACGCCAATGGAGTCGCGCAAGCGCCTTCTCCCATCCTGATTCCGGCTCCCTCCGGCGATACTTCGCCAGCCACTCCCACTGGCACCGTCATCAACCAAACCGAGGGCTTCAAGGTCAACGCCTTCCCCAGTCAGTTTCTCTTCGATACCGGGGACGGAACCATTTCGGGCTGGTATCTCTCGGGCAATGCGATTCTTGTCGTCAATCGTGCGTCGACCGGCGCCGTTTATAACGGCCTGGCGATGATCACAAATGCCACAGGATCGTTCTTGCTGGCCACTAACTTCAATAGTGGGCAGATCGACGTCTTCGACAGCAACTTCAACCTGGTTACGCTCGCCGGATCGTTCACCGATCCCACGCTGCCCGCCGGTTACGCTCCTTTTGGAATTCAACCTATCGGCAGCCAGGTCTTCGTGACTTACGCTCTGCAGAATGCGGCCAAGAACAAGGCGACCGCCGGCGCCGGGAATGGCTACGTCAGCGTATTCGACGTGAACGGAAACTTCGTCAGCCGCTTCGCTTCCACCGGCACATTAAACGCGCCGTGGGGAGTCGTGCAGGCCTCGGCCAACTTCGGTTCGTTCAGCAACGACATACTGATCGGCAACTTCGGCGACGGCACCATTAACGCCTTCGACGCCAACGGAAACTTCCTCGGCCAACTCAAGGATCAGACCGGCGCGGTGATTTCGAACGGCGCGCTTTGGGGGATGGTGTTCGGCGCGGGCGGAACCGGCGATCCCAACACGCTCTACTTTACTGCCGGCTTTGCCGAAGGAGGCCACGGTTTGTTCGGCGCGCTCGCAGCCACCACCGTAGGAACCGCGGACTTCTCGTTCGCCTCGTCGCCCCAGTCTGGGACCGTTAACGGCGGCGGGTCGATGAACTTTACGCTCACCGTTACGCCCGCCAACGGCTTCTCCAACTTGGTGAGCTTCTCGTGCGTAGCTCCGGCGGGCATCACCTGCGCCTTCAACCCGGCCTCGGTGACTCCTGCGGGCGGCGCGGTGACCACCACGCTGACCGCGACCGCTGCTCCTCCCTCGGGCAGCCAGCCCTATGCCGCCCCCAAACTGATGGGGATGGCACTCACCGGATTGGGCGTTTTTGGTTGCTTCTTTGCCGGACCGGGCGCGAATCGGCGGCGCTTGTTCTCGCTGTTGTTGGGTGGATTCGCCAGCCTGCTGATTGCGGGAACGCTGCTCGCTTCCACCGGATGCGGCAGCTCGGGCAGCACAAAGACGAATCCCGGCCCTGCGTCCATCGTGGTCACCGCACAGTCGGGAGCTCTGACGCACATGACCACGATTAGCCTTACGGTACAGTAGCCGCGGAGTTTCTCGGTCGTCTGTCGATGGCAGCGGATCGATGAAAGCGGATCGACGGAAGCGGCCGAGCGAGAAGATCGGCCAACCACCGAACGAGAAAGAGCGGAGCCGTTCCATGGCTTCGCTTTTCTTTTTCGCGCGCAAGAAACCAGGTCAGCGCTGGCAAATTCCTGGCTTTTCGCGACCTGGTCACCTCCCAGGGTAACGACAGTAATTGGCGAGTCTTCCGTCGTTCGCCGATAGGACTGATGGACAGCGATGTTAACCCATTGGCACATTCGGTCGGTGCTCCTGGCTCTATTTGTCTTGACCTGCGCCTCGACGGCCGACGACACGAACCGTTCCTCCGGTCTGCCTACGTATCGCAGTACCGTCTCTGAAGTCAGGGTCACATTCTTCGCTACCGACGAAAACAATCATCCTGTCGCAACCCTCGCGAAGTCGGACTTTGCGGTCGTCGACCGCGAACTTGTGATCCGCAAATTCCGAAGCTTTACACATTCCGATGAAACCACGCTCGACCTTGTGGCGCTGGTCGACTTGAGCGAATCGATGGCACCGCGCCTTCGCGTGGCCATCAACGCGGTGCTGCAACTGGTAGAGCACGAGCAGTCGATCCCCGCCGACAATTTCGCCGTGCTCTCTTTTGGAGGAGAGTTAAGAGAAACTTCAGGAGGACCGTCTGCAGCCATACGTCCCGCCGTCCTCTGCGCCAGCGGTTGCGGTGCGTTTAACTCCGTCAGCCGACTGCTTTCGGTGAAGAGTGGCGGCACGACTCCGCTGTTCGACGCGCTCATCTTCGCGGCTGGTTTCATCGCTCATAATCGCCGCGCCGGAGCCCGGCCTGTCCTGATTCTGTTCTCCGACGGCATCGACACCATCAGCCTGCATTCCGCGCGGGAGGCGCAAGACGCCGTGCTCGACGGCGGCGTTCTGATCTACGCCGTCGATATTGGAATCTCCAACGCACCAAACCTCGGACGGCACCTTCCTGCGCCAGGTTTCGGAAGCTACGGGCGGTCGCTATTTCTCTTTCTCTCCGCGCTCCTCCCAGCCAGACGGCGCCGCCACCGTACTGAACGCTGTACTGGAGGACCTGCGCGCCTCCTACGTCGTGTCCTACGATCTGCCCAGCCATCAGGCCGGATTTCATTCGCTTCGACTTTTGCCAACGCACAACCTCAACCTTAAATTCCATAGCCGCAACGGCTACTACTACGAACCCAGCGGTCACTGATTGCAGACTGCTGACTGGAGACTTATGAAATTCACATTGCTCGTGGCGCTTGTAATGATAGTGATAACGGCCGGCGTTTCGATTACCTTGGCCGCGCCCATCGGTATCTATCAACATGGAACCGTCGTTCGTATGCGCATGGGCGACTGCCTGCTGATGCATCGCGGCTTCATCAACAACTTTGGGCCGCCGCAAGCCGCGGCCGCCGAGGAAAGTTGCCCCGAATACACCCTGGTGACCGATAAGGTCGTCTTTGTGATCGTGGGCAAGTCCTCCAATCAACTCGTCCCGCTTGCGGAAATCATCGATTTCCGTTTCCAGAACAAGGAATTGGCCGTGCGCGTGGATGACGCTCGCAAAGAATCCAAATTCGCCATCAAGGAAATGACCCTGCGCTCGCAATGGGACCTCATCCAGAAACACATCGAAGATGAACTCAACGACTCGCCGCGTCACCCCGCCGATACATCCCTGATGCTGCGCAGCCGGCAATAGTCTAGAAATGTTTTCCCGACGCGCTCGTGTGGGGACGGGCGCCCTTGCCCGTCCAAGCCGAGCGCAGCTCGGCAACTGCCCGCGGCCACAGCAACTCCGGATTCGCTATGGAAAGGTTTTCTCGGCGCTCTCGGCGTCTCGGCGGTGCAACGCCAGCCACCTGAACCAAAGCTGCGATTGACGGAAAACACGCCGAGCGCCAGACTGAAAGGGCATGGCAAAACTTCGCGTTGGTATCCTCTTTGGCGGACGCAGCGGCGAGCATGAAGTGTCGTTGCTGTCGGCGGCGTCGGTTCTGAACGCAATCGATAAGACAAAATACGAAGTGGTGCCCATCGGCATCACGAAAGATGGCCGCTGGCTCACGGCGGAACACGCCGAGCGATTGCTGAAGGGCGAAAAGCACGCGGATAAGCCTACAGAGAAAGATAAGAGTATCCGCGCCACCCCTGCAACGCAGCTTCGAGCAGGCGATCCCGAGGCGACTCCGGGAGCGGCCGTGCTGGCCACGGGCGAGTCCGTCGTCGTTCCTCCCGAGCCGTCGCGCCACGACGCTGGCCTAGCGCCGTTCCAGACCGATGCCGCCGCCCTCCGCCGCGCTTCCGACCGCGCCATTAACGTCGATGTCATCTTCCCCGTGTTGCACGGAACCTTCGGCGAAGACGGCACAATCCAGGGATTGCTCGAACTGGCCGACATCGCCTATGTCGGAGCCGGTGTCCTCGGGTCATCCGCGGGCATGGATAAAGACATCATGAAATCTCTGTTCCGCGCGGCGGGATTGCCAATCGTGAAGCACGTGACCGTGTTGCGCGGCCAATTCGAGCGTGCGCCCAAGAAAGTGGAGAAGCTGGTCGGGAGCAAGCTGAAGTATCCCGTGTTCGTGAAGCCGGCGAACCTGGGGTCGTCGGTGGGAATCTCGAAAGCGCACGATGCGAAAGAACTCGGCCCCGCCATCGCGGAAGCGGCCAAGTTCGACCGCAAGATCGTGATCGAGGAAGGCGTCGGCGGAAAAAAGAATAGGGCGCGCGAGATCGAGTGCGCCGTACTCGGCAACGACGATCCCAAAGCATCGGTCGCAGGAGAAATCCTTCCCTGCAAAGAGTTCTACGACTACGACGCCAAGTATCTGGTCGAAGGCTCCGAAGGAGTCATTCCCGCGAAAATAACGAAAACGGAAATGAAGACCGTGCAGCGCCTGGCCGTCGCCGCGTTTCAAGCCGTCGATTGCACCGGCCTGGCGCGCGTCGATTTTCTGATGGACCCCAAATCGCGCAAGATTTTCGTCAACGAGATCAACACCATGCCCGGATTCACCGCCATCAGCATGTATCCCAAACTGTGGGCCGCGACAGGAGTGCCGTATCCCGAGCTAATCGACCGCCTGATCCAACTCGGTATCGAGCGCCACGAAGACAAGAAGCGGAATCAATACAGCCGCTGAGGGGCTATCAAACCAGCCTCACGATGGCTTGCGGGGCGGTTGGTGTAATCGCCTTCCATGAGAAGGCCGGTCGGAGTCAAGTCGATTCTTCACTGGCTTCATTGAACAAGGTTTTCTTTTCCCGCCGAGTAGCCACTGTCGCCATGCTTCCATCCGCACTCTCGAGGAGCGATTC
>Ga0182027_10000655_pt1 | contig 59181 bp, 61 predicted proteins | sample 712E1DmetaG_FD_121300 | JGI IMG/M metagenome (GOLD analysis project Ga0182027, IMG submission 121300) | Permafrost microbial communities from Stordalen Mire, Sweden - 712E1D metaG (Illumina Assembly) | ecosystem: Environmental > Terrestrial > Soil > Wetlands > Permafrost | place: Sweden...
CGCAAATACCGTATTAAATATCGCGTTTTCACCTGTTGCTATCATAAAATTCCATGCCAACTCCACTCCTTTTTCTGCCTCATAAGTAGATACGTTTCCATTACCCTTCTTGATTTTTTCCGCCATAAAGGCCCTTACCACTTTCTTCCTCTCAACATTTGCGTCCAAAAAATAATTGTCATAAGCATCAACCCACATTCCCTCTTTATCCACAAACTCTGGTGCTATTATTCCTGCATCAGCAAACCCATCAATTTTATCAACTTTATGCTTTTTACAGAAAGTTTTATCATCAAGGATATCCAATAAAATCTGATGATAATTTCCATATTTAATAATTCCATTCTCATCCTGTTTTGCTCCTATGTTAATTTCTTCAAACATATTCCAAGCCTCAGTAGTCGCTTTTGATAAACCTCCTTTTCCTCTTAATAAAAAGTTTAAATCCTTAAGTGTAAACAGTCCACATTCATTCTGTGCTCTGGTTAAAACCTCCATAATTGAAGAACTTCCCTCAAGCCATCCACCCGCGCTTGCCAATGCTCCCATAGTTTTTTGTAAACGCAGACGTGTTTCAATTTCCTGCTTTACATCTTTGTTTACACTGACATCTTTACTAATACTATCCAGATAACTTTTATATGGAGACCCCTCAATAGACCACGGATCTAATTGTCTAAATTCGAGAATATCCAATATTTTTCTTGCCAAATCCATTTGTAATTCTTTTTCCTTTGGCATATTTTTTATTTCCCCACGTAAATAAACACCCTCTTCACTATTATCGACTTCTTCTTGCTTTAATCTCCTCGCCTTTTGATCTTCCGTTTCCTCGGGCACATTTTCTTTTGTCTCTTTATTTCCCTTCTTTCCATTATTCTCTTCTTTTTTAGGATTAGTATCTTCAGGTGCATTTTCTACAAGACTATTAATATATTCCGCTGCCTTTACCCTTACTTCTATTTCTGACCTTCCCATAGGTATAATCTCACTAATAGCCTTATATGTTTCAACTGCTTGTCTCTCCCAAAAATTATCTGTTCCCAGATCAGGATTATTCTTTAAGTAATCCAATGTTTCCATCGCCGCAAAAACTTTAGCTTTATTTTCCTCCGAACCAAATTTATCAATAAAATTTTTAGTCACCATCGATGCAAAACGACTTCCATTTTCTGGATCAGCCGCATCACCGCCAACCCACTGCTCTGGCAATAATTTCTCTACAGAATACGAACCAGCCACCACTGCGTCCATAAGTTTTTGATCACCCGACTCAACCATTGATTCATAAACAGCCGTTGCCATCACAATTAGTGTCTCTTTTGCCTTATCATGATTATATCCAGGAGCATCAGTTCTATTAAAAAGATCATCAATAGTCTCTATCCCTTGCATTCCAAAACTTCTGACTACGGCACTTTCCTTACCATCCTGAAATTTTCGATCACGCGTTAATAAATTATCTTTCTTAATTAAATCCTTTACCCTATTTACCTCCGGTTTTCTTGCCGCTTTTTCATGAGTAGTTCCAAGGTTTTCCATATTCAAATATATTATAACATCTACCTATTATTAGATATAAAAGGTAAACATATAAAAACTATACCATTTTTCCTACTCATTGATAATTGAAGATTGAAAATTGATAATTAATTCATGTCCTCTTTACCCGACGAAGCAAATAATCATTTTTCCGCGGAGGCGGGGATCGATTCTATCGACCTCCATGTCCGCACCTACCGTTCCGCTCTCAAAAGCAATCTCGAAGTCACCCTTCACTCCCTCACCAATTCTTACCTAAAAATAGACTCTATTTTACATCCTCTCGCCGCTGACCCTCAAAAACCCGATTCCTCAGCCATCATTTATTCCCTTCTTCGTCTGCCCAAAATTATTGACCTGGCTAAAAAAGTTGTCATCGGCCAAAACCCCCAAGTTTTTGCTACTGCCGGCTTTAAAGACATTTCCAAATGGAAATCAGTCTCCGCCATCGCCCGCCGCCGTACCGCCTTTTTTGATAAAAAAACCGGAATTTACGCCGTTTTTATTTCCTCGATTTCCGACCTTGACGATCTCGTTAACATTCTTCTGGCCTATCAAATTGAATGGAATAAGTTTCACGAGCTCGCTGTTGCCGCCTACCCCACTCTCGCCAAATTTAAAAGGGCCCTCAAAGATAAAAGTATTTTAGAAAAAATCTCTTTTCCCTCAGAAGATTGGGAAAAAATTAAAATCGCCCTCGGCCGCCACTGGCGCCTTCGTCTTATCAAAATTTATCAACATCCTCAAAACCTCCGCCTTCAACTTCTGGCTGGTTCCTGGATCGATTACACCAAAACCACCCAACGTTGGTGGAAAAATATCGCCATCAACGTCGCCGAAAAATACCATATTTCTCATCAAAAAATCTATTTTGTCAGTAGCAATTCCCACTCTCTCCTCAACCTTATCACCGGTTTTCCTTTAAAAGAAAAAAACACTCTTCTCAATTTTTCCCCTAAAAATTACGCCGAAATTTCTCCATATATTCATCAAAATGATTTTCTTTATTATCTTTCCAAATATTTAAATAGTAATAAAAATTACCAGTATAATTTCAAAAAACTTCAAAATCATCTTGGTATTTTAAGCATTCCTTCCGCCGATTATCTCGATTTGAACACCCAAATTTTCCCTCTTAAAAATCTTTTAAAATCTAAATATCTCGACTCTCGAATTAAAATCAGTAAACCTTCAAAAATTACCCAAAGTGACGCCTTAATATTTAACATTGACTACCCTCTCGGTTTTGCCGCCTACCACATTCTCAGTGAAGTTTTGGAAAATGTTGCCCAAGTGAAAGGTGTTTATATTCTCGGTAAAGCCGCCGTCCTTAATTCCGAAATCGGTGATCTGGAAATTCCCCGTCTGGTTTTTGACGAACACACTCAGAATTCCTACTTTTTCAAAAATTGTTTTAACACTTTTTTCCCCTACACCAATACCCAAGGCTCGGTCTTAACTAATCAAAAATCCGTCACCGTTCTTGGCACTTTTTTGGAAAACTCTGCTCTCTTAAAAAAATATTCCGAAAATAATCTCACTGTTATCGAAATGGAAAGTGGTCCTTATTTGTCTGCCGTCACCGAGGCCACCTACGACCAACAAACTCCCAAAAGCACCTTAGTTGATTTAAATTCCGCTCCTTTTGACATCGGCATCATCAATTACACTTCCGATACTCCATATTCTAGAGCAAAAAATCTCGGCGCTGGTGCCCTCAACCTCGCCGGCATCGAACCCGTCTATCTGGGCAGTCTGGCCATACTCCAAAGAATAATTAATTTAGAAGAAGAATCTTAATCCCTTTTAAATCACCCCCACTCCCCCTCTTTGACAAAAGAGGGGGCAAAACAAAACAAATTATTCTTTCCCCTCCTTTAGTCAAAGGAGGGGTTAAGGGTAGATTTAAAACTTCATTTCCATTTCTCTATCACTAATTATTTTTCCTATTTTTTGTCCAATTTCTCCACTTAAAACTTCTTCGTTTCTTAATCTGACCGTCTTAATTCCTCTCTGCTCAAAATATAAATCTCTTTCTCTATCAACATATTTTTTATTGTCATGTGAATCACCATCAATTTCTATTGCCAACAATAATTTTGAACAATAAAAATCCAAAATAAATCTCCCTAAAGGTTTTTGTCTTAAAAAAGGATATTTATTTTTTCTCAAATTCATCCAAAAAATCTTTTCTGCCTCAATTGGATTCTTTCGATTATCTCTCGCTAACATTCTCAATTCCTCTAAATATTTCAAAGCCCCATTTCTCATTCTAACCTCTTCAGGACAAACATATTTCATTATTTATTCTATCTCTTTTTGTTTTTCTCCCCCTCTTTAGTCAAAGAGGGGATCGGGAGGTGATTTAAATCTATTTCTTCATAAACTCTTCGAATTCTTTATCATCCAAACTCTCTTTTTCGACCAAAAGTTTAGCTAATTCATCAAGCTTTTTCCGATTTTTCTTCAATAAAGTTTCTGCCCTAACTAAGGCTGTATCAACTAATTTTTTAATTTCCTCATCCACTTTTCCTTGCATTTCATCGGAAATCTTCGCCGGTTCCACCCAGGCTTTTCCAAAATCATCGGCATCAATTTGTGGCCCCCAATTTATCGGTCCCAATTCCGTCATTCCCCATTCAATTACCATGTTTCGGGCAATATTGGTCACATGGCTAATATCACTGCTGGCTCCGGTAGTTATATCGTGAAACACTAAATCTTCAGCCGCTCTTCCGCCCATGGCCATCGCCATTTGTTTTATCAGTCTCGATTTAGTCTCATGAATTCTGTCCATTTTCGGTGGAATCAGGGTAAATCCCAACGCCATTCCCCGCGAGACAATTGAAATCCGATGCACCGGATCCAAGTCTTCGGCAAAATTTACAATGGCATGTCCCGCTTCATGGTAAGCCGTCATCAGTTTATCTTCATCAGTCTGATCCCGTCTTTTTTCCGATCCTAATTTTACTTTTAGTGCCGCCTCTTCAATATCTACCATCTCAATTTCTGTTTTATTTTCCCGGGCTGCTTTAATTGCCGCTTCGTTTAGCATATTCTCCAAATCCGCTCCAGAAAATCCCACTGTTCTTCTGGCCACCGTTGTCCAATCAATATTTTTCACAAAAGGTTTTCCTTTGGCATGAATCTTTGAAATCTCTTCTCTATCCTTAAGATCGGGCATTTCCAACACCACTCTTCTGTCAAAACGGCCCGGTCGAAGCAATGCTGGATCCAACAAATCTCCCCGATTTGTTGCTGCCAACACTACTACGGCTGTATTTGTTTCGAATCCATCCATTTCTACCAAAATTTGATTTAGGGTTTGTTCCCTCTCTCCATGGTCCCCGCCGATCCCCCCCCTCATTCGCCCGATGGCATCAATTTCGTCAATAAAAATAATCGCCTTTCCGGCTTTTTTCGCCGTCCCAAATAAATCCCTCACTCTTGAAGCTCCTACCCCTACCAACATTTCCATAAATTCACTGCCTGCCATACTATAAAATGGCACATTTGCCTCTCCGGCCACCGCCTTAGCCAATAACGTTTTACCCACACCTGCCGGCCCCACCAACAGTACCCCTCTCGGTGCTCTGGCCCCCATCTTTCGGTATTTTTCCGGATTTTTTAAAAAATCTACTACCTCTTCCAGATCCCTCTTTGCCTCTTCCACCCCAGCCACATCTTTAAAAGTGGTATTTTGTTTGCCTTTAATAAACAGTTTTGCTGTTGATTTTCCGAAACCAAACATCCCCCCACCCTGTCCCCCGCTCTGACGGCTAAAAAACCAAATTATTAATAAAAGTGGTAAACCTATCGATAATAAAGTTCCTAAAATATCCCCCAACGCTTTCCAGCCACTTCGATTTTCCACTGTGAAATTAACGGTACTTAAATCCACTCCCTCTTTCTGCAAAATGTCCGACATTGACTCATCTGTTTCTTTTGATGCCGTCAAAACTTTATCGCTGTTTTTCAGTTTTGCTAGAACATCATCATCCATCACCGTCACTTGTTCTATCTGTCCTTTTTTTATTGAAGTGATTACTTCCGACAGTGACACTTTCTCCACATTTTGTCCCACCAGTGCTCCCACTAAGGTTGATACCACCATATAAAAAATCACCAGATAAATCAGACTCCTGATTATTCGCGCCGGCCCAATTTCAATTTTTTTAATCTTCACTCCCGGTGGCAATTTATCCAAAATTTCCTTCGGAATTCCACTTTGTTTTGTCTCTATCTGGCTTCGCCTCGACGTAGCCTTTGGCGTAGTCGGGTTTTTTATCCCTAATATTTTTTTAATTCTTTCCCACATAGATATCAATTATATCATCGTGCTACTAAAATTTTTCTCCGCATATTCACCGATTTATTTCCGCATTAGTTCTATTAATTCTTCTCTATTATCGTCTTCGGCCGCCCCCACCCAAAACTCATGCCGGCATTTACTACATCTGTAGTGTATTTTAAATTTACCCGATAAATAGGTAACTTCGACTATTTTCATCAACCCACCGCAATCACTGGCTCTATCCCCCGGAATCTCTTCATCCACATGTTTTCCCCATAAACACTTTGGACAATGATCTGTATAACCATTTCCCACCACCTTATATCCGCAATTTTCACAAACAAAATCTTCTTTTTTTCTAATAAAATTTCTTCTGTCTCCCTTGCTTAGCCCGTCCGAAGCCGAAGGCGAAGGAGGGTCAAGATAGGGGTTGGGGGTGGGTTTTGATTTAAAATTTCTCATCTTGATATCTCCACTCCCATTTTTATATCCCCATCCAATTTTTGGTTAAACAATAATTTTCCTCCCACCACGTTTGCCGCCGGGTTCACCCCCAAAATCTGCCAGTCCTGTGGCACCGAAATTAAAGTCACCATTCCGGTATCTCCAAATCCGCTCTGTTTTTGGACATAACTCAAATAGGAAAATTTCTGTAAATTTTTTAACGCCATACTTTCCGTATATTTTACTTCTACTTTAATCTTTTTCCCCACCGGCACCGTTACTAAAAACCCAATTTCTTCCTTGCCGTCCACATTACTGATCTCCAGATCATCTCCACTCACTATCTTTTTTTCACCGCTATCCACTTCACTCCAACTTACTTCCGTCACCACTGATGCTGCTGGCACATAAATTCTCAGATAATTTTTGTAATCCCCTCCGGGCCAGGCACTACTTTTAGCCGTATTCTCATAACTAATACTCAGATCATTACTGATCCCATTTTCATTGATATCTACCGACCTTTCAATATTTCTGTATAAAAAATAATTTGCCTTATTTACCCCAAAATTTGATTCCACAATATATAAATAATCTGCCAAACAATTTTCTCCGGTGCACTTCCCTTGGTAAATTGCTCCGTCCCAGCCGGCACTGGCCACACTTTGTTGGGCCGCACTTTGATTCAAATTAACTAAAATTTCCCGTCTATTTAACAAATCCACCAAAATTTCGATTAGTTTTTCTCCATTAGCCCCATTCATTCCCTTAACCTCCTCCACTAATTGTTTGCTCACCGCTCCCAAAAAGCTGGCCTTCTGTCCTGACCCCGCAAAAGAGTCATTTTCTGCGTAATATTCCGCCTCTTCATATAAATTACTTTGATTAATTTTCTCTTTAAAATCAGGCACATAAACTTCACCTAACACTCCCAAAATTCCCTTAACCGTCTCTAAATTTAATGCCACTACTCCATCAACTTGTCTCCCGGTTTCTTTTTCTAAAAACCATTGAATATCTTTCGAAGCCAGGGGAAAACTTGCCTGCCAGTTGGCATCCCTCATAAACCATCCCGCTTCTCCTAAATATTTCTTAATTTCTGCCGGTGGCTCCACATGTCCCTTCAATTGACCGTCAGCCTGATAAACATCATTAATTTCTAAATCCTGCCACTTACCGTCATTAATAGTTAAAATTCCATAAGACCCAATAAAACCACCACTGGCTCTTAACTCATTTTCATTTTGTAACAGCACCATATACACCCTTTTCGTCCCATCCAAACCCAAAAATTCGGGTAAAATCGGTATTAATTTATCAACATCCTCTGCTACCTGTCTTTTTTCCTTAACAGTTTCTTCAAAACTACTGATTTTATCGCGAAAACGTCCCGGCAGCCATTGCCACCCGGTCGACAGTCTTCCTTGTAAAATTCCCAATTCTGAAATCAATGCCTCCAGATTATTGCTTATTTTTGGTAATTCCTCCGACATTGACATTTCGTTCTTTCCAAAAAAACTTCCTGCCGCCTGCTCCCCGTCTTTGGCAATTTCCAAACCCAAACTTAGGGCATTAATTGCTCCCTCCTCCACTTTAAGCAAGGCCCCGATTTTTCCGCCACCTACTATTCCCAACCAATATTGGTTGTCCCCTTTCAAAGCGGTTATTTTTTGGGTAGCCTCATCATATTTCCCCGTCTCAATTAAATTTTCTACCGCCTTCAATTGTTTAGGAATCATCGCCATTTTTATCGCATTTACCGAAAAAATTATCAATAACATCCCCAAAATTACCCAAATTATCCATTTAAAATAATTTTTATTTTTAAAATTTAATTTAAAATTGGTCTTTTTTTTAGTTTCAATATTATTTTCTAACCTCCCCTCCTCAAGGTAAGTACCCGCGGCAGTGGGGGGTGGGTTTATTTTTTCTTTTTCTATCTTTACCGGGCTAGTATCCAAATCGATTGATTCGGATATAATAGCCCGGTCTGGCAGCGGGCTTTTATTTAACAAACTCTCCCAATTAAATTTCTCCTTCACCTCACCAAAACTTTTTGTGTCGGCAGGTTTTTCTTCCGCTTCAATCTCAATTTCTTGTTCCACTTCCTCTTCTTCTGTTACTACCTCATATAAATTATTTGTTACTTCCCTTTTTACTTCCGCATATTTTCTCTCTGTCTTTTTTGCTGGTTTTTTTCTATTTTCCTCATCTGTTCTAGCCACAAAATATTGCACTACCGCCCTGGCCCCCTCCTTAAAATCAATTTTTGCTTTCCATCTCAGTATCTTTTTAGAATTTTCCTTCGCCTCGCCGTCGCCTTCTGCGAAAACGGGCTCAACACCATCTTCACTCTCCACCACTTGTAATCTGGTCATTTTTGCTTCTTCTATTAACACTTCCGCAATAATTTTCGAACTTATTTCTACCCCTTCAACTACAAACAATTTACCCAAAGTTCCGGAAAAGAAACAAGATCTCAAGATTGCTTCCACCAAATCCTCCCCGGCCAAAACCCGGTAGATTTTTTTCGAACTAGGTAATATTAGATTTTTATTTCTGGCCGCCAAATCAAAGGCTTTTCCTAAAAAATTTTCTATATCCATTCCTACTCCATAAACATTTTCTCCCTCTACTACCCGCCAATTTAAATTGCTTCCTCCTAATTCCTTTTTCCATCTCTCTCCTTCACTTATTCCTTTTATTCCCACCACCGCCAAACGAGCTTTAGTTGGAATTTTTCCCCACTCCTCTGTCTTCCCTTCAAAATCAAAATAATAATTTGCCTCCCCATTACTGTCATCAATATCCCCATCAATTACCTTAATTCCCTGTTCTTTTAATTTATCTCTTAAAATCTGGGCCACAAAACAATCTCCTCCCCAAACTACTGCCCTTGTCATTGCTCCTTCCATTACTCCATTTTAAAGCAAAAATATCTCTGCGGTGATATTTCGGTTATTTTGCGGTTAATTACTTTGTAAAACCGTCATAACTCTCTCAAACCCTCTCTAGATAACGTGAAAAACTGTCATAACAGCAGTTTAATTAAAATCAATATAAAATATCCAAAAAGTATTTTTCAGCGCGCAGCGAATGCGTGACGCGAAGCGGACAGCCCGAAGGTAGCGAGCACTGCAAAAATATTTTTTGGATAAAAATGTCATTATTTCAGTTTTTACACGCAAAAAATCCGTCAGTATTTTAGATAGGGGAATAGTTCAAAAAGCTCTTATTTCCAGATCTGTTTTAATTTCCAGCTCATTAAAATCAACGATAAAGCTTCTGTTAAAACGGTTATTATCGCCCCGCCCATGATTCCCAAACGGGGGATTAACACCCAATTACCCACAAAATTAAACACTAAAGCTAAAGCTCCCATCCCCAACATTGCTCTTTGTCCCTCTCTCGAAATCAAAGTAAAACCAACTAAATGCCCTATATAAGCAAACACTAACGCCACCATCAACACTCTTAACACCGGAATCGAAGCCTCAAATTGGCTTCCTGCCAAGATATGAATCATTAGTGGCGCAAAAATCCACACTCCCAGCATCATCGCTATTCCCGACAAGAATAAAACCAGTGCTGAAATATTAAACAACTTTCTATTGTCTTCTTTAGAGGATAAAATCGGGAAAATTCCAATTACTAAAAAATATGCCGGCTGAATCAAAGTTCCGTAAATCTTGTAGGCTAACCCATACCAGGCCACTTCATCCGGTCCAAAAAAATGTCTGATCATGGTCGAATCAACTGCCCGATCATAGGCCGAAAAAATCAATAAATATACCCCCATTGGCCAACTTAAAATTAAATATTTTTTGATCAATTTCCAGTTAAATTTTTTAAAATCAATTGTCCCTCTAGCCATCCACCAGCCACCCACCAAAGTTATAATTCTCGCTATCAAATAAGTTCCAAACACCCAAATTAGACTAATTTCTCCTTTGTATCTCCATAAACACAACAAAAATACTGTTGGGAACAGTACTTCTACAATTACTTTTATTCCCATTTTTATTTTTGTCTGCCATACCACCGCCAAAGAACCTGCCAAAGAGGTAAACACCATCATCGACCAAGCCAACAATGTTTCTGTTCGTATTGCCTTCAAGTCCGGCCAACTATAAATTAAAATTATCCCCAAACCTAAACTTAAAAACGCCATTAATAATCTCAGAATAGCCACATTCGACCATACTTTAATTCTGGCCTCTTCACTTTCTTCCTTAGCCGCTTCCCGAACCCCGATTATTGAAGTTCCAAAATCGGCCAGAGAATCAAAAAAAATTGAGATTGAAGTAATTAAAATATATTGCCCGTAAACCGCCACTCCCAATTTTCTGGTTAATATTCCTGTCGTGATCAATGACACCAACACTGAAAAAGCTTTTCCGATCAGCTGTACCACTGTATTCCACGCAATCTTTTTAAACATTCCTAATTTTACCCTAAACTAACCCTAAAATCACCGCCAAAAGCCAACTATTCTGTGGCAAACTTATCCAATAATGATCGACCATTCCCGTCACCCCCACAATTACCCATAGCCACCAATATTTTTTCCATTTAAAATTTGTAACTGATAATTGATAACCGATAACCGATAGTATTATGATTCCCAACAATCCAATTTCACTCCAAACTAAAAGAAAAATATTATGCACTGGCTGTAGCCAACTCCAGTTTCCGTTCTGAACCTTTGGCAATTCCTTCACAAAATTTCCCGCCCCAACTCCAAACAAGGGAGAGCTTTGAATCATTTTTACCGCCGCCACTATCAACACTTCTCTTTTGGCCAAACCATTTGCATCCCAGCCACCAACAAAATCACTCAGTCGATAATTAATGCTGATTATTCCCAAAAACAGGCAAATCACCCCCAATATCATCAATATTTTCCCAATTAACTGTCTTCTAATTTTTTTATCTCTAGTTAATAATTGAAAATTGATAATTGGTAATTGTTCTACGATCAGCATAACTGCTGTAATTCCCCACACCGTTCTACTTCCAGCCACTAAAATTCCCATCAGCGCACTCCAATTTACAATCCAATAAAAAATTTTTCTTAATAAAATATTTCTTGCCCCCGTCGTGTCAAAGAAGGGGACTGGGGAAAGATTGGATTTAAAATACCACCAACTCAATAACAAAAAACCCGCCATCGAATTTGGATGTGAAAAAGTGCCGTAAGCTCGAATTAAATTTTGTCCAAGCCAATCCATTTGGGCAATTCCAATTCCACCGTAAACAAAACTCCTCTCCCCAAACCACCACCAGATTCCATTCAAACTGCCCCCATTCATCACCTGTAACAATCCCAAAAAACTTTCTCCAATTATCCAAACTGGTACTATCATCATCAAATATTTTTTTATTTTTTTCTTATCAACTTTCACCAAATAAATCGTCAACATCCACTGAAACACTCTTAGCCATTTATATATCGCCACCCATCTTGCTTCCGCCATAACCACATTCACCATAATAAATAACAATAGAATTAAATTCTGAAAATTTAATAATTTTTTAAAGCCCCCCTTCATCAAAGGGGGTGCCCGTAGGGCAGGGGGTTTAATTCGTAATTTATTTACTACCCATAAAATCCATGCCAAATCCGTCGCATATAAAATTATTGACAAATAATCGATTCTGGCTCCAAAAATACTGCTCTCGCTTAGCCAAAAATGTCTTCCCAATTGCGTCGGGATCAGTAACAACCAAAAAATGGTAAAAAACCTCTCCACGCCCTATCCTAACACATTTCTAATTTAGATTAATATTTTTTAGCGAAGATATTATTTTTAGAAGCGCAACCTGTGAGGTACTCCATCACGTGTGAGCACCGCAAAAATAATATCGAGCTAAAAAATAAATTATTATTCTTTCTTTCCGATCACAATATGTCTCATTTCACCCTCACCCTCGGAGTCACTCGTTATGCCCTCAATACCAACCAAAACCATATGGCAAAGTCTTCTCTCGTACGAACTCATATTCGCCATATGGACTTCTTTTCCCGTTTCCAATACTTTATTTGCCAAATCTTTGGCCATACTTTCTAATCTTTCTTTTTGTTCGCTCCGATAATTATTGATATCTAAAATCACTCTTACCCATTCGCCCAGCTGTTTTTTTACCATTAACGACAACAATAACTGCAAAGCCGCCATATTTCGGCCCCTAAATCCAATCAGTCCACCTGGTTCTTTTACGGTTACTCCCACCAAAACTTGTTCTTCCTCACCCTCAATATCTTCTACAAAAGCATTGTCCACTTCATAGTTGATTTTCTCGAGCAGTTCGCAGGTCAAATTTAAAATTAATTCGTTTCTTTTTTTATTTTCCATAATGGCAATTCTATCATAACTTCCCTAATTTCTCTTCGCGAATTTTGCCATTAATAACTGTTGTCCCGCCATCACCGCACTGTTTACAAACCAATACAATAAAATTCCCACTGAAAAATTAAAACCAATTACAATTGTCATCAACGGCATCATATATGTTGACTGTGTTCTCATCGCCGCCATCATATCATCCTCCTTGGCCGCCGTAGCCTTAGTGAAGGCGGTTTCATCGACACCTTTTGTTTGAGGCATCATTTTTTTCGCACTCCAATATTGTAAATAACCCGATCCTAACAATAAAAATAATGGTAAAACTATTCCCAAATTAATTCCAGACCCTAAAACTTTAGCTGGTGTCGCCGCTAAATTAACTCCCAAAAAACTATCTCCAAATTTAAATCCCTGCTTTACTTGAAAAACTGGCAATAGTTGTTGGTTTATTGCCGCCAATTTAATCTTTCCGGTGGAAAAACCCGTTACCATATTAAAGGCCGAGAAAAAAAGCATCAACACCGCAATCTGTAAAATATTTGGCAAACATCCCGACAATGGATTAACCCCCTCACTTTTATAAAATTCCATCTGAGCCTTAGCTAAACCTTCCTTGTCTTTTCCGTATTTTTCCTGTAGTTTTTTTAATTTTGGCTGCAATGCCTGCATTTTTTGAGCTGATTGTAAACTTGGCCATACCAACGGCATTAATACCAATCTAATTATTACCGTTACGAGAATAATCGACCACCCCAAATTTCCAAATAAATAGTAAAAACCAAATAGAGCATTCACAAATGGAGCAATAAACCAATTCATGATTCTTATTCTACCAGATCCACTCCACTTCCACCCCAAGGATGACACTTACTCACTCTTTTTATTCCCATCCATAAGCCTTTTATTACTCCATATTTACTAACCGCTTCATAAGTATATTCACTGCAGCTCGGTACAAATCTACAATTATAACCGCGGGATAGGTATTTTTTATAAAACACTAACATCTTCAATATAAGTTTTTTCATTCAAATTAGCCCGCCCTGTCAAGGGAGGGGCGACCCGCGTCAGCGGATGGGTGGGTTAAACAATTTTTTTAAGCATTCCGCTATCTCCATTTCCTTCTTATCTAATATATTTTTCTTCACTAAAAAAATTCCTCTAAACCCTTCCGGAAATATCTCTTTATTTAACCTCACCGCTTCCATTAATCTTCGTCTAATTTGGTTTCTCTCCACCGCCTTTTTAGAAATTTTTTTGGAAATTATCGCTGCAAATTTTTTACCTTCAGCATTTTTCATCCACACAACAGAGAGTAGGGGGGTTGAAATCAAATCACCCTTCTCTTTCACTTCCGCAAATTCTTTTTTACTGGAAATTCTTTCTTCTTTTTTCAACACTACCTATTATCCCACAACATCACTTATCAAAATACTTTTCCATAAAGTTTTTTATTTCATTATTTACTTCATCAACAACTTTTGGAAAATAACGATAATTATGGCTACATTCCAATTCACAAAAACTTTTAGGCTCAGGAATAGAATCAAAAATTTTTCTTACACTCTCAATCGAATTATTATTATCATTTTTTCCATATAACATCATCTTTGCCTTAAAACATTTTTTTAGTTCCTCAACTCCATTATATTTTTTTCCATCTTCAAAATAACTCATTGGTATTTCAAATCTTTTTTGCTCTTTAGTTTTTTCTGTCCCCGGCGGCAAATCACGATAAGTAATATAAATATTATCCTTAATTTCACCAGAAGCTGGGGCTTCGGGTTTTCCAAGTGAACTATTAATAGTAATTATTCCCTTAACAAAGGCATTATTAGTTCCCACAATACTAGCCACCAAACCACCTCGACTGTGTCCGAAAAGTATTGTCGGTCGATTGCCAAAATATTCAATTAACTCATTTACCGCCTTAATATAATTTGTTGTTGTATAAAGATTAATATCACCAGGGCTATCCCAAGTGCTAGGCGGATCAATAGAAATTGCATAATAACCAAGTTTAGCCAAACAATCCAAATGACTGTTAAAACATTCATAGTCTTTAGTATCCAAACGCCCCGGAAGAATTATTGCCAACTTATTAGAATTTAAATTTCCACGCTCATTAATCGCCATCTCAAAAGACTTTGTTTTAACAATCCGCATAAACCAGTATACAAAAATTTTATTTCTGTGACGACACAGTCAAATTCTTTCGTCCTTTAACTCTTCTCTTATGAATCACTTTGCGACCTAAAGCTGTCGCCATTCTTTTCAAAAATCCATGCACTCGCACTCTTTTTTTCTTTTTTGGTTGGTATGTACCCTTTTGTTTCATGTGGCAATTTTACCACAATCATTCACATTTTAATTCAATAAAATTAATATTTTTCTGAATATATTTTTTAAAGCCTCCCTTCTTCAAGGGAGGGTGGGGTAAGTTTTAATTAAATTTGACCCATTCCAAAATGTGGAAACTCCTTTATGATGATGTGGATAACCCGCCCCATTATCTCTCTGCCGGATATTACTTTTGCCTAAAATTAGGAATAAAAATATAATTAAACTATAAATGATAATAAATTTTCTTAAAATTATTTTTCTTCCCCTCCTTGTCAAAGGAGGGGTTAGGGGTGGATTGAAACCCCAAAGGCAGGGCTTTTTATGGATCTAGATCAACTTTGGAAAAACACCCAAGAGGAACTTCGGGTCATCCTTGCTCCCGCCGTCTATCAAACCTTTGTCGTCAAAACCCAACTTATCTCTCTTGTTAATCATGAAGCCACTATCGCCTGTTCTAATGCCTATCTTTGCGATTTAAATCAAAAACGCTACTATCAACTTTTTAAAGGCGCCCTCGACAATCAGACCAAAACCAGCAATACTCTCAATTTTGTCGTCCAGGAAATTGTTAAAAGCGAAGAAGAAAATTTAAAACCCGCCCCACTCTTTGCCTACCAGCCTAAAGCCCCCACCGCCAATTTTTCTCAAGCCGGCCTTCACCCTAAATACACTTTTGATAATTTAATTGTCGGTAATAGTAATAATTTTGCCTATGCTGCCGCCCAAGGTATTGTCAAAAATCCCGGTCTTTCCTATAATCCTTTCTTTATCTGGGGTGGAGTCGGGGTAGGGAAGACTCATTTAATGCAGGCCATTGGGCATGAATTATTAAAAAACAATCCCGATTTAAAAATCAAATATTTTCCTGCCGAAACTTTTGGCAACGAGTTAATTAACTCTCTAAAAACCAAATCTACCAATCAATTTAAAAACAAATACCGTCAATTAGACTGTATTTTAGTTGACGATGTCCAATTTCTCGCCGGCAAAGAATATATTCAGGAAGAATTTTTTCACACTTTTAATGCTCTCCATCTTTCTGGTAAACAAATAATTCTCACTTCTGACCGTAAACCAGGGGATATTAAAGATCTAGAAGACCGTCTCGTTTCCCGTTTCATGGGCGGCTTAACTGTCGATATCCAACCTCCGGATTTAGAAATGCGTTCCGCCATTATTCAGCAAAAAGCCCAGGAAAAGGGGATTGACCTCACCTTCGAGGCCGTTCAATTTTTAGCTGACAATATCCAATCGAACACTCGTGATATTGAGGGTAAAATCCAAGAAATTGCTGTTGTGTCTTTGGCTCAAAACCATAAATTAGTCGACATTGATTTTGTTAAAAGTTATTTTACCGGCCAAAACAGTAATTCTATTTCTTCCTATATTTCTACTTCTCCCAAACTAAATTCCCGCCACCTCCTTTCAGTTTGTGCTAAATATTTTAACCTAAAAACAGGGGATTTATGTGGATCCTCTCGTAAAAAAGAATTAGTCACGGCCCGTCATATTACTGCCTATCTTTTACTAACTGAAATTAAATTGCCTTTAAAAGAAGTCGGCGAACTTTTGGGTGGTCGTGATCACACCAGTATTATGCATGCCCGCGACAAAGTTGCTCTCGACTTGACCACTTCTCCACAACTCAAAGAACTTATTAACCAAATAAAAAACTCTCTCTAAACTTATCCACCTTTTCCTTTGACTTATCCACCGACTTATCCACTTTTCTCTTTCATCTTTTCCCCCGAACTTTTCCCAAACTCCAGATATACACTATAAGCCACTTTTCTACTACTATCCATAAATTTCCACTATTTTTGACATATTCACCCTCTATTTTTTTAATTCTCTCCTATCTTTCTATTAAACTATTCCACTATTCAACTAATCCACTAAGCCTATTAACAATACTACTGTTTTCTAAAGAGCCTATCTGTTAATATATAGGTCAATGAAACTTTCTCTTTTAGAGGAAAATCTTTCCCTCGCTCTAACCCACACCTCTCGTTTTGTGGCTTCTAAACTTCAACTGCCTATTTTAAACCATATTCTCTTTTCCACTGATAATGGTCGTTTAAAATTATCCGCCACTAATTTAGATTTGGCTATCAATTATTGGATTGGCGCCAAAATTGAAAGCGAAGGTTCTTTTTGCCTTCCCGCTAAAGAAATAACTGAATTTGTCTCTTATTTATCTCCTGGTCCTCTCACCCTTTCTTTAAAAGACACTAATTTATTAACCTTAACCTCCCCAAAAACAGAAACTAATTTTGCTTGTTTACCCCCTTCGGATTTTCCAGAAATTCCCTCATTTAATCCTAAAACCGCTTTTGAGATTGATCTTCCTATATTAACTCAAGCTATCAATCAGATTGCTTTTGCTGCTGCTGTTGACGATTCCCGCCCTGTTTTAACGGCGATTCTTTGTACTTTTTCCTCGAATAATTTAAATTTAGTCGCCACCGACGGTTTTCGTCTCTCTTTAAAAAACATTAAATTAGTTAATCCTTTACCTTTAAGTGACCAACCTCAAACCTTTCTAATTCCTTCTAAAAGTCTTCAGGAAATTGTTAAATTAGCCCGTTCTTCTAAAAAAATCAAAATCGGTCTCACCGCCGATTCTCATCAAATTGTTTTTGTTTTGGATGATTTGGAATTAGTTTCCCGTCTTATCGATGGCGAATATCCTGATTACCATCGAATTGTTCCTGAGGCCGGCACCACCAAAGTTTATTTAAATCGCGACGAATTTTCCCAAGCCATCAAAGAAAGTTCTGTTTTTGCTCGGCAAAGTGCTAATGTGGTTAAAATCAGCCTTAAAACTAATTCTATTGAACTTTCAGCCAATGCTCCCCAAATTGGTCAAAATAAAGTCAGTGTTGACGCTAAAATTGAAGGTGAACCTTTGGAAATTGCCTTTAACTACAAATTTATTTCCGATTTTCTGGCTATTTGTAATGGTGATGAAGTTATTTTGGAATTAAACGAACCTCTTTCTCCTGGTCTCTTTCGTGATCAAGCCACCCCAGATTTAACTCACATAATAATGCCGGTTAGAATCCAAGATTAAATAATCATCATGCTTGCCCGTCGTAGCTTTAGCGAAGTCGGGCCTGTTCGGATTCAGGATTAACTTTTTTTCTTCTCACGATTAACATTACCCAAAAAATGAATACGGCTATAAAAGCATATATTGGGTACATTGCGTTGATAATATTGATTTGATCAAGTGACAGAATAATTAAAATTTGTCTAACACAGTTCATTATCCAGGTAATTAAAGTTTCTTGGTATGGATTAATCCAAGACTTTCTAAAAGTTGGTAAAAAGGAAAATAAATCTACAATTACAACCAAGGTTATCGATAGTAATGGTTGTTTTATTATCAACCATAAAATAATTGAAATTATTGCCAAAATTAATGAAATAACATCAAACTTAGATATTTGTTTCGTTCCATTCATTAAACTTCGCCCAAATATTATCAAACAAATTATTCCCATAGCTAAGTTAGCCAACGATCCAAAACCCCCTTTATTTGTTATTTGTATACCAAAAGCAATAAAAGAAACCACACTCCATAAAAACCAACTAAAGACATGAGGTTTCGTCTTTCCAGAAAAAGTGTCTCGTATATAGGGCACATAACCAACAACGGCAATTATTGTGGCAATTATTCCTAATAAGGATTTCATTAATTTATTGTGTCGACGTATAAAATATCTCCGGAATACATCCCTGTTACCGTAATATTTTTCTTTAAATAATTATCCAACTTTGCCTTAGTACTGGTAATATTGACAATACCATCATCTGTCGACAGTAAATAAACATCGCCGCTTTTTATTTGTAATAAACCGCTTTTCGTCACCGTTGCTGACTGTATTGTTTCTGTTTTTTGACTGCCGCAGGCGCTTAAAGTAATTGTCGATAACACTAGCGCTGCGATTATTAAATATTTTTTCATATTTTTTTATTTATTTTTTTATAAAATATTTCTTTCCCTCCTTGTCAAGGGAGGGGTAGGGGTGGGTTATTCCTTTTCAAACACTAACTTATGGCTTTCGGTGGCCACTTTATTGTCCAGCATCCACCGATAAACCTCTTGAGTCACTATTTTTTTGTCCACATTTTTTATCTTAACCGCCAATGTTAACGGTTGCGTATAACGGTCAACCACAAAGTCTTTTCCGGTGTAAGGTAACAGTTTCCATAAAGGATAATTAACATCGCTTTGCGGGGCGCTGGTGGGGCCTGGTGCCACTGTTGGGGTTATGTTTAAACTTGACCAATCCACGTTTCGATAACGAATTTTAGTGATTCCCATCCCTACCGCAATCACCACCAATAACCCCACCAACCAATAACGCCGTATTTCTTTCATTGTTTTACTTGAAAATAACTCTGAGAAATAACATTATAACCAGTTTGACTTAACCACGTCTGAAAATCATTTATTCCCTTTTGATTTTTATAACTTACCATGAATTTATTTACACTGTAATCAAAATCAATTGTAAAATTATCCTTACTTATGGGACATTTATTTCTTAAATCCTTTATTAAATATACCTCGTCATACTGGCTCTCAGCTAGTGTAACCTCTGCCGCTCCGGTATCACTTCCGTAAATAGTGGTGTCTTGTGTTGGAATGGCGACTCTTTCTTCTTGAATTACTATCGTTTTTTTTCTTGGCCAAAAAGCCAAAACTCCCACTCCGATTACCAAAACCGCCAACCCCACCATTATCCATGTTTTCTTTGTCATTCTTTAATTAAAATTATATAGCTATTTCTATTATTTATTTGTTAAATAATTCTTTCCCCGCCCTGTCAAGGGAGGGGTTGGGGTGGGTTGATTTTATTTCACTGCACTTTTATCAATTGTAATGCACCCCTTAATATTATAAACATGACCGTAAGCTGCTACTCCGTCAAAAGGGGTGTCTGTTGCCGTAAAATAAGGATCCGCCACCACAATTTGTCCATTTTTTACCCCGATTGCTAGAACATAATGTCCTGCTAGTTCCAGAGCCGAGTTTCGATAAAAATTAGCCAACACCATTACCACTTTCCCATCACAAATCCATTTGGCTATCGCATTTTTGTCACAACCGAGGGTTACTGAGTCAAAATTCACCCCATTGCCAAACTTCTTTGTTAGTTCTGTCACAGCCTCTCCAATATAAGATCCCTCGCAACCAATATTATTGTATGCTGATCCTGAACCAAAAATAACGTTATTTGGAGTTAAAGAGCCATTAACGTGTCTAAATAACATCGACACACTGGTTGGTCCGCACCCTTTCGAACAAATTGTTGCTGGCTTTCCGCTACTACACAAAGATCCGACTAAATTTATATTTCCCCATCGAGGATCACATTGTTTGGTTGGTACAACCACGTCACCTACACTGCATTCTCCATCCACTGGATTGCCATCAATTCCTGGGGCATTTGGATCGATATTTCCCACCGCTGCCGAGGTATTTGTGGTACATATCCACCAGTCGCCGTTATATTTTACCCTCTTGGTATTTTCATTATTGGGAACATAAGCCTGGTTTGCTGTATCACAATTTTTCCCAGCCACGGGCACATGAATACCATTCGGCAAGCTTGGATTTAAAGAGTTCACCACCATACCCCACGTCTGTTTCCATTCCACCTCATATTGTCGTGGGGTCATTTTAGTAATTGAATTTGGATGGTCTGGATCGCAATTGCTTCCGTTTAAATAATTGGCCGAAAATGCTAACCAATAATCTCCTCCAATTCTTGGATCATTGATACAACCTGTTGCCGGATCGAGTTTTAAAAAAGCATTTATTTGAGTATTAAAATCCTCATTTTGAGGAATAGAATGCATTCCAAAATCTTCAATATCACTTCTTCCTGTATAGTTACTCGCCCCAGACTCATGTAGCCACGCCGCTAATGCATAAATCGGATTTATCCCGGCACACAAAGCTCGGTTAACCGTATCGTTAAAACAAGTATCCGAATAATTTACCCCAGCTTTCCATCCACCCGCCACCCTTACAAAGTTTGCTTTATCTACGCCCGTAACAGTATTTACTGGTGCATTTGGATTACAGTTAATCGATCCGTTTCCATTATATTTGCTTTCCAAAACGCAATTTTCCATATCCGCCGGAGGCACCAAAGTTGATGCCATTTGTTGATTTGACATATTGGAAGCAAACATAAATACAATCACGCAAATAAGAACAATAGCTATCAGTGGCCCTATTGACCCCATCATTGCTGGTAATCCTGCAAAAAAAGTCCCCATGCTTCCAATCGCTCCTACCACCCACTTTCCTGCATTTGCTAAACCCAAGGTATTTGATAAAAAATCTCCAGCTCCATTTAAATTAATATTTAATTTATCCTTCATCCAATCACCTATTTTTCCGCCAATTTTCTTTAATATTCCTGCTACCGCTATTGCCGCCGCTGCTATCCATCCTGCCCCTGGTATTGCTGCCAGCCCTCCCATCAAAGCCGCCCCTCCTGCTGCTCCCTCTCCGGCTATTACGGCTCCTTTTCCCGCCAAACCCATTAAAATTGATTTGATTCCATTCAGAGTACCTTCTTTAGCGATTATTGCCGCCGCATTTTTTACAAAAGCTACCGAAGCTTCCCCTCCCACTTTCCCCAACAATTTTAATCCTGTGTCCTGAAAACCAAACCTGGCCATCAAATTTGCCGGAAAATTATTTATCTTGTCCAAAAATCCCACCATCCTCTGTGCTCCATTCATCCATTTTTGTGCCTCCGAACCTTCTTTAAACAAATTAGCCATTTTTTCCGTTATTCTTATTTCTTTTACTTTTGGCAATTTATCTGCTCCGATTAATTCCCTTAATTCGTTATATCTTCGAATTCTTCTGTTAAATTCTCTTGGCGATTTAATTACATTTCTAGCCATAAATTGGGCTTCATCAATTGAAGCTTCAATTTGTCCGGGTGTTCTGTTTATTACCTTTTTTCCGTCTACTTCTGGATTTAAATAATCATCTACAAAACGATAAATCTCCTCTCTGTTTTCTTCTTTTACTATCCTCTCCGAACTATAATTCAAGTCCCTGACTGTTTCCGCGTACTCCTTTATTAGTTTTTCGTCTTTTACTCCGTTATCTCTCAACTGATAAGTTATTTCTTTTTCTAATTTATTACCCCGATGTTCCACAATCAACTCCAGGTTTTCTTCTTTAAAATTTTCACTTGCCTTTTCTATCTTTTTTATAGTGGTCTGATCTTGAACGGCCGTTTTTATCTCGTCTGGAACATATAATTTTTCCCCATTCTCCCACGATTTTAGTATATTTTCTTTTAATTCTTCTCTAGTCTTTTCAGTGACTATTACCTGCTCATTTTTTAATTCTTCACAAGTTTTTATCACAATTTCATCTGCTTTTTTCTGTACTTTTATTTCTGCCCTCTCTTTAATTACTTCTTGGCTAATTTCTCTCGCTTTTTCTTTATCTTTAACAATTTTTTGAACCTCTTTTTCTAATTCTTTTTTCTTATATTCTTTTTCTTCCAAAACCACTTCCTCAATCTTTTTTGCCTTAACTTCCTCCATTCCCTGTTCTACCTTTTCTAGTTTTGTCTCTATTTCCCCTTTTAGTTTCGGATCAATCTTCTTCAGTTTCTCTTCATTTCTTGCCGCAATTTCTTTTTGGGTTTTAATAAACTGATCAACATTTTCCTTTCCGGTTCTCTTGTAAATTTCTTGTTCATAGACCTCTTTTACTGCTTTATCTTTGGTTTCTTCATAATCTTTGATTAAGGTGTCCAAGTCTTGTTTATTTAGGGATTTTGGATCCAAATTTTCCGTATCATAGTTTATTTTTCCAATCTCATCTGCTTTTACACTATCCGGTAAATTTTTTAAAGCAATTATGTCTCCCAGAACATCGTTTTCTTTAAAAAATTTTGAAATATGCAGTCTTTTAAAAGCATCTTCACATATTTTGTAAAGGTCTGAACCTTTTTCTAATATTTTTTTATCACCAAGCTCTTCCAGTGCCTTGATTAAATCACTGATAGTTTTTATCGACCCGTCCATGCTCTAAATTATACCTTAAGTCTTATCGTCATTTCCGAACAATTTATCGTAAGTCATCTTCGTTTCATTTGGTTTTACTTCACCAGAGTCTCTGCTGTCGGCAGGCTTTGTTTCATCAACTTTTATATTTTTTTCTTCCTTTTTCACAAATTCCACCTTTGGTTTTTTAGCTAACTGTGGTGGTTGTGGAATCACTGGTTCTTTATTTGTTGTTGGTTGAAATTTGGGTAAAGGGGGTAATTTGGCTGTGGATGATTTAAACAGTTCCTGATATTTAGGCAAAGTTCCGGTATTTGCTCCAAAACCTTCAAAAGTGCCGCTTAATTTTTTCTGGGCCTCAGCCTCATTTTTATTATTTTCTTCTATTTTTATTTTTGCCTCTTCTTCTTTTTTCTTTTCCTCTTCTTCCATTAAAGCAATTCTCTTCTGAAGTGCTTCTTCCGGTGATTCTTCCACTTCCGATTTAAATAAAACATTTGGCGCCTTTTCTTCTGGTCTCTCTTCATCAAGTGAGGATTTTTCGACATTTGCCAAAACAGGTGGGTTTTGATTTTTTTGTTCCTTTGTCACCGGTGCCAGTTTTTGAACTGTTTCTTCAGATTTTTTTACGGTCTCGACAATTGACGGAATAATTTCGTTTGGTTTATCTGTCAAAACTTCGGAATTTTCTGAAGATTTTACTTCACCAGAGTCTGTTTCCTCTAGTTTATTTTCAGTTAAATTATTTTCCCCTTTCGTCTCAACCGGGGGCTGATCCGCCTTCATTTCTTCTTTTTTTTCTTTTGGTTTTAGGTCCGGAAATTTTGGCGTCGGCGAATTACTTGGTGGCGAATTTTGTTTTTGTTTCAAAATATCTTCCGGATTTGAAGTAATTAATTTATGTTCTTCTGCCGAGGCAATTACTTGAATTGCCACGTGATTTTGTCCTGCAAAAAATATTCCCTCACCCTTATCCGCCGACAACAATAATTGTTTTTCACCTTCAGATAGGTAAAAAACTTCTCCTACCTTATCAATGGCCGCACTGTGTTGTTTCAATAAAATTTGAATAGCGCTGTTGGTGACAATTTCCTTTCCGTATGGTGTTTCCAAAAAGTCATCTACATCTTGGGTGATTGTGGTCACTCCTAAATAATATTTTCGGCCTCTTTTAACAATTCCTCGCAAAAATGCCGCTGAATCGTCGTATTGCATCAAATACCAGGCTTCATCGACTACGAGAATCCTTTTCTTCAGCTCTTTTTTCACAATTGTCCAGATGTAATCCAAAACGATATGCATTGCCACCGGTCGCAGACTTTCTTCCAAATTTCTGATTCCGAACACCACAAAACCGTTTTTTAAATTGACAGTCGTTTTTTGATTAAAAATTCCTGCAAAAGAACCTTTGATATATTTTTCCAATCTTGCGGCTAAATTTTTAGCTCTTTCTTCCTCCATTCCAATCAAAGATTTATATAAATCTTCAATTAACGGCGCTTCTTTATTTTGTGTCTCTGGGTCCGGAGTGATTCCCTTTGCTTTATAGGCCTCCATCACTGCTTTGTCCAACAATGACTCCTCCATTGGGTCCATGGCCCCAAGCATTATCTTAAACATTTTGTGTAAAGTTAGGACCTTGTCATTTAAAGCATTTTCTCCCTCTTCCACCACCAGGGATAAATCAAAAGGATTTATTTTTGACGCTTCACCATAACCAAAGGCAATATATTGTCCGCCCACTGCTTCCGCTAAACTTCGATATTCATTTTCCGGATCAATCACAATAATATCAGTCCCGAGCATTAATGATCGCATTGCTTCCAATTTAATCATGTAGGATTTACCGGCTCCGGCCGAAGCAAAAACCACCGAATTATAGTTTTGCATGGAAAAACGGTCAAAAATTACCAAAGATCCATTATGTTCATTAATGCCATACATTATGCCTTTATCATCAGATAGGTCAGACGATACAAAAGGAAAAGTGCTGGCCAATGAGGTTGTGTCCATGTTTCTGGTAATGTTCAATTTATCCGAACATAAGGGTAAAGTTGTTATGAAACCCTCTTCCATCTGTAGTGTCGCTTTTTTCGAAATTATCATTAAAGCCCCCAAAGCTGATTCCAAATTTTTAGTGATTTTATCCAAATCCTCTTTGTTATTGGCCGATAGGGTCATATACAGTCCAAATTGAAAAAATCTTTCTTCTCCTTTAACCAAATCGGCCTGTAAATTAAGGGCATCTTCTAATTTTGCCTGTGTTGCCGGGTTTACTACTCTTCCCCTTTGAATATCAGTATTTATTTCTGCCTCCATCTCCGCCACTTTTCGGCGCAGGTCATCTAAAACTTCTTTTCCGTCAGTAGGATAAATATACATTGATACTTTCAAAGAAGCATCAAAATTGATCAAAGTTGACAACCAATTTAAACCCACAAAGCGGGGATATCCCACCACAAAACAAGTCCGATAATATCTGTTATCAATTCGAATATGATTAAAATCCACCTCTAAAGCCGACGGCGCAATTATATCTTTGGTTGACACTAATCCCTCCACAAATTGCTTTGACTCGCTTTGTCTCGCCATAGCTTCCTGCGAAGGCGGATCAGTGGAAGTACTTGCAATAGCAGGGGATGGGTTTTTCTTCTTTTTTAAAATATCTAATAAATTCATTTTATTTTCCTGTCACCGCTGCCGCGGTGTAATTTATATTTTGTAATTTTTGATTATTGGCACTGTCTTCGTTATAAATTTTGTAAAATAGTTCAATAATTTCTTTCGTGTTTAATGGCTGAATTTCTAAACCAAGACGTGAAAATAGTCTTACTAAATGATCCTTTTTTGGTTCCAAAGCCGCTTTCGCTTTCTCTAAAATATATTCCTTTGAGAAAGGTAACTCAGGGGCTTTTTTAATTGGATTAAAAGTTCCCAAAATCTGTTTCTGAGCGCTTTTAAGACCCAATTCTAAACTGGAAAAAGGAATTACCACATAAAAAGTTTTTGACAGAACATCATTTCTTTTTACCGTTTCCTCCACAAATTTCTTATACGAAGCAATTCTTTCTTTTAGTTTATCGTTCTGTTGATTATTTTTGGCCAATTCCAAATTATTTAAATAATTTCCCACGTCCTTTGTTGTCGAACTAACCACGATTTGAATCGGAAAATTCAGGGAATTTAAAATTCCCCCATAAGCAAAAACCAAAGCCGATTGTTCTCTTTCGGATAATAAATCAAAATTAACCGAAGATACTTGCAAAATCATTGCGGCCCCCCCATCCTTCAGAATTGCGATCCCATCAATCACATCCTCAAGTAATAAATGTTCTTGAGTACTGCCCTTTATCGCTATTTTTAGTGGGTCAACTGCCATATCATTTAATGATAACCTATTTCTTTTTTATTTGGCGATAATCTTAATTGGTTTGACTATTTTACCTTCCAAAATTACCTCCACCCTGTCGAATTCAAAACCCTCTTTTTCGGTCACCATCAAATATTTTCCGTCTGTTAACTGTGTCAGGGTTCTGAATTGTCCCAATTGATTAGTTTTTAAAACTCGGCTGGGATTGCCCTCTTTGTCCTGAATTTCCACAATTGCCCCTTCCACAATTTTGCTCTTATTGTCAGTTACCATTCCCACAATTAAATTTGGCAATTCCGGAATATCCGGCATGGGAATTTCTCCAAACACCGCTTCTCCAGTTGCCCCCAACTTTTCTCTTTTTAAATCTAAATTAGCTTTTCCATAATCTATGTCTTCTTCAGTGGATTCACCACTTTTAACCTTATTTTCGGTAATATTATTACTATCTAAAGTTTTTTGCCCCCCTTCATCAAGGGAGGTGCCCGCTTTAGCGGGTGGTGGGTTTGATTTTTTCTCTCTGTTCACTGAAGGCAAAGAATCAATAAATTCCTTTACTTCTTCTTTTTGTTTTTTAGGAATCGCCTGTCTTCTTTCCTCTTCCTTTTCCTCATCATCAGCCTTAACTGTTTTACTTAGATCAATATCCAACCAATTACTTGGTTTTTTCTTTTTAAATATATAAATTGTTGGGTTATAAATTGATCTTAAAAAAACTTTTAACCACAAGTCTAAAGGCCGATCTTCGTAGGGAACAAAAGCCAATGCCAATCCGCCTCCGGCAAATATAATAATTAACGGCCATTTGATAAAAAATACCAGTTTTGTGGCATTAATTAACAAGGCCAAAATAATTCCTCCCGCTGCTTTCGCAAACTGCTTCAGCGTCATTTCCCCTACTAACTTGAATTCGTAGGAGGTAATCTGCTGTGGAATTGGATGCTGTTCCATTACTAAATTCTACCCTATTAATGTCTCAAATATAAAGAATACTTTAATTTATTAAAAATTTTCTCCCTCCCTGTCAAGGGAGGGTGGGGTGGGTTAGTTTTTTAAAAACTCTTCCAATTCTTTATTCGACTTTTCATAATCTTTACTGTCAAACCAAAACGTTTGCCATCCCATTTTCTTTGGCACTTCTAAATTAATTTTTTTATTATCCACAAATAATATTTCTCCAGCTTCCACTTTTGCCATTTCTTGGGCAATTTTATATATTTCAACCCCTGGTTTAGTACATTTCACTATTGATGAATCGACTATTACCTTCCATTGGATCTCCGGAATTAATTTTTTTTCTCTAATCATCTTTAGCATTCCCGGATACATAGCCGTCAATAATCCCAACTCATATTTATCCCTAATTTTATTAATAATTTTTTCCAATCCCTCATTTTTATAAAATCTATTTACAAAATCTCTGTTCAAAGAATAATTTTTAGGAAATTTTGCCCCAAATTTTTCTCTAGCCATCGGTACAAAATCTTCCACGCTTCTTCCTACCGCTACTTCTTCTTCAAATTTATTAAACAATTCGTGTAACTCAGTTTTTTTATCTTTATCTATTCCCCATTCATTGGTCATTAAATCCCATTTGTTGGTGGCGCTGAAATCTTTAACCAACACCCCGCCGACATCAAAATATATAAAATTAATTTTATTTTTCATTAATTCGATTTTACCTTAATTAAAATTATTAAAAAAATTTACTAAAAAAAAGATTTCCCTCCCTGTCAAGGGAGGGGTAGGGGTGGGTTATGCTTTATAATTACCCTATGTCTCACCTCGTTATTATCGATGGTCACGCTATCGCCCACCGTGCCTACCATTCCATTCCTCCTTTAAGTTTCAATGGCCAGCCGGTCAATGCCCTTTACGGTTTCTATTCCATGCTTTTATCTTCAATTGACCAATTAAAACCTGATTATTTATTAGTTTGTCTCGATTCTCCCGGCCCTAATTTTCGCAATACTGAATTTATCGGTTACCGCGCCAAACGCCAACCTGCCGATCGTGATCTAATTTCTCAGTTACCCTTGCTACCCCAAACTTTGGAAAAAACTGGTATTCCCAATATTGCCATGGGTGGTTTTGAAGCCGACGATTTAATTGCCACTTTGACTCGCCGAAGCTTAAAAGTGCGAAGGCGGTCTGATAAAAAACATTTATTTTCTAGAATTACTGTCATTACCGGCGATAAAGATTTAATGCAACTGGTTAATAAAAAAGTCTCTCTTTTTGTCCCAGTTCGCGGTCTTTCCGAAACCAAAACCTATCACTCTGACGAAGTTAAAGAAAAATTAGGTGTTTTACCTCATCAAATTGCCGACTTAAAAGCGCTGATGGGGGATATGTCAGATTCTTATCCCGGCGTGGCCGGTATTGGTCCCAAAACTGCTGTTGATCTTTTAGATAAATATCAAACTCTTGATAATATTTACGAACATCTAGACGAAATCGGTGATTCGGTCAAAGACAGGTTAATTAAAGATAAGGATAATGCCTATCTTTCACAAAAATTAGCTACTCTGGTCTACAATATTCCTCTAAAATTTAAATTTAAATCCGCCCGTCTTAATCAGGATAAATTTTTGGGACTTCTCTCCCTTTTTGAAGAATATAATTTTAAATCTCTTTCCGCTCGTCTTAAAAGAAAATTAAATTATTCTACTGAAATTAAATCTAAAAAACCCGCCCCTCACCAAATTGATCCCAATCAAAGTTCTTTTTTTTAAAAAATATCGAACTCTTAATTCCTCTTGGTTATTGAAATCACCAAATAACCTGATACAATCGACCAATATATTTTTTGGTAACAATAAATGCCAAAACGCGGTTATGAAAAAGGTACTTTTGATTTGATGGCTCCAGATTTTATTGGCTTGACTCTTGAAGAGGCCGCTAAGCTCGCTAGTTGTAAACCAAGTTCTCTTCTTGCTCGTTTTGAAAATGGTGGTTACAGAATTAAGTATGAAGTGCAATCTACAGCCAGTACTGACAGAAACCAAAGAATTATTGAAGGAATTAGACTCCCTGGAAGAACAAACTTTTTAGAAAATAGAAATAAATTTGGAGATGGTGTAACTGTATTTAAATTTTCCAATGATGAATATCGAAAAAAAGCTAACACTTTTCATCCTCCCCGACGTCGTCTTAGTAACTATTAAATAAAAATATAATATGAATGGCCATGGTCTAAGAAAAGAACAATTTGTTCTTATAGCTCCCACTTTAGTTGGGCTTACTATGCCAGAAGCAGCTGCCAAAGTTTTTTGTGCGCCAGTGTCTTTATATAAACGTTTCCATAATGGAAATTTTAACATTGATATTGAGGGTGGAATTTTTACTGGAATCATCAAATCAATTGAATTGCCTGGTTTTTATAGGTTTGACTTGGATGCTGAACTTTCTTTCTCTGTCCCAAACAGGATTCTAAAAACTGAAGCCCCAGTCATTCGCCTTCCTTCGGTTGAATACGATCAACTTGTTAGTGTCTATAGACGAAAACATAGCCACAGATTGAATTTCTAAATTATAGTAAAATCAATTAATGAAGATTGCTCTCGTTCAGGATTATCTTAAAGAATTTGGTGGTGCCGAAGCCGTTTTGGAAACTCTCAGTGATATTTTTCCCGAAGCCGATATTTATACCACTCTCTATTGTCCTAGATTTTTTGGTCCCCACCGAGAGCGTTTAGAAAAAAAATGGGGGAATCGAACCTGCCCGTCCGGCAGGCGGGTCCATCAATCTTTTTTTCAATATATTCCCTTTGCTTACAAAATTATCAGTCCTTTGCGTCTTTTATCACCATTGGCTTTTAAATCCTTTGATTTTTCAAAATACGATTTAATTATCACTTCCGCCACCGGCGCTTATTTCCCTAATGCTTTAAATAAAAAGTCCGCCAAATTAATTTGTTATTGCCACACTCCGCCACGTTATCTTTATGGTCTCCCTACTGCTCGTAGTTTAAAAAAATATCCAATCCTTAATTTTTTAGCCGGAGTTATCAATCATTTTCTCCGTCTCCTTGATTTTAAATACGCTCAAAATGTCGATCAATTTATTGCTAATTCGGTAACCACTGCCACCCGCATCCAAAAATTTTATCGCCGTGACGCTATCGTCATTAACCCTCCCATCGATTTGCCAAAGACGATAATGAAGTCTGATTTTTTCAGCGTGCAGCGAACGCGATCCGCGAAGCGGGAGCCAGAAGGTAGCGAACACTGCAAAACATTAGACGAATGTTTTTATTTAACCGGTGGTCGTCTAGCTCGGGCTAAACGCTACGATATTGCCATTGCCGCTTGCAATCAATTAAAAGTGCCTTTAAAAATTTTTGGCCGTGATTTTGCCAGTTTCACGGACGAATTAAAAAATTTGGCTGGTCCTACTATTGAATTTCTCGGTGAAGTTTCTCAAACCGAAAAAGCTAAATTATTTTCTGAAGCTAAAGCCTATCTTTTTTGTTCCGATAATGAAGATTTTGGTATGGTTTCTGTTGAAGCCCAAAGTTACGGCTGTCCCGTCGTTGGTTATAAAAGTGGGGGAATCATAGAAACTGTTATTGATGGTAAAACAGGCATTTTGTTTGACAAACTCACTCCCGAATCCTGTGCCGACGCTATTAGAAAATTAGATAAATTAAAAATTAATCCAAAAGATTGTCTTAAAAATGCCCAAAATTTCTCTACCGAAAAATTTATCGCCAAAATTAAAAAACTTGTTCTAAATTAGGTTCTATTGGTCTATTATTTTGATAAGTAGTAAAAAGTAAGTCAAAAACTTGTAAGGCAGCTCTGGGATAGTTACTACTTCCATCAATTTTAACTTTTTCTTGGTTTAAAGTTAATTCACTTTCTCCACTAGCAGAAATTTTTACTTTAGTTTTAATTTCCCCATTTTTTTCTTCAACTATTTGCCACTCTTCATTAATTTTTTCTGGAATAATCACCACACCTTCCCTTGTTGTTCTTAATCCGTTAAATATATTTTCTCTGTTTTCTTCTACATATTTCCAGGTTTTACCTATGTTTATCTGTATTTCTGTGTTGTCAGTTGTTTGATTATCTTCAAGTAAAGCTTTTCTGACCATCGCTCTCGCTTTATATTCAACTGGCCTGGCTAATCTTTCATTTACCCAGGCATCCAGTCCCTGAAGCTCGCCATTCTTTAAATGGTTTGTCTTTTGTGGTAAAAAATTTTTTATTTCCATTTATTTTTGTGTCAAAGTTTTCCAAAGCGTCGTTTTAACCGAAGGGTTATTTTGATTCGCACTCACTGGTGTGAACAACACGCAACCAACAAAAAAAATTACCATAATCACTAAACTCCATAAAATTATTTTTTTAACTTTCATAGTTTTTATTTAGTCCCCCTTCATCAAGGGGGATTAAGGGGGTTTAAATATTATTCAACCATCTTTCCGCATCAATTGCTGCTTTAGCCCCCGATCCGGCGGCTACAATTGCCTGTCGGTAGTTTTCATCCATACAATCTCCAGCGGCAAAAATACCTGGCACTGACGTCATACTGGTATATTCTTTATTTTTTCCCACCACCACATAATTATTTTCTTTTAATTCGACAATTTTTCTGACAAAATCTGTGGCTGGAATTCTCCCAATAGCCACAAATAAGCCATCTATAGGCAATATTTTTTCTTCCCCTGTTTTATTATTAATAATATTAATGGCATAAAGGTGTTCTGCCCCATCCTTGTCAAAGGAGGGGGTTGGGGGTGGATTGATTTCTTTTACTTCTGAATTCCATATCATTTCTATTTTTGGATTTTCTAAAACTCTTTTTGCTTCGATTGGAGTGGCCCTTAATTGATCTCTTCTATGAATCAAATAAACTTTTTTACACACTTTAGCCAAAAAACCAGCATCTTCACAAGCCACATTACCGCCGCCGATTACGGCGACTGTTTTATCTCTAAAAAACATCCCGTCACAAGTAGCGCAGCCGGAAACCCCCTTACCAATTAATTCCTTTTCTTTGGGTAACTCCAACCATTTTGCTCCTGCCCCGGTGGCAATAATCATGGCTCTGCTTTTTAAAATTTCCCCATTTTCCAAAATAATTTCAAAAATATTTTCATCTTTTTTAATTTCTTTTACTAATCCATTTTTGATCTCTACTCCCAAATTTTTTACCTGTTGTTGCATGTCCATCATCAATTTCAAACCGCCGGTTCCATTTGGAAAACCCGGATAATTTTCCACTGTGGTGGTGATTGTTAATTGTCCGCCGGGAACATTTCCCGAAATTACCACTGTTTTTAGTTCTGCTCTCACATTATAAATTGCTGCTGTTAACCCCGCCGGTCCCGAACCAATTATAACTGTGTCGTAAATATCTTGATTTTCACTCATGTTTCTATTTTACAGTAAAGGTCAAATATATATAAAAACTTATTTTTATTATTTTTAAAATTACTTTCCAATAAAATATTTGCCTCCCTTTTCAAGGGAGAATAGGGTAGGTTTTTTAATATATAATTAATTTAATGTCCCACGAAACTCGTAAAGTTTTTCGATTCGTTTTAAAAATAATTTCTGATCGAACGGGATTTTTTTTCTGGCTTTTTGTCCGTTTTGTCTCGGCTATTCTTCCTTTAATCACCATCTATTTATATTCCTTAGTTGTCAGACAGCTTGAGACAAAATTATCCTTATCTATCGTAATTTTAACAGTTATCATTACTTTTGCTAATCGCCTTCTTGATAATTATCTTCGTCTTCTCTCCACCAGTCGTCTCGAGAACGTTATCAGTAAAATTAGTTTCGACATTCACAATTATTTTCTTTCTGATCTGACTTCCAAGAGTAAAGAAGACCGTCACGCCGCTGTCCAAGCTATCCGCAATTTTTCCGATGCTTCCTCAGTCACCTTAAATTTAATTAAACAGCCCGGTATCGATAGTGTTGTTTCTTTTCTTTTTATTCCTTTTATTTTGCTTTCCCAAGACTTTCCTTCATTTATTATGACTCTCTCCTATATTATTGTTTACACCGCCATTGATGCTTATACTACCCAACGTTACGCCCAACTTAAGGACATTCAGAATTCCAAGACCGAAGCTTATTATGCCAAACTTCAGGACAGTAATGACTTTGATTTAGAACAAACCTCATACAATCGTCATTTTAATCGCCTCTGTAAATGGGAATTTACTGAATGGTTTGCTCTCCAAAACTCGGCAGTCTTTTTTTATTGTCTAAATTTACTTTATTTAGTTTATATGGTTTCTACTAATCAAAAAGATCTCTCCGATCTAGTTTTAATTATGGGTTATGTTACTCAAACTCAAACTTTTCTCAATTCTTTTTCTCAAATTAAAGATTCTTTAACCGACATGAGTGTTGGTCTCAAACACCTCGCTAAAAATGAAGCTATCTCCGCCATCGACCTTGAGGATTTGATTTAACAAGTATAATAAGGTATGCCCGAACTTCCCGAAGTTGAGGTCGTCAAACTGTTTTTGGAACAAAAACTGCTTCATAAAACTATCACTGATTTAGAAATTTTAAATAAGAAATCTTTTATTGGTGACCCAAAAAAAGTTATTAATCAAGAAATAATTAAATTTTCTCGTCTTGGCAAACAACTCTCAATTTACCTAAGTAATGGCCACATTTTACTAGTTCATCTCAAAATGACCGGTCAACTTATTTTAAGCCCCCTTTCTTCAAAGGGGGTGCCCGAAGGCCAGGGGATTTTAATGGGTCATCCCACCAAAAATGCTCTAGATAATTTACCCAATAAATCCACTAGATTAATTTTTAAATTTAAAAATTTTATTTTATATTTTAATGATCAGCGTAAATTTGGTTGGATAAAACTATTATCCCCAAAAGAATTAACTGAATCCCAAAAAAATCTCGGCTTAGATATTTTTGATCCCCAATTTTCTCCTCAGTATATTTTGGATCAGCTCCAAAAATCCCGCCGCCCCGTCAAAGTTATGCTTTTAGATCAAAATTATTTTGCTGGTATTGGCAACATTTATGCCAATGATGCCCTGTTTTTGGCCGGCATTCACCCCAAAACTCCCTCTAATAAAATAACCCTAAAACAGGCTAAATTAATTTATAAATATCTTCTCAAAATTATGAAACAGTCGGTTTTAGCTGGCGGTTCCACAGCCCGTGACAATAAATATGTCAAACCCGATGGCACTTTTGGTAAAAACCAATTTTTCTTTCGGGTTTACGAGCGAAAAGGGGAGCCTTGTCTCAAATGTGGCACTAAAATTGAATATCTTAAACTCGGTGGCCGAGGTACTTTCTTCTGTCCACACTGTCAAAAGCTATAATAGATCATGAAAATTATTATTATTGGACCCTCTCTTTCCGGTAAAACTGCCCTTGTTAAGGAACTTAGAAAAAATAATAATTTATCAATTTCTGAAATCGATGAAGAGTTAACTGCCTTAAATATAGGAGAATATCCCAAAAATGTTGATTATAAAAATAATGTTTTACTTCCTCAAGTAATTAAAAAAATCCTAAATCAAAAAAATATTATCTTTTTTACCAACACTGATTATTTTAATGAAAAAGATTTAAAAAAAGCTAGAAATCTCGGCTTTAAAATAATCCAGCTTAATGTTGATTATCAAGAACTCATGAGTAGAAATTTATACAGAGTTAAAAATGAAAATTATCAAGACTCGTCACCATGGTTAAAAGACATGTTGGTCTATCAAAAAGATATTCAAAAAAAAGGTCTAGTTGATGAAATTATCGACGCCAACAAACCAGTGTTAGAGATAGTTAATCAGTTAAAAAAATATTTTTAGTTTTTATTTCACTAATCCTACCGGCATGTACCAGGTAAAAGGTTTTTTACAGAGGGGACAAGTAATCGGAGGTTTCTTTCCAAAAAAAGTGTAGCCGCAGTTAACGCATTTCCATTCTAATTCAGTTTCGCTGTCATAAAGTGTTTTATCGTCCATCTTTCGGGCAATAATAATATATCTTTCTTCGTGTAATTTTTCCACTTCTTTTAATTTTCCAAATAATCTTTCTGGTTCCGCTTCGCCTTCTTCTTTTGCCATTTCTTCAAAATTTGGATACATTGTCGTCCACTCATATTTCTCTCCCTCAGCTGCCATTTTTAAATTTTCTACTGTCTTAGTTGAAAACGGAGCAATTCCCAGATCTCCAGTTGTTGTTACTGGTCCGGTAATCATTTCAAACTCTTCTTCGGCATGAACTCTTTCATTCTCAGCCGTCTCTTCAAACACTCGTGCCACCCACTCATAATTTTCTTTTCTCGCCATTTTAGCGAAGGTGGTGTATTTATTTCTGGCTTGTGATTCACCGGCAAAAGCTTTTAAGAGATTCTGTTGTGTTTGTGTCATACAAACAGTTTAACATTTCTAAATTATTTAATTTTGTTCCCCTCTTGCCCGCCCGCCTCTGGAGGGTCAAAGAGGGGTTAGGGGAGATTGAACATCAAGGGAGGGGGAGGGGTGGGTTATAATAACTCATGAAAGGTTTTCTCAATTTTATCCGTGAACAAGGTGTGGTTGGTTTAGCTGTCGGTTTCATTCTTGGTGGTGCTGTCGCTAAATTCGTTACAGCTTTTATTACTGACTTAATTAGCCCTATTTTAGGGGTAATTTTAGGTATGGCCGGTGGACTTAAAGATGCCTCTCTCAATATTGGTCCTGTCAAATTATTTTATGGCGATTTCTTTTCCTCTCTTATTGATTTTCTGGTAATTGCCTTTGTTGTCTATTTTGGAGTCAAATTGCTTCGTCTCGATCGTCTTGACAAGCCCAAATCCTCCAAATAAAATGTTAAAATTCAAACCATATGAACTGTAACTGTAATTGTAATGGTAAATGTAAGATGTTGGGTGGCTTAGAGCAAAAAGTCATGGAGGTCCTTTGGTCCAGTGATGTTCCCCTTAAACCTTCCGAAGTACTAGCTAAAGTAAGCGGTAATCATGCCTATACCACTATTATGACCGTTTTAAAAAGAATGGCTGACAAAAAATTAGTTAAACGGGAAATGAAAAAACGCGTTTACTACTACCAAGCCGCCAAAGATAAATGTACTTTTGCTGCTGAATCTCTAGAAGATCTTTTTGAGCGTCTTTTTTCTTCTTATGGCGAACACACCGTCGCCGCTTTCAAAAAAGTTGCTAAAAAATTAGATTTTAAAATCTAATTTTCTAATTCCCCTTTGACAATTAACACTTCTATACTACACTTGTAGTAATCATGGCCAAAAAAATAAAATCTACCACCTATTCTGTCGTTGGTACCCACTGTCGTTCTTGTGAATTGTTAATTGAAAATGAAATCAAAAAACTTCCCGGCGTCAAATTGGTCTCTGCTTCTTCTACCGAAGGTACCGTCAAAATTGAATATAAAAAATCTAAACCTAGTTTAGAAACTTTAAACAAATTATTTAAAGACAATGGCTATTCATTTTCTGAAATTAATCAAAATAATTTAGATCGCCCCGCCCTGTCAAGGGAGGGGTCGGGGGTGGGTTTATTCCCGTTTGTTTTTGTTGCCCTCCTTGGTCTAATTTATTTTTTTCTTCTAAAATCTGATCTTTTACCAAAATTTAACGTTTCCGTCACTTCTTTTCCACCGGCATTTTTCCTTTTTGGTCTTCTGGCTGGCTTTTCCACTTGTGCTGCTTTAGTTGGGGGATTGGTTTTATCCCTTTCTCAATCGTGGTCTAAATATAAATTAATGCCTGTCATTTCTTTTAATTTAGGTCGTCTCATCATTTTTGCCATTTTCGGGGCAATTTTGGGTTATTTTGGCAGTTTTTTTCGTCTTTCTATTACTCTGAATATTATTATTACGGTTCTAGTTTCTCTTTTAATGTTGGTTCTAGGTTTTCAAATGTTAGGCGTTAAAGCCCTTCAAAAATTTTCTCTGGCTCTCCCGAAATCTTTTACCAGTAAATTTTCTTCAGCCGATAAATTTCAAGGTCAATATTTACCTTTTGTTTTAGGTGGTCTGACCTTCTTTTTACCCTGCGGTTTTACTTTAACTTCTCAAAGTTTGGCCCTAGCTTCAGGAAAACCACTTACCGGTGCCCTAATTATGGGCTTTTTTGCCCTAGGTACTTTTATTCCTTTATTTTTAATTGGCCTTACCGGTACCAAAATTACTGGTCACAAAACCGTCTCTCAAGTCGCCGGTCTTTTGCTGTTAATTTTCGCCATCTTTAATTTAAAAAATCAATTTAATCTTTTAGATTTTAATCATTCCGTTTCGCCAACAAATATTTCTCAATCTACTGAAGTCGTTGTTTTAAAAATGTCCGCTTCAGCCACCGGTTACACCCCCAATAAATTTCAAGTTAAAAGTGGTCAAAAAGTTCGTTGGGAAATCACCGACACTGGCACCAGTGGTTGTACTAATGGCCTTATTGCCAGATCGCTTTTTGATGGTATTGTTAATCTTGTTCCTGGTACCACTTCCATTAAGGAATTTATTGCTCCCTCCGCCCCCGGCACTTATCATTTTTCCTGTTGGATGGGCATGATCTCGGGTACTATTGAAGTGATAAACTAGTTCATGCCTGTTAATTTTACCGCTGTTGCTGTTCACTCTCTTATTGAAAAAGATGGTAAATATTTAGTCACTAAAAGAAGCCCTGATAACGGCTACATGCCCAATCTTTGGGACACTCCCGGTGGCACTATTCATTATAGTGAACCCATAGATATTGCCTTAAAAAGGGAAGTTTATGAAGAAACTGGTCTAACATGTGACCAAAAAGAGATTCTTTTTGTTTATTCTTTTATGTCTGGTCCTTTCCGCCATCAATTTCAATTACTTTATCGCTGTCAATATCTAAAAGGGGATATTCACCTCACTTCCGGCGACCATGATGAATATCGTTGGCTTACTTTAGAAGAGCTAAAAAATCTTCCCAACAAAATTGCCTTTCTGGAGGCGTTTACAAAGTCGCCCGTTGCTAAATAATTAATTATCTACTACTCTTGTAGTAATGACTGAAACAAAAATATCTACCCTCAACATTGCCGGAATGCATTGCGCTTCTTGTGCCCTGCTTATCAAAAAATCTTTGGAAAATGTCAAAGGCGTCGAAACTGCCTCAGTCAATTACGCCACCAAAAAAGCTAACGTTAAATATAATCCACAATTAACCGATGATTCTGCCTTAAAAAAGGCAGTTGCCAGTGCCGGCTATCAAGTTACGGAAAATAAAGTTGACGACCGTACTGAAAGTCGCATCTATCGTCTTCGTTTTTTTCTGGCACTGTTCTTAACCTTGCCGCTTTTAATTTCTATGTTTGTCATGGTTCCTGGAATTTTTTGGTTAGCCCTTATTTTAACTTCTATTAACATTTTTATTATCGGTCGTAATTTTTATTTAGGCTTTTGGGCGGCTCTTAAATTAAAAACTTTTACTATGGATTCCCTGATTGCCATTGGCACATTTTCTGCCTATTTATTCAGTATTTTTACTCATACCTTTCACTATTTTGAGGTTGCTGCCTCTTTAGTTACTTTTGTCTCTTTGGGTAAATGGCTCGAGTCTTTGGCTAAAGCTAAAACTTCCCAAGCTTTGGAAAAACTGGTCAATTTAGCTCCTAAACTTGTTCATTTAAAAACTAAAAATTCTTATCAAGATTTACCTCTTGAGGCCGTTAAAGTAAACGATATTATTTTGGTTAAATCCGGTGAAATTATTCCTCTTGATGCCACTGTCATTTCTGGCACTTCTTCCATTGACCAATCTTCATTAACCGGGGAAAGTCTCCCTGTTGACGTTCAAAAAGGGAACCAGGTTTTTGCTGGCACTCAAAATTTAAGTGGCGCTTTAGAATTAAAAGTTACTTCTAATTCTCAAAATTCTCTTTTATCCCGAATTATCAAAATGGTCGACGAGGCTCAAAGTACTCGGGCTCCCATTCAATCTTTAGCTGATAAAATCTCGGCTATCTTTGTTCCCACAGTTTTAATTATTGCCTTAATTACCTTTATAGTTTGGCAATTTATTTTAAAAAGTTCTTTAGATATTTCTCTTTTTCACTTTTTAGCGGTCATTGTTATTGCCTGTCCCTGTGCTTTGGGTCTGGCTACTCCCACTGCTGTTATGGTGGCCACTGGTTTGGCGGCTAAATTTGGCATTTTGATCAAGGGTGGGGAAGCTCTCCAAACCGCCACCACTATCAACGCTATTGCTTTTGATAAAACTGGCACTCTCACCACTGGCACTCCAATTGTTACTTCATTTAAGAATTTTGGAATAATTTCCGACTCAGATATTCTAAAAATTGCCTATTCTTTGGAAATAAATTCTACCCATCCTCTGGCCAAAGCTATCATTAATTTTTGTAAATCAAAAAAGATTGAAGATTCTAGATTGTCCACCGGAGGTGGATCCGCCTTTGGCGGAAAGATTAAAGATTTTCACACTCTTCCTGGTTTTGGTTTAGAAGCCAAAATTAAAAATGATCAATACTTTTTAGGTAAAACTAAAAATTCTCAAATTGAACTAACTAAAAATAATCAAATTTTAGCTTCTTTCATTATCAAAGACACTGTTAAAGCCGAATCAAAATTAGCCCTTCAACAACTTTCTCAAAATAATTTTCAGCTTTATTTAATCTCTGGCGATTCCCAAAGCAATACTTTAGCTGTTGCTTCAGAGTTATCTATTCCCCAGGATCACGTTTTTGCCAATGTTCTGCCGGATCAAAAAGCGGAAATTATTAAAAATCTGCAGGGGATTCAAAAAATCGCCTTTGTTGGCGATGGTATCAACGATTCTGTCGCTCTCACCCAATCAGACCTAGGCATTGTCATGGGTTCTGGTTCCGATATTGCCATTGAATCGGGAAATATCGTCATTATGAACAATAATCTGCAAAGTCTTTCTACTTTATTTTCTCTCTCCCAAAAATCCCTCTCTAAAATCAAACAGAATCTCTTTTACGCCCTAATCTATAACCTAGTTGGTATTCCCATTGCCGCCGGTGTCCTGGCGCCTATTGGACTCACTCTTCGCCCCGAGTTTGCCGCCCTAGCCATGTCCCTTTCCTCTGTCTCTGTGGTTCTTAATTCTTTATCTCTTAATCGTTTCAAAATAAATTCTTAATTTCAGTTATTTTTAAGCTTATTAGTTTAATATAAAAACATATGATGAACTATGGTTATTACCACTACAATTATTTACCCACTTTTGGAATCTTTGGCTTTATTTTTCAAATTATTTGGTGGCTTCTAGTTTTTTGGCTCTTAATGGCTGTTATTCGCCATTTTTCTGGGCATAAACACCTTCATCACCATCATTTTGATGATGATTCCACTTCAGAACCAATTGATTCTGCTCTAAATATTCTTCGAGAACGCTATGCCAAGGGTGAAATCACTAAAAAAGACTTCGACTCGATGAAAAAAGATCTAAGTTAATTCCACAAAAATTTTTCAAAGAATTTTTTTGTTGCCGGCCAAAGTTTTAAATTTTTTACTTCTTCAATTGAAAAAAATCCATATTCGGCAATTTCCGAGCCTGGTTTTATTTCTCCATCTACAATTTCACACTCCCACCAATTGGCTTTTTCTCCGGGATGATCAATTTCTGATTCTGTCACTAATTTAACCGTCCTTACCTCCACATTAAATTCTTCTCGCATTTCTCTTTTTATTGTTTCTTCATCACTTTCTCCGTTTTTGATATATCCAGATGGGGGATACCAGGCATCCTGATTTTCGCCAAAATCCCCATAATTACTTGCTTTCATCATCAAATATTTTCCCTCGGCATTTTTTATCAAGCACACCACTGCTCTTTTTGTGTCGTTTGTCGTATCGTCCATAGCTAATTATATCTCTATTCTTCTCTTGGGCAGTATTCGTCAAAAACATTTGGCAATTGATAAATTTTTACTCCGTCACCTGTCTTAATCCAGTTAGAGTTACATAATCCATCTTGAATTTATCTATGTGTTCCTGTTTTCTCCATCCAACTCCACCTTCACTCATCGGTTTTGTGATTATCTTAGCTAAAATTGGCTCTTCATTAATCTCTCCCAACTCAAATTTAGTTTGTAACATCACCACACACTCTTCCAAGGCAAACAAAACTTCATCTTTTTGCCAATTTCCATTAATGCCATCAATTCCATTTTTTCTAAAATAGTCAAAACAAGCTCTTTCCATAAAATGACCGGCACTTCCGACAAACAATGCTGTTGGTGAAGCTACATCAGAAGAGGCAATTAATATGGCATTACGTTCTGTTTTTTGTCCGGTATCTTTTGCTTTCTGTCCTTCAAGCATTGCTTCTTTTGCATCTTTAAAACCACGAACCACGCTCAAGGGAGACAACTCTCCAATAACAGGTATTTCTATACCATTTAGGGCATTTTTTAGATTTTTTGTTCCGGGCATTATTTCTAATAATGGATCATCGTCATTCATTCCATTAAAAGTATTTATCAGTTGGTTAAAACCATTCACAAATAAGTCCTTTAGCTCCTCCGGAGAATTTCTATATGCCTCCACAGCTTTTGGAGTATTTGATAATTCTCCTAATCTTTTTGCAAATGTATTTACTGGTAATTCTACTGTCATAGTTAGTTATTATACAAAAAATTTCAAGATATTTCCATATTATCGAACAAATTATAATATTTTATTTTAATGTAAACCCAGCATCAACGTAGATAACTTGTCCCGTCATCGCATCATTTTTTGCCAGGAAAATAAAAGCATCGGCAATTTCATCTTCAGTCACCCATCTTTTTAAATACGTTCCATCTAACCATTTCTTAATTTTTTCTTCACTAACATCATCATAAACTCTAGTTTTTACATAGCCAGGGGCTACTGCATTTACTAAAATTTCTGGTGCCACTTGTTTAGCTAACGTTTTGGTAAAACTATTAATTGCTGCCTTAGATACGGCATAAGTTACACTACCACCTCCGTATTCACAACCTTTTATTGAGGAAGTATTTAATATTTTTCCGCCTCCATTAGCCTTCATTATCGGAATCACTTGTTTCGAACAAAGCATCGCTCCCACCACATTCATATTTAATAAATCTAAAATATCCTTTTGTGACGATTCAAAAAATGGCGTTATTTCTGAAGGTTTGGCTGCGTTATTTATCAAAATATCAATCGTTTTATATTTTTCGACTATTTCTTTAAACATTTTTTCAATTTCCTCGGCTTTTGTCATTTCTGCCTGCACTAAAAACGCTCCACCACCTAATTTTTTTATTTCTTCTACAGTTTCCTCGCCGCCTTTTTTATTTATTCCATAGTGAACTACCACTTTTGCCCCTTCTTTAGCAAATCTAATTGCTGTCCTTTTTCCAATTCCACTTGAAGAACCCGTCACTACTACCACTTTATTTTTTAATTCCATGACTGGATTTTATCACCAAACAATCTATTTTAATGCTGCGTCGACTGCCGACTGCATATCTGTGTAGCTGTAGGCTCCCACAAATCTAGTAGTGTTCAAAATAAAGTATGGTGTGCCTTCAAATCCCATTTGTTGGGCTAAAGCCTCATCACTCGTAATTCTACTAGCGTATTTTCCGCTGTCGATACAACTTTTCAACTTATTAGCATCAACCACGCTCTTAAGATAATCCGTCAAAACTCCGGACTTTGTCTTGTCATTTTGGACTGTGTTATTTAATAAATCATAACCTTTAGCATTCATTAATAAATCGTGTACTTGCCAAAATTTACCCGATTCATTGGCACAATACAACGCCTGAGTTGCTAACTCGCCGTTTCCATGGCCCATGGCATAAAGCCAGACATAACCAGCTTTACCCGAATCTATTAATTTTCTTAATTCCGGTTCTGGAGCCACATAAGTTCCCCCGTCCGCTTTTAATAAAAATTGGCTTCCGGCCTGTTTATTCAAAGCTGAATTCAGTCCTGTAGCAATGCTACAGTAAGGACAACTGGGATCACTAAACTCTACTATTAATAATTTACTGTTCTTATTGCCAAAAACTATATTATTGCTGTTAAATAAAGCTTTTACTTGATCCAAACTTACTGTCGTTGTCGCTGCCGCTTGCTGTTGAACTGCTGTCGTTGGTGTCGCTGTTGCTGTACTTACAGTACCTCCACTGCCCTTGGCAAAATAATAACCTCCAAAAAAGGCTGCTACCACTAAAGCTAAAACGATTATTGTTTCTTTACTCATAACTACAATTGTAGTAGTATTTTTAAATTCTATCAACTACCAAACTATTAATTATTTACTACAATAAACTAATCTATGCCTTTCGTCAATCCTGTTTATGCTCAATGTCCGATTTGTATTGTTACTGTCGGTGGGGGAATGTTAATTGCCAAAAAACTTGGCGTTGATGATCTTTTGGTTTCCATTTGGATTTCCGCCCTAGATACGGCTATTGCTTTTTGGCTGGCTTCTAAGTTCAAGAATAAATTTCTTCGTAATCCCTGGCTTTTATCTTTTATTATGTTGGCTTTGACACTTTTTTATTTCCAATTTACTAACCAAATTGGTCATCTTTCCAATCGTCTTTTAGGTATTGATAAAATCATTTTTGGCCAAAGTTTAGGACTTTTAGCTATGTTTCTTGGTAATTTTATTTATGGTTTTACTAAATACAAAAATAATGGCAAAACTCTCTTTCCTTATGCTAAAGTTGTCTTTCCTGTGGGTTTAGTTTTAATTGTCACTTTCATTTTCAAATTCGCCTTCCACCTCAACTAGCTCAAAAGGGGTTAAAATACCTCAGATGAACTTTTGGACGCCAATCATTTTTTCTTTTCTAATTATTTTTGTCTCCTCTCTCTATATCAAATCTTCCCCAGTCTCTAGTTTTTCTCAAAACAACTTTGTTTCTCCTACCATTATTAATGGTCCCACTTCATCTCCAACTCCATATATCGTTCCCACAATAAACAATTCTCAATCGAATAATTCGTATTTAGAAACTTATGCTAAATGTGGTGAAATACCCTTACTATCAGACTATTCTTCAACCCGTTTTCCAGGTGATTATTCCCTTCGCACCTGGTCGCCCACTTGTCGTTTTATTGCTTGGTCAGCCACTATTAAATATTCTTTTGGCCAATGGTCAGCTTCTCAATATGAAGGGCTTTTTCTATATGATGTTAAAACTCAAAAAACTACTCGGCTTTACACCCCCGCCTCTGCTGCTGATATTGTTACTTTTAAAAATTGGGTCAGTGACACCACTTTTATCTTCCATAAATCTCTTGATAATTCTGATTATCTTTACGATGTTCCTACCCAAAGTATTAACAAACTGTAATTAAATAAAAATAATTTTCCCCCTCTTTATTCAAAGAGGGGGTTAGGGGGTGATTTTTTGCTAAAATACACTATGTCACCAAATAATCTCGATCTTCAAAATTTCATGGATAAAGTTAAAAACGTTGAAAAAGGTCATAAATTTGATTTAGCTTCTGGTGAAGATTTGTCCATGGCTGTCATGAATCTCATTTCTATCGAAGAGCACATGTTTTTCAATGCTAACAAAACTGGTAAAACCAAATATTTTGAATTACTAAATGAAGCTCGGGAAATGCGCAAGAGCCTTATGAAAATTTTAATTCCTGATTATGAAGGTGAAGTTTGGTGTACCAGTAAACATCTCTTGGCCGCCTCGATGCGCGTTATGGAAGTTGGTACCAAATATCAGACCAAAGGTGACACCAAAACCGCTTACGACCTCTTTAAAAAATCCTACGACCTTTATAATCTTTTTTGGAGCATTAATTTAGGTTTAACTGATAATAAGGAAAAATCGATTAAATCATTAGTTAATTTAGATAAAAGTGATCTTCCCATTAAAACTAAAAAATCTGATTTTTTAGGCAAAATGAGCAGTGTCGTTGGTAAAATTTTAGATTGTTGTCGCGAATAAACTACCAACTTCCTCCGCCACCGCCGCCAAAACCGCCGCCACCACCGCCACTAAATCCACTTCCTCCCGACCAAGAACCTGATCCGGAATAATTACCAGGTGCAGTTACCAATCCTGTTGCCGTCATGGCATTAAAATTACCAATGTCACTTACAAAACTATTCATCGCCATTCCTTGAAAATATTTTGGTGGTTCAATGTCTAAATCTTTCATGTCTTTTGCCAATTTATTAACCACTCCCAAAGCTATCGCTAAAGGTAACATCTCTTCTAAAAATAATTCTTTTTCGGCAATTTCCTCTCGCCATTTGCCTTTAGATAGGTAATATTTTAATCCCTCCGCTTGGCGGTGTAAGCTGTAACCCCAAGCTGTTTTTCTGGGCATATTCTGCGCCAGAAAATAAGTTATCAATGCTCCAATCAAGAAAGGTATAAATACCACGTAATTTCCTGTACTTGGTATAAAAATAGCCTTTATTAAAAAGAAAGCGCCAACGTTTAAAGATGTTGCTTGAATATGCCAGATAGTTCTTACTCTCAAAATACTCCCATCAGTCATTTTTTTATCCGCCAATTCTTGGTATATTTCCTTCTTTAACTCCGCTAGATGAGTATAAAAATGATCTTTTAGGTCAGAAATCATCACTTTTTCACTCTTACCCTCAAATAAATCTTTTAATAAATCTTTTTGAAATTTATTCAACAAATCAGTCTCTTTTTCTATTTTATCCAGTTCATAATCTCTGTTAATAATTCCAAATATTCCCTTAGTTTCCACTTTTTTAATTGTTAAATATCCCAGTCTGGCTAATTCTACAATTTCCGCCACGATATCTTTAGTGTCAACCTTTTCATTAACTATCGTTCCCACTTCACTTGGAGTTAAGCCATCAATTGGACTATAGACAAAGGGTAAGTGCGGTCGGTTTAATAAAGGTGCATTTTTTTCTGTTGAGTTATCTGGTTTATAAAACACATTTTCAGTCAAATAACTTTTATCTCGTCCTTTTTTGTACCAGGCTATCAACATTATTAATAATGGTAAAATCGCCACTAAATATCCCCAATTATCAGTAATTTCTTTTATTATTTTATCCCATTTATTGGGCATTCTTAACAAATTATTTTTATCGATTTGGGCTACAATTGTTAAACCTTCCTGTCCGGAAAAAGTGGCTTTTTCATCTGAAAAATTACTTTGGCATCCAAAACATTCTGTCTTCACTATTTTTCCAAAAGGGGATTCAATAATTGCTTCTGCTTTTGTTATTGGTACTTCCCATTCATTTCCGGTCACGTTCCAATAAATTTCTGGTCCCTGTCCGTAGTCCAATACCACATCACTAATTTTGTATTCAATAATATAATTTTTCTTTCCAATTACTGTCAAATTCGCGTCCCCAATTTTTATTTCTTTGCTTTGGTTATAATTTTCTACCGTGTATGGAACATTAACCCCACTATCATCGCTTACTCCTAAAACGTTTATTTCTGCTTTAATTGTTTTTCCATTTCGGCTATATATGTAAGGAATTATCCGAAAAATTCCGTATTTAGCAATTAAAAAATTAGTATCAATTTCTTCTTTAATCGTTAAGCTACTATCCTGTTCCAATTTAATCTGGCTACTAAAATTAGTTATTTCATAGTCATAAGCCTTTACCTTTACACTAAAAACAGTCAGGAAAAATACCGTCAACAAACATCTCATTAACCATTTTTTCATTACCAAATTCTATCACCAAAGAATCCAGTTTATTCGTACCCCAAAGTCTTTTTTAAAGCCTTCATATTTTCCACCACAATTTGTCTTCGATAATTGTCAATCAAACCGTCTTTTTCCAGTTTCAACATTTGTAAAGTTACTGTTTCTCTGGTTAAACCGGTTAATGAAGCAATCATTTTATGGGTGATTTTGAATTTTATAGTTATTTTTTTATTTTTGACCGAACCAAATTCTTCTGCCAGCGAGTGAATTAAACTAGCCACTTTACTGTAAGCATCTCCGGAAATCAGCTGTGACATATAAGTAGTCATCTCCACAAATTTTTCTAAAAATCCATTGGCCACTTCATCATAAAAATCAGGATTTTTAGCCATTAGATCGATATAATCTTTATTAGGCGCCATCCACACCTCCACCGGAGTTATGGCTTCAATAAAATGTCTGTTTTTGATTTTGGTTCTGGCACTTATCAAAGATAAGTAAAATAGGGGTCTAAACAATTGAATACTGCTTTCCTTTCCGTCTTTACTTATGTCATAAACTCTCAAATAACCGCTTTTAACAAACATTACTCCCCCAAAATCGTCACCTGGTTCATATAGAACTTGACCTTTTTTATATTTTTTTAGTGGATATTTAGAAAAAAAATCCATCAGTCTTTTTTTAGTTTCTTCTTTCATATTTTAATTAAGTAATAACTACTACCTTTATAGTAGTATCTTATCATAGTGCCTCTAATTTTTCCTCCCAGGCACGAACAATATTAAAGCTGTTCTCCCAAAATTTTGGCGAACAAATGTCTATTTTAGCATCTTGTAAAATTTTTTGTGGCTCCTGACTGCCGCCGGCTGCTAGTATTTTTTCTATTATATTTACCCATATTTTAGGCTCTTTTTTATAGTTAGCGAACAAAGCATAAGATAATAATTCTCCAAAATTATAAGCATAACAATAAAATGGGCTTTCAAAAATATGAGAAATATAGCTCCATTCGTCTTTAAAAATTGGGTCAATCTCCACACTGTTTCCAAACTGTTCTTTTAAAGTTTCAAAATACAATTTTGATAAATCACTCACTGTAATTCCCTTATCAATTGCTTCGTGGGCTTTAATTTCAAATTTAATAAAATAATTTTGCCGGCAGATTGTGGCATAAGCATCTGCCATTTTATCCGACAACCAAGCTTTTTTAACTTCCTTATCCGTTTCGTTTTCCATCATTTTTTCAAACAAGATTAGTTCCGACAATGTGGATGCTGTTTCTGCTAGCGGTAAATTTGCTTGTTGGCTTGATGGGTAGTGTTTGTTGGCCAAAAGGGCATGAATTCCGTGTCCTAATTCGTGGGCTAAAGTGCTAATATCTCTCGACTTTCCGGTAAAGTTAAGCATGACGTAAGGGGTGATTTCCGGTGCCACGGTGGCGCAAAATGCTCCGCCTCTCTTATTTTTATTTGGCATGACATCAATATGTTTTTCGTCAATAATTTTTTGGGCTTTTTTAGAAAAATTCAGAGAAAATTCTTTTAAAGACTTTAACACTATTGCTTTCGCCTCTTCAAAATCCATTTTTTTGTCTTTACTCTCTAAAGGCGCATAAATATCAAAGCGTCTTAATTTTTTTAATCCTAATTCTTTGGCTTTCCAATTAAAATATCTTTGAAAAACATTGATATTTTGACTGCAGACTTCCAGCAAACTTTCTACCGCCTCGTCCGGAATATGATTTCCCCAATTTCTCATTCCGATAGGGGAAGAATAGCCCCTCAGTTTGGTTTCATAAGCCCAATCTTTAACAATTCCCTGATAAATGGCAAAAAATTTATCTAAATTTTCTTTTTGTTTTTTAAATAAGGCCCGATAAGCCGCCTCTCTCACTTTAGCTTTTGGACTGTAAACCAAAGCCATTAATTCCGATTGTGATTTAATTTTTTTAACTTTTTTTCCTATCTTTAGGTCATACTCAAGCTCAGTTTCCATCATTTCTCTTAAATCGTTTAACACGCTTACTCCATTAATATCTTTATGATCAATAATTTGTTCCTCTCTTTCGTTAAGGGTAAATTTAGCTCCTTCCCGACTCCTTCTTAAACCGTATTCCAAATCAGGGATTGTTTTAAACAGTCTTTCCGCGTTTTTATCATCCAAAACTGGTTCTCTTTTTCCCTGAATCCATAAGCCAATTTTTATGCCCACCTCGCTTACTTTTAAGGCCAAATTTTCCTCCCGGCTCTTCAATAACTTTGCCTTTTGGTCTTTTTGGTTGATTGTTTCCATTAAAAATGGTAAATAACCCAATTTTGCCAGTTTTACCCCCATTTTTTCCTCAAATTCCAACATCGCCCCAAATTCCTTTTGACTCATTTCAGGATCAAGTTTTTCTACCCATTTTTCCAATGTTTTTATTTCATTTTCTACTTCCTGATACAAACCACCAAATTCACCTACCGGCAAAATATCGTCAAGATTCCATTTCATCCGACCATTCTACTCCTTATTTTCTGAATTTTAACTGAAAAACTCTTTATTCTTTCAGTATCATTTCTTTGCCGCAGCAAACCAAAGTACCGCCACCAACCTTGGTCACCGTTACCTCATTGCCGCAAATTGTGCAGAAGTATTTTTCCCCTATTTTTTTAACTGCCATGTATTGATTATAAACCATAATCTGCTACACTTTTTTCTTGGTGTCATCATCAAAAAAACATTACGACGTTGTTATTGTCGGTGCCGGTCCGGCTGGTTTATTCGCCGCTCTGGAGCTATCCAAAAATAACATTCACAACATTCTGATAATTGACAAAGGTCCATCCATTAATGCCCGTACTCCCGGTGATACCATGTGTGGTGTTGGCGGCTCCGGTACCTATAGTGATGGTAAATTACACTTTTCTTTAACCTTAAGCCAGGAAAGACTTTTAGATTTTATGTCCCCAAAAGAGGCTCAAGATTTGCTCGATCGGGTGGAAACTGATTTTTTAGATTTCGGTGTTACTGCTCCCGCCACTCCCACAAATATGGAGGAAGTTAAGGAATTAATTAAAGAATGTCAACGCTACAATATCAAACTTTATCCCCGTCGGGTTCGTCATGTTGGCAGCGATGCCCTGCCGGGAGTTATTAAAAACATTGTTAAAAGTTTAGAGAAAAATGGTGTCGAGTTTAAAACCCTGACTAATGTTCAAAAAATTGTCAAAAAAGATAAAATTTTTATTTTAAAAACCAACAGTGGAAATTATGAAGCTAAAAAACTTTTAGTTGCTCCTGGTCGTATCGGTACTAAATGGCTTCAAGACCGGGCTCAAGAAATAGGTATTAGTTACGAATATCAAATGGTTGAAGTTGGCGTTCGTTTTGAGTTTCCCGCCTCAGTCACTGAAGAGCAGTCACATGTTATGTATGAATGTATTTATTCTCTTCAGACCCCAACTTTTGACGATACTATGCGTTCTTTTTGTCCCTGTCCCAATGGTTACGTCGCAGTTGAAGATTATGGAGACTATGTTTGTGTCAATGGTCATTCTAATTCCGGTAACGAGTCACCCAATAGCAACTTTGCCCTTGTTCAGGAAATTCGTCTAACCGAACCGGTCGAAAATACCACTGATTACGCCATCTCTATCGCTAAATTAGCGACTACTATTGGTGGTGGCAAGCCCATTATTCAACGGCTAAGTGATTTACAAAAGCATCGTCGCAGTAATTCCCATCGGATTACTAAAAGTTCTCTCACCCCATCTTTATTGAACAGCTGTACTCCCGGTGATATCGCCATGGCCCTTCCTTATCGTTTAGTCACCAACATCCTTGAAGCTCTAGAAATTTTGGATAAAGTTTTGCCAGGAATTAATGCTGGTTCTAATTTTCTTTATGCTCCCGAAATTAAACTTCGTGGTTCCCGAATTAAAACCAATAAAAATCTAGAAACTGAAATACCTCATCTCTTTGTCGCTGGTGATGGTGCCGGTGTTTCCGGTAATATTGTCGGTGCCGCCGCCACCGGTATTATTGCTGCTCAAGGTATTTTGAAATCAATCAAGCCTTAATATTCCTGCCAATTCCTTTACATCATGAGCCAGAAAATCGGGTTTTTCATTTTTCAATGACACTTCCGAGCTTAATCCCCAAGTTACTGCCACGCTTTTTATTTCCAATTTTCGACTTACTTCAATTTCTCCCACACTATCACCCACAAAGAAAGTTCTATTTTTATCCAAATTATATTTGTCAATTAATTCCTGTACTGCCGTAGTTTTATCGTGTGTGTCGGTTACTATCTCATCAAATATATTTACTAATCCAAAATTATTTATTTCTGTCTCCAATATATTTTTAAAATCAGCCGACACTACCGCCAAAAAACAGTTATTATTTTTCAACTTTCTTAGTAAATCCCCAATTCCAAGATATATTTTAGCTTCAGGATAATCACTCATCTGCATGAATTCTTTGTAATCAGATCGTTCTTCTTCAATCGTCATCTCTGGCAAATATTTATTGTAAAACATCATAAATGGCTCTACCCAGCCAGCTCTTAATTCCTTAAATGGTATTTCTTTTACTCCATATTTTTTAAATATTCTGTTTACCACCCAAAAATGAGCTGACATTGCATCCTTAACTACTCCCGACCAGTCAAAAATAACAGACATATTTTTAGTATAAACCTACTAACTCAAACTTTACCTCAGCCAGCTATATTCCTTCACTAACTTTTCTCTTTCTTTTTTACTTAAAGAAAAAATATTGTTCGATAATAAATTATTTTTTCTCTGTCTATCAACATCATACATCAATATTGCCGCAGTTACGGATATATTTAAACTCTGTACCATTCCCTTCATAGGAATATAAATTTTTTCATCAGCTCCTTTTATGGCTTCTTCCGATAAACCCCGGTGTTCATTTCCTAAAACTATTGCAATTTTTTCTTTCTGAAATCTGATATCTGAAATCTGTTTCGCCTCTTCATCTAATACTGTCGCGTATATTTTATAGCCATCTTTTTTTAGTTCTGCATAACATTCCTCGATACTTTTAAATAATTTAAAACTCAACCATTTATTGGCACTACTAGAACTTTTTTTACCGATTTTTTTTGGGTTAATGGCTTTTTCTTTTGAATACACCAAATATATTTTTTGAAAACCAAAAGCATCGGCTGTCCGCCACACTGCCGCCGCGTTATGTGGATCGGCGATATTTTCCAAAACAATTATCCCTTCCTGTCTATCTCTAATTACTTTTTTAATTTTTTCCTGTCTTATCGTCTTTATCATTTCCCTTTATTTTATCCCAATTCAGGGTAAATCATTCCCATTAAATCTGCCGCTCTATCTTTTTTTTCTTCCATTTCATTTTTATTTTTATCCACAAAAATTATTTCCGGTCTATGTCCTTGTAAAGCGAAACTATGATCTATCATCACCCCCAAAGCCACTCGTCTATAAACACCGGTGATTTCATCTACCGGCATCTGGTATAAAACTTTTCTACACTCATGACAAACCACCACTGCTTTTGTTTCTGGATTAATTGCCGTTGCCGATCTCGCTTTCCAGGCCATTCCTTCTTGAAGTGAGTTTTCCAAATTCATTCGCTATTTTACCTCAAAACTATCCTTATAACTTATTTTATTTTTGAAAATAATTTTAATTTAAAAAAAACTTTCTCCCCGCCCTGTCAAGGGAGGGGTTAGGGGAGGGTTATCCCCTATATTTCTCTTCGTATCTTTCTTTCAGGGAATACACACAGCCGCAAAAAAACTGTTTATAAAAACCGCTAGTTTTTAATTCTTTAACCACTTCTTTTGGCTTCCAAAATTTAATGTCATATTTTTTAGCTTTCTCCAAAGCAATTTTTTCAATTTTATCTTGATCCTGATATTCACTGGTCACTAATGTTGATGAAAAAGCTTCAAATCTATTTTGTTTAGCATATTTTGCTGTCGCCTCTAATCTTAAATTCCAGCATTTTATACACCTATTAGGCTTTTCCAAGTCGCCCCTGTCAAGGGGAGATGCCCGTAGGGCAGAGAGATTGAAACTCTCAAAGTATTCCCTTGGTCTCCAGTCGGGAATAATTATTTTTACCTTATTTTCGGTACAAATTTGTTGCATCGCCTTTAATCTGGCGCTGTATTCTGCTCTGGGGTGAATATTTGGATTGTAATAAAAAATCGTCACCTCGATATTTTCATTTTTTGCCGATTCTAGAAATTTTAGGGCACAGTCGGCACAACAAGCGTGAAGAAGTAGTTTCATAGTCTATAATTGTTTTATGAAAAAAAATATAAAGTCAGCCACCATTTCTCAAAAAGAAATTTTAACTCTTGGTCTTATTGCCGTTTTTTCTTTTCTTATTTTATCAGCTTTGGCCTACTGGAAAATTTCTCCTGCCACTTATCACGAATTTGACGCTACTTGCCAGCATTTTTCCTACAACGACTGTATGCGCTGGTTTTACAACACCCGACCCTACTTTACCAAAGTCGTCGTCGGGAGCCTTATTTTGTCTCTCGTCTCCCTGATCACTACTTTATTTTTATATTTTAGAAAAAAGAAGTAGCTATCGTTCTTTTTAAATAATTAATGGAAATTTCTTTTATCTTACCTACTTACAATGAAGTCGGCAATCTTGAAAAACTCTTTTATGAAATTTTGAACAATATCCGTCAGATTAGTTCAAACTTTGAAGTGATCTTTATCGATGACGGCAGTGACGACGGCTCAACCGAACTTATTAAGAAGCTTTATCATGCCCATCCTTCCTGCATTAAATATATTATTTTTACCAAAAATTACGGCAAATCAGCTGCTCTTGATGCCGGATTTAAGTTGGCCAGTGGGGAAATTGTCTTTACTCTCGATTCCGACGGCCAGGATGATCCCAAAGAAATACCTAAATTTATCGCTAAAATTAACGAAGGTTACGACCTGGTTTCGGGTTGGAAACAAAATCGTCAGGATAGTTTCATTAAAAACAGCACTTCTAAAATATATAACTGGGTCACTAACACCATCTTTGGGCTCAATCTTCACGACCAAAATTGTGGTTTTAAAGCTTATAAAAAAGCTGTAGTCAAAAAACTTTCCCTTTTTAGCGATTTACATCGTTTTATCCCGGTTTTGGTGGTTAATCTGGGCTATAAAGTTACTGAAGTTAAAATTGAACATCGAAAACGAACCAGCGGCCAATCAAAATTTGGAATCAAACGTTTTTTTATGGGTTTTTGGGATCTATTGGTAGTTTTATCTCTGATAACTTTTAAAAATAAACCATTAACTCCCAAAAACTTTTACCAGATTAAATATACTCAGTCATGAAATTTTTCCGTAAAAATTGGGCTTTTATCACTATCATCTTTATGCTTTTGGCCTATACGCTTCTAATGTCCTATTTTTGTATTCAGCGCAATCGGGCTTTTGGTTCGGGTTACGATCTGGCCAATATAGCCGATACCGTCTGGCAAACTTCTCAGGGAAATTTTTTCAAATTAACTGGAGACACTGGTCTGATTTCCCGTTTCTCTGTCCATTCCGATCTTATCCTAATCCTCTTGGCCCCTTTTTATCTCCTTTTTCCCACCCCCAATCTTCTCTTGATCGTTCAGGCCTTTGCCGTTGGCTTTTCTATCATTCCAATCTTTCTAATTTCTCGAAAAATTTTAAAAAATGATGTCTTGGGTATCATCATTTCTTTTGTTTTTTTGATTAGTCCCAACGTCCTTTGGGCTAACATTTATGATTTTCACCCTGTTTTATTGGCTTTTCCCTTGCTTTTTTTTGCTTTTTATTTTCTTTTAATTAAAAAATGGTTTCCCTTTTGGTTATTTATTGTTTTAAGTTTATTTACCAAAGAAAATGTTGGCCTCTTTATCGCTATGATGGGGTTTTTAGCATTTTTCAAATATCGGGAAAAAAAGGTTGGTCTAGTTCTTTTTACCTTAGGTATGGGATTTTCAATTTTAGCTATTAAATTCATTATGCCGGCTTTTAACAGTGGTCAACAGCATTGGGCCCTGGCCTGGTACGACTTTTCCTCTGGAATTATTCCCCGAATTTGGCACGAAATGACTAACTTAGTCGCTCTCAAATATTATTTAGCCCTTTTAGCCCCCTATGCCTTCTTACCCCTTTTAGCTCTGCCTTGGTTATTGCCGGCCTTGCCGGATCTGTTTATTAACTTAACCAGTCAACACATCGAGATGCAAAGTTTAATTTTCCACTACCAGTCTTTAATTGTTATTGCTATGACTATTGCCTTAATTATGGCCTTTTCTCATATAAAAACCCATCGCCGTCTTTTAATTTTATCCGTCTTTTTTCTTTTGTTTATTTCTCTTCGTCAAAATTATCTTTATTCTCCTTTTTCCAACTCTCCCGGGCAGTGGCATTTGTCTTATCTATTTGGGGGAAATGAAATAAATTTTGAAAAAGCTTTGGAAAAAATTCCTCAAAATGCTATTGTTGCTTCCTCCTCAGAAGTCAGACCTCATGTTATCAATCACCGGCTTTCCTATAATCTTCCGAGTGGTGTCAGTCAAGCTGATTACATTGCCCTGGTCAGTCAAAACCGCTTTGTTGGTGACGACGAAGCCAAACCCTACGAAACTCAACTTATTTCTAATTTAAAAAATAATTCCCATTATCAAATTCTCTATGAAAACGCCCCTTTTTATCTTTTCAAAAAGATTAACTAAATTTCAGCGGAGGGTAGAGGATTTGAACCTCTGCGGGATTGCTCCCACACGCTTTCGAAGCGAGCGCCATAAACCACTCGGCCAACCCTCCATCCTATGTGCGCCTACTGAGAATCGAACTCAGATCAACGGTTCCGCAAACCGCTATTCTATCCGTTAAACTATGGGCGCAAGCTGTTGAATTATACCTTAATTACCCTTTTTTGTCCTTGTTTCTGTCTTCCAGAGGCAAATGTTCCCCAAACCATTTTGTCAATTTATCCACGAAAGTCGGTGATTCGTTCAAGAGGGGAATTCTCTTCACCACCATTCCCTTTAATTTTTCCTTATCTCCCTCATTAATTACCATTGCCACCGCTGTTGGAAATTTCAAGTTTGTTCCAAAATAAATCATTTCGTTTGACAACTCTTTTTTAAACCAAAATTTATTCAAATTAGACCACGAATATCTTAATTCCCCAAAATAAATCCCCCAATTTGTCAGTTTATATTTCACCGTTCCCGGTGCTACTGTCGACATGGCATAATACATAAATAACACCGAAATTAAAGCCATTATTAATAAAAATTCATTTATAAAAAACAAAATTACCGATACCAAAATCAAAATTGCTACTGCCGTTACCCAAAAATCTTTATTTCTTTTTTGATAGGCTCTTTCCGGTGCTTCCCATTCAAATAAGACCCTCTCTTCGTTCAAATCCGGTGCCCCATTATTTAAATTCTGATTCTCATCCATTAAAAATATCATAAAGCATTTTGGCCAAATTTGATATACTTGTGAAGTCTTTTAGGAAGGGTGCGCCGAATGGTAAGGCACGGGTTCGCTAAACCCGCGTCCCGTAAGGGGCATGGGGGTTCGACTCCCCCCCCTTCCGCCAAACAGTCAAAGTTCTACGCGACCCGCTCGTTACCGAGCATTTGCCCTAACCTGTTGCCAAATATTCTCCAAATTCAACATTTTTCGCTAATATAGCCTGTATTAAAGGAAATGTTAAGGTGTTTAAGTTTGTAGAAATGTTTTTATAAAATTTATCACATGAGCCCTGATGGCGATCTCTAAGGTTAGTGGGTAAAATACGATGAATTAATTACTATAACGGATAAAGATGTATAATTTCAGTTGATGCGTAATAGTAAAACAAATACAAATTTTGCGCCTTATAAAAAAGCAATTGAAGAGTTTAGAGATTTAACTGGTGCAAGACAAAAATTCTCTACGAACGAAATATTTGATTTTAGAAACTACGCTAAATTGAGGACAAATCTAAAATTGCCAGAAGATGAGCTATCAGGAGAACAAAAAGCATGGAAAATCATGTATCTCTCTTTCGACAAACAGTTGGAGGAAATGTTGGGTACTGAAAAAAAGTTAGAAGTAGATAACTTAAGTCATGAGGTTGAAAATCTTGGTGAAGTTCAGAAAGCTCTGCAATTAAAAATTAAACGTCATGGTGAAAAAGATAATGGAATATTGATATTTTGGGTCTTCCTAATAAGTGGATTTTTACTTTCTTTATTGCTGACTAACAATTTATTTTTGGCAATAGTTCTTGGACTTTGCTCTTCATTTGTGGGTTTACTCGTAGGAGCAACGCTTTTTGAAATGGGTAGTTCTCAATTAATGTTGGGAAGATTTCTTAACAATGTTGCAAATTTTATGGGCTCCAAAACCCTTAAAAAATCAGCCAGTCTTATTTTTTCAAAGGGTATTGGTTTGAATGAATTGGAAAAAGAAGACATCGATCCAAAAAAAATATCGGACTTAAATAAACAATTAAATGATTTGTTTGACAAACAGTCATTTTATATGGGGGTCACTCATGACGAAAACGTTGGTTATACAAAAAAGATTAATACCCTTCATGAAGAGATGCTGGATCCGAGTAAAACAAATGAAGAACACATGAGAATAGCTAACCAAATTATTATAGTTGTTGATAAAATAGCTGAATTATCTATTGCTCCGCTAAGAAAAGTAAACGACGAAATTCAACAAGTCTTGCTCGAAATTGATAAAGAGATTAAACAAGTAACAGGAGAACAAAAAAGATTAAAACTTTCAAAATGGTTTAAAGCAACGAAAGACTTCTCGGTTAATAGGAGAACTCTGGCCAACTTCACAATAAGTAGCGTTGAATGGGATAAATACATACCTGGAAAAATCATTGAAGATAAGGGTGATATTACAGTTCCCGCTTCAAGCGAATTGGTTATAGAAATGCAAAAATCTAGTGCACAAGCAAAAGACGCCGGATCTAAAGATGAAAAGATAAACACTCTAAGAAAAAAATTATCGAACGAAATTTTTGGGATTTTTTAATAAAACAGACTGTAACGGATGATTTTATACTTGGAGGGTTAAAAGTGCTTTAATATAAGTGTGAATAATACTTGTGTTTATTGCGGAAAAGACGTTGGAAGGGAAATAAAAAGAAAAATGGATTGTCCTTACTGTAAAAAGACATTGTATATACGGCGTGGAAAAGTAGTGGATGAAAGAGAAAAAGAAATTTTTGATTGGCAAAAGTATATGGACTTTTTGGTCCCAGATATTGAGAGCGTAAGAACAACTGTTGAGAAAAAGCTAACAGAGCGATTTAGACAACAGCCATCGGCGCATGATTTGATATGGGGAATGTTTAACTACATTGTAATTCATTTAAGAAAGCCTATTGATTTAGAAACTATTTATACCAACATGGCTCAATTTCTCGAAAGTGAAGGAAAAATTAAACATGCGGTCGAAATAAGGAGACAAGCCAACAAGATGAAAATAGCGAGTTTCTTGGAGAGTGATTTTTATGAGTACGTCAGAGTAAAAAACTATGAGGATGATTTTGTTTGTGCTGAATGTAAAAAGGAAAACGACATGATAATTCCGATTAAAGAGGCTTTTAAGGATCCTATTTTGCCGATTCACAATTGTTCTAATAAGAAATGTCGGTGTAGATTTGAGTTTATAAGTAAATATGATGATGAATATAAAAAACTGGGGACAAAAAGTATTGAAATTAAAAGTGAGATTTCTATAGCACCGATTAACAAAAATACCGGTAAGAATAAAGTTCATTGGAAATTAGTTATTAGCATAGTTTTAGTTTTTATGGGGTTGATTACTATGCCAGGTGGGATATTATTCTGGATAATTGCACTATTTTTATACTTAAGTTATAAAAAGAAAAATATTATTAAATAATTTCCAGTTGTTTATTGTGTAATATGAATTTGGTCCTTATTGCCGATAAAATTTTGATTCTATCATCCGCCGATCCGGCTTTCAGGACATGGAGTAAGTAATCTTTGGCCATGCCCCGATCCAACGGTTCCTCTTGGACTAATCCAATATTTTTGTAACATCACCACTTCGGTCCGGGTCATTTGAACTTGATTAACTCCAAAAATTGTTTTAAATTTTCCTCGCGGCTTTTATCTTTATTCCACCA